>OCZT010002347.1_pt1 | contig 19569 bp, 27 predicted proteins | sample 1539031 | NCBI WGS metagenome assembly OCZT01 (sample SAMEA3539308, study PRJEB22396) | soil metagenome | biome: tundra; feature: field; material: soil | place: USA | collected 2010-05 | depth 0.15 m | reverse complement strand
TCAATATCACTTATACCATTCATAATCCTAACCTTCTTTCTTAGTTCTGGAAATAAACTTATTGAACCCGTTGTTTCACTAACCCTACCTGGGTGTATCCTATACAAATGGAGTTCTTTCTCAACAATGGCACCTTTGAATCCGGCCTTATATACTCTAATTGACCAGTCCCAGTCATCAATACCGTTCAAATCTAACCGGAAGTTTTCTTTTTCAAAAACTTCCTTCTTAGCCATAACCCATGAGTGAAGGTAATTCTTGTTACATTGTTCTTCCAAAGACTTGATTTGACTACGGACTGTTCCGGAATTGGCTCCAAAGGTATGGCTCCAACATACTACCCAATCAACATCCCCCTGGTCTAAGCGCTTTGAGTTTTCCTCAAGCATTTCTGGTTGTGGGATATCATCACTGTCAAGGATTTGTATGTATTGGTGGTTATTCTTTAGAGCTTCGGTGACTGCCTTATTTTTGGCAGACCCAACACTTGTTGTCTCGCTGTAAGGACACAGAACGATGTTCAAATCAGCGTAATCTTGGACTACTTCTAAGATATTATCCGTGGACCCATCGTAACAAAGGTAGACGTAGAATCTAGCGAGCGTCTGTTTCCTTAGTCCCTCAAACGTTTCCTTTATCAAATCGGCACGGTTATAAACCGTCAAAGCAACTGCAACCTTACTTTGGTTCATAGCCTTCACCAGGAAATACTCCGGTGTAGCACTTACCACCCTTAATAGTTTCTACTTTACCTTCTCCCTTGAACCACTTGTTCATTTCATCTTCAACGAGGTAATGAGGATGACCAGGTCCAGCGATTTCAAGCCAATCAAATACTCTGACTATCTTTCCTGCTCTAAGGGAGTTAGCAACAATTTTTGCTGGATCTTGAACGTGCTGTAATAGATTATACATCCATACTTCATCAAAACCCTTTACATCCATATCTTCTGCTTGACACTTACTTACCGTAATGCCAGCACTGCCATAGCGTTTTGTTGTCCATTCTGGGTAGTCACAAGGATCTACTATGTGCCCTTGACCAAGATTGACACATTTCAAAAGCATTGAAACAGGCCCTCCACCAACGTCAAGGATCTTTAATCCTTTAGCGTCAATATGAGGGCCTTGAGCATCCCAGTAAAACTTGATTCCCATTTTAGGGGCATAGTCAAAATGCTTTTGTTCTTCACCAAAAGTATTTATACAATTACCCCACCAATGACTTTCCCATTCTGACTCTTTTTCCCACTCTTGTTTCTGTACTTCTTTCATGTTATACCTTTCTTTCTATTTACTTATCTTGTAATTTCTTTATCAAGGGTTACCTTACCCTTCATAATTCGTTTGACTGCTCCACTGTTATAAGCAAATTTCAAATCCCACTCACCAACAGTAAAATCCAGATTAGATGTTACAGAAGCAGGGATGAATAAAGTAGCCTTACCGGTACTTCTATTATCGTCAAAGGTTATTACAAAATCACAAAGAGCAGAGGTGTCATCTATGTTCTGGCGTACCTGTGCTACCCCAGTAACCCCTGTAAGATCTATAGGGTTCTTCCTGGCATCCTTGAACAAGAGCCCCAGTAAAAAATCGCTTCCTTGCTCTATAGTAATATCTTGAATTGCTGCTGCCATTTTCTATCCTTTACAAAGGAGGACCAAGCCCACATATTTGACATATCCCTGTTCCACCAACATTGGTATGGTCACAAGCACAGCCACAATTTTGACCGTGGACATGATTATGATGTGCGCAATTACCAACACCAACTGTTGCTGGATGTGTTTCCAAATTTTTTAGTCTGTTATTCAAAGTTATCAAACAATCAAATACATGATGACTATTTCCAACAAGAGAACCACCACAACCACCACAAGTATTTGTTGTACTGTGTGGGCCTGATGCTACGGGGACATCAATATATCTTACGTCTTCGTTCATTTTATGTCCTTTAGTAAGAGGGGTACCAAGCGCTACCATCATAGGTCATTATCAATGCTTTACCAATAACAGCCGTAGTGCCGAGAGCAATATTTCCACCTGTTATTGTTGTAAAGGCAGCATCAGGAAGTAAAGTAATTGATCCTACAAATCCAGCATAAGGAAGAAGAATACCTTGAATAGGTGTCGCCGCATCAGTAATATGAAAAATACTTCCAGTAGCAGCAATAGTAGTAGCAGTCGCTATACCCGTACTAAGTACTGTAACAGCAAAAATCCTGGATGTAACAATACCAGTAGTATTTTCGGGTATAGGATTACCGTCTCCAGCAAGACCTTGGTCATTAAAAGCTAATGAAGTTAAAGGATCTGTGTTAATCTTACCTGTTGTTGTAGGAGAGGTTGCATCTGTATAAGATCTATAGATATCATAAGCATAAGCACCAGGAACCGCCGCCCATGCAATATTATTATAATTTGTATCATCTTGAGTAGCATTAGCTGTCGCAGTATAATTATAGCCTTCTGCCGAGGTAGTACCATCAGCAAGAAGTGCAAAAATTTTGTATGCAGTTTGAGAAGATCCTGGAGTGCCTATATTAGTTATAGTTGGTGTTGAAGAAACAAGACCAGCTACATTAACATTACCTGCTGTTACTGTACTAAATGGAGCAGGAGTTACTATTAATTGACCCGCTCCTTCTGAAACTGATATCACAGATAAGCCAGCAACTCCTAACCAAGAAGAACCAATATCAACGCCTCTATAGCCAAATATTTGCATTCTGTCAATGCCAAATGTATTGTCCCATTTAACATAGGCATTTATATTTGTAGGATCAGAGTGAAAATAAATAGCATTAGCCTTCATATGCACAGAATTACCAAAAAATGCCTTACCAGAAATATTAATACCACCAGTATCTTGTGTATCTGGTGGGTCATTGGCTTGTAGTGTTACACCTCCACCTCCAGAACCTTCGGCCCATGATAGTGTACCATTACCGGTAGCATCTGTTAAAACATAACCTGATGAACCAGAACCAAATGCGCTAGGCCATGTATAAGTTTTACCATTGAAAGAAGTAGTGGTTCCAACGGTTAAGGTTGTAGTAAAATGTCCAGAGCCTGTAACTGTAAAAGCATTAGTTCCCGAATCAAATGTTAAGTTTGCTGAAGTTGCTGCTTGGGTACTGCTATTACCATATACTATCCTACCCGCTACAATAGTAGTCAAACCTAGCCCACCCAAGGTTACTGGAACTACTGTTAGACCAATAGCATTACTTGTTCTAACTAATGGGGTATTAAAGGTTAGAGGATTTGATGCTCCAATTATAGAAGGACCTGCTCCAGTAAAGTTAACCTTGGTATAATTGATAGAAGCATTAGCAGCAATTTTAGCATCTGTAATGGTACCATCTTTAATTTGGGTACCATTGATTTGTGTGCCTTGCCCATATGCTGTACCAGCAACCAATAGAATAGCAAGTAATAAACTAAACTTTTTCATTCTTAAGCTCCTGTGTCGCCATGAGTACCAGTGTCACCCTTGGTGTCAGTACCAGTATCGCCCTTGGAACCAGTATAACCAGTATAACCAGTATCACCCTTGGGACCAGTAGTACCAGATGTGTCAATAATCAACCAGTAACCACTACCACCACTTACAATAGAAACTACTTTTAGTAGCCCCCACCGTGACGTCAAGTAAGTATTTGTAGCACCATCTATACCCTGACCACCACTGGCAGAAACCATAACAGCATTAGACGTTATGTCTGTTTTCTTGAAAGTAAATTGGTAACCAGAGGGTGAATTAGAATCAAGCGTTGGTAGAGTATAAGTAATTGGCCCACCAGAGGCATCACAAGCAAATAAGGAAGCTCCTGTGAAACCCAGGGTTACTGCTCCTACAGACTGTTCGTGTGTAGTAACAGCAAAACTATCAGCAGTAACTCTCCTTGAAAAGAACCTGCCCGTTGAATCAAGGTAACTATTTGTTACATCTGAATTATCAATGTTCTCAAGTACTAAAGCATTAGCAACGTCTGCTATAGATCTAATAAGTGGAATACTTGAACTATGCGCAGTCAAATCAACCAAAGGTATAGAGGTTGTAGCACCAACTATGTTCTTACCAAGAGTGACTGTATTGTCAAAGTCTACGATACAACCAACAACTATACTTGGTGTTATAAAATCATAAACAAGGTCATCTATTCCAAGAGTAACTACTTCGGTGTTGATATTGAGAATGTTAGTTGGTGAAGGCATGTTATTGTTCCTTATTGAATACTATCGTTCTTTCTAAAATTATCTATTTCCCAGAGAGGTTGTAAATTTTTATAGTTACATGCTTCTAAAAACTGCTCTCTGTTTGTCAAATCGAAATATGATAGTGGTTTTATATGGTCTATTACCCAACCACCCGTACCGTAGTTATTCCAAGACATTCCTTCATCAAAGAATAGCTCAAGATGTAGTTTTAGATGCTGGATAGAGCAACCAAGATCACCAACAGCAGAACCGGCTTTTTGACCTTTACCTTTTCGTATAACTTGGTTTATTCTGCTTCTAAGACGTTTTGCTAACAAAAAGTTTATATCGGTTGCTAACTTTTCTTTCTCATAAGCCCTAATAAGTATTTTAGTTTCAGGTTTTTGTCTATGTATTCTTTTACGAATTTTTTCTTGTTTTTTTATTTCTGGTCTGGCATAGCGTTCTTTTCTATATTTCTTTTTATGTTTAATCACTTCGGGTCTTACAGAATATTCTTTGTATTGTTCTTTATGTTCTTTATTTAGACATTCTTTATTTTCCAAATAGTACCTTTTTCGATACTCTACAGCGTCTTCTTTATTTTTATAAGCCATATAAGTCCTTTACTGTTTTATTCCCTGGGCATACTCTTGGCTTTGCTCACGGCCAGGTGGCAGCTCGAACAAAGCTGGGTCACCCGAAGTAGCAAGATAGAACTTACCACACTCGCGGCAGTCGATATTTGAGAACGGACAGGGGCGTCCATCCACCCTACATATAGATTGTACGTAGGCTGGGCACTCGTTGAATTTCGGGTCACTACTAACAACTGTTACATCCAAATTATTGGTAATAATGTTAGGGTCAGATTTGGTAATAGCAGATGCTGCGGAATTAGGTTCTTCCATAGCTTCAGTTGTTACAGTAACAACAGGAGGGTCAATTTCATATTCACCTACTATAATGAATGCTTCTTTTGGTGGTTCATTCTGAAGTAAATCTTCCTGACTCTTGGAACGACCAGGACCATAGTGGACCCAATCATACCCAGATTTCCTGGCATCCTTGTTTAGGATGAGATTTGTAAGAGTCAACGGATCAGTTTGGTCTGACTCTGGTACTGGCTTTTTTTCATCAGTCATTGTATTATCCTACTTTCGGCGGTACATAGAGTGGACCAGGTATTTCCACATGAGGTAAATCTTTGAATCCTGGTCTTGCAAGACACTGTTGTAACGTTTGTCCTGTATTGAAAAAGTCCAGCCCTGAAATCAAAGAATACTTGCGAGCAAGGTCTAACAAAGGATAGTAGTAATGGTCTTGGGTCATATACTTGCCCCCAATGAATACCCCAAAATCCACTGCTTGAGACAGAGGGCTAATTGGGTTAGGGTTATGTTTGGAAAACTTGTGAACCCCATCAACCTTTGTTACTACATACTTTGCACCAAAAGGTGCCACAGTTCTTCCTCTGGCATATAGTAACTGTTGCTCAGCGGTGCTTCTTAAAGAACACGTTATTTTTATATCCGTTCCAGGATTTTGAGTTTCATAATCCAAAATGATTAGAGGAACCTTCTGCTGAAGGCTAATTACACAATCGGTAAGTAATCTTGAAGCCATTACTTTTGCTCGTACTTTATTAGGCGAGGTTCTATAGTAGTAAGGTCTACCTCAACCTCTTCAAAAAACCCTGGTCTTGCCAAATGAACAAAGTATTCCCCAATTACATATTCCCCAGGACGGATGCTAACACTAGTGCCAGACGGTGCATTAAGTTCCTGCATACATGACAAGTGTATATTTTTTAGTATTGGATGTGCCATAATCAAAAATAAAGAGCGGCGGTTTCGGCACCACCGCCCTTTAAAATCTCCTATTAGGTTTTTACCTATTTATTAGGTACCTGCAGCGCCCGTGTCACCCTTGGCACCAGCAGTACCAGTGTCACCGTGGGTACCGGCTACTCCGGTATTCCCAGCAGTACCAGCTACTCCGGTATTCCCAGCAACGGTAGAAGCAGTACCGGTATCGCCCTTGGCAACAGCGGTACCTCTTACACCTGTGTCACCAGTGGCACCTACAAGAGGCACTGATGGCTCTGAGAAAATCAATAGAGAAGGAGTTAGACCAATCAAATACCCAGCAGATCCCGTATCTCCGACTGAGGTTAGTCCAGCATCTGTTAAAATCCCAAGGCTCGCCAGTCTTGGAAATGTAGCTCCTGTATCAGCCAAACCTTCAACATATTTTCCAGGAGCAACTGAAATGCTCCCACCGTATGTTAGAGGCGCTTCTACGAAGTACGCGTGCGCATTTTGATAGTATTTAGTAGCCATGATTTCTCCTTAAATTCCCATTCCAAAGCACTCTATATAACATTGCCCGGTAGGTGTTCCTAAAATTGTTACTTGGGTGAGTTCGATGCCTGACATGATAGTTGTTCCACTTAGGTTTAAGTCTATATTATTATACGTTTGGTTTGATTGAGTAAGACGTATCTTTGCTGTTCCACCGGTTACTTGAATAACAAGAAAGTTAATATGAGTAACATCAGGGGTGTTAACAAGGATGGGAAATGTTGGAAGAGGAATGGTGGTTAAATCAGCGGTTGCGGAAAACTCCTTGGTAGCACTCCCTGATGTTAGACCCATAGTTCTAAAGACATTTCTGTCAAACTGTGTCGCCCTTGAAATGGTTGCTGATACAGAATAGGTTACAGACATTAGAATGCTGACCTGGTAACCTTACTAATCTTATTCTTTGGAATAGAAGTCTTGTTACTCAATAAAGCTTCAGCAATAACAGTACTCAGCTCATCAGCAATACTTTCAAATATAGCATCACCAGTATTGTTGAACCTGTCCTGTGCTTTATAGAGCATGGTATTCAACTTCTTCAAAGTAAAGGAAGGAACAACATCTTCCATCAAAGGGGCATGAGCCCGTTCGGCGGGAGCAACGATAAGCTGTCTTGGTTCCTCGACTTGCTCACCACGAAGCTTGGCTGCTTCAGCGCGAAGCTTGGAAACAATGTCCTTGACCTTTGGATTAGTCAGACTTTCTGTAGGAGTGTCATGCTTACCTTCATCAAGTTTTTCATTGAAAGTAGTATCAACGTTGAACTCATCATTAGATTCATACTTGGTTAAGACCTGATGAGAGTTCTGGTAGAAAGGCTTTATACTATTTGGGTATTTGTCATCTACAGCGTCACTATCAAAGTCAGGGTTTAATCCAATATTGGCAAATGCTGCTGGATTAGGATTAGGTTCAGCCATATAAAGGTTCCCACTTTCATCCGCTTTGATGAGATATCTTGTTCCATGAGGAGCTATCAACCCAAAAGCAAACCCTGGCTGCTGAGTAGCCCCATGAAGAACCATGTATAAGTCACTCACCGCATGGGCTTTAGGATAAAGAACCGCCATTTCTTGGACAGAAGTCTTCTTCCAAGATATACTGGTAGGCTCATGCTCCATATTTACTGGCTTCAAGCTGGTTGGGACTGGACGGTTAAGCTGTTGAGCAACTATGATAGGCTCTGTAAGTCTTGTTACAGGAATAGCTTCCTCTAACTTCTTTACAGAGGTTGGGTTAGTAACCGGAGATTCTGATAGTTCCCCAGCATTCATTTTTTGAAAGAGCTTGGCTACGGCTTCTTTGCTGGCTGCTTCTTTATTAGCAGCCGATTCAGCAAGACCGGTATTTGATTTGGCTTTCATTTGCTTAAGTATAGCCTTTTCTTCCATAGTCGTTGCTTCTGAAAAATTTTGGTCGGACATAACTAATCTCCATGCTACTCATATAAAGGGTCTAATAAACCAACTAAATTAGTAAGAATGCTTGATGTTTCAAGGGGTTTTATAAGGACAATCCTTTTATTTTCCTAAGTATCTGTGACTGCGTAGGTTTCACAGCTTTATACCTCTTATACTCATCCTGGGTAGTAGGAGTAATTTTAAGAGTACACCTACAATTAAAAAGGCAACTACAAAGACCTGCTTTTGGTGTAGTTACCATATTTTCTTTTGAATAGGGGCTATTAGAAGCAAGCCACTCACACTCTGGGCAAGTAACATGAGTTCGTTTATCCATAGTCCAATAAACTATCGAATGATTAGGACTTCCTGCAACTCTTCCCGCATTGTAGTGACCTTCAAGACTTTGTGAATACATTTTTATACGGTCAGACATAGTAGTACGAAATGCTTTCTTCTGAGTTATGTCACCAAGGAACTTACCCCAGAACTTCATTTCTGCGGTAGCCGAAGTTTGCGACCACCTTTCTTCTGCAGCATAGACAAGAGGGTCAGAAGAATCCTTGAATAAAAGTTGGGTATAGGACTGGGAAATACCTGCACCAGAAGATTTCAACCCAAGGAAGTAAGCTTTTTTGTAATACTCATTGAATATTTTTTTGGATCTTTTTCTGGCTTCATCAATTGTGTAATACCCATATTGCAAGTAATGCACAACCTTATCCAATTCGTTTTCGAATTTCTTCTGAGACAAAGAAAAACTGCGCAACGCAATAGTTTGTATATTACTCTTTTTTAATCTCCACTGCTCTGCTCCTATAAATCTACGATGAAAATCGTGGCTTATGTCTCGTTTTGTGGAGAACGGTTGTAAAAGTCTATGTGTTGATAGATTTTTATTTTCGAAAAGAGGAAAAAGTTCCATTAGCCAATAACCTGTACTATTTTATTAGAAGCATTTTTATTGCCCATCATAGATAAAGAAATTTTATTTCTATGACTTTCTAAAAGAGGCTTTCCAAAATTAGGATTTTTTATACCTTTTTTCTGTTCAGCCATAGTACTTTTTGCTTGTTCAGAACATTTATGACCAAGGGCAAATTTTTTACCTTTACGCTGTTTAGACCATATTTGCTTTGTTTCTTTAGAATGTTTTATTCCCGCTGTAGAGCCAGCAGCAGGGCAAATGTTGTAAAGTATTTTACCTTCTGTTTTGTACATATCCATATAGAATTGTTCTAACTCTATAAGGTCTTCCTTATCGAAGGGGCCACACACTATTTCTTCATACACAAATTTATCAATACCATATTTATCAACAGCTCTTTGAAAATAGAGGCTATCTTTGCCCTTTTTCAATAAATGTTTATGCTGTAAGGGTCTTATATATAAGTTAGAAGACTGACCAACATAAATTTTGCCATTTATAATATTTGTATAAGAATATATGCCTTGCATATTATTTCTCTTCTGGTTTCTTGTCAATCTTATCAATAAGTTTGCCAACAATCCTGTTAGCAGCATCACTGGGCTTAAAGCCTAAGTGATAACGGTTTGGAATTGTAAATTCCTTTCCCTTCAACCAAGCAATACCAGTGTTACCTATTTTCTTACCTTTGATAAACCTTGCATGAAACTTACCTAAACCATGAAGACTCACGTCTTCACCATTACTTGTAGCATCTAAAATAGTATCAACTACAATTTTTAGGATTTGCTCTATCTCTGCTGGTTTATACTTATACGCGAGATTTGCTCTTGTACGAGTAATTAGCTCTTTTGTATTTAGCATTATTTATACCTCTTTCACTTTTAGAAGTCTGCTACGAAATCTTTATCTTCAGATCTCAGAGGGTCATTATATCCGAGACCTTCTGGAAATGCTCCTGGAGGAATACCGAGTTCATGAAGCCCGACCCAATTTTTGGGCTTTACAGCAAGACCTTCTACTAATGCTCCTGCTTCTTTTTTAACAGGGTTAGCATCAATAAGGGCCTGTATTTCTTCCCTGGAAAAAGCGCTAATTTGTTGCTCTACAATTTCACCTGGACGAATTTGAATAGTTTCAAAGAAGGTAAGAAGTTTATCAACTGGTGATTGACCATCTATAACTTCTCCAGCAACATTCTGGAATTCTTCCATAAGTTCTCCGTTATTACTTAAAGCATCAAAACTTTCCCTTGTAAGGGTTGTGTTTGGTGCTCCAAATCCACGAAGACCCATACGAAGGTTATCAGCAGTAACCTTCTTTGGTGGCTTAGCAGGCTTCTTAATAGCACCGGCACCACCCTTACCACCAGCACCACCAGAAGCTGCTTTCGCCGCCATTTTTTCAGCTCTCTCCGCTTCCATTTCTGTAACAGGATCAGGTGTTTGTAATTTAGCACGAAGTGCTGCTGGTAGTGGGAAGATTTCATCAAGCAGGTAGTCACCCCATGCCCAACGGTTCCAACCCATGGTAACAGCAATGTTAGCCAGGATTTCAAGAATCTGAGCCTTACGAAGTAGAATGTCTTCTCTATTACGATCTGCTACCGAAGAAAGTGTTCCAAGTTGAACAATAAATTGAGAAGGGTCAAGATACTGTTGATGCTTAATAGCCCAGTGGATTTGACAAAGTTTTACAACACCTTCACGAAGGGCGTCTTGAAGTCTTGCAATTTTACGACTAAACCGAACATCCTGAAGCATGAGAGATTCTTTCGAACTCCAAACTCCTGTTTGTTCTCCATCAAAGTATTCTTTAGGAATGTTTAAGCCTATGCGTATCTTCCTGTAGAAGTGTTCCAAGTCATCCATTGGACCAATACTTGTTGTATTCTGTAATTGGTCTACCTTGGACTGTGAGTTTGGACGGACAGGCCAAACGATATCCTGCAATAGCGTAGCAGGGTTGAAGTCCATTTTAAAATCGTTTGTCTTTGGATCAACATAGCTCTGCTTGTTCTTAAGGAATTTCTCATAATCCTTGACAAGGTCTTTGGTTTCCTGAATAGAAGCCTGACCAACGTCTACATAAAATATGTTCCTTTGAACTGCTTTGGAAATACGATACAAGACAATCATCGTTTCCATCATTGAAAGTTGTTTCCAAGTCTTTCTGATATTCTCTAAGAAAGACCTTCCATATACGCTTTCCTGGTCAAACGCTGTTACTCTTAGATGTAAAAAGTCCCAAGGTTTAAACAAACCAGTTCTGTTGTCTACTGGAAGGTGTGAAGCAATTTCAGGAGCCTTGAAACCCAATAGACCATCTTCCTGAATACGCTCGACACGCACTGGATGAATAAACTGGAAGTCATGAACGCCATAACCACCAAGTAATAGATAAACAAAACAATCACCATACTTGGCTAAGTTACGATAAAGACCATATGCCTTAAACTCCATACGAACACGCTGAAGCATTCCATTAAGGTCATCTGCCATGCCTTTATCTTTACACTCGACCCAGACTTTCAAGGCAGTCTTGTCATCTTTCTGTGAAGCTTCTTCAGCATAAATATCAAGAGCGGTTTGGGCTTCAGTAGAAGCAGAGTCCATACGGTCATAATCCCTATACTTGGACTGCCTATCATACTGAATATCCGAATACCCAGTAAATACTCTATTTAATCGACTTTCAATACTATCGAAACTGGCATACTTTTCTTGCCCAATTTGCTGACCCTTTAGGGTTGCCATATGGCGATCAGACCTACCAAATAGGACTTTCATCGCCGCAATAATTGGATTTGGTACCTGCTTAGAGGCAGCGTTATTATCGGTTACTACAACCTCAGGCATAAATTACTCCTTATCACTTTTAGCTAAATTATCATACCACCACAACGGTTGTAAATTAGTATAATGACAAGCTTCTAAAAATTGTTTTCTGTCTATGAGATTAAAATTAGCCAAAGCCTTACGATGGTCTATATGCCATCCTTTTCTACCATGATTACCCCAATTCATACCAGGTATGAACTGTTTTTCTATATACTCTTTTAGCTCTGGTATAGAGCAACCTAAATCTTTTATAAAAGAACCAACTTTTTGTTTTCCACGTAATGCGCTATCTATGCGAGCGCGTAAAATACGACATAATTTGTAATTAGGATCTATTTTTTCTTTTTCTTTTATTCTTTCTAAAATTTTGTCTCTATTATTTATTTGATATTGATGGTTTATCAAACTTTTCTGTTCTTTATTATTTTTATTCCATTCTCTAACCGCAGCATATTTACAAGGGTTACAAAAACAATATAATCCGTCTTTAGTTCTTTTATCTTTCAAAAAATTATCTATTGAAAGCGTATTTTTACAAGAGGAACAAAATTTCATAAAATTACCCGCGTAAATTAAAATTGAATGGGTTCATTAAATCTTCATGTTCAGCAAGTTGTCCAGCTTCTGTAGTTGGAACAACAGTATAGCCTGGGAAATCTGGAGTAGCCATCTTATTATAAAGGCTACTAATAATCTTGTTAGCAATATCAGCATTGGCGGTATCGGGATGCTTCTTCATATCTGTTAAGGTAGCATGAGCATTAGCAACAACACCAACCACGGCGTCACTAACGTCCTTACGACCAATAGTGCCATCAGGGTTCATACGTGGATGGTCTACTTTGGCTCTTGCTCTTGAATAGTCATGGATAAGGTTTATACACTCTCTTTCCAATTGTTTATGCCTATACATTTTGACATTCCCTTTAATAACAGCATCACGAAACATTACATGAGGAATGTCAGTAGTATCAACAGAAAGGTTATCTACTCTAAATCCATCCTTGATTAACATTTGCATCGGCCCTACACTTTGGAATCGGTCAAACGTAATGTAACCAATTCTAAACCCAGTAGCTCTCAAGTAGTTTATGAATTGTTGGATCTTTTCATAGTCTACTTGATCTCCCTGAGGAGCGCGAATAGAAAGAGCAAAGTCAATAAAATATTCAGGAGAATAAGCTTGAACGATCTTCTGTCCGAGTAAATTGTTACCAACCATTTCTTTAATAACAGAAACTCCACCCATAGCTATACCAGTAGCATCCCCTGACTTGGATAAGTCGATATGCATTACTCTAAGCATGCTTGGATGGTATTTTGGAACAATAGAAAAGCCAGCATCATAGTACATTTCTTCAGAGTTAATATAAGAAGAAACACTTCTATGTGTTTTTAGCCCAAGGTAAATATTATCTTCTTGGAAAGGAGATTTACGGTCATCCCACATTAGTTTAAGTCTGGATGGGTCTTCAAAAAGCAAGTGCTGTGGTGTAGAAGAAATACCAGCTAGCTCTCTTAGAGCAGCATTAATTTCATATTCAAAGTGGTGCCTGGTAGACTCAGGCACCTCTAAAACGCTGGGGGAATTTCCAAAGTCTGCCACTTCTTCAGGTTTAAGAATACGAGAAGAATTTTGTGACGACCCGATGAATACATAGAATGATTTCTTAGGCTCGCCCTCTTGCCAGTACTTATCCGGTTTGACGTCCCATTGTGAATAAGTAGAGATAAATGCGTGAGGATCATTCTGAGCTACCCACGAACCAGTTTTCTGACTGAGTCTACCATCCAGTTTGGCTATATGGGATTCAAGGAAGTCCGAAGAAGTTTTCTTTGACGAAATAACACAAAGAATGCCCGGTACATATTTCAACCGTTCGAAACGCGAAGTGATACGATATCTTACCTGAGAGTACAGTTTTTCGGAACTATCGTCATCTTCTTCTGGTGTTACTGTACGCTTGCCACGGAAGTTCATTTCATCAAGGATAGCACTAACAACAGCAAAAGAAAGAGCGTGCTGAACTTTCGACCCCATAAGAATCTTCAGCCCTTGAGGAAGAACTACTTCATATTCTGACTGGTTCTTTGAGGTAGAGCCTTGATTATTAAGAACGCTTCTTATAGCCCTGGTTTTCTTTAATGGAAAAACATTTTTGAAATAAGGACTCATACTAATGATTTTTTTGAAGTCCTCAGAAATAGCAGCATCGGCCTTTTCCAAAGAAAGACTAAACAGTCCAAAAGAAATACTGGTAGCACTATCAAGGCCGAAATAAGCAGGAATATTACGAAGACAAGTAAGAACACAAAGTTTATAAAGCTGAGATATAATAGCAATACGAGTTTTGCCAACACCGATACCCCCTGATAAAATCCATTCGTGAATTTCGTTCTTGGGATCCAAAACGTAAATTAAGTCCTTACGCCAAGGCGGATATATAGCGGCACTCATTTCAGCGCCAAGGTATTTGGGGTCATTGACAAATTCTTCTGCAGAAGGAGGATCTCGTAACCAATCTACACTTTTTAGAGCATTGATAACATTTAATTCATCAGGGTTTAGTTTAGCTTCTACTGTAGAAGCTAAAATTAATCCTCTTTCAACAGGCGTAAACTGATTCCAGTTTAACTCGCCTTTAGCACATTTTTCAACAAACCTATATGCTATTTCAGGATTTTTTCTTAGTACCTCTTCTACTTCAGAACTCTCAATCTCTGGTAATAGAAAAGGCAAACTTTGCAGAGGAATGTGTGATTCCTCTAAATAATCAGGTAAAATTAAGTTACTTTGGGTCTGTAGTTGTGTCATTAATTACTTCAACAGTAGTAGCCTCAAGTGGAGGAGGCTCTTCAATTTTTTTAACCATCTCGTTCAACATAGCAAGAAGGTTCTGCCTACGGGCAGAAGGTATTCGTTTAACAGAAGCGGCAAGGTCTTTACTAACCTTGGTATCCGTCATGCTTTGAACAGAAACCTGGATTGTGTTAAAAAAGTCAAACCCTGCTAACTGAGATTCCAGCCTGGACATCCTTACATCAGTTGTAGATTGTAACGTTTTTAATGCTTCCAGCTTCTCTTTTGAGGACATGTAAGGTAGGTCTGATCTGATATCCCTACGAAGGTGGTCTTCAAATTCGGCTTCGGCCGCGACTTGGTTAAGGAACCTTCGTTGTACCTCAATAAAGACAGCCTGCATTCGTAAGCGAAGTTCGATAGAGTGGTCTATAAAAAATTCCCTAATTTCAGGGGTTATGGCTTTATTTTCACCATTAAGCCATTCAATCAACTTTGACCAGATTAGTTCTCCCACCTCTTCAGCATAAACTGTGGGTATAAGTTCGTTTTCAGGTGTTTCCATTAGTTGCCCTTTCATATAAAGGGTCTAATAAATCAACCTAAAGAGTAAGAAACCTTGAAGTTTCAAGGAAAGTAAATGGAGCCCCTTGAAGGTAACAATCCCTCTTCCCCGGTTTACAGGACCGGTGCATCATCATTAATGCTTAAGGGGCTAACAATTCTGTAAGATATACATATTAGCACATGCTTCTGAACAGGCTAAATGAAATTCAAGACAACTATATTCATAAATAATAAAACAAGAACTATCTCTATATAAAGGTTTCTTACATATGTTACAAGTAAAGTGCCCTACTTTATCATTCTTTATAATAGGAGCCTTACATGGAGTTACTTCAAACTTTTTCATATATTTTGTAGTACCATCATTTCCTGGCACAGCTTAGAAGCACAAACTGCGCCCTTATATCCTGTAGTAGTTAGTGCCCCACCATTATTAGGAGGATACTTAATGGTATCTACAGTCCAACAAGCATATAATAAAGTTCTACTACCGTGTATTCCACATATTTTACACTCATCTGATATAGCCCAAGTTTTCCAAAATAGGTCTGGGTTAGTCTCTTTACTAACAACATCTTCAATAAATATTTGGTTCATAACTTTTGGAATACCAGCATATTAAAACATTCTTCAGAACATACTGCCCAGTAACCAGTTTTTTCAATCCATACCATTCTTTCGTTACCAGTGCTTAATGGTGTAACCATTAGGTTATTACATATAGTGCAGCGCAAATCGTGTTCAAATTCCTCTCTTCTGCCTATACTCGTTTTACTTATAAAAAAGTCTTGAACTGTCATTGTAGAAATTTTTTTCATATAAATGGTAGCCCCTGTTGGTGTTGGTCCAACTACCTTCTCGGTGTAGGCGAGACGCTCTACTGTTGAGCTAAGGGGCTATGGTAGAGATACCTGGGATCGAACCAGGACTCTTTCGATTATCAGTCGAATGCTTTACCTTTAAGCTATATCTCTATTTCTTCCTTCATTTCTTTATCAAGAACCTTTTTCATTTTTTTGCGTTTGTCATTAGGTTCCGCACTACACAGCCCACAGCTACAGCGCCCATTTTCATCGAATTTAAAGTAGTCTTTTTGGTAGTACAGCTTGTGGTATAGTTTAAGATATTCCCTTTCCAGGTCTGGGTGGTCCCCCTTCTTCGCCTTCTGGAGAACCTGAAGGATCTCGCATGCTCTCCTCGCCTCCTTCTTTACTTTCTTGTCCTTCTGAAAATAGGTTTTCTGTCTTGAATTTCTTCTTTCCGACATTTTTAAACCTCTCACTCCATTCTTCTTGGACTTGATCTAATGCCTTTTTTGAAGGGTCCCAATTGTCACCCCCCTTAAGATTACTTACCGTTTCTGCTAATTTGATTGCGTCCATTAGTTGGTTAAGATAAGTTGCTCCATGAGTATTTATAGCAAACTTCAAAAGCATTTTTGCGTCATCACTATAGTTAGTGTGCTCTACATCCTGCATACACATCCCAAGGAAAAAGTTAATCTTCTTTACTATGTGTATCATATCCTCAAAATTGGGTCTGCTCATTCATCCTCCTTTATATATTCTGTAGCATATACATGTTCTGACATTTCTTGGAACAGATAAAATTGGTAGGAGGCCAATAACGACTTCCACCATTAACATTAACTGTTTCAGCTCTCCAACCTCTTTTATGAAGTTTATCACAAACATTACAATGTTTGGTGTATCTTCCTTCTGTTTTATAAAATATGAATTTATTCATAATGGTGGACACGGAGGGACTCAAACTCTCAACCTGTTCCTTCGTAGGGAAATGCTCTATTCATTGAGCTACGTGTCCTTTTTTTTTTAAGTGGTGTTCCCGGTGGGACTCCAACCCACAAATCTTTTGTTTAGGAAACAAACGTTCTGTGCATTTGAACTACGGGAACATAAAATATGGCTCCCTCGGCAGGTGCTGCCCCTGCGACCTTCAGGTTAACAATCTGACGCTCTGCTGTTGAGCTACAAGGGAACATTAATACCTACTTCCAAATTTAACATTATTTTGAAACTCATTTAGATTTTTAGCATTGGAATAACTAAAAGCACTTTGTAACCCGCCCTTAATATGCTTAACTACCTCTCCTGCTGTTGTGGGTTCATCCTCAATAACAATGCTATCACCCTCTGGTGTAGGGAGGCTATCAGCAGATTTTATACGCAACATAGCATCTTTACTTGACATACCTCTGTAAATCTTCTTACCATTGAGACGAGGACCAGAGGTCTCCTTACATGCTGCGAATAGCCTTCCACACATTACAGCATCTGCACCTGCTCCTAACGCTTTGGCAATATCTCCTATTTCAGTAACTCCCCCATCAGCAATAATAAATGGATGCACAGCAAACATATTATTCTCGTTTATTTTGTTCGCACATTCAGTAATAGCACTAAACTGTGGAACTGTAACACCGGTTACATTCTTTGTCAAGCATGCAGCACCGGGACCTATTCCTACCTTTATAGCATCAGCGCCCCATTTAACAAGATCCTCAACAGCTTCATGAGTAGCTACGTTACCAGCCATAATTCTAATAGGGTCTTTGACATCCTGGTATCTACTTTTCATTCTATAAATCATATTCTTCATTTGAAGAGAATGACCATGAGCAACATCTATAATAAAAAACCTTGCTCCTGCTTCATAAAGGGCAGCAGCACGTTCCTCACTATCACCGTTGACACCAATAGACACCAATACGTAAGTACCTTCCTGTGGACTTTCTCTAAATGTTGCAAATTTATACTGCTCTACATTTTCTTCTATAGACATAAAACGATGTAAGGCACCTATGGCACCAGCATTGTTCATGGCTATAGCCATAAGATCTTCTGTAATAGTTTCCATATTAGCACTTATGACAGGAACATCTATTTCTAAATTGTCAAAAATCTTGGTAGAAGTATCTACTAATGCTCTTGATGCTACTTCGCTGTATTGCGGAATTATATAAACGTCTTTGAAACTCAGTCCTTTATACATTGGTTTCCTTTCTGTCGGAGGTTACCACCTACTCCCAAAAAAGTCAAGACAAAAAAATAGGGGGCATCAGTTTGATGCCCCCTAATACTATACAGTTAGTGAATTATAACTATTAAGCTCCGGGAGCAGCAGGAGTATTCGCAGTGACTGCGGTGGCAATCTTAGCTGAGTTATTCGTGGCACTTGTGAAAATAGCATCGACCTTCGCTTGATCAGCGGCAGATAGTCCACCGGCCTTGATCTGGGCAGCAAGCTGCTCCAAAAGAGCGACGATTGAATCATCAACGGTGGATTCGGCAGTAACAACGGCAAGAGCTTCGTCTAGTGTAGCCATGATGTAGTTTTCCTTTTGCTGGACTATACCCAGCTTTCGTAAGATGAGATCAAGTTTATCTTGAATCTCGTGGGTTGAACAATTACAAGAATGTACATAATGGTCAAATTTCATTGTATATTGCCCTCCTTATTAAGGAGTATTTTTACTGGTCTAGCGATTGAAAAGGTTACTAAAAAATGATTTTTTTTCTACAACAGCTTCTACAGGTTTTTCTGCTTCCGGTGATTTAGCAGCAGGTATTTCAGGCACATAATTAACAGGTGTACCTTCTTTATTAAAAGAAGTAGTAGTTTTTACACGAGGAACTGTAGATTCTTTCCTGTTACTATCTAATGGCTGCTTTGCTGGAGGTGCTGTACGCGCCTGATGGCGCTTTTTCGCAGCTGGAGAATTAGGAGGTGTAGGCATATTATGACCCTTCAGAAAAACGTTTTAGGTAAGCAGCCTTTCTTACTTCTAAGTCAGCCTTTTCCTTTTCTGTAATTTCCCTTCTTGGCTGAGGTTCTGAATATGGAGCCGCATATCCGTCTGGGTTATGTCTGGGATCAAACCGTGCATCGCGGAAATTACCAGCCTGATTACCCCTATTACCCTGATTAAACTGATTACCCTGATTAGCCGGATTTTTCGCAGAAAACGCTGCATCATAGTGAGGGCTCTTGGAGTCAAAACGTGCGTCATAGCCAGGAGTACCAGCGATGGTATTACGAGCTTCTGGATCATGCTTTACGCCACGATCATCTAGTCCATAACCAGCCTGGGTGCTAGGGTTGATTTGTGCGTTATGGGCATTACCAACACCGCTTGGAAGATTGACATTAGGATTACCACCTGGATACTTAGCAGCAAATTTTGCATCATAACCAGGATTTTTGGGATCCAAACGTACGTCGTAATTAGGACCATTCATGCCAGTTACGTTACGAGGATCGCCAGATACGTTACGGGGGTCGCCAGATACGTTGCGAGGATCGCTAGCGTTACTATGGTCGCCAGCGTTACGAGGATCGCCAGCAGGGAATTTGGCATTTGCTGGAACTACTTCAGAAAGCTTCCAGAATGCTGGAGTCTTATCTGGTGCATGCCCAGTATTACCATTCTGAAGACTGGTATAAT
>OCZT010002346.1_pt1 | contig 19569 bp, 14 predicted proteins | sample 1539031 | NCBI WGS metagenome assembly OCZT01 (sample SAMEA3539308, study PRJEB22396) | soil metagenome | biome: tundra; feature: field; material: soil | place: USA | collected 2010-05 | depth 0.15 m | reverse complement strand
TACCCGGGGGGATGGTCGTGAAGCAACGAAGCAATCTTAACAATCAGCCAGATAGTATAATCATAAATTTGGTATACCATATATTATATTTGGTACACCATATATTATATACAGTCCGATATTGTCTCTATCCGGCATTGGTATTTATACAGGGTAAAAAAGTCAATATTCTTATTTGGTTTGTGTCTAAATTACGCTAAATTTCACTCGATTGCGAAGTAATATTACTTAATGTATAATATTTATATACAATCTTTTACCTTCAATTATTCATAACTTTTTTAAGGTATTGAATAAAAAATGAGAATTGGATGTTGTTATTCTTGATTTTATTTCTATCTTCGTTACCCGTGAACCTATCACCCATCGTTGAATTAAGTGAATGCTTGTTTTATATTATAAACCCTTTTAACTAACATGTTTAAAAAACGACTGACTATGCAAATTTCTACAAGTTTACGGCGCATTGCGCTGTTTTTTCTAAGCATGGTTCTTTCCTCCAGCGTTATTTTCGCTCAGGAAAAAACCGTTACAGGGAAGGTCACTGCTGAAGGTGAGGGACCTTTACCTGGTGTAAATGTAACAATTCAGGGAACGGTAATCGGAGTGATCACCGGCCCGGATGGTGCTTACAGTCTCAAAGTACCGAGTCCGACTTCAGTACTTTTATTTTCATCTATTGGTTATTCAACCAAACAGGTTGTTGTCGGAACACAGACAGTGATCGACATGGTTCTTCTTTCCGATGTCAGAGCCCTTCAGGAAGTGGTAGTAACAGGTTACACTACCCAGAAAAGGAGGGATTTAACCGGTTCCGTTGCAACGGTTGAACCTGCCAAACTCACGGCTTTGCCTACAGGAAACGTGAGTAACTCTTTGCAGGGAATTACATCCGGTGTTACAGTAACCGGGAATGGACAACCAGGGGAAACATCCAAAGTAAGGATCAGAGGATTCTCCTCATTCGAGAACAATGATCCGCTTTATGTCGTTGACGGAGTTCCAACCCAGGACATTTCTTCAATGAACCCGAATGACGTTGAATCAATTTCCGTTCTTAAGGATGCCGGTGCCGCTTCAATTTACGGATCAAGGGCATCGAACGGCGTTATCCTCGTCACGACTAAAAAAGGCAATAAGGGTACAAAAGTTAATTACACCGCGAGCTTTGGTACACAGGATCCGGGCCCTGGCCCGAAAGGCCTGGCTAATACGCAGCAATATGCAGATCTCCAGTGGCTTGTATACAAAAATGATGCAACACCGGTTCTTACAGCATCTGGCGCTCAGGTTATTGATCCGAACTATGGATGGATTGGGAATGCGACACCCACATTACCCAGCTGGGCTGCAAATACCGATTGGTGGAAAGCCTTTACCAGACATGCCCCGATTATGACCCATGACCTTTCTCTTTCAGGAGGCAGCGATAATTCCAAATTCTTCGCCGGGATAGGTGTTTTTCAACAGGATGGTATTGTGATTTATACGAACCAGAATAAATATACCATGCGGTTCAATAGCGAATTCAGTTTCTTAAATGACCATGTGAAAATAGGAGAAAGCTTCACTGCCAGGTACCAGACAAGCCTCGGAGTTTCTAACCTGCAGGAAGGCAGCCCGATACAGATGGGATCCTACAGGGAACAACCTATTATTCCTGTTTATTGGACAGGTGCCGATTTTCCAGGATTGGGCCATCTATTTACCGCAGGTGATTATGGTGGAACAGGAATTGCCGGCGGTTTAGGTAATGCCTCTAACGTGGTAGCTAACCTGATAAGGGCCAAGGACAATAAGTACTGGGACGCACGCGTAATCGGGAGCACCTATCTTGATGTAAAGATCCTGCAGGGTCTGAACTTCAAATCCCTCATTGGAGGCACTTTCAATACCGGATATGGTGATACCTGGACCGCGATCTCATATGAAAATTCAGAAAATCAGGCTACTAATGGTTTGTCAGAGAATGCATACTGGGGTGCCGACTGGTCATGGACGAACCAGCTTACCTTAGATAAGACATTCGGGCAGCATAAAATTCTTGCTGTTGCAGGATATGAAGCCACAAAATATGACATGGGACGTAATATGAGTGCCAGCCGTGGCGGGTACTTCACTGATGATCCAAATTATCGTACACTAAATGAAGGATCCCAGATTCAAACCGCAGGTTCCGATTTGTATACACCAACGACTCTTTTATCACAATTCGCAAGAGCTGATTATTCATTGATGGACAAATATATGTTAGGCGCTACTATACGGCGCGACGGTTCGTCAAGGTTTGGCTCTGTTAACCGTTATGGTGTATTCCCTTCATTTTCCGCAGCATGGCGTATCAGTGATGAAGATTTCTTCAAGGGTATAACCTTTCTGAATGATTTTAAAATTAGAGGTTCCTGGGGTACCATGGGTAACCAGCTTGCCGTATCTGCTGCAAACCAGTTCTACAGCTATGGAGGCTCTCCTTCAACTACTTTTTATAGCATAAACGGAGCAACAGGTTCATCTGTCCAGGGATTTGCAGCAACGCGTATCGGAAATCCAGATGCAAAGTGGGAAACCAACACAACTCTTGACCTCGGGTTCGATGCCGGTATTCTGAGCAATAAAATCACTTTCAAATTCGACTGGTATAATAAGAAAACCACGAATTTGCTTTTTGCTCCTGAATTACCCGGAACTGCAGGTGCTGCTGCAGCTCCGTACATTAATATTGCAGCTATGTCCAATAAAGGAGAAGATGCAGAAGTTAGCTACAAGGATAAATGGGGCGATCTTGGCTTTGACGGAAGTGTCGTATTCTCAGCCTATAAAAATACTATTGACAAAATTGCCGAAGGTGTTAACTTCTTCGACTATAGAGGCGCAACTACCAGGATTGGAACCGGTAACAGGAACCAGGTAGGACATCCGATGTCTGCATTCTTTGGCTACAAAGTAATTGGTTTGTTCCAGAGCGCAGAAGATGTTGCTTCTTCTGCTAAACAGGACGGCGCCGCACCGGGATTTTTAAAATTTGCCGACACCGACGGTGACGGTGTAATAACCCCGGCAGACAGGCAGTTTATAGGAAATCCCAACCCGAAATTCACTTACGGAATTAACCTGACATTTACCTATAAGAATTTTGATCTGACCGCCTTCCTTTATGGCTCGCAGGGAGCCGATATCTTTAACTGGAACAAATGGTGGACCGATTTCTTTCCATCCTTCCAGGGACAGAAGAGTTCCGCTCTTTTGTACGATAGCTGGACCCCCACTAATACAAGTGCAACAATACCAATGGCATCTAACACATCCAATTTCTCAACAAACTCTCAGGTTTGCAGCTATTATCTTGAAAATGGATCTTATGCAAGGTTGAAAAACCTGCAGCTTGGTTATACGTTCCCTGAAAGCATAATGAGTAAGATTAATGTTAAATCTCTGAGGATTTATGTTCAGGCAGTGAACCTTTTCACTATTACCAAATATTCGGGACTTGATCCTGAACTTGGAGGCGACGACCGGGCTTTTGGTTCTGACACTGGTAACTACCCGCTTGTTAAGACTTACATTTTCGGACTCAATCTGACTTTTTAATTTTTAATAATGTTATAATATGAAAAAGAAGTATATTATATTTATCTTAATCCTCGCAGTGATCGGAACATGGGGTTCCTGCAAGAAGGATTTTCTTACCGTCGCTCCGACAGGTAGTCTGAGTCAGGCGTTACTGGAAAACACTAAAGGGCTTGACGCTCTCCTGGTAGGCGCCTATTCGATGATCGATGGTGTTTCCTCGAATACCAGCCCGGATGGTTGGGAATCAACCAGCAGTAACTGGGTATATGGCTCCATAAGGGGTATGGAAGCAAACAAGGGAACAGATGCGGGCGACCAGCCTGACATAGAACCCATTCAAACCTTTACTGAGACTTCAACAAATCCTTACCTCAATTATAAATGGAGAGAAGTATATGAGGCTATTTCAAGGTGTAACAGCGTTATTACCATAACTAATCTTGCACAGACAGCAAACAAAATTACTGCTGATCAGGCTGCCAGTTACATCACACAGGCAACAGCACTTCGCGGATGGTACCATTTTGAAGCATGGAGAATGTGGGCAAAAGTTCCTTATCTGGATGAAAAAACTGACCCGGCCACTGTTACCAATACAGAGGATATCAGCGACAAAATCATTGCCGACCTTACGGCAGGTAAAGATCTGCCAGATAATATGGGTGCGATAGGCAAATTCAATGGGACTGTTGTAAAAGTACTCCTTGCAAAAGCATTGATGCAATGTAAACATGACTATGCCGGTGCTCTAACACTTCTTACGGCTGCTAAAAGCGGCACCAAGCCGGATGGTTCTGCTATAGGACTTGCTCCGACTTACGGTGAGATCTATAATATTGTAAACCGCAATGGAATTGAAGCTGTTTATACAGTTCAGTATTCTGTAAATGATGGATCAGGAGCATGGAATGCAGGAGCCGGCGAAGTATTGAATTTCCCGTATAAGGGCGGTGCCTCACCGGGTGGATGCTGCGGATTCTTCAATCCGACCCAGGACTTTGTGAATTCGTTCAGAACATCAGGCGGATTACCACTGCTTGACAACAGTTATGATACTCCTGCTAATGCGGTTAAAAGTGACTTTGGCTTAGCTGCCAATCCGCAAAAAGATCCGCTTACAGGTTTTGCTACCAGTGATGCCGGATTCGTTCCTGATGCAGGTCCGCTCGATCCAAGATTGGACTGGAGTGTTGGCAGAAGGGGAATTCCCTACTGGGATTGGGGGCTACACACCGGAGCTGACTGGATACGTCAACCGTTGTATTCAGGGCCTTATAGTCCTAAAAAACAGGTTTACAAAAAATCACAGGAAGGTACTCTTACAAGTACTGATAGCTGGACTTCAGGATATACAGCAAACGGATACCGTATGATACGCTATGCAGATATTCTCTTAATGGAAGCTGAATGCCAGATTGAAACCAGTGCACCAGGTCTGGGACAAGCCAATATTAACCTGATTCGGGCAAGAGCTGCAAATCCTGCTGGTTTTGTGACAATGCCTAATGGTAGCCCTGCAGGAAATTATGTAATAAACCAATATACTACTCCATTTGCCAATCAGGCTGCTGCAAGAGTTGCGCTCCGTATGGAGAGAAAGCTTGAACTCGGACAGGAAGGCCACAGGTGGTTTGACTTTAACAGGTGGGGAAATACTGTAGCTGAGCTGCAAAGAATTATGACCTATGAGTCAACAATGGGTTGGGGTGTCAGATTATACGGCAATAGCCCGGTGGCAAATATTGGACCGAACGCTACTACTTATCCTATTCCACAGCGTCAGATTGACCTTAGTAACGGGAAAATAACCCAGAACAGATAATATTTTATTAATTAATTATGAAGTGGACTGCCTGAACCGGTAGTCCACTTTTTTTATACATTTACAGGGTTGATAAGATCCCTCGTCCGCCAGTTGGCGGCGAAATGAGGAATCTCCAAAATTGAGTACACAGCATGGGAGAGGAAACTACTGGCGCTATTAAAGACAACATTTCATAAAATACACATAATATGATACTTGTCGTAAATTATATGTATGGGATAGAAAATTTGTGAGGTGACAAGAATTGATAGTTTTTTGATTAGATTAGACTTAGTTTGATAAGATCCCTCGCATTCGCTCGGGATGACAGGGTATTTAGGGGGTAACAAGGGTAGTTGAGGCGGTTCGCCCCGGCGAACCGCCTCAACTACCCACCACCAAATGAAAAATGAACTGTCATTCCGAATGAAGCGTAGCGAAATGAGGAATCTCCAACTCAAGTAATAGGAATATTAAAATATTGCTATTGTTATAAAACATGATATGCAAATTTGTGAGGAGACTCCGAATGGAATCGAATACCAGCACCAAAGCCCGGAGCAAAGCGAAGGGTTAGTGAAATGAGGAATCTCAAATCATATAATCAAATGTATAAATGAAACCGTTATATTAGCCAGCATGAGAAAATTTATATTGTTTTTTTGCAGCGTCTTTTTATTAATCTCTTGTTCCCAATCACCCAGGTTCCAGTTATTAAGTTCAAAGCAAACAGGCATTGATTTTAATAACAATATAGTTGAGACCGACAGTTTGAATCTCATGGAGTATGAATACATATACAATGGAGCCGGTGTGGGCATTGCGGATTTGAATAATGATGGTTTAGAGGACATTATTTTTGCCGGCAACCAGGTTTCACCACGGGTTTATCTGAATCTGGGTAATTTTAAATTTAAGGATATCACAGCGAATTTTGCAGGACTTACAAATGATCAGTGGTACAGTGGCGTTACAATTGTGGATATCAACAGCGACGGATGGCCGGATGTTTATCTTACTTCAACGGCCAATAAGGATCCTCAAAAGCGTAAAAACAGGTTATGGGTAAACAACGGAACAAAAAATGGAATGGATCCTACCTTCACGGAGATGGCTGAAAAGTATGGAATTGCCGATACCGGTTGGTCCGTCAATGCAGCATTTTTTGATTATGATCTGGATGGATACGTCGACCTTTATATTTTGAATAATACTGTAAGTTCAAGGATGAACAGCAAGTACCGTGCGAAAATAAATGATGGAACTGCCGCTAATAATGACAGGCTTTATCATAATAATGGGGATGGCACTTTCACTGATGTTACCATAAAGGCTGGAATTGTATATGAAGGATTTGGACTCGGTTTGGCTATAGGCGATGTGAACAAGGACGGTTACCCGGATATCTACGTTTCAGATGATTTTAATTCCAACGACTTGTTATATATAAATCAGGGAGACGGCACCTTCCGTAATGAAATCAGGAAGTACATGTCATACCAGTCGCGATCTTCAATGGGCAATGATATGGCTGATGTTAATAATGACGGAAATCCTGACATGTTCACTCTCGATATGTTGCCCGAAGCATATTACAAAAGAAGGCAGACTGTTAATGGTTTCAGCTATATGTATTATGTATTGGAGGACCAGTATGGTTATGAGCATCAGTATGTAAGGAACATGCTGCATATGCATAATGGATTTTTGAACGGCGAAATGCTTCCATACAGCGAGGAAGGTCAATTGGCAGGCATCTATCAGACCGACTGGAGCTGGTCGCCATTATTTGCCGATTATGACAACGACGGCAATAAAGATCTGATTATTACAAACGGTTATCCCAGAGATGAAACAGACAAAGACTGGACAAAGTTTAAAGTGAAAGCCCAGGGAAATTACGCTTCCAATGATATGCTCATAAGCATGGCCCCGGCAGTAAAAATCCCAAATAATGCATTTGAAAACAAGGGGGATGGCAGTTTTGTAAAAAGAAAAGACTGGCTGCCACAAGTTCCTTCATATTCATATGGAGCTGCTTTTGTCGATCTTGATAATGATGGTGATCTTGACTACGTGGTAAATAATCTGGATGACGAAGCTTTTATACTCAGAAATACTACAGTTGAAAAATATAAAAAACATGCTAATTATTTAAGGATTAAGTTGATAGGAAGGACAGGCAATACAATGGCTATTGGTGCAAAGATTGAATTGTGGGACAAGGGAAAATACCAGTTTACTGAGAACTTTCTGACAAGAGGATATGCATCTTCGGTGGATCCGATCGTTCACTTTGGCCTTGGGAATGATATTTCCATAGATTCAATAAAGGTTACCTGGCCGGTAACCCGCTATACTTCAACTGTGAAAAAAATTGTTGCCAATCAGACTCTTGAAATAAATGAAATAAATTCCATTCCTTCAAAGGCTGTGGTCAAAGTTTTGAAGAAAAATGACCTGATGTTTAATAAGCGCGAAAATGTTATAAATTATGTACACGAACAAACAGATTTTGTCGATTTCGGACTCCCACAGAAAATAATACCGCATAAATTTTCACAGATTGGACCGCGCATGGCCAAAGGGGATATTGATGGTGACGGCCGTGAAGACCTTATCATTGGTTCTACAAATATATTGCCAACTACGGTATTTTTAAGGAAGGGGAACGGATTTGAAGAAGCCAAATTTGAAGGACTGACAACGCAAAAGGAATTTTCCGAATCAGATCTTGCAATAGTGGATATTGATAATGATGGTAATAATGATGTTGTAGCAGTCGCAGGCGGATATGAAAACAAAGAGGAAAGTGAATACAAACACTACCTGTACGAGAATCGTAATGGTACTTTTATAAGAACAGAACTTCCTATTCCACCTTTTCCTGCTGCAGTTGTGCGGGCATGCGACTTTAATCATGATGGTTATGTGGATTTGTTTGTTGGTTCACGGGTAAAAAAAGGAATGTTCCCGTATGCTAACCATTCATGGCTTATTATTAATGATAAAGGCAAACTGACTGTTAATGCTTCTTCACGTTTAGACCTTGGAATGGTTACCGATGCAATCTGGACTGATTATGATAAAGATGGTTGGGAAGATTTACTTGTTGCAAGAGAATATAATTCTCTGGTGCTTCTTAAGAATATGAATGGGAAAGAACTTGTTCCTCAGAACATACCTGAACTGGAAACTCATCAAGGGATCTGGTCCTCTCTCGCTGTGGGGGATTTTAATAAAGATGGTTACGATGACTATATTGCAGGTAATCTGGGTGATAATAACAGGTTTGACATAAGCGATAAGTATCCCCTTCAAATTTATGCAATTGATCTGGACAGGGACGGCACCCTGGATCCGCTGATGACTGCCTATTGGCCCGACAGATATGGTAAAATAACTGAGTACCCGGTCAATTATCTGGATGAACTCCAGGCCCAGTCAAATTTTTTTCAAATTAAATTTAAGGATTATGTCACTTTTAGCTATGCCAGCATCGGAGATATGTTAGATGAAAATATATTGAAAAGAGTGGAGTTTAAACTTTATGTAAATACTACCTCAAGTTACATTTTATGGAATGATAAAGGTAAATTCAGGTGGGAAAAACTGCCAAAGGCGTTGCAGGTTTCACCGATCAAGAAGATGATTGTTCAGGATTTTAATGGTGACAGTTATCCTGATGTTCTGGTTGGAGGCAATGATTATACTTACGATGTGGCTACCGGATACTATGACGCAAACAAGGGGATAGTTTTATTGAATAAGGGTGAGAAGCAGGAAAAGGGAAAGCCGTCTTTTGATGTATTAAGCCCGTCTCAAAGTGGAATCTTGCTGCAGGGTATGGTAGAGTCATTACTCTATTTTAAAGGAGATACCTCTCTGGTTGTTGCTGGTTTCAACAGGGCAAAAACCGATGTATTTGAGGTCAGTAAAAAAGGGGATCTGAATAAGAATCTCAATCATTAGTTTAATTTGAATCACGACGATTCAGGTGCATTGTCTTTGCTGAAGAATGCCAGATTGAAACCGGAGATCTCACCAGTCCTCTAGCCAATATTAACCTGATCAGTCCTATGCCCGAAATGCGCTGTGTATGGAAAGGAAACTGGTACAGAACAGATAGTATCTGCGAGCTATTCTATTCTTACGAGATCACCCATCTTGTATTTATATTTTACAACCTCTTTACAAGCTGAACAATTGCGTAAAGGAGAATTGCGTGAGTGTGTAAAAATTTCGGCCGTTATTACCCTGTCTTTTATTCCCATAATCTTCATATCGGATTCTATTGACCTGTTCAGCACCAGTTTGCCATCTGTATTAATGAGAATCAGAGACTCCGGCATTTCTATATATTGCCCGTTAAATAAAGAGATAGTGATTATTGCATCTTCAATTGTATCATCATCAATCTGTCCTGCCACAATTCTGGCAGGGTCAATTACATATTTCAGCTGGATATTGTTATTCATAATATAATTAATCTGGCTGTCAGTTATTGTAACAACGCCATTTGCAGCAACTGTTTCTTTTGACTCTTTAAATTTCCCCTTTGCATAATCGATCGCTACATTCATTGCTTCCTTCTTAGTGTCCGGAACATCTTTTTTGCCGGTACCTGTTTTCTTATCATTATGAGAGCATGATAACATCAGAGGAATAAGGAATAAAATAAAAAAGCTCTTTTTCATAAATTGAATTATTGATATGGTCAAAAATAAAACAAATGATGGATTAGAAGAAATTTACCTTGTATATTTCAACCTTAGATCAATTACTTTGTCATATACAAAATAACAGGGATCGTCACACTGAGTCTTATCATATCTGACTCTCGGAGTAGCTGAATCAATGGCAATGTAATAATTATCAGATATATAATAAGTAGCTGTTACTGTATACTTTTTATTCAGTGTTACCTGAATTTTAGTCTGTATTCCTGAGGTTTTATATGAGGCGTATAATATACTGTCTTCGATATTGCCTTCATAAATATTTATTTGTGTTTCAAGACCAATAGATGCTAAATCAGTCTTCACTTCAAGATCGGTTTTTGCCGGTTCATCGGCTGTGCAATCGGGGCATTTGACAATAAGACCCTGATCTTCACATGAGAAGAAGAAAATAAATGTAATTACCAGGAATATTTTAATTGTAATTTTCATAATATTATTTAGTACCACTTTAGTATTTTCCCCTTTGTTCTAACATTATCGAAATAAAGATTATATGAAACACCGATTCTAAGCCACACAGGACCAATATGATAAAAATCAGTATTCACGTAATCGGCTCCCAGTGAAAATGAAATATCCTTCTTTGTCCATTTCAATGAGATTGCCGGAATAGCCATGAATTTATTCTGAAGAGTGTTAAGAGTACCTTTAAATTGATTTCCAAATGAATATCCTGCAGCTAGTGAAGTTGAAAATGCAAAATTGCCTTTGAAAGCATAATTGGTAAAGGCAAAGTCTTTAAACAATCCTGCATAAACAACAGATCCCTTATCCATGTACTGATAGAACATATGTTCAGACTGTTGAAGCAAAACCTTTGTATACCATAATTTAATATCACATCCTATAATAATCCCTCCATTCAGATATGGTTCTTTGAACGAAAGACTAGCCCCTGTATAAATATCGTGCAGGAAAAACCTGGTGGAGGCCATTATATTCACCTGGTCTATTTCATATTTAAGGGACCCAGGGATTTTATTGTTTTCAAGAATACTGAGAATATCTTTTCTGCGGTATTTTGATGCAACACTATATGGACTTACAGCATGATTTCCCTGGTTGGCCCATTTATCGCCTATTTTAAGCAGAAATTCTGTCGCATCCCTCTGATCATAAATTATTGTGAGCGCAAGGGCATTATGATTCGATGTATTAGTTGCATATATGTCTGCACCTTTATTAAAAAGAAGATGCATTATCAATGTATCACCATTCAAGGCAGCCATTAGAAATGGGGTATATCCTTCATTATCTCTTGCCTCCATATTGGCGCCATTCTGAATCAGAAGATCTGCAATATCATCATTTCCGGCCCATATTGATGCAAGGAGCGGTGTGGATCCCTCATTTGTTTTTTTATCTATTGCAGCCTCATAATAAAGGAGCATGTCGGCTATCTGAAAGTTTCCATATACTGAGGCATAATGAAGCGGTGTGGCATGATACTTGTCAGTCACATCAATATCGGCTCCAGCTCTTATCAGGGCTTCAGCAATTTCTGCATTCTGATTTTTTACTGCCAGAAGAAGCGGGGTTTCCAGTCGTGATGTTGCCTTATTTACGTCTGAACCGTAGTCGATAAGCATTTTAGCAACTTGTGTCTGGTTGCTGGAAACTGCAAAAATGAGAGGAGTGACACCTTGTTGAGTTTCTGAAAAGATATCGGCACCTTGCGTGATAAGCCGGTCAATTTCCAGAGAGTATCCTTTAGTAGCAGCAATCATCAGGTTGTAGTCCAGCGCCCCTTTATAGGATATTGGAATGTAATCAGTTGTATCATAATATACTGTATCAAGATCTGTAACTTGTGAAAACACACCTGCTGATATGGGTAAGAGTGTAAATACAAAAAGAATCCGTATGTGTTGTAGCCTCATTGACAACATAGATTACAAAGTTAATTTTTTGATTCATTTTAAAGCACAACCATTACATATTACAAACATTTTTCACAGTGTCCTGTTGTTTTACCGATTCAAATCGTTTGCCAGAATATTTATTTTAATATACTTTATACTGATATTTTAAGTTAAATAGCTAACAATATGATATATCCTTAATTAAAAACCTGATTTATTAACTAAAATAGTAATATTTTTGCTAAACTTGTCTTGTGAATAGGAATACTTTTTATTTTTGTCTGGTGAAACGTGAAATGGATTTGGGGAAAAGAATAAAAATATTGTTCGTTACACTCTTGTTATTATTGGTGAGTATTACCCCGGGGGCAATGGAAAACAGTTTTGTCCTTGTTGATAAGCTTGTACCAAATAATATCAGACTGACAAATAGCTTCTCGTCAGGTAGTGAGTTCTCTGGTGTTGAAAAAACTGTAAGTGCTTTTTTGAGAAAGTGGTCAATTGAAGGTGCTTCAATTGCTATAGCCAAAGATGGAAAATTAATTTTTGCCAGGGGATTTGGATATGCCGATACTGCATCAAAGATTGAAACTCAGCCATATAGCCAATTCAGAATTGCAAGTATTTCAAAGCTGGTTACAGCTGTTGGTATAATGAAACTACATGAGGAGGGAAAGTTAGCCCTTACTGATAGCATTTTTGGTTCCACCGGAATTCTTAATGAACCATACTTCGCTAAACCTAAAGATAAGAGAGTCTATGGAATAACAGTTGCTGAGCTTTTAAGCCATGAAGCAGGATGGACGCAACGTTACGGGGATCAGATGTTTATGCCATTGATGATAGCAGAAAAAATGGGAGTAAAACCCCCGGTGGACACAAAAACTATTGTGAGGTTTGCACTTGATAAAAGACTCAGTTATACGCCAGGAAAGGGAAAAGCATATTCAAATCTTGGATACAGCATACTTGGTCTGGTTATAGAAAAAGTATCCGGTATGCCATATGAAGATTTTTGCCGGAAGACTATTCTCGAACCTCTTGGCATCTACGATATGAAAATTGCCGGAAATCTTCCTTCAGATAAAGCTCCTTTTGAGGTTACTTACTACGAACCTTTGGACGTAGTACTTAAACCTTCAATATATGGAACTGGTGAAATGGTAACCCCGAGTTATGGAGGCAATGATATCAGGGCACTTGGCGCTGCAGGGGCCTGGATTGCAACTGCTCCGGACCTGATGCGGTTATTATTGGCTGTTGATGGTTTTAATACTCGTCCGGATATTCTTAACGATCAAAGTATCAGATTCATGACAGACAATAATAATGGTTTTGCGCCGGTAGGATGGAAGGGTACCGTCTTGGATGGTACATGGTGGAGAACTGGTTCTTTCCCAGGAAGCGCCGGTATGATGAAACGGCAATCTGATGGAATTTCCTGGGTCGTTCTCTTTAATTCAAGCGCATGGAATGGTCCTGAAATATATTCCTATATTAGTAACATGATGTACAAGGTGGTATCAAAAATAGACCCATGGCCTGAATATGACCTTTTCAGCTATTCAGTACCTGTACCTCTGAAGACATCTCTTACTGAATATCCGAAATAGTAATCATGTGCTTTACCGTAAATGTGAACGTAATAAAAGAGGAACTCGAAAACCGCTACGGAGCCACTTTAATCGATCCTGACAAATACAGACCCAGTTACTATTATCATGCCTTCAGTCTCCCTTCAATCCCTGCCATCTGCTCGGGAGATCCTTCAAAAATTCAACTCTTAATGTGGGGATTGATTCCGGGATGGACGAAAAGTATTAATGAAGCGAATATAATAAGGTATAAGACCTTTAATGCCAGGTCAGAGAGTATAGCTACTAAACCTTCGTTCTCTTCATCATTCCGGTCAAAAAGATGCATTATCCCTGTTAAAGGTTTTTTTGAATGGCAACATATTGGAAACGAGAAAATTCCCTGGTATATATATCACACTGAAAATGAAGTATTATCCATCGCCGGTTTGTACGATGACTGGACTGAGAATAATACCGGTGAGGTTTTCAGTACTTTCTCAATTGTTACAACCGAGGCAAATGAACTGATGGCGCATATCCATAACTCTGGTAAGAGAATGCCTCTTATTCTCGATAAATCTGCAGAAACCAAATGGATTGATCTTTCAACCTCACAGGATGATGCCATTAACCTTCTAAATCCATCTCCTTCAGAAATCCTTAAGGCTCATACTATTAGCCCCTTGATTAACGACAGATCAGGAAACCGGAACACACCTGAGGTTATTCAACCATACAACTACCCTGGGGAAAATTTGTTATTTTAAAAAGGGGTAGTCGGTACGCGGCTTAAGGTTTGCGGAAAGTCTGGCGCACTCCGCATGCCTCACACCGGTTACCGGCTACTGCGCCACAAATTCGTAAGTCAGCATACCGAGCTGTATCCTCGGTGAACTGGCATCAGGATTAAACCTGGATAACAAAGCGGTATTTACAGCTGTTTCAATAAGACATGGATCAGAAACAGTACTTTCTCTCTCAGCGATTTGTGCCTTCTGGACAATTCCATTCTGGTCGACTTCAATTGACAGAACAACTTTGCCGGATCCCTCACATTTATAAATAGGAATTGGCAGGTAGAGGTGATTACGACCAATCAGGTCATAATAGATTCTTGTAGGTCCTTTATAATTTGCAGCCATTTCCTGTGACGGACTCGTTTTAGCTTTCACCTTCTCTCTGATTGTATCCTTTTCAACTGTAAGGTTTTCATCCCCTTTGGATTCATTCAGTTTTTTTTGCTTATCAATATAATTATCAACTCCCAGTTTCCCGCTTTTTATAAGCTCTTCTTTGACCTTGTCAATATAATCGGAAGGATTTATTTTTTCGGTCGGTTTGCTTGAAAGATTCTTGGCAATATTCAGCATCTCCTCATCGCCTTTGAGAACTTTTTCAACGGATGTGGCGGGCACCTCAATCATCTTTTCCTTTTTTATCACAGGTTCTGTTTTCGATGCAAGCTCTACTTCATATTCTTTCGATATAGTTTTCTGTAATGACCTAAGCTGTAATGACATGAATATTATTCCGGCTATCAGATGAATAATTAATGTTCCCAGAATACCAGCCAGTTTCCCTTTATTCTTTCTCATACAATGCGAAATTATAAATTATTACTTTTGTAACTGTATATTTAATACTTATAATTTATTGTCTGATCGGAGCTTTCGTTAATTTCGTTTTTAATCCTGAGTATAAATTTTCTTATTATTTTGCAATCTCTTTTTCCTTTGTTGACCCCCTTCCCAACTTTCCCTACAGTGGGAGGCTGAGCGTAAAGAACTTGCCCGGTGGGCAAGTTTAGCGAAGGAACCCCATTGCAGGGGAGGCATTTCCCCCTTGGGGGAAACAGGAAAGGGGGTAAATCAAGATTTCAGAGCTAACTGATTAATTAATTCAATATTGAAAAACATATATTATGAAAAAGGAATTAATACTGGAGATCATTCAGGAAAGATGGAGCCCTTATGCTTTTTCCTTAGCTCCGGTGGAAGGATTTAAATTGAAAGCAATGTTTGAAGCTGCAGGCTATGCTCCTTCATGCAACAATGAGCAACCTTGGACCTTCGTTTTTACAACTCAGGATGAAAAGGATGTTTTTAATGATTATGTAGGATTCCTGTCCGATGGAAATAAAGTGTGGGCAAAGAACGCATATGCACTCATTATAAGTATGGTACGAACTAAATTCTCATATAATGGCAAACCAAACCGATATGCTTTTCACGATACTGGTATGGCTGTAACCAACCTTTTGTTACAGGCTATCACTTTGGATGTATACGTTCACCAGATGGGTGGATATTCAGTTGAAAAAGTGCATGAATACTTCAAATTAGGAGATGATATTGAGCCGGTTGCAATGATGGCAGTTGGATATCTTGGTGATGGTTCATCGCTTACTCCTGAATTATTAAGGAGAGATGAAAAAAGAAGGTCCAGGAAATCAGTTAATGAATATGTATTTAAAAACTCACTTACTCATCTTGCTTTTTAATATTAAAGTTGCGTTAGTTTTAAGAAATGCCAATTAAATAAGCTTACAGGTAAAATAGCAAAATAATCAAAATCATTGTTCATCGCGGCTCTGAAAGAGCCATATATGAATAACCTGCAGAAAAACCTTAACGATATTGAAGACTAATCGCTTTCGGCTTTTTTAATTTTTTTTCTGACTTTAGCTTTAACAGGTTTATTGAACTTCTGATTTTTAAAAAGTCCGTTTTTTATGCCATTTATAAATTTAGCCCAGGCAAAGGGATTTAGCAGGTTGTTGATAGGATATTGTCCCCTTGTTGCCATAGCGCCAAAATTCTGCTCCATTGCTTCTCTGTAACCGGCTTCAGGAGAGATCTGGTAATTTCCCTGATTCGCTATTGCTACATATATTGATGCGATATTGTCATTCATATTTTCAATTATAGGATCAACAGGTCGCGTCTTGGTTATATCTTTAATAAAATCACTGTAATTTTTCCATGGCATAATATTCACTTCTTTTATTTGAATCGTATCTATCTCCAATGTTATATCAACCTCACAATGCCTGCCTTCAAATGTTTCAGGAATTATTGTATGATATCTCTTGAATCCTAAAGCTCTGAAGAAAATGGTATCGCCAGGCGTACTGGTAATAGAATAAATTCCGGATCTTTCACTCAGGGTCCCCTTTTTAAGCTTTTTAGATACAACGGCAACCCCAGCTACAGGCTTGTATGAATCATCTGTTATTATGCCGCTTACCTGAACATATTTTTCATTTACAATTTCCTGGCCATAAATGGCAGATTCGAATAGGATGAAAAGTAGTGTTATATAAAAAATCTTGTTCAATTAGATCTGTCGTATTATATATTAAAAACCAATAGCGATGCAAAATAAACAATATTGAGTGTAACGGTAAAACATTTAACTATATTTTAACGTGATGTGTCAGTAGATATCAACAAATGATCCATTCTTCACAATATGACAGATTAAACTTATTCATCATATTAAAGTTTGGAAAATATTCCAATATTTGCGTCATCAAATTACTGATCATTCTATCTGTATTAACAATGGGCTGATATTCAATTAACACGCTAACTTTATTATAATAGTTAATTATTAAAACAACATATGAAAAAACTTTTATTGCTGGGTGATGAAGCGATAGCACAAGCAGCATTGGATGCTGGATTAAGTGGAATGTATGCGTATCCCGGAACTCCTTCAACCGAGATAATGGAATTCATTCAATCATCTAAAGATGCGTCTGAGAAAAATGTTCACAGAGAGTGGTCATCGAATGAAAAAACTGCTATTGAGGCGGCACTCGGAATGTCTTATGCAGGCAAAAGGGCTATGGTTGCAATGAAACATGTTGGTCTTAATGTGGCTGCAGATGGATTTATTAACTCCGCAATAACAGGCGTAAACGGCGGTTTGATTATTGTTTCAGCTGATGACCCTTCCATGCATTCTTCGCAAAATGAGCAGGATTCCAGGTTCTATGGAAAATTCGCTCTTGTGCCATGTTTTGAACCTTCAAACCAGCAGGAAGCATATGACATGGTTTTTGACGCTTTTGAAGTCTCGGAAAAATATAAACTACCTGTTCTTTTCAGAATTACAACCCGTCTGGCTCATTCAAGAGCCAGTATCACTTTAAAGCCGGCAATTCCTCAGAATAAACTTTCGCTGCCAGTCGATCCCCTGCAGTTTGTCCTTCTTCCTGCCATCGCCAGAAAGAAGCATAAGGCATTGTTATCTTCTTATGAATCATTAAGATATGAAAACCGGATCTCAAAATATAACAATTTTAGGGATGGGAGTAAAAGAGAACTTGGGATTATAACATGTGGAATTGCCTATAATTACTTCTTAGAAAACGTTGGAGAACTATTAAATGATTATCCTGTACTCAAAATTACAGCATACCCTTTTCCAAGTGACCTGATAAAAGATATAACCTCAAGATGCAAAGAGATTCTTATTCTTGAGGAAGGAGCTCCTGTTATTGAAGAAGGTATCAGAGGGATACTGGATGAGGGGATAAAAATCTATGGAAGACTTGACGGTACAGTGCCGCGTGATGGAGAGTTAAACCCTGCTATTGTAGCAAAAGCCATGGGGTTGCCTGTAAGTTATGGTCAGAATGTTCCATCACTGGTTAAGATGAGACCCCCTTCCTTTTGCAGCGGGTGCGGACATGCCGATATGTTCAATTCTTTAACTGAAGCTGTTAAACCCTATGGCCCGGGACATGTTTTTTCCGATATAGGTTGTTACACTCTGGCAGCGCTTCCACCATATAGTGCTATTAATTCATGTGTCGATATGGGCGCTTCAGTAACCATGGCAATCGGAGCTTCCGATGCAGGATTATTCCCATCAATAGCCGTAATAGGCGATTCTACTTTTACGCACTCAGGTATGACAGGATTACTTGATGCAGTTGTTAAAAACACTTCAGTAACAATCATTATATCTGATAATTCTACAACCGGTATGACCGGAGGTCAGAAATCACAGGCTACAGGCAGGTTAGAACAGATTTGTGAAGGGATTGGAGTTAAAAAGGAACACCTTAGAGTCATAGTTCCTTTACGCAAGAATCAAGCAGATAATGTAACTATCCTGAAAGAAGAGTTTGAATATAAGGGAGTTTCGGTAGTTATTGCTTCCAGGGAATGTATTCAGACAGCTACCAAAAGAAAGAGATCAGAAAATTCAATTGAATAATTCTATACACTTGATGATGAAAAATGACATTATATTATCCGGAGTAGGAGGACAGGGAATTTTGTCAATTGCTGCAACGATAGGACTGGCAGCGGTTGCAAATGACCTTTATCTGAAACAATCGGAAGTCCACGGTATGAGCCAGCGAGGTGGGGATGTTCAGTCGCATCTCAGGCTCTCTGATAAACCGGTTTCATCCGACCTTATACCTTTTGGAAAAGCAGACCTTATTATTTCAGTTGAACCGATGGAATCACTCAGATACCTTCCCTGGTTATCGGACAAAGGATGGCTGGTAACCAATTCGAATCCCTTTATTAATATCCCTGATTATCCACCAATTGAAGAGATTTTGAAAGAGATAAAAAAAATAAAAAATCATATTATTATTGACGCAGATGGAGTAGCAAAAGCATCGGGATCAGCTCGTGCAGGGAATATTGTAATCCTGGGAGCCGCCTCACCATTTATTGATATGCCATTTGAGAGTCTGGAAAATGCATTGAAAATGCTATTCGGAAGGAAGGGTAATCAGATTGTCGAAGCTAATCTTAAAGCGCTGAATGCGGGACGTGAATGTTCCGAAAGTCACAAATGATAAATCTTAATTCCGAAAAATGAAATGGGTTGTCTCCATAGCAATCCCGATGGACCTTGATTTATTGGCACAAGCCCCGAACGAAAATTCAGATGCAGCTGTTGCTCTTGGTTATGCGCAAAGTGTTTTTGTTGTTTCGGCGCTGGAGTAACCCGGGACATATTGCCTGGTTCGAGGATTCTTTCAA
>OCZT010002345.1_pt1 | contig 19574 bp, 21 predicted proteins | sample 1539031 | NCBI WGS metagenome assembly OCZT01 (sample SAMEA3539308, study PRJEB22396) | soil metagenome | biome: tundra; feature: field; material: soil | place: USA | collected 2010-05 | depth 0.15 m | reverse complement strand
GCCTACCGGAAAAAGGACTGGAGGATGGTGACATGAGGGTTTTTAAACACTTACTAAGATTACTGTTCCAACTAAATTTGGCGCCGCAAACGGAGTGGTAACGGAAAGCGGAATTGTATTTCCTGTTGTATATGCTGCCACCCAAAATTCTCGTCAGCAAGACTTACCGAATTTCCTTCCTGAAGTTAAGCTTATGAAACAAAAAAACGGTTTGGAAGTTTGTATGTATGGAATGCGCTCGATAATGTACACGGATACGGAGTTGGAGCAAGCGATTACTAAAACTGCGGAATGGGCTTTGAAATCGCCTTGTAATGGGCTGGATAGTGCCTATGCAGGTAACGCTGAAGTTCAAGATATAAGCTATCTCAGAAATAAATCGATTATCTGGTTACCTCTTGGTTCAGATAAAAGTGAAATACTACATATTCCAGTAAGAACGAAAATCAAAAATGAACAAGCTTCTCTTGGTTGGTTTTTGACTCCCTCATTAAAAGATCTTTATCGCATAGGCTCAAGCGACGGCAATTATTTAACCTCTTGTTGTAATTCTCCGATAAATATTATGATAGCCAGAAAGGCAACAGAAGAGGAGTTAGAACTAGAACCCTATGAAACGACTAAAGAACAAAACGTTTTTGCACATAAACTGGAATTTGAAAAATCAGAAATAATAAAAATGTTGCTTAACGCGAAAATAAGAGCTTATGGTGCGGATGAATTAGATGGCAATTCTGTTTTGAAAGGATATCTGAAAATTTACGATGAATACGGGAATTATTATTCGGTATATGAACAGGAACAAAACTTGTATTTGATCTACCTAAGGCAAAACCTAGATTTTTCATTAGGGAGAGACTCTGAAGAAATAAAAAGAAGTGAATATCATAAAAAAGAAGATCGAAAGCTGTGGAGGAAAATGAAAGAAGTTGCAATTGATTTGCCATATGCAAATAAAATGAAAGCAGTTTTAGGAATGGAATTTTGAGCCTTATATAAATTCGGCCTAGTTTTGTTGTATAGCTTATTCATTAATAAACAACTGCCTTTGTCTTCAGATATAACAATTACGATAACTTCTGAAGAAATTGAGTTATTGAGACAGAGATATCTTGAAACCATAGATAAAATTGTTACAGCACGATCAAAGAACGATGTTATTGCTCTAACAGCCGAGGGACTTGAAGTTGGGCGGCAACTTAGGCGATATGGAGTTATTTAAGATTTAACGCTTCTTCTTTTCCTGTGAAATTCCTATAAAAGCTACTTTTTTGATCCTCCCTGATATTCAGCGAAGTGTTCTAGATCATAAGTTCCGCTACAGGGCTCGGCCTGGCTTCCGGGCATGTCTAGACGTAGACGTAATTCGTTCTGACTTATTCCGTCTACTAAGACCCACTGCTGCCAACCGCAAGGGCAAAGACGTGCCTTGGCTATCCTGATGGTGTTATGGGGAAAAAGTTTCTTGAGGCTTTTGGCGCTATGGCCACGCTCAACTAAGACGGCGAGAGGAATAAAGGCTGAGGCTTTTATTGTGAGATTAGACATATAACTACTCCTTGCAATCACGGGCACCTGGTAAGCAGGCTAAAGAAACCTGTAACGATTGCATTGCGGAGTTAGTTATCCGTACATAGCTAATAGAGTAGAGGATTTTGAAGAGAAATGCAAGAGCTTGTTTTATTTTTGAGTAAAGGTAGAATAGAAGGATGATCGAGAAAAATGATGAACACGAGCATCCTAATCAGGAGTTTGTAGAAGAAAACGACAGGATGCTGGAAGATATGCAAGAACCTGGTTATGCGAGTCGATTAAAGGAAGTGTTTGGAAAAGGTCTTGGCAAGACTGTAGTCGAACATAGAAAGACAATCGACTCTGAGAAAGGAGCTTATTATCGAGACCGAGCGGCTAAATTTCGAAAACGAAAGATACTTCCTTTGGATGACGATTCGTCAGACAACCGTCTTTTTAGTTGATAAATAGAAACTCCCGAGGTCAAGAATTCTCAGCTAACCTTCTTTTTTACGAGATTTTGGCGCTGGAGATGGAGGCTTTACGGGGAGATTTCCTTTACCTAGCGCTACACCTTTACGAACAGTGACAGGTTTGGAACGTGGTTTTTGGAGCTCTTGTAATTTAGGATGCTCGACTATTGACTCTAAAACCTCTGGAAGTGTTGTGGGCTCAGGTTTTGTCGTTAAGAGCCGAATTGGGAGTAAGCTATTTAATCCTGCAAGCAAAACTCCCAAAAGGAAACTGGCTAACAACCATGCAAGGAGAACCATAGTTCCTAAAGCGTCTTCGCGCTTCTCCACCTCTTTCAGAGAGCGTCCAACTAAAACGTAACCTTCAGCAGGACCGTTATAATATTGCGCGACTGCAGCGATCCTGACTCCGGATTGTGGCTGCCAAGTAAAATTACTCTCTCCAGCTTTCTTTGTATTATCTAAAGCTCCACTAGGCAAACTTGGAGTTGTTCCGTTGAGAATCCCCGAAGATGCGGTAACGTGCTGAGATTTATCAAACGTAATGATGAAAACGTCGTAACTCTTGCTCATGTCTATTTTAGTGTTAGAAAAATTCAAAGGCGGACGATTTCCTGAAACATTGAGAGCGGTTACTCCATCTTGAGCTATTTGTACTTGTGGATCGTTTGCTCCTTGTCGTAAATTTTGTTGCCCGATCGCATAACTAATCCCTGCAGCAAACGTGAGGACAAACCATAGTGGAAGAAATAGTTTTAAAAAATTGCGGATTCCTAGGTTAGTAAACATCCACGGAGTATACTATAGATTTAAAACTGGTGGGGGACATTGGTTACATTAAAAGTTGAAAACTTGTAGAATAACTTTCTCGATACAATAAGGAGTGGTGGTGACAGCAGAGCTTCCGATATTAGGTTTTAGGTTTTGGAAAGTAAAACATGGCAAACTTACTTCCGCAAACGTTAGGCAATCATGGGAAGTTGACGATAATGAAGCTGTTTGTTTAACGACAAGAAAACATCAAGCGCCATCCAGAAGTTGTCGATGTGGGTACTATGCTTATTCTGAAATCCCCAACTTGAACCTTCTTTCCAAACACGTAGAACTCAAACTAAACGGTTATGTTTTGGGAGCGGTTGTAGGATGGGGAAAGGTGGTGAGATGTAGAAATGGTTGGCGAGCTCAATATGTCCGACCAATTGCAATAGCTTCTGATTTTGGTTGTCGAACAGATAAAGTTAAACAGGTTCACGAACTGGGACTGCCGCTTATTCATACTTCGGGGCTTTTGGCGTACGCTAAAGAACATGCCCAGATTTATGGTGCAGATGATAAAAAAAGACGATTTGCTATTTCTCGACTTTTAGGAAAACCGCATACAGGAATTTTCTTTAGCCAAATAGCAGTTAAAATATTCTGGCTAGCGTTTATTGTGCAAACCTCTATTCTTCTAATGATCGCGTCATGGGGAGTTCTACGGCTCTCTGAAGTACCTTTATTTGTTTTGTCTGGATTTGAGACGGGTTTAACTTGGGCCGTATTCACTGTTGTTTTCGGAATGGCAGTTCTGGGATTAGACCTTGGGGCAGATGTCCTCTCTTTACGAGTAAAACAGATTTGGCGAAAGCTTTTTCGAAAATCCAAGTGAGTCGTAAAAACGCACATACCTCTTTTTTGATATCATGGGCGCAATGAAGATAGTTGCGATTAGTGATACTCACCTTACCCATAACTTTAAGATCCCTGACGGTGACGTACTGGTGCATGCAGGAGACCTAAGTGTATATGGCTCTAAAAATGAAGTTAGTGAAGGAATTGATTTTCTTAAGAGCCTTCCACACGAACATAAAATCTTTATTTCAGGAAATCACGATCTTTATCTAGAGAATCTATCTGAAACAAAACTAAAGACGCTAACGCAAGGGATTCACTATCTATGTAATAGCGCAGTGGATATTGATGGGGTGAAATTTTATGGTTCTCCCTGGACTCCTCACATTTTGCCATTTCAAGATCACTATTGGACGTATTGGGGGTATAACTTACCGCGTCGGAAGATGAAAGAGCAATGGGCAGCCATTCCTTTAGACACGAAAGTTTTGATTACACACGGACCACCACGTGGTGTGGGAGATCGGTACATTAGATTCCATTGCACCTTTAGAGTAGGGTGCTCTGAACTCAGGAAAAAAGTTGCGGAAATTAAACCTCGCCTGCATATATTTGGACATGCACATGATGGCTATGGTCTAGTAGAGAAGGATGGAACTATTTTTGCTAATGCTTCTATTTGTCACTATAAAGGGGATGGAATTAATAAACCGCTTGTGGTTAATTTATAAAACTTATTTTCCGCCCATACTAAAAACTACAGAAAAAAGTAAGGACCCAAAGAATGGAATGACCGCAATTTTAATAATGGTTACATAAGCAATGTCAGGAGGCAGGAAAATTGCTCCTGCAGCTGAAAAAATAACGGCCCAGAAGATAGGGCGCAAAGGGTTAGAGTTGGTTATTTTCGCAACAATAAAACCTGCAAGCAATGCACCTGCCGCTAAAATGCCAAGCTCAATAGGATCGCTTATTGAAGGTGGACCAATATTAAAATCTAACGGACTGCTCATAAGGCGATATTATCATGGTGGTTATCAAATTAGGTGACGAATTTATAACTTTATATTATAAATTTTTATGGAAAACTGTAGGTTTCTGCATTTTGGAGAATAGGCGGACTGTCCGATATGGAACCATTTTAGAATGCTAAGATTCCTAGGAAGCAATTTATTTTTAAAGGACGATTTTAATGGCTAGCGATTTTCCCGAAGAACCATCTTGTAAACATTCTGACACTTACGTCAGGATTTTCAAAGCAGGTGATTCAGAGTTGCTGGCACTAACTTCCCGAGTCCTAGAATCTTATCGAGCTTGTCGCTCTAAAGGGGTTTTTACCAAGAGCCACCGTCTTAGTCTACTCAGTATGGCATGGAACTCATCACAAATAAAAACTAAAGATGCCTTTCTTGCAGTTTGTTTTACTAAAACCGGGAAAATTGTAGGAATGGCTTACTTCTTATCTCGCGATCCCTTTTGTAAAACCACTGGTGCATGGCTAGACCAAATAGCAAGTACGGGAGAAATAAAAGGTATTGGGACTATCTTGTTGAAAAAGATCGCTGATTTTTTGATTGGAAAAGTTCCAGTGATTACCTGTACGCCTAGCCAGAATTCTCATGAGTTTTATAAAAGGTTAGGGTGGGAACACGCTGGAGCTAGACCTGAAATTAATGTATGGCAACAAAAACTTGTTAAAGAATTCGAGTTGTCCTGAAGTTTTTTGACATCAGACCAAACTCGTAAAAGGCCTTTAAGCGAATTGAAAATGGACAAGAAAGAAGCTAAAGTTGCATCATATGGCAACCTTTCTATACTATGTATTTACAGCACTAAGTTGTCCCGGGCCAGATTTTTGAGTATAAGATTTTATAATCAACGGAACACAAAGTGCCATCTATACAAATGGGAGGTAGTTCAGTAGGCCGAAATAGAACAATCCCTGTTTCCCCATTAATAATCCACCACAAATGTCAACTACTCCCCAAGATAACATGGAAATGACCCAAATTATTCTAGTATCTTCTTGCCCCAATTTTGCCAGTAATGGTAAAAAGAAAATAGCAGCATATAAAGATGGAATTGGTGAAAGTAAAGTTGTAATTGCAAAGCAAAGAGAAATTGAAACAAGCGTGATTTTCTCGTTTTCAAAACGACTTACTAATAAACAAAGAACAATACTAATCAGTTCAAGCAGGTAAAGTCCTTTATTCCCAAACACCCTAAACGTCATGGCGCTTACTCCAGTCAGATTGTAATTTTGTAAATTTCAAAAATATCCACTTAACCAGTGAGGTCCCAATTAAACGCAACAATACTTAATACTCCCAGTAATAACAGGCCAGTTCCTAGGCTCGCGGAAAAGGCCTTAGGATGTTTATAGGTTTTTTATGAAGGGCTACTATAATCAGCAAAATCAATTGGTTAGAGACAAAACGTGACAGTTTCAACTATAGTTCCTTTGAAAGAGCGTTTTCTAACGTCATTGTGGCATATATTACCTCGCCTGGGCCGGTTTCCTGAACTTTTAGCGCAGAATAAAAGGTAAGAGATCTGAAAAGGGAGAGCAAACTAATTTTCGATAAGCTTTTGTTTTAAGTCTACTTAGAGGAAGGACTTTTATAACTGAAGCTATCGAAACGATTAGTATCAATGATATACTCTGCCCGTGTTTTCTAATAAAAGAGGTTGGGCTTTTGTTCTAGTGTTCTTTATTTGGGGAACGACTTGGCTCTTTACTAATCCTCTAAGTGCTGCGCCTGAAGAACCTGAACACTATATCAGGGCTCTGGCTTCAGGTAGCGGACAATGGCTAGGTGTGCCTAATCCTCAAGCACATATGAGTGCACAGAACGATGGCCAAAGAAGATTTTTTAAGGTCTATAACAGAACTTTCGAGATTCCTGCAAAACTGTCGATACCTCCCAGTTGGTTTTGCTTGGTCCAGGATCACTCTACTTCTGCTAAGTGTTTATCCATAAATTCTGACTATAAACACTTAACGTTTGATACTTCTTATGAGGGAGGTTATCAACCATACATGTATATACTTCCAGGAATAGTAATGCTTCAAGCAAGTAATCCTGAAATGGCTTTGTATTTAGGCCGTGTTGTAAATTTCCTGTTCTCCTTTTTCTTTCTGGCGATATCAGTTTTTCTATTGTTGCACAAAGGTAGTTTCCTATCCTTAACTGGACTTTTGCTGGCAGCCTCTCCTATGGTTGTATTTGTCGGAACGGTACTGTCTCCAAGTGCTCCAGAGATTTATGCTGCTATTGGATTTTGGTCTGCATTGGTTTATTGGTTTAGAACAAAGGACGTGTCTTTCTCTGTTTGGAGTTTTATGTTATTCAGCCTTTTTGTGTTGATAATAAGTAGAGCATTAGGCTTATTATGGCTGGGGCTTGCTTTTGGGATTATCTTTTTATTTCTAAAAAACGAAGCTCTTGATGTCATGAGAGAGAGGGGCAGAAAATTTTGGACTTTTTCGCTGGTGGTAAGTGTGGGTATGGTCTTGAGTATTTTTTGGCAGTTATTGATCCTGCCCGCTCAGTCCAATGTACCATCGGTAGCGCTGGTTGTGACAAGTCTCAAAAATATGGTTGAAGCTCTGGGAGAAACTGTCGGAGTGTTTGGGTGGGTTGATACGGTTATGCCTAAATGGGCTTATGCTGTTTGGACACTACTCTTTATGGGATTTGTGATTCTGACCTTACTTAAGGGGAAGATTGCTCAGGTTAGAAAATTGGAAGGAATGTTGTTTATTGGAGGTTTTCTGACCTTTGTCTTGGCGTTCTATATAGATGAGAGTACGGGATTTCTTCTACAGGGGAGGCAGGTGCTGCCGATGCTTATCGCTATTCCTTTATTCGCTGCTGAAATCCTAAACCAAAATAGGGATAAAATCTCGAAATCTCTAATAAGGAAGTTCGGATATTTTATAATAATAGGAGTGCCGTTTATCCAACTTGTAGGCTGGTTTACCAATGCACACCGGGCTGCGGTCGGAACAGGGGGAGAACTGTTGTTCTGGCTCCATCCTGATTGGAGTCCTGTTTTTTCTTGGGAGGCGTGGGGAGTTACTTTTGTATTAGGTTGTATTCTTTTCGTTCTTGTTGCTAAAAGAGAATTACAGAATAATTAATTTTTAGCAACAAGAAGTTGGCGGTACTTTGCAAAACAAGCACTTCTCATATTACTGAGAACAGATCATTGCACATGAAGCTATCGAAAAGATTAGTATCAATGATACAGTATTCAGTATCAGCAACAATTTGAGTGGAGAGTAGATGAAGCCTTTAGGGAGTATGTCACACCTTAATATAGATGAACTAGACGAAGTCTATAAACATCGTTTCTCCAAAGAAAACCAATCTCAGAAAGAACTTATCTGGAAAGAAATTTGTCATTTTCTTCAAAAGGAAATTCCTGCTACTGGCAATGTTCTTGAATTAGCTACGGATCTTGGCTATTTCATAAATAATATTGAGGCTAAGGAGAAATGGGCTACGGATATTCGGGACGTCTCATCTGGATTGGCTCTCAATGTTAAATTTGTTAAAGGCGACGGATTATCAATTGATAGACAGCTTCCTAATTCTCACTTTGACACTATTTTCATGAGTAACTACCTCGAACATCTGCCATCCACATATTCTGTTATTCAACAACTAAACGTATGTAAAAATCTGCTTAAAACAGGCGGAAGAGTAATTATTCTCCAACCAAACATTCGTTTAATCGGTTCTGCGTACTGGGATTTCATTGACCACAGCGTTGCTCTTACCGATAAAAGTTTGCAAGAAGCGGTAGATCTAGCTGGTTTAAAAACGCATTTGGTGATCAAAAGATTTCTACCATTTACCACCAAAAGTCGTATCCCCCAATCTTCTTTTTTGGTTAAACTTTATCTCAAATTTCCCCCCGTCTGGTTCTTTATGGGCAAGCAAACTCTTTTTATTGCAGAAAAATAGACATGAATAAACCTCAATTGTCAATCGTTTTACCTGTTTTTAATGAAGATGAAAACGTTATCCCGGTTTTGGAGAAAATTTTACAAAAAGTCTCACTTTCTTCATTAGAAATTTTGGTTGTTTATGACTTCCCTGAAGATACTACTATACCTGCGGTGCAACGCTTTCAACGCCAAAACCGACAGGTTATTTTAGTCGAAAACAGAATTGGAAGAGGAGTATTGAATGCGATAAAAACCGGATTCAATACAGCAAAATCAGACTATGTTTTAGTCACAATGGCAGATGGATCAGATGAACCTGGCGATATATTGCCAATGCTAAAGCTCGCTCATGATGGTGCACACGTAGTCGCGGGTTCACGTTATATGTCTGGCGGAAAACAGATCGGGGGCCCCCGATTCAAAAGGACGCTTTCCAAAATAGCAGGTCTATCTTTATATTATTCTAAAGCTCTTCCAATTCATGACGCAACCAGTAATTTTCGCCTCTACAGTAAATATTTATTAGACTTGATAACTATCGAGTCATCTGCCGGATTTGAATTAGGTCTAGAATTAACGGTTAAAGCACAGCGAAAGAAATTACTTATCAAAGAAGTTCCAACTACCTGGCGGGACAGAACTTCTGGAGAGAGCCATTTTGATCTGTGGAGATGGCTTCCACATTATCTAAAGTGGTATTTCTATGCCCTTGCCTCAAAATTTCAGAGATAGACTTTTCGCTGTTGGCAAGATTTACTCAATCAAAGGATGGATATGATTTAGTTTTGCTAATCCATTCCATAGTGCGTTTTAAACCTTCTGCAAGAGATGTTTTGGGAACCCATCCTAATAGGTATTCGGCTTTGTCAGGATTGGCTTGCCAAACTTGTGTATCCCAGGTACGGTTGGCATAATCTCCCCATTGCGGTTCAACTTTGACTCCAAACAATTCCTTTATCAGCATCACAAGCGCTTCTAACTGGACTTCGTGCCCTGTACCGATATTGTATATACCTCCTGGTTCCTGATTTTTATGAGCTAATAAAAAAGCGTCTACTACGTCTTCGACATATATGAAATCTCGCACTGTTTTTGGATTGGCTAGAGGAGGTGTTTTATTTTCAATAGCATGAAGAAGAAGTTGTGGGATTAGTCGAGATTTCTCTTCGTAAGGACCGTACACACTATATAGACGATAGGTTAATAAATTCATACTAGAAGTTTTAGCAAACTCCTTTACAAGATGTGTAGCAGCAAGTTTGGTGGCAGAGTAATAGCTATTGGGAACTGAGCTCTCGTCTTCTAGAGGAGCATGATCTTTGTCGCCATATTCTGAAGATGAACCAGTATTAACGAATAATTTTACATTACTTTGATCGGCAGCTATCAGCAAATTGCTTAATGCTACAAGATTGGTATCGATTATTTGCTTGAGATCTTTTTGAAACGAATAGGCTCCGTGAGCCGCTAGATGGTATACGTTGTCAAAATGTTCTTTGTGAAAGACTTCCTGGACTTGTGCTAGATTGCCTAGCTCTACTTGCTGACAGTGTGTTTGTTCAATTACGTCGATCAGTCTCCAAGTATTTGATTCTGATCGAAGGATTAAATGAACTTCTTCTCCTTCGTTCAGAAGTCTTCTTGTGAGATTAGCTCCTACAAATCCGGTTCCACCGGTAATCAAAGTTTTCATAACTTTTTGCGTGCTATTAAATACATATTTCCAATAGGTAAAGAAAGAACAACCTTATCTGGATGATGAAATTTTTTCATTAATGTGAGAAGTTTAACTAGATAAGATTGAGGAAAGAGAGCAGGGTGGGTGAAATAGTGCAGAAAATAAAAAATCATAACCTTACCTTTTTCTATAATTTCAATATTATGTTTTTCTAACATCTTGGTTGCTGTCAGAGGATTATAAAGATAAGTATGTTCGATATCTATAATTGAACTTTTTTCGCCGAGAACTTTAGCTGATGTTGCGAGAGTGTTGTGATTTAAAAGCAAAACTAAACCGATTGTATCTAAAGCTTTATAACATTCTTGATTGAGTGCGTCTATAGAAAGGCTCGCGAGATCCATTTCAGTAGAATTATTTTGGGTATGACATAGAGCGCATTCGCTTTTATGCAATAAACTTTGGTTTTCGTCCATAACTTCGCTTATCTTTTATCCTGGGGATTATTTATTATGGAACCAACAATATAAGGAGGACGATGTTTCACCTCATCGTAAATATGGGATAGATACCAACCTATAATACTCAGGCATAATAACTGAATTCCTCCCAGAAATAAAATCAAGACGATAACAGTTGAAATTCCTGAGGAAGTTGCGCTCGGTCGTAATATAGTTAAAAGTATTTGGGCGATTATGCCTAGAAATGCAAATAAAACAACACTAATGCCTAAAACAGTTATTAGTTCTAAAGGAGCATAAGAAAAAGAGACGATGCCCTTTCGAGCCCATGCTAAATTTTTGAAGAACGAATTAGTGGTAACTCCAAACATTCTTTCAGGACGAGTATAAGGAACTCCAATTTGCTTAAAACCAACCCAAGCCCTGAGGCCTCTGATGAAGCGGTTATTTTCAGGAAGAGCATTGAGAGCATTGACTACGCTTCTGTCTAGTAGTGAAAAATCGCCTGCGTCTAGAGGCATGGGGACGTAAGAAACAGCCCTGAACACTCTATAGAACGCCTTGTATGCAAACTTTAAAAACAAAGTGGCTTCTCGTTTGACTCTTTGTCCATAAACCACTTGATATCCTTCGATCCACTTCGCGAAAAGTTTTTCAATCATTTCTGGAGGATCTTGAAGGTCTCCATCCATTAAAACAACGGCATCGCCGGTAGCTATTTTCATTCCACTGGTGAAAGCGTTTTGGGAACCAAAATTACGAGTATGGGTAATGACTACTACGTTTTTATCCTCGTGAGCAATGATAGATAGCACCTCAGCACTATCGTCGGGACTGCAATCGTTAACGAAAAGAAGTTCGTAATCCACTCCGATTTTGCTAAAAACAGCCTTTAGTCTTTCATATATGATCGGAATGGCTTGTGCGTCTTGGTAACAGGCGATTACTACGCTTATTTTTTTGAAAGATCTCAACGAACTCATTTTTTGGGTCCCAAAAGCGCTTGGGCTTCTGCTAAAAGATTTTCCATGGATATACCAGCCTTGCTCCAAAGGTATTTTTCACTTCCGGTTATTCCATTCATCGATTTTCTGACTGCGCACCGAACTAAGCTTGCTGTAATCCCGTTTTCCGCCATTGTTTCGCAGATGAGAGATCCGATCCCTCCATTTACATAATGATCTTCAACGGTCATTATGTAACGAAATTTGGAAAGAAGTTGTGGAAGGTCTTGGGGAATTGGAGTTATGCTTGCTAAGACAGCAATTGTTACATTGATACCCTCGTTAGCCAGTGCTTTTCCTGTTTCTACTACGTTCGAGGTAATTCCTCCAGCTGTAACTAAGAGCAGATCCTTGCCGTTCATTATCGTGGATGTCTTTACAGTGGAGAATTCAGGCTTCAATTCAGGAACTGAGGCCTCGTCCTTTGCGAGCCTATAGTAGATAGGATTCGACTGTGTGTATGTCTTCTGAAGAGCATCTATCGTTTGCTGATCGTTTCCGGGCGCAATAATTGAAACATTGGGTTGGGTTCTAAAAATAGCTATGTCTTCTAGAGCGTGATGAGAAACTCCTAAATGACCATAGGAGAATCCGCCTCCCACTCCGATTAACCGAACTGGAAGGTTGTGTCCAATCGGTCCGTTACGAAACTGTTCGTATCCTCGCATTGAAACAAAGGTTGCTATAGAGTAGCAAAAAGGAATGTATCCTTGCTTAGCTAGTCCTGTTGCTATACCAATCATATTGGCTTCAGCAACTCCAACGTTAAAGAAACGATCAGGATATTGATCGGCAAAACTTTCTAAAAGCATAAATCCTAAATCTGCGGTTATAAGTACGATTCGCTCATCTTTCTTGGCTAGTTCGTTAAGGGTCAGGATGAAAGCTTTTCTCATTTTAGCTCGCCCATTGCTTTTTTGAATCCGTCTTCTGTTAGCGGTAGATAGTGCCATTTCACCAAACCTTCCATGAATGAAACTCCCTTTCCTGCTACAGTGTTTGCGATAATCAATCTGGGTTTTCCTTCTGAACTTTCTTTAGCAAGTGCGGCTTTGAGCTCATTTATATTATGTCCGTCTATAGTTTCACATTCCCACCCAAAGCTTTTCCAACTGTCTGACAGTGAAGAATAGTTGAGAATATCTACTGTTTTCCCCATTGCTTGCTGTTTGTTATTATCAATAATTGCGATTAGCTTGCTTAATTTATGATGACCAGCAAACATTATAGACTCCCAAACGGAGCCTTCGTTCATCTCTGCATCACTCATTAGCACGTAGACTTTATTGTCAGTCCTTTTAATCCTCAATCCTAAAGCGCTACCAATACCAAAAGCCAAACCCTGTCCTAAGGAGCCGGTGCTGAACTCGATGTTATCCAGGGTGTGCTCTGGATGAACCCCAAGTAGAGAACCTTCGCCACAATAGGTATCTAGCTGTTTTTTAGAAATATGTTTTTTAAGATATAGGACGCAATACTGGGCCAAGGCAGCATGTCCCTTTGAAAGTATAAAAATATCTCTTTGTTTTTTGGGCGGAGAAACTCCCCGCAAAATGTCGTTGTAAAGCGTGGCGATTATATCAGCAATAGAAAGTGCTGAGGCTATGTGTCCTACGTGAGCTCGCATCGACTCCTCTATGATGAGTATGCGAATGTTCTGTGCGAGAAGTTGAGTCTTGTTCAAAATGGCTCCTTTGTGTATCTGATTATAAAACAAAAGAGCCATTTTGAAACTCTTTTTGGAATATTGCTTTATGTGCAGGGTTGTTCCCCGGAGGAACTGGATGCTAAACTCATTTGACAGTCGAATGTAGAAGGAGTTGTTTTAAAGGGGTGAAAGACTTAAAACTTGAAAATGCTGAGCAAAAAATACAGCGCAAACAGCTTTATGCTCAAGCGGTATTTGGGAACGAGGAGAAAAGAGCGGTCCTTAAGTCTCTTGATAATAGTTGGTTGGCCTCAGGACCAAGGGTTCGAGATTTTGAAGAAACGGTTTCTAAGCTGTTTGGGAAAAAATATGGAGTGGCTGTAAACTCAGGTTCTTCAGCTAATCTTCTGGCCGTAGCCTGTCTGGGCTTGGAAAAGGGAAGCGAAGTGATCACTCCTGGATGTACTTTTGCAACAACGGTTTTTCCGCTTTATCAAAACCACCTAGTTCCTGTTTTTGTTGATGTCGTTTCCGGAAGGTATACTATAAATGAAGATTTGGTTGAGAGTGCAATTACAGAGAGGACTAAGGCGATTATGGCTCCTCATTTGATGGGAGCAGTTCTTGATATGCCAAAACTTCGGAAAATTGCAAATGACTATAATCTAATATTAATCGAAGATTCTTGTGATACAGTAGCTCCCCGGCTAAATGGTACTCCAGTTTCAGTTTACTCAGATCTAACAACAACCTCTTTTTATGGTTCCCATGTGATCACGGCAATGGGGATGGGAGGAATGATTATGGCTGATGACGAAAATTTGGTCAAGAAGATTCGTGTTTTTCGAGATTGGGGAAGGGCTGGAGGGGATAAAGAGGCGTTTGATGAGCGGTTTGATTGTGATATTGATGGAACTCCTTATGATCACAAATTCCTTTATACCGAGCTTGGTTATAATTTGAAAATGATTGAGTCGGCAGCTGCTTTTGGACTTGAGCAGGTAAAGAAACTTCCGCAGTTTACTAAGAGACGAAATAAAAATTTGGCCCGCTTCTTAAATTACTTCAAGCAATATGAAAATAAATTATTTTTACCCCAATTACTTCCTGGAGCGGAGACTATTTGGTTGGCGCTTCCATTAACTATTCGCAGGGATGCCGGTTTTACGAGGTATGATTTTTTGAAGCATATGGAGTCTTTTGGTATTCAAACTCGCGTTTTGTTTTCCGGAAATATCACTCGCCACCCGGTCATGGATAAGCTTGATTATAGAGTGGTCGGTAACCTGGACCACTCAGATCTGATAATGTCTGGAGGATTCTTGTTGGGGTGTCATCACGGCATGAATTTTGGCGATGTAGACTTTATTATAGAAGTTGCAGAAAAATTCCTCTCCAAAATTTAAACTAGAAGAATACTTAGTGGGTGTGCTAAAAATCATATAACCACCACATTTGCTGCATTATAAAAGTGTGACGATGCAGGGTTACACAAAAGTTTTTGTAATACGATTATTATGTTTGCCAGAGCTATAGAAAACTCCAATATGCGTTCTCTGCGCTCTGTACAATACTTCAACTTTCTCCAAAAGACAGGAATATTTTATTGAATCTCATTATCAAAAGAGCTAAAGTTTCAGCAATTTCCAATGGACGATCACTAAATACTTTCCACAGGAACAGAGAGCGTCTATAAATTTTAGCCCTATAAGAGTAAGAAATTAGTGACAACTACCAAAAGAGGTCTCGCTAATAGGGAAAAAGATAATTTTTCCAGGAGCAAAAGAATAATAGTTAACCCCGGGATGAGTATCGGTTGGGGAAGCGAATCTAATACAATATAGAGGATGGACTGGGCCGTATCTAACTGCGTTGTATTGCTGTTGTATTCGAAAATCTTCATATCCAGGAGGTTGGGTTTTATATTTTTCTAAATAGGGAATCTCGTAATAGACACCGTTAGCTTCGTAACCGGCGGACACTTCGCCGGGATCAGCTTTAGTATATACAAATTTAGCGGTAGTATTTACCGCTACCTCCCAGGCCAAATAGTCTTGTTCGCCAACAATAAACATTCCTAATCCTAGCAAACATATTACTGAAGCAAACACTAGAGAGAGTCTTTCTTTTTTGGTTTTTGACGCGAGGACGGCAAAGACGCTGACAAGAGGAACAAGAACTGGAATTAGATATCTATCAAGTGGACCAATGACTGCCATAAAAAAAGCATACGGTAAAGCGAAAGCGATAATTATAAGATATCTATAATTTAGTTTTGCCAATAGCTGTTCTCTGAATTTCCATAAAAAATAAGAAAAGCATAGTACGGAAACGAATTGTAGAACAGCCATTGAGGCGAAACCATAAAGAGGAGGTTTTTCGGTATAGCCATCTACCTGTAGTGGTCCTAAACCAAGAGAGCTCAATTCATCTCCAACAAAGAGGCTTCCGTGCTTGAGAAAGATAATAACACTAACCAGAATTACTAAATGTGAAATTAATAATCCTACACGTCGTGGCCATGCTTTGTTTTGTAAATCTATTTTTTTAAAAAACAAAGCACAGACAAACGGAAGGATAGTTAATCCAATCCAGGCGGATAAATTAGGAATAAAGTCATAAAATTTTGGCCAAAAAACAGAAGTTATTCCATTAAAACGAGCCTCAGCAACGGCAGGTGCTATATGTGTTAGATTGAGACTTAAATAGGTTGCTCCCGTTACCAGTCCTGATAGGATAAGGATGAATAGTTTTTTGCCCTTCTTCTCTCTAGGTAATGGAGAAAGTAAAACCCCTAAAAAGAAGGCGGGTAAAAGAAAAATTCCGATTTGTCGCTGTAGAAAAGCTAAGTAAATTAAAAATAAAAACAGAATTTGTCGTCTGTCATTATCGATCCATTGAAAACCAAAATAAAGAGAAGCTACGAGAAAAGCTATAAAAAAAGTATCGCTTTCATATCCGACGGCTGTTGCTAGAAAAATGGGGTTTGCCAAAACGGAGAAAGATGCCATGTAAGCCCAGTTTTTCTTGGCGCCAAGGGAAATTGCGAGTTTTGAAACGAAATAGCAAACCGCAATTACGCCAGGAAGAATCGAAAGACGTATCAATATTGGGTCATAGTGAATAAAACTTATTAGGCTACTGAAAAGAATTTGTGGAATCGCGAAAGCAGACTGCTGGGGCATAAATGTAAGAATATGTTTTACCGCTAAATTATGAACCGACCAGCCGTATACCCATTCGTCACAAATGATTACATTAGAAGTGAGATCGAAATGGACGAGTAGAAAAAATGGAAATATAAAAGGGATCCAGTAGGTGGGAAATCTTTTATTCTTTAGAGTAGAGGAAGTTGTAGTTATCAATCCCCAAAACCATGAATGGACTTTAATGCTTTGGATAGTGTTGTCGAAAAAACGACGGCGAGATTCTATAGCATTAATAAACATGTGCATATGGTACTACAAAAAAGAAATGTGAGATATTCGGAGGTAACTTATGGTTGTGTGCAGGTGTCGAAGAAATGTATTTTTTAACAGCAATAAATTTTACAACATGTTGTACCGCTAAATTATGAACCGACCAGCCGTATACCCATTCGTCACAAATGATTACATTAGAAGTGAGATCGAAATGGATGAGTAGATAAAACGGAAACATAAAAGGGATCCAGTAGATGGGAAATCCCCTATTCTTTAGAGTAGGTAAAGCTGTAGTTATCAATCAAATCTCCCTATTATTTAGATACTTGGCGTAATACCTTTTCGTTTATTACTGGTCCTTCTGAAGTTGTCAAAGCACGTATCAGAAAATATTCTGATAATGGATGGTCGTCGGTAATTATCGGGCCTGGACCGATAAAGAAATCTATTGCCTGATCGCTAAGCCAGAGATCGTGATGTATTTGGTTTACCCAACCTGTGGCATCTAGAGGAGAAAAATCTGGAGCCCCAGCTAGATCTGCTTGCGCTTGCGGAGTGCCAAACAGTTTATTGATTTGGTTATTATCAAACGTTAATGAAGCGTCTGATCCAATTAGATATACACCATTCCCTCCAGGACCAAATATCATAACCATGTGTTTAAATTCTTCCCTAAATGTACGTACATGAGTTTTAAAATCTGCAACAGTTTCTTGATTAGGGATCCATAATTGAAAGATGCCATTTGGGTTAAGTCTGGCTTTAGATTGTTGTATAAATTCTTTGGTATAAAGAACAACAGTTCCGGCACTTTGTATTGGTGGCGGTGGATCGACAGTGATAATGTCGTACTTTTTGTTAGTTAAACGGGCATAGTTTCGACCGTCAGCTTCAATAATATGGCCGTTTGGGTTACCTAGGTATTGTTGGGCATCGTTGTAAAATACTCCCATTTGCCCGGGTACGGAGGGAGAAAGTTCTACGGCATCAGTCTGCATACCTAATATCAAAGATGAACGGTAAGTGGAACCCATCCCAAAGCATATGGCCAAAAAACTAGAGGCTTGTGGACGTAAACTTTTTGGTAGATAGGCCATGAGTTTAGTGTCAATAGTTAGATTGGTCATGCCTACACCAAGCACAAACAAGCGTTTGTTCTTAGGAAGCCCTGTAGAACTGTCAACTGTTGCTAGGTAATCTTCCTGATGTGATACTAGAAGCCCTCGCGATGATAAATAGTTTTGGGTAAGAGTGTGGCTGATTGGTAAATTTAAAGCTGGTAAAAGAACTATTAAAATTGAGGCGGTTGCTAAAATAAAAGCTAAAGTTTTTTTGGACGACACTTTTGAGCGCAAATCTACGACAACTAAAGCGGTTCCAACCGTTAAATTTAAAGCTGCTAATAAAATTATGGAATTGTTTGTTCCAATTGTTCCTGCCAACAAGAAAGCTGCGGAAAAAGCGCCTAAGATAGAACCGGCAGTATTAAAGGCGTACAGTTTTCCAATACTGCTTCCGGACTCTTCGACGCTAGGAGTTATTAGCTTACCTGCTAAAGGAAAGGCGTATCCCATGCAGGATGTGGCCGGTAGAAGGAGTATAAGATTAATTAGGAGTGGTCCTTTTACCGCAATTCCGCTTCCAACAATCACCGTTAATGTGGCTAATAATCCTACTACTCCTAAACATACTCCTAGAGCAGAAAGGCTATCTCTTTTATCATTGCTCCTGCGTTTATAAAGAGAACTACCAAGACCGATTCCGAGTAGGTATAAAGCAAGAACGATAACAAAAATATAAATCAAAGAGCCCGTTCCTTCCGCTAACATTCGAGTCCACAATATCTCAAGAGAGAGAGAGACGAATCCGGATATGAACGTTACTCCTAGAATTAGGCGTTTTTTTTGATAAGAAATAATCTTTGTTTCAGGCGGAGTTTTTTCTTTGGAACTTCCTGCCTCATTGACGACTTGATGACGTGAGGCGAAAATGGCAATAACTCCAACAATGAGATTTAGACAGATGGCAACATCTGCAGTTCCGCTCAATCCTAATAACTCTATTAAGAAAAAGCCAGAGACTATTGTTCCTGCGAATGCCCCTAAAGTATTAGCTGAGTAAAGCTCTCCCAAATTTTTTCCGACATTGTTAAGTTTTTGTACCTTAAATTGGGTTAGTACGGGCAGAGTCATTCCCATAAAAAAGGTTGCGGGACTTACCGCAAGAAATGCTAACATAAAACGAAGCATGGTTAATTCGATGACACTAAAAGAACTATATCCAGCCCGATAAATCTCTCCAATAGTACTAAATGAAAAAGGAAGAGAAAAAGCCAATAAAGCTACGCAAATCTCTAAAAAACCATATAACCGAAGAGGGTTTTTAGTTTTTTTGGCGACTCTTCCGCCCACATATCCACCAAACCCGAGACCAAACATTACGGCTGTTACGATTGTCGAAATTGCCTGAGTTGTGTTGCCAAATACTAACACTAGATCTCGGGACCAGACAACTTGATATATAAGCCCGGCAGCTCCGGAGGCTACGAATAGCAAAACCACTATTGATTGCATCGCTGTTGCCGAGGAATTTTCTCGTTTCACAATTATCCTTACTAATATTTAGAGTTATGAAATCGTATCATAGACTTCTGGAGCTGAAAACCGGTCGACGTGTTTTGTAACTTGCCTTATTATCATTTAGATGGACAGTCGTCCTCGGCAGGGATTACTCGTCGCGCGGTTACGTATTCTTTAGTTCTTTCGACAGCGTGCCATCCTGAAGGAAGTCCAGGATCCGTCGCATCTC
>OCZT010002344.1_pt1 | contig 19576 bp, 17 predicted proteins | sample 1539031 | NCBI WGS metagenome assembly OCZT01 (sample SAMEA3539308, study PRJEB22396) | soil metagenome | biome: tundra; feature: field; material: soil | place: USA | collected 2010-05 | depth 0.15 m | reverse complement strand
CCACGATCTCGTGCTCCCAAAGCACGTGCCTTGCCGCTAGGCCACACCCCGACGAGATGAGCGCGCGTATCACAGGATACTCGACGCTCTTGCCCGTGAGGCCGAACCTCCACCGCTTCCGCGACTCACGAGCCTCCGGCATTGGATCTGGCCATTCTCGGATCTGCTCGGGTGGCGACGGAGGACGGTCTCGCGGAGCGAGAGCACACTCCACTATGCTGCGGCCACACGCTGGCAGGCAGAGAAGATGGATTGGGTCTTGTGGGCGCTCACCGGAGGCCTGCTCTTCCTGTTCTTTCTGCGGGATGCTTGGCGCTACTGGGCAATCTCCAGAAAGGCGCAGGGCAAGAGTTTCAGCGCGGACCTGACGGAGCTTTGGAACGGTGGGGCCACGGACTATATGCTCGAACACCAGACCGACCCGGCGATGGAGTCGATGCGCCGGAGGATCTGGCTGGAATGGGGCTGCTGGGGCATCTACGTGTTCTTCGGGTTCGCATTCTGGAGAGTCGTCGTCGGCCTGTTCTAGTTGCGCGAACCGTTGCGACCCCATTAGGTTGGTTTTACCGGGTCAGCCGGATCGGCGTGCGTCCTAAATGGGCCGTGGCTCGAGCATCATTTGGTCGCGGTTGCCGGGCTCGCGTTGCGACGCTTCTCCATCAGTTCCCGGATTTCCCACCAGCTTGCTGAGAAATTCCTGCCGAACGTGACCTCCACTCCGTCGGACCGAGTCACGACCAGCCACGTACGTTCACGTTGGCGATGGTCTACTGCCATCCCGACGTCGCACGCAGAAACCTGGTCCCACCTCAGTTCGACCGAGCTCTGCCAGGGTCGCCACGGCTTGGCGAACCGAAACCCGCGAACTCCCACCACAAAACGGGCGCGCCAGAAATTGAGGGCGAAGCCCCAGAAGAAGCTGGCGATCAAGACGAAGAACGCCAGGTTCGCCAGACTGTCCAGACGGGAGGCAAGGACAGCTGCCACCGCGCCTCCCAGCACGCAAGCAACCCCGAGGCCGCACGAGGTCAGGATGATCAGCCGGCTCCCGCCAAAGGCGATGCTGTCCCCGAGGGCAGGGTCGCCGAACGTCCATCGATCCCTAAGCACTGCCACTCCCACCACCCGGGATCTCGATCCGGACTAGCAAGAAGCACACCCTCCGGAGTCTTTATAGCAGGATAATCGACGGCTTCAGCGCTCGGTCCCTCACGCTCAGGAGCCCCTCAGCTCCACCGCTTATCGGCCGGCGGCTCCCAAAGCACGTGCCTTGCCGCTAGGCCACACCCCGGCCTGGACATGATACGGGCGACCGGGCAGTGTGTCGCCAGTACGTGCGGCCGGCAGCGATCCACCATCCTCGGTCCTTGGCTCCCGGACGTCTTCGATGGGAAGTCGTTGTACCGGATCGCTGCTGGGCAACGTCGCCCTCGCTCGCGCCGGCCGTTAGGGGTCGGGCCTGAGGAGAGCCTAGTCCGGGTCACCCATTTCCTGGTGTCGGATGAGCGACAGAGTCACAGGCGACTCGAGCCGAGCCGACCGAGGCTAGATTCGACCGACGGCCGCCAGCGCGAGAGTCTTCTCGGCGGCCATCAGCGTGCTGTCCGTTGCGGCATGGTCGAGGACGGTGATCGTGAACGCGGTCTGGCCCTTGAGGACGCTGAGCTCCATCAGGCTTTCGCCTCCCGTATTCGGGAGGAACAGCTTCTTGTAGTAGGCCGCGTCGCCGATGCCCGGAGCTTGCGTCACCGTGAACGAGCTGGGAACCGACGCCTGCGTCGGCGTGAACTCGGCCAGGGCGATGACCGCGATCTGGACGGATGTCAACTTGAAGACGGGCCCCGAGAAGACGCACGTGTTCTCGCCCGCGACCGGAGCCACTCCGGCAGCGACGGTGTCGCCGAGGGCCGCCGAGGCCTCGGCTGTGGTGATCAGCGAACACGCGATCGGGCCGCTTTGAGCGCTGCCGGTCGCGCTGCCACTCGCAGCCGTCGTGCCAGTGGCGCTTGCCGCGGCTTGCGACGCGCCGGTCTGCGTTCCGCCGGCCGGCGTTCTGCTCGCCTGAAGGCTGCCGATCGTGGCCGACCCACCGCACGCGGCGACGAGTCCGGTCACCAATGGGCCAGGTATTCAAGCTCAAGCGCCTGGACCCGAAATACGTCTGCTCGCGCTGCCAGGGGATGGAGGCGGACGAACGGATCGTCACGTTCTGCCCGACCTGCGCCGATCTCCAGCGCGACGTGGTCCTGCGACTCTGCGGCAAGTGCGGCTTCGACTTCCGAACGGTCGCGGGCAAGACGCCCCTGTGGGCGGAGAGGGTCGCCGAACCGGATCCGGAGCCCGTAGTGGCGGCGGCGGCTGCGGCGGCCGTGGAGCCGGCAACTGCGGCCGTGGCCGTGGAGCCGGCAGCGGAGTCGATGCCTGCCCACACCTACGAACCCGCAACCACGGCCTGGCCGACACCCGTGAGCGTTCCGATGGGAACCGCGCCGGTCGGGCGGTCCGGCAAGCGGTGCCAGATGTGCCGGCGAGACTTCGCCACGCTATGGCGCGTGGTAATCGGAACCCCGGCCGGTTTCGAGGAGCGATTCCTCTGCGGCACGAACCTGACGTACCAGATGCAATCGATCGTGCCGGCGGTCCGCGTCTGACGGCCCCGGCCTGCGCCCGCACTGGCCGCGGACGGGCCACGTTCTTTGCCGTAGTATCCTCGGCGTCCCACCGGCTCGCGGCGTAGATCGCCCTGACGCCGTGTCGTCGCTCGCAGTAGGACCTCCCGGGGCCGAGGCCCGAGGTCACGGGACGGCTCGATTGCACGAACCTGGCGCGCCGCGACTTCATCTGGCGTTCGCCTTCCCTCATTTCGCGCGACCGGATAGCTCGCGGGCGTGGCTGCGTCTGGCATTCACCGGCCTGGCATTCGCCGCGACCCTGGCGTTGAGCGCCCAGAACGAGCACGCGCCGTACGACATTCGCCCCGGCGCCTTCGCGGTTCTCCTGGCGGCCGTCATGCCGCTCGTTGCCGCCGCGGTCGCGGCATGGGCAATCCAGCGGCCGTGGCCCGCCTTCGTTGCGATCCTGCTGCTCACGCCGTGCTGGGATGCCGCGCAGGTCGCCTGGCAGGTCGGCCCGGTCCAGGTGATCCTGCAGACCGTGTTCGTCGTTGCCCTGGCGGCCGGCTGGCTTCTCAGCGATTCGATCGAGCATCCGAGCCTGCGAGGCTTTCGGAGCCAGCGCCCGGACTTACTACAGGTCGCCGCAGGGGCGACCGTCGGCCTGCTCGTGCTGGCCGGCCTTTCGACACTCCGCTCGCCCGACGTCCAGACGAGTGCGACCGTCCTCCTCCACAGCATCCTCGAATCGGTGGCGATGGGGCTGCTGTTCTTCGCCCTCGGTCCCACGCGCCGACGGCTGGTCGTGCTGATGGTCGCGCTCGGGACCTCGGTTGCCCTCGGCGGCCTGATCGACCTGGTCCAGACACTGCCGACCGGCGGGGGACTGGAGTCGCTGCAGGCTCACCGGCTTTTCTTTTCGAGGCTCACCTACTTTAATGTCGGACTGCTGGGCGAGATGATGGCAATGGCTGCGCCGCTGATCGTCGGAGCGCTCCTGTGCCGGCGCACGCTCGGCCTGTCGCGAGTCGTCGTCGCCTTGCTGCTCGTCGCAGGCGTGGTGAGCGTCCCAGCCCTCTTCCTCACTTTCTCCAAGAGCGGCTGGATGGCGACCGCCGGCGGCGTGCTGCTGTGCGTCCTGCTGCTGGCGGAAACCTGGCGGCGGCGTGCGGCCATCGTGGTGGGATCGGCGCTGATATCCGCGTTCGTCGTTCCGTGGCCGGCCCTGATCCTGCAGGTCGTCCCGCCGGCGAACGATGCTTACCGCAGCGTGATGGTCTCGATCATGGGCCAGAGTCGCTTCGACTCGTGGAACCCGGCGACCATCGCAGGCGAAGGCTCACTTTCCGAGCGCTTCTACGCCACCACCGGCGGAATACGCATGGCCATCGATCACCCGCTGCTCGGGATTGGCCTCGACCAGTTCCAGACCCAATACGCGGCGAACTACAAACCCGCGCAGGCTCACCTGACGCCCGATCACGCTCACTCGTGGTTGCCGGAGATCGGCGCGGAGCTTGGGCTTCTGGTGCTCGCGCTCGTCGTGGTGATCTTCGGGGCGGCGCTGCTCGGGCTGTGGCGTGTCTACCGGGCCCCGCCCGACCCGACGATGCGGGCGCTGGCCGCCGTCCTGCTGAGCGCGTTGGTGGCCTGGGTAGTGGTCGCAACCGCGTTCGGCGGGGAGTTGTACCGACCGTGGCGCAACATGTCGTCCGACTACGTGATGATGGTCGTTATCGTGGCTGCGGCGCTGGCGCTGCCGCGCATCGCCCGAGCGCAACAGCGAGCGCCGTCCCCGCGGACCTGAGGGCTCAGAACCCCAGCCCGACCAGGATTACGTGCATCCGACGGGCGGCCTTGCCGCGATGCGAGATGCGGTGCTTTGCCTCGGCCGACCACTCGCCGAGGGTCCGGCCGCCCGGCGGCTCGACCGCCGGCTCGAAGATGGGGTCGTAGCCAAAACCGCCGTCGCCCCGCGGTGCCGTTGCGATTCGGCCCTCGCACGTGCCGTGGGCCAGACGGACGGGCATGCCGTCGCGCGGTCCACTCAGCTCGGGCAGCGCCAGCGCCAGCGCGCAGCGGTAGCGCGCCCCACGCCGCTCGGAGGCCAGCCCTGCGAGCGCCGCGAGCAGCTTGACGTTGTTCTGCTCGTCCGTGGCATCTTCGCCCGCGTAGCGTCGTGTCCGGACGCCGGGGCCGCCGCCGAGCGCGTCGATTTCCAGCCCGGAATCGTCGGCGAGAGTCGGCAGGCCGGAGAGCGCCGCGAAGAAGCGTGCCTTCTTGGCCGCGTTGGCGGCGAACGTCTCGCCGTCTTCGATCGCGTCGCCGGGAAGGGCGATGCCGTCGAGGCTGACCAGCTCCGCCGCAAGCGGACCGAGCAGCTCGCGAAGCTCCCGCAGCTTGTGGGTCGAGCGGGTGGCGACGAGCAGGCGCGGCCGATCGACGGCCACGGAGGCCCGGTCGGCGGCCACGGAGGCTAGCGGCGAACCGAGGCGATGGCCTCGGCCTGGGCCGCGAACAACTTCTCCAGGCCGATAGCTGCAACGTCGAGCAGGCGATCGACGTCCGCTCGGTCGTACGGCTTGCCTTCGGCCGTGCCCTGTAGCTCGACGTACTTGCCGGCGTCGGTGGCTACGACGTTGAAGTCCACGTCGGCGTGCGAGTCCTCGGAGTAGTCGAGGTCCAGGTAAGTGGCGCCGTTCAGGATCCCGACGCTCACCGCCGCCACGCGGCCGACGAGGCATCGTTCCATGCCGTAAGTGATGAGAGCGGTGGCCAACGCCACGCAGCCGCCGGTGATGGACGCGGTCCGCGTCCCGCCGTCGGCGTTGATCACGTCGCAGTCGACGGTCACGGTTCGCTCGCCAAGCTTGCCGAGGTCCACGACACCCCGCAGCGAGCGGCCGACCAGGCGCTGGATCTCGTACGTGCGCCCGCCGAGCTTCCCCTTGGTCGCTTCACGAATGTTCCGCTCGCTGGTGGCACGCGGCAGCATGCTGTATTCGGCCGTGACCCAGCCTGTGCCCTTGCCCCGAAGGTGCGGCGGAACCTTGTCCTCGATCGTGGCTGCGCACAGCACTTCGGTGCCGCCGACCTTGATTACGCACGAACCCTCGGCCCACTTCTGAACACCGAGGGTCAGCGACACCGGTCGCAGTTCTCCGGGCAGCCGCCCGTCGGCTCGCTGAAGGGATTGAGCCCCGATCGTCATTGCGCGGTCTCCTGTCCGGTTTTGGATCGCTCGCTGCGAGCGGCCCGTTCTTCGGCCTTGGCAGCATCCCACAGAGCATCGAGCTCGGTCAGGGCCAGGTCGCGAAGCTGTACGTTTCTTTCTCTCGCCATCCGTTCCACGCGCCCGAATCGGCCGCGGAATTTGTCGCTCGCGGCGCGCAAGGCGGCCTCGGCATCGACGCCGTTGCGCCGCGCCAGGTTCACCGTCACGAGCAGGAGGTCGCCGACTTCCTCGCGCCGCTCCTCGTCCGTGGCGGCGGCTTCGAGCTCGGCGAGTTCTTCGTGGATCTTGTCCACGACACCGACGATGTCGGGCCAGTCGTATCCGAGATTGGCCGCCCGCTCCTGCATCTCCTGGCTCGCCGCGAGGGCCGGCATCGACTTGGAGATGCCGTCGAGCGCGCTCTTTACGCCAGCGGAGCCCGTCACAGTCTCCGCCTCTTCGCGCTCGGCGCGCTTGATCTGCTCCCACTGGCGGTTGACGTCGCGCGCGGTGCTGACCTGCGCATCGCCGAAGACGTGGGGGTGCCGCCGCACGATCTTTCGCCCGACGGCTTCTTCCACGTCGGTCATGTCGAAGACGCCGGCTTCCGCGGCAAGCTGGGCGTGCAGCACTATCTGGAGCAGCAGGTCGCCGAGCTCCTCGGCCAGGTCGAGGGTCGCCCCGCCATCGATGGCGTCGTAGACCTCGTAAGCCTCTTCCAGCAGGTGTTTCCGCAGGCTCAGGTGGGTTTGCTCGCGGTCCCAGGGGCAGCCGTCGGGGCGGCGTAGGCGGTCTGCGATCCAGGGCAGCGCCCACGGACCCGCCGGCGCCAGCTCGGCGCTCACCGGGGCCAGGTACAGCGGCCCCGATACGATCTCATCGGTCAGTTCGCCGACAGTGGTCGAGTCGGCCACGCCTATCCGGCCCACTGCGTGGTCGGCCGGATAGAGCCGTTGCAGGATCGCGGACGCGCTCTGGTCGGCTCGCGCATGGCGTCCCGGAAGTGGCGAGTCCTCCTGCCCCGGGGCGCCTCCCAGCAGGGCCGCAGGAACCAGCAGCAGGGGCCTCGACGGCTCGATGGGGATGCCGGCAATACGTTCGGGCGCGATCACCTGCAAGCCGGCAGCCGGATCGAGCCCCCAGCGAATGCGGGCTTCTGCGACGAGCGCGTCCAGCACGATGTCTGCGCCGCCCCTATGTGGGGGAGGCGGCGGGGTACATGGCGGTCAGGCCGGTCTGGTCCGTCCAGATGTTCGTGTGGCTCGTGAGGTCAGTGAGCCATGTGGCGAAGACCTTCGTCTGGAGCTCGGTCGCTTCAGTGGCGGTCGGTGTCCGCGTCTGCTCGTCGATCACCTTGAAGATCCAGTAATAGCCGCCGTCCTGAACGGTCCGGCTGACGCTGCCGACTGGCGTCTGGAAGATCGCGTCCTCGAGAGCCTGGTCGAGCGAGTACCTGGTTACCCAGCCCATGTCTCCGCCGTTGGTGGAGTCGATGGCTTCAGAAGTCGTCGCAACCTCGGTGGCGAATGGAGTTCCGCTGGCGATACGCAACATGGAGTCCGAAATGCGCTGGGACGATTCGGGGCGCCGTGCCTCGAAGACCGCGACCACGTAACCCATCGCGGGCTCCTGCACTGGCCCGACGACCGTGTTGGGAGTGAGGCCGGCGGCAAAGACTTCCGCACCGGTTGCGGTCATCCCGAGGCCTTGCTGCTGGGTCGCATCGCCCGCGAAAACGGACTGTGGCAGCCAGGGCAATTCACCACCCGAGGTGAGCCACTGCTGGTCGTCGTTGTTCGCCGTGTCCTTCTCGAGTGTCGCGAACTGGGTGATGTCCTTCTTCAAGGCTGCCACCGCAGCATCGGCTCGGGTCTTGGCGTCCGTCCAGGCCGGGTCGTTGGCCGGGTTCAGGGTCGAAGGGTCAACCTGCCCGTGGTCCGGGGCGAACAGCATCATCTTCATCTTGACCTCGTCCCCGGATCCGGCCGCACCGTAGCCTGCAGAGACGCCGATCTCGAGGACGTGTCGCTGGACCGACGCGCCGGTCACGTACTGGCTCTCGACGGCATTCTTGACCTGGATCTGCACCACTTCAGCGCGCGCTGCCCGGCGATAGGCTCCGTCATCCGCCTTCTGGTCGATAGCTGAGTGCCAGTCGGAGTCGACGAACGGAGGGGTGATCTCGCTGACCGTGGCGAACCGGTACAGGCCGTCCGAACACTTGATGACCTGGGTGAGGTCGTTTACGGCCTTAAGGTTGAAGATGGCGTCCACGAGGGCAGGGTCGAGCTTCAGCGCTTTCTTCGTGGTCAGGAAGAGGTCGCCCGTCGTCGAGGCGGGTCCGACGTTCCCGGCGTTGGAGGCTTTGGAGGCGGCATCCCAGGTTTGCGTACCAGAAGCGATGTCGTCGTGATACTTCTGCGCCTGAGTCAGAGCGGCCTGTATCTCGGCTGACGTTGGCACCGAAGCCGGAGGCGTGGGCGTTGGGGCTACGCCGATCACCATCACGTGACGCTGTTCGTCGAGCGTGCCGTCGGCGACGATCTGATCGTCGACCTGCTTGTCGGTGACTGCGATGCCGTGCTGGTTGGCGTACTGCTCCAGCATCGCCTCCTGGGTCAGCTGGTTCAGCGCGTCGGTGTACATGGTCGCCTGGGCTTCGTTCTGGGTGATGCCTCCGACCACGGTGCTGTACTCATCCGAGGTGATCTTGCCCTGGTTGCGCAGCTGTCCGTAGTCGTCGATCTCGCGCGCGTAGCGAGCCAGGTTCACGGCCACTCGGGCACGCACGTCATCCTTGCTGATCGAGGTCCCACCAACCGCTCCGAGGGCGACGTAATGCTCTCCGTAGTATCCGGAGAACGCGATACCTCCAAGGACGGCAAACGCAGCCAGCACCGCGAAACCGAATGAGAGGTTGATTAGCAGGGCGTGACGCGTGTCGTCGTGTCGGGCTCGGCGGCGTGTTGGTTTCGTGGTGGTTCGGGTTTTGGTTCGGAAAGTCATCTGGGCGTCCTGGTTGGAGCTATTTCCGGCGCGAGCCGGGGTAACGGAGCCGTATGCTACCGCATTCTGCCTCCCGGTCGGAGGGAGACGAGCGCCGGACGGGAGCATCGCGCTGGCGCATCACCTGCCGGGCGCTGCCTCCGATTCAGCGGATCGGCGCTCTATCCTTCAGGGTCGCGACTCTGCGGCCTCGACCCTGAGCCAGCGACCAGCCTCTCCACCACCGCTCGATACGACACCGCCTGGCGCTCCCAGCCGAGCTCTTCGACTCGCGCGCGGGTGCGCTCGACTCTGGCCCGTCGATCGTCGGGGTCGTCGGTGAGCGTCAGGATGGCGGCCGCGAGCGCCTCGGCGTCGCCCGGTTCGTAGGTCGTCAGCGTGTCCGGCACGAAATACCGCTCCACGGTCGGTAGCCGCGATGCCACCACCGGCTTGCCCATCGCGGCGTATTCGAGGATCTTGGTGGACAAGCTCATGGCGGTGAATCGATCCAGTCGTGTGGGTGCCACTCCCACGTCCGCCGCAGCGATTGCGCCCGGGACATCCTCGATCGGGATGCGGCCGGGAAGGCTCACCACGTCCGCGACGCCGAGTTCCACAGCCAGCGCTGCGAGCGACTCGGCGGCGTCGCCTCGGCCATAAAGGCTGGCGCTGACACGTACGTCGGGGCGCAGGCGGCGCATGGTCGCAACCGCGCGGATGACCACGTCCAGCTCGTAGGTCGGGGTCAAGGCCCCCGCGTACACGATCCGGAGCGTTCCGTCGGCCATGAACTCCCGTCGCGGATATACGGCCGGGTCGAACAGCTTGAGGTCGGGGCTGTTGAGGATTACGGTCAGCCGCTCGGGTTGGACCCCGAAAGCGCGCAAGCGCTCGGCCAGCGGCTCGTTGACTGTCAGCAGCTCGTTCACAAATCCGATGGAGAGCCGCTCCTGCAGCCGAAGCAGGCGGTAGCTGAGCGGGTTGGCCGCGCCAGGGAAGCGGCTGCGGAAGAACTCCGGCATCGCCTCGTGCAGGTCGAGCAGCACCGGGACGCCGACCATCTTGAGCGGGAGGGCGGCGAACACGAGGTAGTCGGGCAGGGAATGCACTTCCACGAGCCCGTAGCGGCGGCGCCGATGAGCTCGTGTCACTGCCCAAAGGGCGCGCATCAGGAATGCGCCGTACTCGGCCAGGTATACCGGCAAGCCGGCGCCTTGATGACGACGGACCGGCAGTCTGTTCAGGCTCACGCCTTCGATAACGGCCGTCGGAAGCTCGCCGGGGCGACGCAGCCCGATCACGTCCACGGACCAGCCGGCGGCAACCAGGGCCTCCGCCTCGCGGCGGACTCGGGCGTCTTCCTCGTAGTAGGCGTGGACGATCATGCAGATCGGCTGGCGCCGCGTTCCGTTCATGCCCGAGCCTTCCGGGCCGCGGGACGTGTATTGAGAGCCGCCGAGATCTTCTCGGCCGCGCCGGCTCCCACGAGACGAAGCCCCGTGGCACGCTCGGCGGCGAGGTTGGGGGAGAGCTCGATCGGAGCCCGGACGCCGATCTCCCGTAACGCGAGCTCGCGGTCCAGGCCGACGAGCACGGCCGAACTGCCTGGCCCGCCGACGGTCTCGACCCATTCCGTGGTGCTGCGAAGGACGAGGCAGGGAACGCCCAGCCAGGCCGACTCGCGCTGCACGCCGCCGGAGTCGGTGAGCACGGCGGCCGCGTGGAGCTGCAATGCAAGCGAGGAACGGTAACCCTGTGGCTCGACGACCAGGACTCCCTCGGGGAGCTTGACGCCGGCCGCCTCGAGGGCGACGCGCGTTCCCGGGTGGAGCGCCAGAACGACGGGACGTTGAGGCAGAGCCACGGCACCCAGCAGGCCGGTCCAGGCGACGATCGCCTCGGGGGTGCGATTCTCGGCACGATGGACCGTGGCGAAGAGATACCGCCCCGGCTGCAGTGGCTGACCGAGCCGCACGGCGACCTCCGCCAGCGCGGCCGGGTCGCGCACCTCGGCGGAAATTCGGGCGGCCAGATCGAGCATCAGGTCGCCGACTTCGAAGACGCCGTCCACGATCCCTTCGTTCGCCAGGTTCGCGACGGCGCCGGCTGTGGGGGCGAAGTGCCAGGTCGAGAGATGGTCGGCGACGAGGCGGTTCAGTTCTTCGGGCATGCGACGGTCGTGGCTGCGGAGCCCGGCTTCGACGTGGGCGACGGGGATGCCGAGCTTGGCGGCCGCGAGAGCTCCCGCCAGCGTGGAGTTAGTGTCGCCGTAGACGACAACGGCATCCGGAGCGGCGGATTCGAGGAGCCGCTCCAGCGCGATCAGCATGCGGCCGGTCTGCGCGCCGTGGCCGCCGCCGCCGATCCCGAGGGCGTGATCCGGCTCGGCCAAACCCAGCTCCCCGAAGAAGCTCCCGGCCATGACGTGGTCGTAGTGCTGGCCGGTATCGATGAAGATGTCTTCGTGGTCGCGCCTCAGCACCGGCTGCAGCGCTGCGGCCTTGATCAGCTGCGGACGCGTACCGACGACGCTGACGATGCGCATCGCCGGCGCCCCGCTACGAGGAGAGAGCGGCGCGGCGCCGCGTGGCTGCCTGGACGCCGATCCCGATGTACTGCACCGCAGCCGGAAGGTCCGCGTCGCGAACGCTGTTACGGCCGTCGAACAGAACGCGGAGCTCCGGGAAGAGCGCGAAGTCGAGCGACCGCCACATGGCATCGCCGGTCTGGGTGACGATGGCTCGGAACGGAGCGCTCTCGCCCCAACGGTACGGTCGGGCGCCGAGGCGAGTGATCGCGTCGGGTGATACCAGCGGGTCGTAAGCGTAAACCGCCGCGCCCCGATCCGCCAGACCCTTGATGAGCGGCAGCGCCTGGGAGTAGGCGAGCTCGTTTACGTTCTCGCGGTAGGTCAGGCCGAGGACCAGGACGGGCGTGCCGTCGAGTCCGTCGAGGGCGTCCGCCACGGCGTCGATGGCCCGAGGCACCTGGGCGTCGTTGACGCGGCGGGCCGTGCTCACGACTTCCAAATCGGGGTCGCGGCTGAGGATGAGGTGCGGGTAGACGGGGATGCAGTGGCCGCCGACCCCGATGCCCGGCTGGTGGATGTGCGAGTAGGGTTGGCTGTTGGCCGCCTCGATCACTTCCTGGATGTCCACTCCCGCACGATCCGCTGCCCGCGCGAATTCGTTGGCCAGGGCGATGTTCACGTCGCGGTAGGTCGTGTCGGCGAGCTTGGAGAACTCCGCTGCCTCGGCCGAGCTCATGGCCACGATCTCCGCGTCGAGCACTGAGTCGTAGAAGGCCGCGGCTCGGCGCGTGGACTCCGGGCCGATGCCGCCGACCAGCTTGGGATACGTGGCCAGGTTGGCGAACACGGCTCCGGAGAACAGCCGCTCGGGGGAGAAGGCAACGAAGAAGTCCCGCTCGGCTCGGAGGCCACTGGCCGCCTCGAGCTTTGGCGCGAACCTGCCGCGGGTCACGCCGATCGGCAGCGTGGTCTCGAAGATCACCGTGAGCCCGGCGTGGACCCCGCCGGAGATCGAATCCACGGCCGGATCCATGTACCGGTAATCGGGCTGCTTTTCGTCGCTGAGCATCACCGGCACGATGAGAACCGCAACGTCGGCCGCACGGACGGCCGCGGCGGCGTCGGAAGTGGCTTGGAGCAGGCCCGCGGCGTGGACCTCCGCCACTCCCTCGGCGAGGCCTGGCTCCTCGGCAATCTGAGAGCGGCCGGCGTTGATCGCGGCCACGACGTCGGGGTTGACGTCAACCGCGGTCACGTGCCAGCCATGGCGAGCGAACTGGACGGCCAGCGGCAATCCCATCTTGCCGGCGCCGACTACGACCGCGCGGCCTGCGGTCCCCGGTTGCGCCACCCACGGAGTCACCGAGCGGGCCGGCACATGTCGGCAGGGGCGGATCGGCGGTGCGTAGGAGCCGCCGAGCGAGCTCTTGACGCCGGTGGGCCGGGAGACGACTGTCATTGCTGGCGGAGCCTCTCGGGCAGCATGGGGAGATCCATCGGGCGGTGCTCCGACGCGGCCATGAGCAGAGCGTGGGCGAGCCGCACTGCCCAGAGCCCGTCCTCGGCGTCAACCTCCGGTCGGCCGCCGCCGCGGAGGACGCGCACGAACTCGTCGAGTTGGGCCTTGAGCGGCTCCACGATGTTCACGTCGATCTTCGCCACATTGCCGCTGAAGGTCGTGGCATAGCCATCGATCAACTCCGGGCGTTCGATGTTCGAGCTGGTGAACGTCAGGTTCTGGGTCAGGTAGTCGAGCTCGAACATGCCCTTGTCGCCGACTACGACCAGGTTCCGCCGCTTGACGGGAGTGAGCCAATCCACGTCGAGGAACCCGGTTGCGCCGGACGGGAAGTGCATCAGACCGAAGAGCAGGTCCTCGTGCTCGGTGTGGATTCGCTGCGCCGTCTCGGCGTAGACGCGCGTTGGGCGCTCGCCGACGATCCACGACAGCATGTCCACGTCATGGGTTCCGAGATCGATCGTGACCCCGACGTCGCGGATGCGAGCCGGAAACGGGCCGGCCCTGCGGCTCTGGACCGTGTAGATCGCGGGCAGCGCGCCCCCGCGGAGCAACCTGCCCATCTCGACGACGGCGGGGTTATATCGCTCGACATGTCCGACCTGGACCGGAACGTGGCGCCTGGCCGCGGCGGCGACGATCGTGAGGGCGTCTTCGACGCTGGCTGCGATCGGCTTTTCCACGAGAACGGGGATGCCCTTCTCGATGGCTGCCATAGCGAGCGACAGGTGGTAGGTGGTCGGGGCAGCTATGACGACACCGTCGAGGTGCGCCTTCCTGATCATTTCGAGAGGATCGGCGAAGCCCTGCGCCTGGGTCTGGGCGACTGCCGCTTCGAGCGCCGACGGTTCCGGGTCGGCGATGGCGACGAGTGTCGTCTCGGGGTGGTTGGCGATGTTGCGCAGGTGGTTTCGGCCCATCGAGCCCAGGCCCGCCAGGCCGAGCCGCAGGCGCGCACTCATGCGCGACCCCCGCTGACTGCCTGGGAGTGCCGGAGGATCGAGGCCCGGAACGCCGCGACCACCTCGTCCTGCTCGACCTCGGTCAGGCCCGGGTACATCGGCAGCGACATGCTGCCCGCGGCGGCACCGTCGGTGACGGGCAGGTTTGCCTCGATCCCGAGTTCCATGACATACGGTGCCTTGTGGCAGGGGATCGGGTAGTAGATGCCGCAGATCACGCCCGCGTCCTTCATTTCGGCCACGATCTGGTCGCGGGCAGCGCCGACGCCCAGCGTGTACTGGTGGTAGACGTGCGTCCTGCCGGCCGGGCAGATCGGAAGGCTCACGGGAAGGTCGGCAAAGGCTTCGTCGTAGCGCTGGGCGATCGCCTGGCGCCGGGCCGTGTTGCGCTCCAGCTTGTCGAGCTGGACGAGGCCGATTGCCGCGGCGATGTCGGTCATGCGGAAGTTGTAGCCCAGGATTTCGTGGTGGTAGCGCTCCCGCATTCCCTGGTTGCGGTAGAGCCGTACCCAATCGGCGAGGCGGTCGTCGTTCGTGTTGATGAACCCGCCCTCGCCGGTGGTCATGTTCTTCGTGCCGTACAGACTGAAGGCCGCATAGCCGAAGCTGCCGGCCCGCCGTCCGCGGTAGAGGGCTCCGTGGGCCTGGCACGCGTCCTCTACGACGACGATGCCGTGGCGGTCGGCGATGGCCTGGATCGCGTCCATGTCGGCAACCACGCCGAACAGGCTGACGGGGCAGATGGCCTGGGTTCGCGCAGTTATGGCGGCTTCGATGCGTCCGGCGTCCATGAGGTACGTGTCCGGCTCGATGTCCACGAAGACCGGGGTTGCGCCGGTGTACAGGATCGAGCTGACCGTGGCGTTGAATGTGTGCGAGACGGTGATCACTTCGTCCCCGGGTCCCAGGCCGAGGCCGGCGAAGATCGACATCAGGGCCACGGTTCCGTTGGCCATCGCAAGGGCGTGCCTTACGCCGCAGTACTCGGCCCAGCGGGCCTCGAGTTCGGCAACCTTCCGACCCCCGGCGATCATGCCGCTGGCGAGGACTTCGGCGACGGCCGCCGTTTCCTCGGGGCCGAGATCGGGGCGCGCAGGCGGGATCATTCTGGGACTCCTCGATGCGGGTCGGTCCGCTCCTCGAGCGATCCGGCCTGTGGGTTGTAGGCGTATCCGCGGCCGCACCGAGCGCAGCCGAGATACGCGTCTGGAGATGGGTCGGCGGAAGCGTCCACGCCGGTATCGTCGGCTAGCCTTGCCCCGCAAGCGCAGACCCAGCCGAGCCGGTGGGCCGGGTTCCCAACGACGAGAGCGAAGTCGGGGACGTCGCGAGTGACGATCGCGCCGGCTCCGACCGTGGCGAACCGGCCGACTCGGGTTCCGGCAACGACGACGGCGCCTGCGCCGATCGAGCAGCCGTCCGCAAGCTCGATCGGGCTGACGGTCCAGTCGTCCTGCCTCGCCAGCTCGCCCGTTGCCGTGACGGCCCGCGGGTATCGGTCGTTGGTGAGGATGGCCCCGGGGCCGATGAAGACGCCGTTGCCGACTGTCACGCCGTGATAGACGAGAGCGCCGTTCTGGACTTTTACCCGGTCTCCGAGCCGCACGCCTTCGTCTATGAAGACGTCACGCCCGACGACGCATTCCGCTCCGACCCTCGCTCCGGTGCGCAGCACGGCCCGGTTCCATACGCTGCTACCCGGACCGACTGAAACGTCGGATTCCAGGTCCGCGGATGCGTGGACCCGCGCGGTGGGGTCGATCACGAGGCGCTCCTGTGACGGCTTCATGATGGCGGAGGGATCCTCGGGACGCCGCTCGGCCAGCCACTGAGTATACCGGAGGCCCCGGGACCGGCGACGGACGCTCGTCCGTCAGCTCTTCTTGTGGCGACCCAGCAGGGCGATGGCGACACCGAGCCCGGCCCCAAGCGCAAGGGCTCCCCGCCAGTCGAGCATCGCACGAACGTTGCCTTCGACGGTCCTTGCGATCACCACGAACGCCCCGCTCTGCTTGTCCATCGTGACGTTGCCCGCGACCACGGTCGCGACAAGTCCCTGCTTGAGTTTCACGTCCCGGGCCACGACGGCGCGAACTGCGCCCTGGACGATGGACACGTCGCCGCCGACGGCCATTCCGATCCCGCCGAGCTCTACCGAGACACGTTCGCCGCGGGCGATGCCGATGGCGCCCAAGCGGACGGCGATGTCCTCGGCCTTGGCCTGGCCGATGCCACCGAACTCGACGCTGATGTCCTCGGCCGAAGCGGCTCCGATACCGCCCTGGCGGACGGTTACGGTTTCGGCTTCGACTTCGGCTACTCCCGCCTGCGTGAGGCGGACGGTCGTCGCTTCGATCCGCTGCCCGCCGACTTCGGTTGCATCGGCATGGGCGGTGTCGGCGGCCGGCGTGGTGTCGGCGGCCGGCGTCGCGGCGGCCGGTGGCGCGGCGACCTCGGCCGCGATCTTGCGCCTCGGCCGCGTAGCGCGCTTGCCCGCGGACTGGACTGTGGATTCGCTGTCCGGCTGGTCGGTCATCCTTGATCCCCTATGTTGGGCTCGGATCGATAGACCCGAGCGGACCGCGACGACTGCGAGCCCCAGCCTACAGCGGCGGGGCTTGCGACGCGAGTGAGGCTTCCGCGTACACCGCTCGTGTCTGTCTTGCCACCTCCAGCCACGTGGGTCGCCTGGCCTGGGCGGCAACCGCCGCTGCCCGGAGCTGTGCGTCGAAAGCGTCGTCGCACCAGAGCGCCTCCAGGGCTCGCGCCAGGTGCGCCGGGTCGCGCGGCTCGATCAACACCCCTGCCGCGCCGACGATCTCGGGCAGCGCCCCGACCGCGCTCGCGATCACCGGAGTGCCGCATGCGATGGCCTCCAGAGCGGACCAGCCGGTCGCGTCGCTGACCGACGGGCGGAGTGCCCCCCGCGACCCCGCGATCACGGTTGCGAGGCGATCCTGGGGCAACGGCGGCAAGTAGGACAGGCGCCCCTCCAGACCGCGCCGAGCAGCGGCCCGGGCCAGCGCCGCCCTGTCTTCGACGCTCGCTCCGGCGAGGGCGACGGCAGGCGGCCAGAGGCACTCGGCGGGGAGCGATGCCGGCCTCTTCTGGCGACTCAGCAGGGCCAGTGCGTCGAGGAGTGTCGGGATGTCGGCTCGGGCGTCGTACCGGCCCAGGGTCACGAAATAGCGATCGGGCAGGTCCAGGCGCTGAACCTCCCGCGAAAGCGAAGCCGCGAGCGACTCCGGGTCGTCGCAGATGGCCGACAGGATCGGGTCGGCGGCGAGTGGTATGACTCGGACGCGGTCGGGTCGCAGGTGGAGCGAACGCGCGGCGGTCCGTGCGACGGTGCTCGTGCCGACGATGATGGCCGCGGCATCCCGAAGCATCCGAGCGCGGAGCCGCTCACCGAAGCGCGCCGCGGGGCTCGCCTGGTAGACGTGTGGCAACTCCCACGGCGCCAGGTCCAGGAGCGTGGCCACGACCGGCATCCCCGGCGCGAACGGCAGACTCGTCCCGGCGACGTGGTAGACGGCGGCCGCTTCGGACCCTGTGCCCGCTCGAATGGTGGCGCCCCGAAGCATGAACGGATCGAGCGTCATCGCTCCGGCTCCCAGCCGTCTCGTCGGCGGCAGCCAGCGCCGGCCGACTACCGGGAGATCGGGGAGCGCCTCGGTTGGGTCCGGCAGGCCCAGCGAGAGGAGGGCCACGAAACTTTCGCCCTCGACCGACTCCGCCGCGAATCCACGCAACAGATTCCGGAGATAAGCGGCGGTCAAGGGGGCCCGATCGGGTTCCTGAAGCGGGCGCAGGTCGATGACGACACGCACGTTCTTACGGAGCGGTCGCTCGACCGCAAGCGAGGAGGACATGCCGGAGAGTGTAGGCGATGCGCCCGGAAGGTCCGGCCGGGTCAGCGGTAGTAGCCCATCACATCGACCACGAATTGCGTCCTGGCGGTCTTGACACCGCCCACGTAGGTGATCGTCAGGGAACCGTTGGTCCCGAACAGACTGACGAATCCGTTGGCCCGATCGTCCCCGACCGGGAAGTTCAAGGTCGAGGTGGTGGTGGCCTGCGCAGGCTCGGCGGCCAGCCAGCCGGGGGATGTCTGTGCCGTCACGGTCAGGTTGCCAACCACGGCGACGGCGACCGGATCGATCGACGCGCGACCGCTGGCCGCGACCGTGGCCCCGGAGCCCGTACCGAGCGGACCCGTGAAGCCGAGCCCAGTCCGGCTATCGACCAGACGCGCCGGTGCCACGGGAACGAACGTGGCGCCGGAGAGCCCGGGTACGAAATAGCCCGTTACGTCGAAGATGAACTGCGCGGAGGCACCGGCCTTTGACACGTACTCGACCTGCAGCTGCCCTCCGGCCAGCGGGACGACGAGGTTGTTCGCCGGCGTGTCGCCCACCGGGAAGTTGACCGTCGACGTACCCGGGGCGGTGCCCGGAACGAAGCTCGGGGCGACGGAGACGTAGCCGGCGCCGGTCATGCTCGTAACAGTGGCGTTGCCGGTAACGGCGGTCGCGTTGCCCGGCACTCCGGCCAGACCCGCGACCCCGAACACGACGGCCTTGTTTGCGACCAGAGGCCCGGCTATGCCCTGCTTCAGCCGCGTATCGACCACTCTCGTAGGCGTGACTGGCACGAAGGTGGCTCCGTTGGCATCTCGGACGAAGTAGCCCGTGAGGTCGAAGATGACGTGAACGCCGCCCTTTCCGGTCGACGACGAGTAAAGGACGCTAAGGGTTCCGTCCGCTGCGAGACCGAGGGTGACGCCGTTGGCGCGCTCGTCCCCGGCCTTGAAGTTGATCGTGGAGTTCGCGCCCGCGGTGGAAGAGCCGAGCCGGACCCAGCCCAACGCCGTGGCCTGGGTGACGGTCAGGTTGCCGGTCACGGCGATCGCGTTCGCCGGCACGCCATGCGCTCCGGCCACGGCGAAGGAGCGCGCCTGGCCCGACACCAGGCTTCCCGAGAGGCCCAGCCCGATGCGCGAGTCGAGAATTCGGACGGGCGCCAAGGGGTAATAGGTTCCGGTCGGCGTCGTATCGACGATCACGCCGAAGCCGGCCGTCTGGGCGGCAGTGAACGGTGCCGGCGATGGCGCGTAGAACACGGCGGAGCCGACGCTGCCACGGACCTGGATCATGTACTGACCGTCCGGGAGCGGGGCGGAACCGCCGTCCACCTTGCCGTTCCAATCCAGCGACCGGGCGCCGGCGGGCTGCGCGCCGAGGTCGATCGAACCCGACAGGGCGCCATTGGCGGCGAAGACCGAGACCAGGACATCGTCGAAGGCCATTTCGTTGGTCCAGTGGACCGGCATGGTGTCGTGTATTCCGTCGGCGTCAGGGGAGAAGACGCGGCCCCGGTCGATCCCCGTGCCTGACGGCGCCATGCCGGGAACCCCAACGCTGAGGTTGCTGATGCCGATCAGGAACTTGTCCGCGAGAACGTTGGTGAGATCGTTGGTGGTGGTGTCGTAGCCGAGCGCCCAGATGCCCGCCCCACGCAGGTCCTGGTTGTTGATCATGTCGTACTTGGCCGCGAGCGACTGAGCGTCGTCGAAGTACAGCTCGCGCCACGTCTGGCACGCCCCATCGCCAAGCTGGTAGGCGGTCCAGGCCGACTGTTCGACGGAGTCGTAGAAGTGACCGTTTGTTGCGGCCAGCGCCGCCGCCGAGCTGTATGTGACGGAAGTGGCGGCCAGGAAAGTGCCGCCCGGACATGCGTCGCCGCTTTGGT
>OCZT010002343.1_pt1 | contig 19578 bp, 15 predicted proteins | sample 1539031 | NCBI WGS metagenome assembly OCZT01 (sample SAMEA3539308, study PRJEB22396) | soil metagenome | biome: tundra; feature: field; material: soil | place: USA | collected 2010-05 | depth 0.15 m | reverse complement strand
GCGCGACCGCCGGTGCCACCACCATTGCGTACCGGACCAATGGGTCGGGCTTGCGGGTGAGTGCCACCAGTGGCGGAAGCACCACCACCTACGCCTGGGATGCCGCAGCGGCTCTGCCTGCACTGCTATCCGATGGCACCAACGGGTATCTGTCAGCGGCCTCGACGCTTCTGGCCGAAACAGGGGCTTCGGCCAACGCCTACCCGCTCACCGACGCCCTGGGCTCGGTCCGGGGGCAGAGCGACGGCGCAGGTGCGGTCACCGCCTCGGCCTCATACGGCGTCTACGGCGACGTCCGCTCGTCCTCGGGCTCGGTGGGGTCGCTCGGATACACCGGCGCCCTGTCGGACGCCTCTGGCCTCGTCTACCTCAACGCCCGCTCGCTCGATCCTGGCACCGGCACCTTCACGTCTCGCGACCCGATGACTCCGGGCGGACCCGGCGTTACGGGCTTCAATCCGTATGCCTATGTCGGGCAGAACCCGACGACGTATTCGGACCCGAGCGGACGGTACGCGGACGCTGAGTACGGACTTCTTGGCATGATCCGCACTGTTGCCGCGCCAGTGTTCGCGGAACTGGCGATGGCCAGCGACGCCGTCCTGGTGAGGTTGGCCATTCTGGCTCTAATGGGTGTCGCGGGTACGTGTGCCACAGGCATCGCCTGTCCGTTGCATCTCCCTTGGGACGGGGGCTCCGGCCCACATCCAGGCACCTGGGGCCAAACCATGACCGATGACGGAGCCATCGCTCGGATCCGAGGCGCGCTGGAACTGAGCAAGGGGATCACGATAACGGCCGATATGGCTCGGGAGGCCCTTGAGTCGTGCAAGCAATCACAATTCGGCCGGTTCTCCGGTCAGTCCGCAGCCGCGTGCGGAGGGGCAACCAAGCCAGTCATCTACTACGGCGCATTCTGGGTCGATGCCGGCGGCATCAAGCCTCTAGCCGCCACGACAACCCACATCTGGATAGCTCAGCAGCTTAATCCTGGCTGGTCGACGCTGACCTATGGCGTGAATGGATCGAGCAACCGCTATTGGTATGAGAAGGCAGGGCTTTGCAGTTCGGTCACGAACCCAATTGATCCCTCCAAGAGCACGACCTGTGACGAGTACCCGTTCTGGACGACGCTCGAAGGTGGACCAAACGCCCGCCCGACTCCTAGCGTGATGCCGGTGCCGCGTTCTGAGACTCAGCCCCAGGGTACGGCCATGTCGTCGTTCTACGCATACGCCGGTACCAAGTGGGGCGCAGGACAGAGCCTCAAGTTTGGAGTCGTGCCGGAAGTCCTGATGGGCACGGTTCTACCCCTGCCCACGTTCTGGCTCTAGGAGATGTCAGTCATGCAATCGCTGCTCGATCGGTTGGTCGATGCGGAAGAAGCTAGCGGATCACCGATCAGACGATACCTGCGCCCAGGTCGCCCTGAGGGCGAGATTCAAGCTCGATTTGATGCCGTCGGGCTCCGGGCGCCAACCGAGTTGCTAGCGCTCTACGGGTGGCGAGATGGCACGGACCAGGCAGCATGGCTGGCTGATGTCCATCGGAACAACCTGTGCTTGTTCCCCTTCGCGCGCTTCACGCCCCTAGACGAGGCGATATCGGACTACATAGAACTCAAGTCGATTTGGCAGTCCACTCCCTGGTATGAGAACTACATTGCGGGGAATGACCCCGGCTGGGGTTACTGGCGGTCCGAATGGTTTCCAGTGTTCCAGTCCGACAAATCGCGCCACGTCGTGGACTGCCTCCTAGTGGACGTAGGTCCGGTCTGGCACGTCTACTTCGAACCATTTCCAAGAACCGAGCCACGGCATCCCAGCCTGTCGGAATTGACGCGGGAGCTGACGGAGCTGATCGAGAAGGGCGATTGCTTCTGGTCTGCCGAACGTCAGCATCTGACTGATAACCTCGATTACGACTTCTGATCGAATCCCACGGATCGAGGGTCCCATAGGCCCGAAACCGTTCCGCAGAGACAGGCCCTCACTCGCTTAGCCTGATTCACTGGACCAGTCGGTCTGTCCCACGTCCTGGTTTTCGGACGGAGAAATCAAGCAGTGGATGCATCGCAGGCGAGGGCGGCAACGTCGGCCCGAGCAGATCGCGTTCGATGCGAAGATCAGGTCGATGGCCTCCTCATCGAGGGCCGCGTTTGAGCAGTACGCCGAGGAGGTCAGGAGCCAACCGGCAGTCGCAGAGATCTATCGGGCTCGCGATGCAGGCGTTCTCGAACTCGATGGGCTCGGGCTCGATGGCGTTCCCTTCTGGTCCGACGAGGTGCTCAGGGAGGCGGGTGTGCCCCACGCGAACCACGCGAAGGAGTATGCCGTGGGACTCATGACCCGGATGGCCGGGTTCATCGCCCCTTCGGAGACCACCTACCCGCTGCTCGATGCCCGGATGCTCAAGTTCGTTCGGGAACTCGACACGGCGACCGGCCTGAAGATCGACGCCGCGGCAGCTACGGAGCCCCACCTCGCGGCATCGTTCTTCGGTCGGATGCAGTCGTTCCCCGATGCGCGCATGGACGAGATCCTCGACGTGCGCCGGGAGCTCGATGCCCCTCTGGTACGTTTCCGTTCGGCGGTCGCCGGAATGGCCCGCGAGATGGCGGAAACGCCGCTCGACGACGCGTTCGAGCGCGCTGCGAGCGCGCTTTACCGCGAGCGTGTCGCCCCTGCCCTGCTGGAAATTCAGGAAGTTGAGAAGGAGCGGGGCCTGTTCCGTCAGATCGCGAAGCAGACGCTGTCCGGCGAGGCGGCGCCCGACCTAGCGACGGCAGTCACGGCTGCAACTGTAGGACTCGCCGCGACCAACTACGCGTCTCTTCCGGGTCTCGCGGCAGTGATCGGTGGCGTGTCCGCGACTGGTGGCTCTTCGGCCTACAAGGTGCTGGCGGCGGTCAAGAAAGAACGCGACCGACTCGCCGGCGAGAGGCGGACGAACAAGTTCCTGTTCCTGGTCGAGACCGACCGGAAGCTGGCTAAGGGAACGCCAGGCGGCGCCGGCACACAGGCTGGGGAGCGCGCTGCAAACCGGTCGAAGTCCCGGTAGTTTTCGCGAGTCTCATACGCTCGGAAGGTGCGCTCCCGCGCGCTTACCAGCGTCCGCCCGAGCGGTGCGGCTATGCGATGTTCCGCCCGGGACGGCGATGCGCAACTCGTCGCTTCCGAGTTCGTAACACTGCTCGCCAATCCGATGGAGCGGCATTCTGGCGCAGGTACCTCCATAGTCGGCGCAAGCGCGCTGGGTGGGAGGGACGGACCCCCGACCTCGCCAAATCGGTTAGCGGATCGACCCCATGTGTGGACTACGACGCGCCACTCGGGATTGGTCGTTTGGCCAAGCTGGATGCCGATCCGGCCGGATCGTCCGAAAACACGCAAGCGCCGTTACGTGGTGACGCGGAACTTCCTTGCACACGCGACGACAACGAACCCTCGGTCGAGTGCCATGATGTGTATGCTGAGGTTTGCCCCTCGGGGTACAGTCGATCATGTCCGGAGGCGTTCAGGGGAAGTTTCGATGGACCGTGTTGCGCGCATCGCAGTTTGGTCGCCATTCTCTTGGCGTCTCTGGCGATGGCAAATCGCCCGGGTCGGGGGATCCGTGCCTCCCTCCTTTGTGTTCCCAGGGCCGTTGGCGACGCTCGGACTCTTGCTGATCGGATTAGCCGGCCTGGGTGTGGAAGCTCTTTCTTCCACAGGTATGTGGCATCCGTTCGACGAGAACCTGCCACCAGCGTCGGAAGTCTCCCCCAAACGTGCTGCAAGAGCAATTGCCGGGGTCCCCTGGATGACCTCGCTCGCCGCGATCGCTCTGAGTGCGATGGCGCCTAGATCAGCCTACCGGCAGTAGCGACGCCTCTGGCAGGGATCGCCGCCGTTGTCATGGCTTGCGAGGAGGATCAGGAAACGTGACGAGCAACCAATACGTCAAGAAGATAATCAAACAGGTCGTCGGCCAAGAGGTATCACGAGTCGATCCGACGACGCCTGGATATATCGGCTTCAGAAACGCCCACATGGAAGGATTGTCACCCGGCGAAGCTGCAGATTACGAGATCGTGTTTCGCAATCAGATGCAGTTCATCTCCGACTTCAAGTGGTGCTTCCTAGGGCTCTATATGGACTACTCCAACGGCACCATCGATTTCCCTGTCCCGGAGATTGCCGGCGGCATCATCGGAGAGCTGATAAAGGCTCACTACCCGAGCCAATCCAGGCTGATTCTAGAGGACAAGGAATGCCAGGGGTTCATAGACGGATACGTCACCCAGTTCAAGAAGATGCTTCGCTCTCCGGTCAAGTTCAACACGGCCGTCTTCGAGGCATCGGGAGGAAAGACTCCCATCGACGATTTTGCAGGAGTGAACGCACATCAACTAGTCAACGTGATTGCGATACGATTTGGGGAATTGGAGAAGAGGGGTAGTGAAGTCGCCCCCGTGCAATCAAAGCGGGTCTTGGATGAACAAGGGTCTCTCGGAATTCGACCGGGCGACGAGGACGACGCTGACTACACGCTGATTCTTCGCAAGGCTTCAGCCCAACATCGCGCTGCGGACAAGGCACGAGGGGGATGTGCGATCGCGGCCATTGTGGTGATGCTCGTCGTGGCGAGTCTGACAACTGCCTCGCTCAATCCCCTGGCCGTCTACCAGACCGATAACCTGCTGGCAAAGGTCGTTGTGTCCATTCTCGGCGCACTGGCTGGCCTATGGCTTCTGGGGATACTGGTTGCGCGCGTAAGCACACACATCCAAGTCGCCGGTTTGCGCAAGTCTGTGGAGGTAGGAACGGGCAGGCCCGCAAGGCAAGCGATCTGTCCGAGTTGCGGGCTCTCGGTGTTTCAGCGCATGGACACTCTCGGATTGCCCATCGTGTGTCACTCGTGCCAGGTGGCGTGGCACGATGGAGCTAAGTGCTACAGAAGGGGAATGCCGCGTTCCAGCGCCTTCATCCCTTCATACCCCTGTCCCAATTGCCGCTGATCGAGTCGTCTTGAGCCACACGGGTAACCTCGGACATTCGCCGGCGTGTTGGGGCCGACTTGGAGAATTGGCGGTCTCGCCCGAATCAGCTAGGAGCCACTTCCATGGCCGGTGATCTGCTCACTCTGATTGTCATGAACAAGCAGGAGAAGGATCTCTGGTGCAAGGACTTGACCTACGAGTCGTATTCGCCGAGGCATGATAGTTCGATCAGCTTCATCAAAGGGACTCGCGTCGCCGCAACGGCCCCGGGATTGAACGTTGGCACGCGGATACGTGTGAGTGGCACCGCAAGCGTCTCCGACGTGATCGCCCTGGCGCGTGCATGCTTCAAAGGGTACGAGCTCGACTTCGAGGTGACTCAGAGAAGAGCTGACGGCGAGTACGGCCACTCCCTTAGGTACGCCTTGTACTACCCGGCCCTCAGCGGCCAGCGATTGGAAGAGTCGGCGACGCTTTCCGACTATGGCATCGTAGATGGCGACCTGTTGCTGGTAAGTCAGGAAACGGGCCCTCGTTTGCCGACCCTAACGATGACGGGCGTTCAAAGCTTCAGCAGCTTCCAGCAGATGGTCTGGGGAACCGAAACACCCTACGATCCCATGCTCTTGGCGGCGCTCCTGTATACCGAGTCCGATATTCAACTGGCCAGGTACGTCCGCGAGCATTTCGATGAGATACATCAGATGTCAGGGCCCCGGGTAATCACCTACGTTGTGGAACGCCCTCCTCAAGATAGGTCCGCCTCGGCGCCGCAGTTCTGGAAGAGTCGCTTGGATGTGGCTGCCTATCACGCGTGGTCCCTTCTGGGATGGACCAATAGCAAGCCCTATGACAAGAGCGCAGCGTATGAGATAGCCACAAGTCTGGGGATCTACCCAGATCAGCTGCCATGCCTGGCCGTATTCGCCAAGGCCGGCCAGCGCGAGAAAGTCGTCATCCCTGTGAGTGGAGACTACACCGCGTTCTTCCGAACCGCCTTCTCGAACATCCAACGTGCTCTCGGGCTGGGACCGGGACCAGATATCTGGGATGAGGAGGCGCTCGACGAAGAGAGACTCGGGGTGTTCGAAAAGCTCCGCCAATCCCTGAGCCCGATGCCGGCGGACGAGCAGGGCCGGAACAGAGCACAACTCTTTGATCAAACCGTCTTCGTCAATGGGCGAAAGCGAGAAGGCGTGCTGCTCGTCACAGCCACCGACGTCGAGTTTCAGACCGTAGTTAGCCTATTTAGAAGTTCCACGGGCAGAGAAGCCAAACCTGTGGGCGGAGCGGCGCGTAGGTACCTCGAACTTGGCTCTGTCAACGGCTCGCGGGTCTTCCTGGCCCCTACCGGCATGGGCTCTGGAGGCTTGGGAGGGTCCCAGGAGAGCGTTGGGAAAGCGATCGACGCCCTGTCGCCTGCCGTGGCCGTCCTAGTAGGAATCGCCTTTGGCATCGACGAGAAGAAGCAGAAGATCGGCGACGTTCTGGTCTCGGAGCGGCTGATGCCGTATGAGTTGCAGCGTCGTGGCACCGGCCCCGACGGTGCCACGCGGATCGTTCCTCGTGGCAGCAGACCGGATGCCTCACCGTCCCTCGTTGAGAGTCTCCGCGTGGCGCACCTGACTCGGCCAAGCCCCCAACCGAGAGTCAGGTTCGGTCTGCTCCTCTCAGGCGAGAAGCTCGTCGACAACATCGATTTCCGCTCCCAGCTGCTCGCACTTGCCCCCGAGGCCATCGGAGGCGAGATGGAGGGATCTGGGTTCTACGTGGCCTGCCAGGACCGGAAGGTTGACTGGGTTGTGGTGAAGGCGATCTGCGATTGGGCCGACGGGAAGAAGGCGAAGGACAAGACGTCCCGCCAGCGAAAGGCCGCTCTCAACTCAGCCAGCTTTCTGTTGGATGCCCTCTGCCAGGCCCCCCTAGAGTAAGTAGATTGCCTTCCAGTCCGGTGGCCTGACCCCCGAACTCCGTCCCCTGGAGCCCGTGTCAACGGCCACGAAGAAGTCCCCGATTTCGGCCACGTAGAGTCCCCACCCAAACGGCCGTTTAGGGCGTTGGCGGCGGGCCACCTCCTCGAGTTCGGGCCTCGCGCATCCGGAACGAATCGCCTGACGTGACGACCGTGATCGAGTGGTGCAGAAGCCGGTCCAGCAGCGCCACGGCGGTCGAGTGCTCGGGCAGGAACCTGCCCCATTCCTCGAACGGCCAATGGCTCGCGATTCCCAGGCTGCGCCGTTCATAGGCCGCGGCCACGAACCGAAAGAGGAGCTGGGAGCCTGTGTCGTCGAGCGGCGCGAAGCCGAGTTCGTCGATGATCACGAGATCGGCCCGCAGCAGGCCTTCGATGAGCCGCCCGACGCTGTTGTCGGCGAGACCCCGATACAGCGACTCGACCAGGGCTGCTGCGGCGAAGTAGCGGACTCGCTTCCCGGACCTGACGGCTGCTTCACCAAATCCGACGAGCAGGTGGCTCTTGCCGGTCCCAGGCGGTCCGACGAGGACCAGGTGCTCGTGAGCAGCGATCCATTCGAGCGATGCCAGATAGTCGAACGTGGCCTGCGGCACCGAGCTCTCGACGACCTTGAACTCTTCGATGGACTTGGACACTGGAAAGCCGGCGGCTCGCCGTCGACCTGCTTCGCCGGCCTGATCCCGAGCAGTGATCTCGGCGTCGACCAGGGTTCGGAGCAGTTCCTCGGGCGTCCAGCGTTGGACCTTGGCGTTCTGTAGGACCTCGGGTGCGGGCGAGCGCATCGTCCGCAGCTTGAGTCGGCGCAACCCGAGTTCGAGATCGGGTGCGAGAACCGGAGCTTGGGGCGCGGTCATCGGACCGACTCGATCGCATAGGCGGCGAGAGGTCGGACCGGCACGACCGGCAGATCCATCTCCAGCCGTTCACCGGCATGACGGACGGTGGCCGTGCCAGATCCCGCGACCAGGATCGAGCGGACCTCTGCTGCGCCATAACAGCGGAACGTGAGCGCACGTTCCAGGGCGGCCACGAGCGCTTCGGCTCCATAGGCACGACGAAGTTCTGCGATGGCGGCAAGCTCGTGGGCCAGACGCGGTGTGCCCGTGGCTGCGGCTGCGGCTGCTCGCAGGAACGACTCAGCCACGGGACCGAGTGAACAGAACGCGATCTCGGCGCTGCTGCGCGGCCGGATCGCACGCACGGGCTGACGCGCCGGCCGGCCATAGTGCTCGTCCGCGAGGCTCATCTCGCCTGGTCCGACGATTCGGTGGCGAGCGATCTCCTGGCCGCGGAGGCTGATGATCAACTCGCCGGCGTCGACCGCCAGTTCAACCTGGTGACCGATCAACTCGCCCGGCAGGCTGTATCTGGCGCAGCCATAGCGGATCGTGCGCAGGCGATCGACCTTGCGAACCGCGATCGGTGCAACCGCGGGTCGAAGTGATGGCAGTGGTCGCAGCACGTTGCGCTCGGCCGCGAGGCGGACATCGGGGATCGCGACGATCTCGGAATGGATCCGGCCGTTCACCTCAGCACACCAACTGCGAGCATCGGCGTTGGCGGCATCGACGTTGGGCCAGCCGCCGGCCGGGATCACGAGGTCGCTCTTGGCATAGCTGACCAGATTCTCGACCATGCCCTTGGACTCGGGATCAGCGGCCTCGCAGAAGTCGGGGCGAAAGCCATAGTGGGCCGCGAAGTCGACGTATCCCGGAGCCGGCACCACGACATTGGCCACGACCCCACCCTTGAGACAGCCCATCCGGTCAGCTAACACGACGGCGGGAACGCCGCCGATCGTCTCGAAGCATTCGGCCAGCATCGCAAGCGTCGTGGCCTGATCTTCGCGGGCGGCGAAGCGGACGAAGCGTATCCGGCTCCAGGCGAGAACCGCGCAGAAGACGTGGATGTCGCCTTCGCTGCCCCAGTCGATCGCCAGGTGTTCGCCCGGCACCGGCTGCCAGGGCCGATACACGCGCCGCTGGTGTCGCCAGCTGGCCTTCGCTTCGGCGACCGCTCGGCGGAAGTGACGCAGCGATCCGCCATAGCCTGCGGCCTGGCACGTGATCAACAGACGCTTGGCGCTGATGCGGCCATCGGTAGCGCGGACCCGTTCGGCGATCAATTCGGCGAATGCATCTGTGCTCTTTGGCCGCGCCCGCGGCGGTGTCGACGGCCGAGACCGGCGTTCGACCACCCGGCGGACGGTCTTGTGCGTGGTTCCGCAGAATGCCGCGGCGGCCCGAAAGCTGCCGAGTTCGTTGTATGCGGACAGGATGTCCAACTGCTCCCTCGCTGACTTCAAAATGGGTGTCCCTCGGGGTTGCCGATGACTGGGTGAACACCGTCATCGTCGTTCCCCGGGGGACTTCCCGGCGACCTACATCAGTTCGAGGGTGGAGACTTTTCCATGGCCGCCAGCGGGGACGGCGGATTCAAGTGATGGTTGCAACACCTGACCGATCAGGAGTTGCAAATGGCCGGCAGGCGGAGACCCATCATTGGGCCCGGAACGTCACCGCAGACCGTCAAGCGGACGCTATACATCAGGCTCATGAAGCAAGGAGAGACCAACGCGTCCGCGTGCCGGATAGTCGGCGTCAATCGCAGGACCGGGCAGCGCTGGCTGCACGGCCGAACCGACACGAGCCCCGACGGACGGGAGAAGAGCTATCCGTCAATCATGACGCCCAGGCGAGCGATCTCTGACAGGTTCCTCTCGGAACAAGACCGAGTCGCCATCGCCGATGGCCTAATCGCTCGCCAGAGCATGCGCTCGATCGCCACCGAGATCGGTCGCAGTCCCTCGACTGTGAGTCGGGAGGTCCGCCGCAATCGCCATCCGGGCAGCCACCGATACGTGCCGTTCGGCGCTCATCGTCGCGCTGCAGCTCGCCGAGCCCGACCCCGAGATCGAAAGCTGGTCACCAACCCCGAGCTGCGAGGTTTCGTCGCGCGCCACTTGGAGGCGCGCTGGAGCCCAGAGCAGATCAGCGCCCGCCTGATGCGTGCCTATCCTGAGCGCCTCGACATGCGGATCACGCCGGAGACGATCTACCAGGCTCTCTACGCGGGCGTCGGTGGCCTGCATCGCGATCCTGCCGGTTCGCTTCGTTCAGGTCGAAGACGGCGAAAGCCGCATCGTCGACGGGACCGGCGCACACCCTGGCTGCGCGACACAATGGTTTCAATCCGAGAGCGTCCAGCCGAAGCCCTCGATCGAGCCACGCCCGGACATTGGGAAGGCGATCTGATCATGGGCCGGTCAAACCGAACGGCCATCGGCACCCTCGTGGAGCGGACTTCTCGCTACCTCGTGATCCTGGCCCTGGGCGACGGCCACGGTTGCGATCGGGTCCGCGACGCACTGATCGGTGCGGCAGCGCGCCTTCCGGCCAAAATGACCAAGTCCCTCGCCTGGGATCAGGGCATCGAGATGCGCCACCACTTCGAGTTCACGCGAGCCACGGGCATACCGGTCTTCTTCTGCGACACGGCTAGCCCATGGCAGCGCGGCTCGAACGAGAACACCAACGGGCTGCTGCGCCAGTACTTCCCCAAGGGCACGGATCTCGGTGTCCACAGTCCCAAGGATCTTGCTCGGGTGGCTGCCGAGATCAACTCAAGGCCTCGGAAATCGCTCGGCTGGGACACGCCCGCTGAGCGCCTCGCTATGCTCACAGAGTCGAGCCCATAACCTCGGTGTTGCGACGACCGATTGAATCCGCCGACTTTGTCACGGCCGCGGACATTTGCTCTCGGCATGCAATCGGATGTCGAGAGGGAGTTCCTGTGCCAGTTCGGCGAGGCAGTTCGTGCTCGCCGCAAGGAGCGCGGGCTATCGCAGGAGGCGTTCGCCGACGAGATCCCTCTCTACCGCTCCTACGTCGCAGACGTGGAGCGAGGAGCGCGCAACGTGGGCCTCGTCAACGCACTGCGGATCGCGAAGGCGCTGGGCTTGACGCTGTCACAACTGGTCTCGGACGCAGAGCGGGAGGACGGTCGCCGGTAGGGCTTACGCATTCCTTCTCTCGTGTTGGGTTTCCGAGCGCGACGAGCAAGGCCCGCAGGAGGTCGCAAATCAGGGATCGGAGGCCGGCGAGGAGTAGAGCCGACACTCTACGGGGGGGGATACATCCGCGACCCGCGGAGCAGGGTGGAGACGACACCTGTGTCGAGTTGATCAGCCCGGTACCCGTAAGTGCCAAAGGCGACCGAAGTGAAGCCCGCACCTTCCGACTGAGCTACTCGATCGCGCCAGGTGCCGGGCGGTTAGTCGTGGCGGTGTAGTCGGCGGCCCGAGAAGACCTGAGGGCAGGTGGAATTCATCGATCTTTCGGGCCAGACCCGCCGCAATATGCTCCGGGATCACTTCGGCGGGAGAAGAAGCCAGACCGATCCTATGTACACGACCACCAGGCCGCTGGGTCCCATCGCCGCGATGTCGACTGATGACCCCTTCGGAGACAAGTTACTGTCACCCGAAGTGCTCACTTTGGTCCAGCTCAAGCCGTTGGTCGAGACGAAAACACCGTCGTCGCTTATAGCCATGGCACGCGACCCGTCCGACCAGAAGACCTGATGTTCTTCGTCGGTCTTTGTCCAGGTCTGGCCGTCAACCGACGTCCATGCGGTCCCGGGGCCTGTGGCAAGGGGGGCCACGTCGCATACGACTAGCGTCAGTCCAACCCGGTGGATCTGCGCCTCCGAGTTGGTTGGGATGGCTCCAAGGACGGTCCGAGTCCAGTTGGCACCGTCGCTGGAGGTCCAGACGGCTGCGCTATAGCCGCCTGAAGCCGAGACGAGGCCCGCCACTTCGAAGCCGTGGCTGTCCGCGATCGCAGATGTGAAACGGACCAGGTTCCCGATGCCAGTGGTCGATCGCCAGGAACGCCCGTCGGCGGAGTAGAAGAGGGTCTTCAGCCCGGCGATCAGGTACCCCTTGCCGCCACCGGCGGCCGCTATCAGCGGATCTGAGCCGAGTGCGGACACGTCCTGGATCTGGTCCCAGGCCGAGCCATTCGCCGACATCCAGAGCAGCGGTGGCGACACCTTGCACGTGCTGCCGCCCATCTCACACCCCACTATGCTACTGACGCCGAGCAGCCCCTCGGGCCCCTCGGCGAGGAAGTTAAACGGGTCGCCTCCGGCTGGTTTCAGGGCGACGGCGTTCCCCCAGGCCTGACCGTCGCGCGAAGCGAACACGGTCGGCCCAAGGTGATAGGTCACGACGTAGCCGCCGCTCCAGGCGAATACGCTCTCGGCAGCAGGTCCATTGGCTTTCTCGGGGTCACTCCGGACCCATTGGAAGGCCGACTGGCTTGCTTGGCCGCTGGCATCTGGCGTCGGCGAGGCGACCGGGGAGGCGCTAGCCGCGGGCAGGGTGGATGCCGGAGGAGGCGGAGGAACGATTCCGCTGGCCGGCGCCTGGCTCGTAGAGCCTGCGGCGCAGGACGCGAGCACCGTTGCCGAGATCATTGCGAACGCGACCGTTCGGATCCGCTTGTCATGACTGTAGCCGAACCGAAGGTCCATCCCCAATCCTCCTGTCGATCACGCCAAGATGATGCAGTTGACGAAGCGGGTGGCGGGTCTGTTTCGAACCGCGCCACCCACGTAGAGAATAGGGTTACTCCGTCTGATCCCCACCCAGAAGCGCACCCGTGCCGGCGTCGATGTAGAAGGCGACCTCTCGCATGGACGCGGCGGTCTCGCCGCTGGTCTGTACTCGCGCCACCCAGCAGAGGTGGAGCGTAGTGTCCACGCCAGCTGGAGGTTTAGCGACGAACTGGCCATTCGCGGGCACCCAGGACTGCGTGACCGAGATCCCTGAATAGTCCTTACGGTGTGCGCTTGGGACCAACCGGTCCAGGTAGCCTTGGGCCTTCGCCGTCGCTTGAGCGAGGGTCATAGTCTGCTGCGGCGCGGGGGCCAGATCTCTAGTGATGTGGCTCACGCCGGACACCGTCCCGTCGGGCCAGACATAGACGGTGGTGCCGTCACCAGGAACCGGTGCCCCGCTCGAGGACCTCGTCCAAGAGACGACCCACCCGCCGGTCGACGGATCAGCTGCCACTACTGCCTGGCCGTCCAATGCGAATCCGATCCCAGAAGCGGCGGCGGCCGCATTGGCCCTGGCCACGTCGCTCGACACCACCAAAGAGGCCGAAGTGGGTAGGTCCAGACGGGTAGCCATCTGCAGATTCCCAGCCTCGTCCATCTGAACCGCGCTCACGAGCCTTTCGTTTACATCGAGCGCGACCATGTCGACGGCCACCCGCGCTGCTCGTCCAGGCTGTGCCGCCCAGGTGGACTTGCTGCCCCGATGGTGCGTCCCCTTGGGGAGATGGAGTTTCTCCATAACAGCATCCGCCTGCGCGGACAAACGCGCATCTGAGCTGGCGTCAAGGGCCTGGATCGCCGAGGTGGTCGCATCCGCGGACACCGTGCTCGGCGCCTTCTCGCCGGCATAGACCAGGCCTATGCCGATGGTGAATAGCCCGAGGATGCCGAGCAGCAACCCGAGCCGCACAGCAGAGAGCCGTGACCAAGGTCTCCCGTTCGTCGTGGTTGTTGTGCGGTTCATCTATGGCCTCCCGTTCCAACTCTGGCTGCCGAACCAGTTCGGCGACACGGCAGCTCCGTACCAGACCTTCGCCTGTACGAACGCCCAAAAAGGCGAGTAGCCCGGTTCCACCATGTATTGCCAGAAGGTGTTCTCGAAGTTGGCTGCGTCGACGTCGCTTGCGTGAATCGTGTATCCCAGGAAGAACTGCTTCTGGGTGGAGGCCTTCGAGTAGGTCCTTCCCGACGAGTCCGTCGGGAAGCCGAACGCAGCAGGTATCTGGTTGTAGTAGATGTCGTCGGTGCCGAGCATGCACGTTGACATGATTACGAGGTAGTAGGGTGGGACCGCTGCCCTCTTGATTGACGAAGCACGGATGACATTTCCACTGCAGCTGCCGGCGTCCTCACGAAAGCCCGAATCGACCCCGTTCGTGGGGTTCCATGTCCAGCCGGATCCCCAGTACAGGTCGCCGTGTGAGTGCACATACACCGAGTACTTTGCGGGATAGGTCGAGAGGAACTGCGAACTCGTGAAGCTCGATCCGGTGACGATCGGCGTCACGACGTAGCCAAGGGCTGACATGCCGTTCTTGGCTGCGTTCGCCAGTGTCATCGGGTAATCGCCGCCGCCGCCACCGCATCCGGAGGTGAAGCCCGTGGTGTTCGTCCACACTCCAGCCGAGAGCGCGGCGTCAACGGTCCCGGTCGTGGTCGTGAACAATCCGGCCAGGAGTCCGCCAATAATCAGGAAACGACTGGAGATCCCCAGCCCTGCTCGACACTTCCCAACGAAGCTGATGACGGATGCACCTCTGCTAGGAGCCTGTGTCGCTAATGGCCAGCCGGGCTCTCGTGGGGGTGCGAGAATCTTGCATGCGCACCAAGACCTTCCGCCCATACGACCAGGACAGCCTCCTGTTGATGCCGCCGTCGGTGCGTGACTGGGTTGCTTCCGATGGCCTGGCAGCCTTCATCGACGACGCGGTCGAGACGCTCGATCTGGCTCCTTTCCTTGCCGCTCACGATGAACCAAGGGGAATGCCGCCCTATCACCCGGCGTTGATGCTCAAGGTCCTCCTCTACGGCTACGCCACCGGCGTCACGAGTTCCCGCAAGCTCGAGGCTCGCCTGGGCTCGGATGTCGGCTTCATGTTCCTTGCCGGACAGTCCCGCCCCGACCACAAGACGATATCGAGCTTCCGCCGCCGCCACCTCGCTGCATTCGGCGGGCTCTTCCTCCAGGTGCTCGTCCTGTGTCAGGAAGCTGGCCTGGTCAAACTCGGTCGGGTGGCGCTCGATGGGACCAAGGTCAAGGCGAACGCCAGCAAGCACAAGGCCATGAGCTACGGCCGGATGACCGAGCGTGAGGCACAGCTTGCCGCAGAGGTGAAGGCCATCCTCGATGAGGCCGAAGCGGTCGATGCGGCAGAGGATGCCGAGTTCGGCGATGCCAGAGGAGATGAACTTCCACCCGAGTTGCGCACCAGAGAAGGCCGCCTCGCCAAGCTTCGGGAAGCCAAGGCGGCTATCGAGCAGCGAGTTCGCGAGGCGACCGGCAACCCAGACGCGGTCCCCGAGCCCAAAGCCCAGCGCAACTTCACCGACCCGGAGTCAAAGATCATGCTCAGCCGGCCCGATGGCTGGATCCAGGGCTACAACGTCGGGGCAGCCGTCGATGAGAAGGCCCAGATCATCGTGGCCACGAACGTGACTGCCGAGACGACCGATACCCGCACTCTCCCGGCCCTCGTCGATCAGATCAAAGACAACACCGGCCGGCTCCCGCGACGTGTCCTCGCCGATGCCGGCTACTGCTCGGACGACAATCTTGCCGCCCTCGCGGATCGCGGTATCGACGCCTATATCGCAGTCGGTCGCGAGCATCACGGAGTCAGCGCTCCGCCACCACCGCGAGGTCGAATCCCGGCCGGGCTAACGCGCAGGCAGCGCATGAGCCGCAAGCTCGCAACCAAAGCCGGCCGGCGTCACTACGCGCGACGCAAGGTGATCGTCGAGCCGATCTTCGGCCAGATCAAGGAGGCCCGCGGGTTCCGGCGCTTCAGTCTCCGGGGATTAGAGTCGGTCCAGGCTGAATGGCAACTCGTCGCAGCAGTTCACAACCTCGGCAAGCTCTTCACCAGTGGCCGGGCCAACCGGGTCCTCTCCCGACGAGCGGTCGGCAGCTGATCGGCTCTTGGGGGAGCGTCCGCGTGATGCCTCGAAGGGCCCGGGCGTCTCTGGCTGCCTCCCGAAGCTGCCGTCCCGGGTGTTCAGGCGAGCCAATCGATCGCTATCGCAGGCCTGGCGGAGCGATTACGGACACAGGCTCCTAGTCACGGTTGAATCTCCTCCCGGAAATAAACCCGCTCGCAAAAACAAGACCGCCCTGTACATGGGCCCTCCTCCAGGCAGCTCTCGTTCCGTGCGCCAAAAGGGACACCGTTGGAGCAAATGACCATCGTGAGTGCGCACGCAACAAGCAAGGTACCCACGACTAGCCCTCTTCGCGCCTTCAGCGCCTGGGCTTCGTTGCGCAATTGTCGAGCGATACGCTCCACCACACGCCGCCCACTGGCTGCTTCACCATGGTATTCGGCCAGGAGCGGCTGTCCCAATGGGACAGGCTACCTAGCGGTCATTGGCGACACACCCCAACTCTGGCCAACTTGACGCCGCGATGCACAGTGCCGGCTGACGAGCGCTTGCGACCTACAGCCGGTCACGCCCTCCATCCAGGGCGGCCCAGTAGGCGCGCCGGATGCGTTCGTGGAGCAACGGCTTCTTGGGCAGCTTGGCCAGGACATTGCGAAGTCGATGGACTGTGCAGCGCTGCCGGTCGGCATCAGGCCAGAGCTGGCCGATCGCCGCTATGAGCCCGGGTGCGCCATCGGACACGACCAGGAGCGGACTCGCGAGGTCACGCGCAGCCAGACCTCGGCCCAGATCGAGCCAGTCTTCGGTTCATTCGCGCTGACCGAGACAGACATCGAGCAGCACGCGGTCGCCATCGAGCGTGTAGCCCCAGGCGACCAGAACGTCCGATCAGTTGACCGCCGATGTGAACCGCCCTGGGTTTGATGGAGAGTCTCCAGGATTCCCAGGGCGGTTCACTTTGGCTAGGGGTCATTGCTGCGCTAGTGGGGCTAGTGCGGGCGGATAGGGCCACAAGCACGCCTCCGGCGCAAGGCGGACGATTCGACCCCTGCTGAACTGCCTCGACCGTCGTCTCGGCCGCGGCCGCTTGATCGAACGCTGCGGCCTCGTCGGAAGTCAGCTTGCCGGCAGTCACCTGCTGGCGGATGAAGGTCTCGCGTTCGGTGGTCAGGAGCTTCAGGACGGCCATCCGTCCGCGCAGCGCCTCGCGGCTGATCGAGGTGCCGTTCACCTTGGCCACGCTCGCCCAGTCCTGGTTTGCCTTTGCCATGTACAGGCCCGTCCCCAGAGCGCCCAGGCCCACGACGATCGCGAGCGCCAGGACTGCGAGGATGACCCCTTCGCGCCGGCGGCGCGGTCGGCGGACGCGCGAACCGATGGCGGGTCGCCCCAGCCAGAACCGGCCGATAGGCCAGCGCGATGTGGCGGCCGGCTGCCCGCTCAGTCCCTTGCGCGCCGGCTTCTCAGCCGCTCGGCCTGCCCCAGCCCGATACCTGTTGCTCTTGTTCGCCATGCCCCTCAAGTCTCGCTACTCGTGCTCTGAACAGGATACCGAAGGTGAGGGGTGGGAATCCCGCCAGGTCGAAGTCGGGGCCCGGTCAAGCCTGGGGTTCGTGCCTTGAAGGACCACGCGTAGTCTCAGAGGGAATCGCCGTATTGGGCCGAGCACGTCGGCTGGTCAGACGCTCACGCCGGGGCAGCAGATCGGAGCAGTTCTTGAACACGTACTCGAAACTGTCAGCCAAAAGCCAGTAAGGGTCCTTCTGTTCGCTGTGGCCCCCATCCTCGTGTCGGTATTCGGTCACAGGCATCTTGCCGCCCAGAACCAGGCCATTTAGGTACTCATTGGTGTTCGTCGGGTTGCCGTAGTGATATTGCTCGACCATGACGGCGTCGTCGGTCATGAGCATGAAGCACTCCGGGCCGGAGTTGAACATTTTCACCTGGAAGTGCGCGGATCTGCGGAGGTTCCAAAGTCGATCGACCTCGCGAATACTTTCAGTCGTGTCGCGGAAGAGGCGCTCTTGCTCCCGATCACTGTCCGTGAAGGCTTGGAGTACTGCGTCCGGATGCGCGATCTTGTACTCCTTGAACGACCGCAGCCTTGCCTGCTCGCCGTTGGGGTTGATTATCAGAATCCGGACGTCCGCCCCGCGTTTATGGGCCTCCGTCATCCCCTCGAGAATGTCCTGGCAGCCATTGCTCGAGTTGAAGAACGACTTGAGCGAAATGCCTTTGATCCAAAGCCTGTGCTGCGTGGTGCTGATGAGTTGGCAGATCCGACGTCGACTCTGCGCCTGGTCGTAAAACATGTTCTCGATGTGGGCGCCGCGCAAGGCTGTCGCAGTTCCCAGCGAGGCCTCTTGCGTGAGGCTGGTGAGGCTGATCGATGCGGACTCGTGCTTCCAGATCCAATCGAAGTGGTCGCCAAGCTCTCGATGCATGCCGTCGGGGTTGGAAGGATTGATGTACTTGATAATCGGGATGGATCCCTTGGTGTGTCGGCGGCGGAAGTGGTACGGCTGAACGAATGCGGCGTCCGGCGTCCATGCAAGAAACGAGATCGGCGAAGTCCGATAAGCCTTTGCCTCGAACCTCACGACCCGGTCTGGCCCATTGGTGTCAGCCTCTCGCTCAAGGTGCATCAGGTCGAAGATCGTCTGTCTCAAGTCTCCGCGTAGAGTTGAGATGCCGTCATCGGTAGACTCCGCCATTTCGCGAAGGTAAGCACCCTCGGAATCCGGGTCGATGACGAGAGCTTTGATGTCGAGCCGCTTGTTAGGCGCCAGTGGGGTGTTGTCTCTGATGCATCTGCGCAACGCGTCCCAGGTTGGATTGAACAGGTGGCCGTCGCGGACGAAGTCGTTGAGCGAGATGCCGATGAGCTTCACAGAAGTTACGTTATCGGCAAGTAGCGTCTCTTCGATGTCCTGCGCGACCTTGTCGTCGCGGCAGCTGTAGAAGCGGATGGCGCCCGCTAGCTGAAGCTGGTCGAATGAGAAGGCCGTAGCCGCGATCCTCGCGGTTTCTTTCCTGACCTCGTCACTTATCCGCTTGAGCTCTTCGGCCACCAGGAGCTTGAATGCATCTTCTCGGAGACGCTCTTCATTCTTGGCAGTCTCCTGAAGCTTCGCCTGGACTCGGGCGCGTTCTTCCTCGACTCGATCGGCTTGGCGGCGAACCCAGTAGTTGAGGGTAATGGACACCAGGGCCGTGACAAGGGCAGCCTTCCCCATCTCCTGAAGGACATAGTAGGGGAGTTCGCCGGTTCTGCCGAAGCTGAACCAGACGAGCGCTAAGCCGCCGGCGGCCGAGACGGCGAGGAGGGCGATCGCTCGCAGGATCTCGTAGCGAGTGAGGATGTCCAGGCCACGTTTTCCCAGGCTCTCACCGACGTCAGAACTCATGTCGTCCCCCTCGTGGTCTACGGCAAAGCTCGATGGCGCCTGAAAACACTCGGGGGATCGAGAGGAGCCCTACCGTTCCCCCGGGCCTCTTGCGCGGCCGACTCTCGTCACTGCTGACGGCGGTCTGCTGAAAGCATCGTAGCGTGCGTGTCCAGTTCTGGACATGGGCACAGGACGATCTGATCCGAGACATCGCAAGCTCGCCGAGTCATGCAACCTCACGAGCGGCCCCGACCCTCGTACGGTGTTCAAGGGCAGCCATCGACGGGGGTTATGGTGGCATCGGGCGGTACGAGACTTGTTGGGCCGCCCGCGACCACAACCTCGATCAATCCGTCTGCCCGGCTACGGAGTTCACCACAGACGATGCCGGTCGAGGTGGTGACTCTGGCGACTTGCGGCCTACCCAGTTTGTCGATCGTCGCCCACCAGGCTAGAGGGCGGATTCCAGTCAACGTCGCAACACAGACGGTGTTTCGAGGAGTGTAGCCATC
>OCZT010002341.1_pt1 | contig 19585 bp, 19 predicted proteins | sample 1539031 | NCBI WGS metagenome assembly OCZT01 (sample SAMEA3539308, study PRJEB22396) | soil metagenome | biome: tundra; feature: field; material: soil | place: USA | collected 2010-05 | depth 0.15 m | reverse complement strand
CTCCCCCTCCCAACGCTTCCGAGGAGGAGCGGGCCATGCGCGACGCGGAAGCTCGCGCGCTGGCCGAAAGCGGGTTGGGATCGGGGTTGCTCGCGCGACAGTCCACTCCGGCAGACGAAGAGCCCGTCGCCGTGTTCAAGGTCTGTCCGCATTGCAGCACAGAGTACGAAACGACGGCGCGCTTCTGTCCGAGCGACGGCACTGCACTTCGCCCCAAAGGGGCAGACTCGCTCATCGGCCGAGTGCTCGCGGATCGTTATCACATCCTGAAGCGCATCGGGGAAGGCGGGATGGGCCGCGTCTACCTCGGCGAGCACGTGAAGATGAACCGTCAGTGCGCGATCAAGGTGATGAGCCCCGCGCTGGTGAACGACGCCGAGTCCGCGGCGAGATTCGCCCGCGAAGCCTCGAACGCGGCGCGCATCATTCATCCCAACGTCGCCGCCGTGTTCGACTACGGCGAAAGCGACGGACTGATCTACCTCGTCATGGAGTTCGTGGACGGAGAGCCGCTCTCGCGCGTCCTCACCCGGGAAGCGCCGCTCGCGCTCGACCGCGCCCTCGACCTCGCGAGCCAGATCGCCGATGGACTCGGCGCCGCGCACGAGCTGGGGATCGTGCACCGGGACCTGAAGCCGGACAACATCCTCGTCACACGCACGCGCACGGGGCGCGAGATCGCAAAGGTCGTCGACTTCGGCATCGCGAAAGCCATCCAGGAAGGTGTGGGAGAAGGGCTCACGCACACCGGCCAGGTGATCGGCACCGCTGAGTTCATGAGCCCGGAGCAGCTGCTCGGCGATCCGGTGGATGCACGGAGCGATCTGTATGCGCTGGGATGCATTCTTTATCTCATGCTCACCGCGTCGCCGCCCTTCGATGCTCCGACGCGAGAGCAGATGATCAAGCGCCGGCTCTCGGAAGATGCGCCACATGTGCACGAGATCGATCCGGCACTCCCGGACAGCGTTGCGCGAATCGTTGCCCGGTTGCTCGCGCGCTCACCGAAGGAGCGCTACGGCTCGGCCGCCGAGGTGAAGGATGCACTGGCTAGTACGCACGTGCGTCGCTCCGGCGTCGTGCGCGCGCCCCTCGAATCGCGGCCCACCCCGCGCAGTGCGACCACGGTGGCATTTCTCCACGCGACGGAGGCCACGACGGAGGTGACCGAGATCCCCGAGTCGAAGCCCATGCGACGCACGCCGATCGTGATCGGTGGTGCGGCAGTGGCGACGATCGCGATTGCACTCGTCTTGCGTGGAAGGCCAAGCCCCGCGGACACCGAGCGTCTCGATAGCATCACGAAGGACAGCGTCGTCACGGCCGCGATCGCGGCCTCTCACATCGACACCGTCGCACCCGCTCGTGATTCGACGGCGGCCGTCGCCGCGCCCGTACCGATGGCGGACACCGCGCGACTGAATGCGCGGCTCACACAGAAGCGCGCGCACGACAGTCTCGCGCGCATCACAAACCTCAACACGACGGCGGTGCGAAGCGCAATCGTTCGCTACGCGCACGCCATAGAGAGCGGCAACATCGCGACGCTCCGGAGCGCGTATCCGGCGATGACGCCGCAGCAGCAGGACAATTGGGAGAAAACGTTCTTTGCGCGCGCTGACAAGATCGCGGCGCCGATCCGTTACGGCGCAACGCGGATCGCCCGGGATACCGCCGAAGCGGATTTCACACTGCTGCTGAACATTCTGACCAAGGATACGAAGCAGAGCGTCAGCTCGCCGCTGAAGCAGCACGCGAAGCTGGTGCGTCATGGTACAAGCTGGCAGATCGTCTCGCTGAAGTGAGCGTGACGCGAGGTCAGGACTTCTTGCCGAGCTTTGCGCGGAGGTCGTTGGTCACGCTGTCGAGCTGCGCTGCATCATAGCCGACGTCCCACTCCTCGCCGCGCTGCCAGTTGGCTTCGTCGCGAAGCTGTAGCCTGCGCCAATCGTCGCCAAGGAATTTTCCGCTGACGCGTGTGCGATAGCGCAGATCCGGCACCCCGTCGCGCTGAAGACTCGCCTGCCACGCAGTCATGGCGAACCCGGCGTGCGGATCGACGACTTCCACCGTGTAGCGCTGTCCGAGCGCGTCGGTGAGCAGGCGCATGGCCTGCGTGTGCGTGAGCCCCTCGCGCACGTCGATCATGCGCGTGACCTGCGACTCCGCGGTCGAGCGAACGAAGCTTGCCGGCGCCTGTGGGGCAGAATTGAGTTGGCCCGTCGAGGCGCAGCCCACCAGGCCGACCAGGAGAATGACGCGACGCATCTTTCAATATGTCGGACAGTTTGACAGTCTGACAGTCTGACGGCGGGCTGGACAGTCGGACGGCATGAGCTACACACGCGTGAATCTCGAACTTGTGAGGAGCTGAAGTTGACTGGCCACTTCAGGCACTGAGTCAACTGCCTTTCAAACTTCTGCTCCCACTAGCGAGATCGATGCCGACCGTCGATTTTCATCGTATGCGAATTGCTGTCCCACTCGAAACTGCCCCCGGGGAACTCCGGGTCGCCCTCACTCCTGATAGCGTCGTTCGTCTGGTGAAGGGCGGTCACGAGATTCAAATTCAAGCCGGCGCGGGGGAACGCGCCGGCTTTCCTGATTCCCTCTACGCCAGTGCCGGCGCCTCGGTCGTCGATGGCGCGGTGCTCTACGACGGCGTGACGCTCGTCTGCCGAGTGCAGCCGCCGTCCCATGACGAAGCCGCCCTCATGCCTCGCGAGGTTTCCCTCCTCTCGCTGCTGAATCCTGCTCGCAACCACGAGCTCCTCCAACAGCTCGCCGAGCGCGGGATCACAGCCCTCGCTCTCGAGCTCGTGCCGCGCATCACTCGCGCGCAGTCGATGGATGTGCTCTCCTCGCAGAGCACCGTAGCCGGCTACAAGGCCGTCCTCATCGGTGCCGCCGCGCTGCCGAAATTCCTGCCTATGCTCACGACCGCCGCCGGCACCGTGTCGCCGGCAAAAGTCTTCGTCATAGGCGCCGGCGTCGCGGGTCTTCAGGCCATCGCGACGGCGCGCCGGTTGGGCGGAGTCGTCTCCGCCTTCGACGTCCGGCCTGCGGCACGCGAGCAGGTCCAATCGCTCGGCGCCACCTTCGTCGCCTCTGAGCTGGTTGTCGCGGGATCGGAGACTTCCGGCGGATATGCCAAGGCACAGAGCGAGGACGACGCCCAGCGCACGCGTAACGCGCTCGCGGCACACCTGCGCGAGATGGATCTCGTCGTCACCACGGCTCAGATTCCCGGCCGGGATGCGCCGCGTCTGATCACGGCGGAGATGGTCGGCGGCATGAAGCCGGGCTCCGTGATCGTCGATCTTGCCGCCGAATCAGGTGGCAACTGCGAGCTCACGCGCGCTGGAGAGACGGTGCAGGTGGGCATGGTGTCCATCGTCGGACCGTTGAACATCGCGGCCAGCGTTCCGTTCCACGCCAGCCAGATGTTCGGCAAGAACGTGCTCGCGCTGGTCACACATCTCTCGAAGGACGGCGCACTCGTGATCGACGCCGCCGACGAGATCACCGGACCGATGACCGTCGTTCGCGACGGGCAGGTCGTCGCGAATTCCCCTTCCTGATTCTGACGCAATGCTGATTCTAGAGCTGTACATCTTCGTGCTCGCCGGATTCGTTGGTTTCATGGTGATCACGAAGGTGCCGCCACTGCTGCACACGCCGCTGATGTCGGCGACCAACGCCATCTCGGGAATCTCCGTCGTCGGATCGATGGTCGCCGCGGGCGCGAAGCATGGCAATGTCGCCACCATCCTCGGCTTCATCGCCGTGGTATGCGCGACGACGAACATCGTCGGCGGCTTTCTCATCACCGACCGCATCCTGAAGATGTTCCGGCGCGACGACCGCAAGACCGCCGTGGCGAAACACTGATGCGCGAATACATCACACAGGGCACCTATCTAGCCGCAGCCATCCTCTTCATCCTCGGCCTGCGCGGTCTCACGCATCCCGATGGCGCGCGACGAGGCATGCAGTACGCCGCGTTCGGCATGCTGGCGGCCATCTGCGGCACGCTGATCAATTTCCAGATCCTCGACTACCGGTGGATCGCCGCGGGTCTCCTGCTTGGTACGGTGATCGGCTATCCGCTCGGCATGTGGGTGCCGACGACGGCGCTCCCGCAACGCATCGCGATATCGCTCAGCTTCGGCGCGCTCGCCGCGACTCTCGTCGGCGTGTCCGAGTACTACAGCGCGTTCCACGGCGGCGAGGGCACCATCGCCGCGTCCCGCATGGCGGCGCTCGGCTTCGAGGTGCTGCTCGGTTCACTCACGGTGACGGGCGCGCTCATGGCGTTCGGCAAGCTGCAGGAGCTCCTCCCCTCGCACCCGGTGACGTATCGCGGGCAGAACCTGGTGAATTTCGTCCTGTTCATCACGGCTCTCGGGCTCTTCACCGCCTGCATCGTCAATCCGGCAAACACGTCCGCCTTCTATGGAATGATCGCCGTCGCCGCCATACTTGGCGTGCTGATGGTCATTCCAATCGGCGGCGCCGACATGCCCGTCGTCGTCGCGCTGCTCAACTCCTACTGCGGCCTGGCCGCGGCGGCGACGGGCTTCGCGCTCGGCAACAGCATCCTCATCATCTGCGGCGCGCTCGACGGCGCGTCGGGCTTCCTGCTGTCGATCCTCATGTCGAAGGCGATGAACCGTTCGTTCGCCAACGTGCTGTTCGGCGCGTTCGGCGGCGGTCCGCCCTCGGACGCCGCAGCGTCCGGCTCGGCGCTTCCTGTTCACGCGATCTCGGTGGAGGACGCCGCGATCCAGCTCGCCTACGCGCAGCGCGTGATCATCATTCCCGGCTATGGAATGGCCGTCGCGCAGGCACAGCACGCCGTGCGCGAGCTCGCCGAGCTGATCGAAAAGCGCGGCGGCGAGGTGAAGTATGCGGTCCATCCGGTGGCCGGACGCATGCCAGGGCACATGAATGTTCTGCTCGCCGAAGCGAACGTGCCCTACGATCGCCTCTTCGACATGGACGAGATCAACGGCGAGTTCCCCCAGACCGATGTGGCACTCGTGATCGGCGCGAACGACGTCGTGAATCCGGCGGCGCGCTCGGACCCTTCGTCGCCGATCTATGGCATGCCGATTCTCGATGCGGATCGGGCGAAGCACTGCATCGTTCTCAAGCGCGGCATGGCAGCGGGCTTCGCCGGCATCGAGAACGCGCTGTTCCACGCGCCCGCGACGAGCATGCTCTTCGGCGATGCAAAGGCGTCGCTGGTGAAGCTGGTGAGCGAAGTCAAGAACGCATAGCAACGGAACGCTCCGCCGAACATCATTCGGATAGCTTGTTCTGGCTCCCCGGGGACAAACTTCTCGCGTCACCCGTGAGGAGCCCCATGCAGACCATGACACCCCGCCGCACCGATTCGCATCTCGCGCTCGCGGAGCGCGTCCGCTCGTACGTCGACGCCCACGCCGACGAGCCGCTTCCGCTCGCTCGTCTCGCGCGCGAGGCCGGCGTGAGTCCCGCGCACCTGCAGCGCACCTTCACTCGCGTCGTTGGGCTTTCGCCCAGGCAGTATCAGGAGCAGCGGCGCATCGGAGCGCTCAAGACTGCCCTGCGCGACGGGCGCACCGTGAGCAGCGCGACGTACGAGGCGGGTTTCGCCTCCGGACGCCGAGTCTATGAGACCGCCGGCGAGGCGCTTGGAATGACGCCGGGCGCGTATCGCCGAGGCGGGAGCGGGGTGACCATCCACTACACGGCCATCCCCACCACACTCGGTCTGCTGCTCGTCGCCGTCACCGAGCGCGGCATATGTAGCGCGTCGCTCGGCGACGATGAAGAGTCGCTCGTCGCCGCGCTGCGCGCGGAGTATCCCGGTGCGGAACTCGCGCGAGCGAGCGACTCGCGCGACAGGCTCGTGGACGCTGTGGTCGCACATGTCGAAGGTCGCTCGGGTGCGGTCGAACTGCCGCTCGATCTGCGCGCGACGTCGTTTCAGTGGCAGGTGTGGCGCGCGCTCCAACGCATTCCTGCGGGAGCGACGCGCTCGTACCAGGCGATCGCGACCGAGCTCGGCAGGCCGACAGCGGCGCGCGCGGTCGCACGTGCCTGCGCGAGCAACCGGATCGCGGTGCTCATCCCCTGCCATCGTGTCGTCCGTGGCGATGGCGAGTTGGGCGGGTACCGCTGGGGAATCGCACGCAAGGCGGCGCTTCTCGCGCGCGAGGGAGCTCGGCCGCTGTAACTCCTCGCGGTGCCTGGTCGTAGTGCCTACATTGCCGGCGAGCCGCTTCAAGGACCGCTGGATTCATGAGGCACACCGAGACGGATCATTTGTATGCACCATCTACAGCAAACCGCGGCGCCGGCAACGACGGCCAAGCCGACGAACGCCGAACTGAAAGAGCAGATCAAGCAGATCATCATCGGCGCACAGGAGGCGCGCCAAGCGGGGCGTGATGCCGGGCGAAATGGCGCGCTGCCCGTCATCGCGCCGATGTCGCCACGGCCCCCGGGCGGGGGATTCACGATCCAGAACGGCGACTTCGGCCCGGATGGCATCCCGCCGCAGGCCGTGGACATCTCCATCGCCTTCTTCATCATGTGCGCCGTGATGGTGATCGGTTGGCCGATCGCGCGTGCCTTCGGCAAGCGGCTCGAGCGCCGCACCGACGTGCCGACGGTGAGCCCCGGGATGTCGGAACAGCTTCAGCGCATCGAGCAGGCGGTGGACACGATGGCGATCGAGATCGAGCGAATCTCGGAGTCGCAGAGGTTCATGGCAAAACTTCAGAGCGCGCAGACCGAGTTGAAAGGTTTGAGTGGGTGAGTTTTCCTGAACTAAGAACTGAAGGAAAACTCCCCCACTCTCAGCTGTCGGCTTAGCGGTCGTCGCGCGACCGGTCTTCCCCGTCGCGCTTGTTGTCCTTGTTCAAGCGCTTGTCGTTCTTCCGCTCTGCCTTCACACGCTCCTTTTCGCGCTTGTTGTTGTAGCGCGAATCGTAGTTGCCGTTATTGCCGTTCGTGCTGTAGCGCGAATCGTTATTGCCGTTATTGGCGTTATTGCCGTAGCGCGGATCGTACGTGCCGTTGTTGCCGTTTGTCCCATAGCGCGGGTCGTACCGAGTTGAATTGCGATCGTACCGCGGATCGTACGCCGGCGAGCGCGGATCGGCGCGAGGATCGTATCGTCCGTTCATCGTACCGGCTCGCGAATCCAGGCTCACCCGCCCCTGCGACTGGCTGCCGTAGATGACGCGCGAGTTCGCTGGCGCGTGCGCTCGTGCGGTCGCGCAATCCGTCGGTCTGGGCTGGCGTCCCGGCGGAACGCCGTCGATCCACACCCGACAAAGTCCAGCTGGGGGCATCTGGCCCGGAGGAATTCCCGTCCTGCGCCCCTGCGCGCCGGCAGTCGTCGTCGCGAGGGCAAGAGCACTTCCAGCAAGAATGGCGAAACGAAGTGTGAACATCGGTCCCTCCTTCGGGTGTGCCACGCGGAATGCGCGGCGGTGGTGCGGGTGCTTCGGTGAACGTCACGTGCAACGCCCAAGCCTCATGAGGCGAGCTGGGCGTCAACGTGGCGGCAACTCAACTGCCGATTGATTCAGCGAGCCCTGCGCGCAGCCTGCGAGCAGGAGGAATGAGAGAGGTGCGACGCGAAGAGATGACGACGGGGATGCGGACTGCATGCCCTGTGTAGATGCAGCTTCGGCGCCACTCGGGCAAACCGGCGTAACACGTCGCTCACCAACGACTTACAAAGCAGCGTGACGTGCGTCACGAGGCAATTGTGTCCGGGTTTGGCGACAAACACGTGTTCGCGCGTGGACACGCCCATACAGCACACTCAAACCAGCTCCAGCTCTACCGCTCTCTGCGCCAACTCAGGCGTCACATAGCAGTGCAACCCGCAACCCACGAGGCCGGCCGCGGCAAAGATGCGGCGATACTGCGACTTGCTGCGCGGATGCCAGCCGGCGAGATCGCCTTCCATTTCGTCGCCTGTCGTGTACGACTCCAGGAAGGTCACGCCGGTAAGCAGTTTGGCGATGTGACGTACACCACGTCTGAGTGCGGCGTCTGGAACGTACTGGATGACGTCGGCGCAAACGATGAGGTCATACCCTCGCCCCAGCGCGAGATTCGGCAAGTCCTCGAACCCGCCTAAGCAAATGTTTCGTCGACGCCCGTGCTTGCGCACCACATATTCGCTCTTGTCGACACCCTGATATCGAACGCCGGGACGCAGGCGGCGCAGCTCGGCGCGCCAGGCGCCTTCCCCCGCCCCGATGTCCAGTACGGATCGTATCTTTCGCCGCAGAAAGTACTCGGCGACGCCCAGCACCATGCGCACCTTGCGGCGAACCGCGTCGGGTGTATGAACACGGGTACGAGGATCGCGATACCATTTGGCGAAGTATGCTTCATCGTAGACTTTACGATCGGCGTGAGCCGGCAACGTGGGGGAAACCATGCTGAGAGAACGCGACGTACGGGGAATCCTGCCTCACCGAGGACGCGGGGCGCGCCTGGCGACGATGTCGATGCTGTTCTGCACGCTCGCACTCGGCGCGGCATGCAGTGGTAATACAAAAGAGGACGAGGCAGCGGAACCTGTCCCGCCCACTTATGTCAACGTCGAGAATCGGGCCTTCCTCGACATGACCATCTATGTGTACCGGAGCTCGCAGCGCGTCCGGCTGGGTATCGCCACCGGAAGCAGCTCGACGAAGATGCGCATTCCGGCGAATCTCATCTTTGGCAGTACGCCGCTCCGCTTCCAGGCGGATCCAATCGGCGCCAATCGGCAGCCGATATCTCAGGAGATCAATGTGTCACCCGGCGACGAGGTCGTACTGACAATTCCGCCGACCTGAGCTCTGGAACACGCGTGGCGCGTCTCCTGGCTCTCGCCGGCGCCATGGTCCTGCTCGTCATCGGCGCGATGCTTGGATACATCGCGGTCATCGCCGTGCGGCGAAGCGAGGGGGTCTTTCTGCCAGCGGGATATGTGGCGGGGCTCTGCTTCGTAGGGGGGGCGCTACTCGTACGGCTGGCGCTGAAGGCACCGTGATAACCCAAGTCTGACGGTCTGACTGTCAGACTCAGTTACGCTGCCATCCGTCCCTCGGGCACCCAGATCGGCCTGCTCCTCATCTCGCCGACGCAGTGATAGCGGGCAGGCGGGAATCCAGACACTCCGATCTCGAGCGAGTCGCCGGCACGCACGGGAATCTTCTTCCCCAGCAGGACGACCGCTTCATTGAATGAATCGCTTTCCACGACCCCGGCCTGGCGTACTGACTCCGGGCCGGAGCTGATCGCGAACTGATATTTTGACATGCGGGCTCCCGTGTGGAATACGGGGAGTAATACCCCATTCTGCGAAAAGGTGCGCGTTGGGGGTCACGTCACCGCCGTTCTGTTTCCCAATGGCCCCGCCAGAGAGTGATGTTGGATGCCGCCGAGGCGCGCGCTTAGCTTTCTGGTTCTCATGCGCCCTGACTCGCGCCTTTCCCCAAGAGTTCCTGATGACGCCACTTCGCCCCGCGCTTGCCGCTCTCGCCTCCGACCCTTCCACCACCACCATCCGTCGCCTCTGGAAGGCGCTGACACCTGAGGAGAAGGCGCAGGCCATCAGCGCTTGTCTCGCCGACGACGAGAACGGCTGGGTGAAGGCGACGACGCGAACCGCAGTTGCCGCGGCGCTGAAGTTCCGGCCGCAGACGGTCGCGTCCTGGCCGCGTCCCAAGCTGATCAGCGAAGCCGTTCGCCTTCCGCTCGACGACGCGCAGCTCCTGAGCGGGTACATCGTCGATCTGCACCTCGGCCATCGCCGCCCCATGATGGGCGCTTTTCTCGATGCGCTCGACATTCCGAACGAAGACGGACGCATCGACTCGGAGACGACGGAAGTTCCCGAGCAGAACGCGGAAAGGGTCGCCAGCGCGGCAGATGCGCTCGTCGCCAAGTATCCGCGCGATGAAGTCGTCACGTATCTCCTGACGCTGTTGCTGCAGGACGCGGCGGTCTGGGGCGGAGCGATGAAGTGGCTGGAGCTTCTTGAACGCAAAGCGTGAGGACGCTTTCAGGCTCAGGCGCGACGATGCGTCCAGACCTACGAGACTATTTCCTCACCAGGGGAGAGAACGCGATCCCGCCCGGACCGGCGCCAACGGAGCCGACCCCGACAATCTTGTGTGTTGCCAGATCCACCGCCGCCACCTGATTGGTGCCGTGCAGGGTCACGAACGCAATGTCGGCGATCGGGTCGAAGGTGATGCCTTCCGGACCAGCGCCCGCCTCACCCGGCGGGCCGCCATCCTTCAGAACGATTCCCTTTTCCTTCCCAAGGTTGAGCCGCGCCAGCTCGCGATTCGAGCCGACCTCGAAGAGCCAGATCTTGTTGCCGACCGGATCGTTCACCACGGCGACACGACCCGTGCGCGAGATTCCAATGCGGTAGGGTGAGCCGAAGCCGGTGAGTGTCCCGATCTTCTGGCCCTTCTCGGTGTCGATGATCGTGACCGTCTTCTCGGAGTTGCTGCCGACCCAGAGCAGGATGCCGCCGGGTGTCGTCGCGATGCCTTCGTCCATCGGCGCGGCGGGCAGGCTGCGCACGGTGCGGCGCGCGTCGAGATCGAACTCGGTCACGTTGCCGTCGCCGATGTTCGCCGTCCAGGCGCGCTTGCCGTCGCGGCGCACTGCCACCATGTGCGACCCGCGGGCATTCGTCGCAAGCGCCGTGTCCACCTTGCCGCTCGCGAAATCCACCACCACGAGCCGCTGCGAGGTCTCGCTCGTCACGACGATCTTGTGACCGTCCTGAATGAAGACGGCGCCGTTCGGGCGATGGTACTCACCGAGATCGATCGTGCGCACCACCGACAGCGTCGGGGCGTTCAGGTCGATCACGCTGAGCGTGTTGCCCAGTACCTCCTTATTCCCGTAGTTGGTGACCACGGCCCACCGTCCATCTGGCGACACGGCGGCCTCGTGCGGCCCCACACCGACGGGCAGCGTCGCAAGCGTCTTCATGGTGGCCGCATCGATGATCGTGGCGCTCGCCCCTTCCTGGTTGGCCACCACGAGCAACCCCGCCCGCGCCGAAGCGTCGGGACGCGCATTCTCGGTCACCCTGTTGGCGCGCGCCGAGTCGAAACCCGGCCGCTGCCCCGGTCGCGGGCGCGTCTGGGCAGGGGGGTTCGAGGACGAGCACGCCGCAGCGAGCGCGAGGAGCGAGCAGATCGTGGTGCGCAGCGTCATCATCGGAGAAGTGCAGTTGGCGGTCAGAGAAGAGCGTCGGGTAATCTGGGTGCACTCGCAATGAGGACGCCAGCATCCACATACCGAGTTCTACGACGTACATGAGGTACTGGGTTCAAGCAGGTGGGTGTCTTGTACTTAGACACCCGGTACCGCCTCATCCCCCTGCGCAACCGACAGCGTAACCGCGCCCGATGGCCGCGGATCAGGAAGACGAATGGTGAACGTCGTGCCGGCCCCGACTTCGCTTTCCACCTCGATCGTGGCGCCGATGAGCTTGGCGAATGACTGCACGATCGAGAGGCCGAGCCCAGTGCCACCGTATTGCCGGCGCGTGGAGCTGTCACCCTGCTCGAACGGCTCGAATATCTTATTCCGCCGATCGGTGGGAATTCCCATGCCCGTGTCGCGCACCACAATCTCGCGTGCGTGGCCCGTCTCCGGGTCGGTGGTCACGCGGACGAGGACCTCGCCCTCCGCGGTGAACTTGATCGCGTTCCCGACGATGTTGATGAGAATCTGTCGCAGCTTTCCTGCGTCGGTCACGAGCGGCTCAACATGCCCCGGCAACTCGCGGCGAAGCGTCAGTCCCTTGGCCTCTGCCGTCGACTCGAGCATCGCCAGTGTCTCGTTGACCAGCGCATCGACCGCGACCGTCTCGCGCTCGAGCTCCATTCGTCCCGCTTCGATCCTGGCGACATCCAGAATCTGATTGATGAGCGAGAGCAGGTGCATTCCATTGTCGAGAATGCGCTCGACATAGAGCGTCGCTTCGGGTGTGAGCGGTCCCGACTTTTCCCGCAGGAGCACGCGCGAGAAGCCAATGATGGCCGAGAGCGGCGTCCGCAGTTCGTGGTTCATGCGCGTCACGAACTCGCTCTTCGTGCGGTTCGCCGATTCCGCCGCGTCCTTCGCGAGCCGCAATGCATGCTCCACTGCCTTTCGCTCGGTGATGTCGTGCCAGACGCCGAGGAGAACCAAACGCCCATGCACCTTGAGCGGCGTGAGCGTCGCCTCGACCTGGAACTCGGAGCCGTCGTTGCGACGATGCGTCCACTCGAAGCGATGATACCCCGTGATGCGCGCGCGCTCACGCATCTGCCCTGCGACGACGACCGAGAGGCGTCCATCGGGCTGGCGAAGCGGTGAAAGATCGGCCGGTCGCCGGCCGACGAGCTGGTCGCGGGAATCGACACGCAGCATCTGCAACGTGGCATCGTTGCAATCGATGATCCCTGCGGCGTCGTACAGCATGTGCGCGTCGGTCGAGCGCTCGAAGAGCAGGTGGAAGCGCTCGTCGGCTGCCTCGCGCTCCGTGATGTCGAGTCCCGCTGCGATGAGACCGTACACCGGCTCCGCTGCACCATCGCGGAGCGGCGTGATGTTCCAGAGCACCGTGTGGCGCTCGCCGTTGGGATTTCTCACGGGCCCAGCGAGATTTCTGATCTGCTGGCCAGCGAGGACGGACGCCATCCCGCCGCGCATGCGCTCGCGATGCGGAGGCGTCACGAACTCCTCGGCGTAGTTTCGCCCCAGCGCGTCCGCGCGCGAAACGCCGAAGAGCGACTCGGCCTCGCGGTTCCATTCGAAGACGAGACCGTCGCTGTCGAGTCCGACGATGGCGCTTCCCGCGGTCTCGACGAGTGAACGGAAGAGCGCATGCACTCGCTCGAGCGCGTCGGTCTGGTCGAGGAGCTCCTGATTCTGCATCTCGAGCGCCTCTGCCTGCGCGGCCCGCTCTTCCTCGACCTGACGCGCGACGGTGACGTCGCGAATGAGCGTGACCGCGGCGTGCGGAGCTTCGCTCTCGCCGCGATGAAGCGGATTGGTGTTCACGCTCAGCCACCGAATGGCACCATCGGCAGCGGTCGTGGCAATGATCATGTCGACGACCGGCTGGCCCGTGCTCATCGCAATCCGGCTCGGCAAGCGCTCGGCGGTGAGCTGCGCCCCCTGCTCGTCCTTCAGGCGGCTGGCGACATCCGCGATCTTCGCGGCGGATGCGTCCCGGGGCAGACCGAGGATGCGCAACGCGCTCGGGTTCCAGGCGATGGCCTCGCCAGTGTCGCTGATGAGCAGCATGCCGTCCTGCATCACGTCGAGCACGGCGCGCGTGCGCGATTCGCTCTCCGCCAGAGCACTGACGGTGACGGAGAGCTGCTCCTGCGTCGGCTGGAGCACGAGCCGAGCGCCGAGTGCGAGCGCCAGGAGCAGCAGGATGACGCAGGCCGCCTCGAGCATCAGCAGGCGATCGATCTCGCGTCCCCATTCCACCTCGAGCTCGTCCACCACGTGCTCGATGGCGACGGCCAACCGCTTCTGCTGGACGAGGAGCGAATCGATCTGCGCCGGCGTTGCGGCGGCGGTCGCGGCCTGCGTCACCGATTCCTTCACCGAATCCTGGAGCGCAACCAACGCCCCGTAGTCGCGCGCAGCGGGAGTTTCCGGCGGAATGACGACGTCGCCCGCGGTCACGCCGCGCAGCTGCTGGGAGGCGGTGCGCAGCTCGTTCACGGTCGCATCTATTTTCGGCCGCCACAGCTCCCGTTCCGCGGGCGGCGATTCGCGCGACAGAAGCGTGAGCGCAACGAGCCGCTCGCTGAGCATACGCTGGTGCCCGGCGATATTCAGGCGCGCCCCATCGATGCTGTGGCGGGAGGTCTGCGCCACGAGCAGCCCGAGCATCGCGACGGCCACCGCGATCACGGCAAGCACAGCGACGCTCGTTCGGCGTCCGAGTCGGCTGGCGGAGCTAGCGGAGGTCATCTACGACAGGACAGTCCGCGGGAGGAGGACGTCACACTTCGTGTCGACCCAACGTGGAGTTGTGAAGTTGACCGGAGACTGGCCGAACAGGAACGAGTCAACTGCACTCTACTCTTTCCGTTCGACGTCCCGCTTATGAACTCAATCGATCACACCAAGCAGCAGCAGGGTGTCCGCATCGAGCGCGCGCCAATGTCGGGGATACTGCCAGACGCGCCGTACACATTCGCGCGAGTTCAGCACCAGACATCGAATGCCTTTTGCCCACACCTGCGGAGTCGGCACCTCGCACACCGACCACTCGACCCCATGTCCATCGACGACGATGTGGGGATACCGCCCATCGGCTGCTCCCCCGTTCTCGTAGAAGACGTGGCCGTTTGTATCGATACTCCAGGACACCAAGGCACCTACGGCTGTGGTGGTGAGAAAACTCCCGTCGACTCCGCCAGCGGGACAACGCTACTCACCGTCTTAGAGTGGAAACTTCGTGCCGCGCGGTGCGCGGCACCAAGGATTCCGGCAATACGCTGCCCGGTAACGGCGAGCGCTACCGGGCAGGCGTTTTGAGCGTTGCTCACACGAAGGTGGCCTCGGCTCTGCCACTCACTAAGTCAAGATTTGTGCCTCGACCGGGACGTCAGATGCCGCCGAGCAGATTTTCGATCCGCTTTTCCGACGCATCCATCGCGCGCCCCTCGAGAATCGAGCGCATGAGGTCGTCAACCTCGAGTTCGAAGTCATTGGGATACTTCCGGTTTTCCGGAAACCGAATCACCGCACCAATGACGAGCGGAAAGTGCGGTTCAGATTCGTGATCCTCTGCATCGTCTTCGTCGTCATCATCATTCTCTTCGCCGACGGCGTCTTCGTACGACGTACCGCGCAGGGTCGCCGAATCGGCCCACGGCTCACGCTCGTCGTCCTCGCCTTCGTCCTCGGGCGATACGCTCTCCTGAATGTCCTGCATCGCGCGCTCGGGCAGCAGGGCGCTCAGCTCCCCCCGCACGCCGCCTTCCTCTTCCCACGCGGCGCCCACGACGATGACCGGCTCGCCAAACGCATCGCTGGCAAGAAACGCATCAACGAGTGGAGCCGGATACGCGTTCACGGCGAGAAGCACCTCCTTCGGGCCGGCGCGCATGAACGCAACTGGTTGGTCGCCGGGCGCCGCGCCCTGGCGATCGAGGCGCTCGATGCGCAGGAGCAGCGGCTCGGGCACGATGAAGGTCAGCGGATCCTCGCGCGTGAATGGGCCATGCGGCTCGCGAGGTTCCGCTGCGTGTCCGTCGTTGGCTCCGTCAGCTGGTGAAAAACTCATGCTGGAATTTAACTCGCGAGCAACGAATCAATCGCGTGGCACAGGTCGTTACCGGGGCGCCCCGCGCTCACCCTGACGGATCGGCGGCGCCCATTGCTAGATTATGGATGCGGCGAAGTACACCGCAGGCTCCCAATCCCAGTCAGGGACCCCATGCAGTCCAAATCGGAACCCGCGCTCCGGCTCGCCAGGACCGACGCGCCCGCCTCCCCTGCCGAGGCAGTCCACCCCCGTCTCACCGATTCGTACGTCGAGCGTAACCCGGGCACAGCGTTGGACCTGGACATCGTCCGCGCTCTTCGGGTGAATCGCTCCGCCGTGGAGCGGCGGGCGGCCACGATCCCCACGCGTCGCACGGTCAAGAAGGAGTGGCAGGCCGGTTGGCTCCTCCGCGCCGTCACGATGATCGACCTCACGACGCTTGCCGGCGACGATACCGCCGGCAGCGTCCGTCGGCTGTGCGCCAAGGCTGCCCATCCCATCAGAACGGACATTGCCGAGTCACTCGGCGTGGCCGACCTCGACCTGACGGTGGGTGCCGTGTGCGTTTACCACGCCATGGTGCGCACGGCCGTCGACGCGCTCAAGGGGACAGGGATTCCCGTTGCCGCGGTGAGCGCTGGCTTTCCGGCCGGGCTGAACCCGCTCGAGGAGCGTGTGCGCGAGATCCGTGCGTCCATCGCCGCCGGCGCCAGGGAGATCGACATCGTCATCACGCGCGGCCACGTGCTCACAGGCAACTGGCAGGCGCTCTACGACGAGGTGAAGCTGTTTCGTGAGACATGCGGCGACGCGCACATGAAAGCGATTTTGGCCACTGGCGAACTGGCCACATTGGGCAACGTGGCGCGCGCGAGCATGGTCGCGATGATGGCCGGTGCCGATTTCATCAAGACGAGCACGGGCAAGGAAGGCGTGAATGCGACGCTGCCCTTCTCGCTCGTGATGGTGAGGATGATTCGCGAGTTCCATGAAGCCACCGGCTTTGCCATTGGGTACAAACCTGCCGGCGGGATTCGCAGCGCGAAGAACGCGCTCGAGTATCTCTATCTAATGAAGGAGGAGCTCGGCGATCGTTGGTTGAAACCGGATCTCTTCAGATTCGGGGCGAGTGGACTGCTGACCGACATCGAGCGCCAGCTCGAGCACTTCGTTACCGGGCGCTATTCCGCGGCGCACCGTCACCCCATGGTGTGACCAGCGATGACCACCGTCAGAGAAGCGTTCGAGGCCATGGGTTACGGTCCCGCTCTGGAATCCGATAAACCCGCGCTGGAGTGGCTCGCGAAGCACGACGCGAAGTTCGGTCACTACATCGCCGGCGCGTGGACAAAAAGTACCAGCCCCTTCGACGTATCAAACCCGGCGACGAACAAGCGCATCGCCACCGCGTCGCAAGGCTCGAAGAAGGACGTTGACGCAGCGGTCAAAGCCGCACGCAAGGCGCTGACCGGCTGGCAGGCACTCGGCGGACATGGCCGCGCGCGCTACCTGTACGCGCTCGCGCGTGCGGTGCAGCGCAACGCGCGTCTGCTCGCCGTGCTCGAGACAATGGACAATGGAAAATCGATTCGCGAGACGCGCGACATCGACGTTCCGCTCGTCGCTCGGCATTTGTACCACCATGCCGGATGGGCGCAGCTTCTCGAGACGGAGTTTGCCGGCTATCATGCCGCCGGCGTCGTCGGGCAGATCATTCCCTGGAACTTCCCGCTGCTCATGATGGCATGGAAGATCGCGCCAGCGTTGGCCGCGGGCTGCACGGTCGTCATCAAGCCCGCCGAGTTCACGCCCCTCACCGCGCTCGTCTTCGCCGAGCTGGCTGACGCGATTGGATTGCCGCCGGGCGTGCTGAACGTCGTCACCGGCGACGGGGACACGGGAAAGCTGATCGTCGAGCACGCGGACATCGACAAGATCGCGTTCACCGGCTCCACCAAAGTGGGCAGGATCATCCGCAAGGCGACCGCTGGCTCGGGGAAGAAGCTGTCGCTGGAGCTGGGTGGAAAGTCGCCGTTCATCGTCTTCGAGGACGCCGATCTCGATTCGGTCGTCGAGGGCGTCGTCGATGCCATCTGGTTCAACCAGGGACAGGTGTGCTGCGCCGGCTCGCGGCTGCTCGTACAGGAAGGTGTGGCCGAGCGTCTGTACGCGAAGCTGCGCGCGCGAATGGAGACGCTGCGGCTCGGTTCACCGCTCGACAAGGCGGTGGACATGGGCGCCATCGTCGCGCCGGTTCAGCTCGAGCGAATTCGTTCTCTCGTGGACGCCGGCGTTGCTGAAGGCGCCGATATTTGGCAGCCGACGTGGGCGTGTCCAACGGAGGGGTGCTTCTATCCTCCGACTTTGTTCACCAACGTGCAGCCGTCGTCGTCTATCGCGCAGGTCGAGATCTTCGGGCCGGTGCTCGTCGCGATGACGTTCAGGACGCCGTCGGAGGCAGTCGCCCTCGCGAACAACACGCAGTACGGGCTCGCTGCATCGGTGTGGAGCGAGAGCATCAACCTCGCACTCGACATCGCGCCAAAGATCAAGGCGGGCGTGGTGTGGATCAACTCAACGAATCTGTTCGATGCAGCGGCAGGATTCGGCGGCTATCGCGAGTCCGGTTTCGGGCGCGAAGGTGGCAAGGAAGGGATGTACGAGTATCTCAAGCGCGATCTCGTCTCCGAGACGGATGATCTTGCGGCAGGTCGCGCGGCCAAGGCGTCGGCTCGAGGAGCCGCAAAGGCCGCGGCCTCAGCGAAGCCGATCAAGCGCGCGGCGGAGCTGGACGATCCGGATCGCGGCAGCCCGCTCGTCGATCGTACGCCGAAGCTGTTCATCGGCGGCAAGCAGGCGCGTCCCGACTCCGGCTACTCGATTCGCGTGACCGGCGCGGACGGTCGCGTGATCGGCGAAGTGGGTGAGGGAAATCGCAAGGACATTCGCAACGCTGTCGTAGCAGCGCATGCGGCGCTTGGCGGCTGGTCGAAGGCGACGGGGCACAACCGTGCGCAGATTCTGTATTACATCGCCGAGAATCTCGCGGCGCGGAGTGACGAGTTCGCGAAGCGGCTATCCGCGCTCACGGGCGACAATGGCGCGGCCGAAGTTGAAGCGTCGGTGCAGCGACTGTTCACGTATGCTGCGTGGGCAGACAAGTACGATGGGCTGGTGCATCAGGTGCCCTTACGCGGCGTCGCGCTGGCGATGAACGAGCCGATCGGAGTGATGGGACTCGTCTGTCCGGACGATGCGCCACTGCTCGGGCTCGTGTCGTTGATCGGACCCGCGATCTGCACGGGCAACACGGTCGTGACGATTCCGTCGGAGCGAGCGCCGTTGGCGGCAACAGATTTCTATCAGGTGCTGGAGACGTCGGATGTGCCGGCGGGCGTGATCAACATCGTCACCGGCGCGAAGGACTCGCTGGCGAAAACGCTTGCCGAGCATGACGACGTTGATGCGGTGTGGTACTTCGGGTCTCGCGACGGCGTCAGGGCGGTGGAGTTGGCGTCGGCGGGGAACATGAAGCGAACGTGGGCCGAGTGGGAGCCGCGCGCGTGGACCGACGTGAGCGAGGGAGAGGGGCGCGATTTTCTTCGTGAGGCGACGCAGGTGAAGAACATCTGGATTCCGTACGGCGAGTAGTTCGTCAGTTTTGAGTGGGGGAGTTCTCCAGCAAGTCATCCCAGCACGGCACACGTTCGATACGAAACGGCGGAACTGAGGACACGTCAGTTCCGCCGTTCTGTTTCCCAATGGCCCCGTCAGAGAGGGGGTTTACGCCACAGCACATTTCGCCGTTCTGCTCATCTCACGATCGTCAAGTTTTCCGCGTTGATCTCACCGGTGTAGTACGACATCAGCGCGCGCTGGAAAGTGAGGCTCGCGCGGGCGTTTACCACAGCACTCTGCGCCTGAACGAGTGTAGCACGCGCAAGGGTCACCTCCACAAACGTCGCGAGCCCGACGCGATAGCGCGCCTGCGTCGCCTCGAGCGCGAGGGCGGCGGCCTTCTGCTGCGCATCCGCGGCCGTGAGCTGTTCCTGCGCGGACTGATAGTCGAGATACGCGCGTCGGACCTCGAGTGCCACAGTCTGCATTTCATCGCGCAGCGTGAGGGCCGCGTTCTCCAGTTGGATCTGCGCGCGCTGGCGCGCGATGGACACCGCGCCGCGATCGAAGATCGGTACCGATACACCGACGCCGATCGAGCCGCCGCGACGCTGATCGAGCTGGGCGGCAAAGTTGCCGTCCACCGTAGTACTG
>OCZT010002340.1_pt1 | contig 19593 bp, 24 predicted proteins | sample 1539031 | NCBI WGS metagenome assembly OCZT01 (sample SAMEA3539308, study PRJEB22396) | soil metagenome | biome: tundra; feature: field; material: soil | place: USA | collected 2010-05 | depth 0.15 m | reverse complement strand
GCATCCATAGAATGCCACTTTTCACGACTGGAAATGTTTATGAGACTGGTTCTAGTGAAATCTGTGCCTTCGAGGTTCGCTCCGATGAGGTTCGCCCCGGTGAGGTTCGTCCCTCTCAGATTCGTGCTCCGCAGGTCCGCCCCCCTGAGGTCCGCCTCACCCAGATGCGCCCCGATGAGGTCCGCCTCACCCAAGTCCGCCGCGATGAGATTCGCCCCGCCGAGGTTCGCCCTGCTGAGGGTTGCCCTGCTCAGGGTCGTGCCGCCGAGGTCCGCTCTGCCGAGGTTCGCCCTGCTAAGGTTCGCCCCGAGGAGGTTCGCCCCGAGGAGGTTCGCCCCGGTGAGGTTCGCCCTGTTCAGGTTCGCCCCGGTGAGGTTCGCCGCACTGAGGTCCGCCTCACCCAGGTCCACTCCGCTGAGGTCTGCGGGGTAGGAGTCCGTCCCGTAGAGGTCCCCGTCGGGATCCCCCCAGCTTAGGTTCACTCCACTGAGGTTCGTCCCGTTGAGGTCCGCTCCGCTGAGGTCCAAGCGCACGTCGGGCTGTTCCTCCCTCCACTTATTCCACTTCGCGACCCCTTGCTTGAGGATTTCGAGATGTTCAGGGTTTGCCATTGCCGCGTGACCTCGCTTGCTTCCGGGATGCTGCGGATGATCTTACCGGGGCCCCCACGAGCGCCGGTTTCGCGCTCGCTGGGGTGGTTCGAAGGCCACACTCTATGCGACAGTTCGCAGCCAGTCAACGCGCAAAAGTGTGCCGTCTCTGAAGGGACTCGGATCAATTAATGACGATTTCCCAGCGCTTACGCGCTGGGCTACGGTTGTGCCGCCCTTCGGGCTGCATCAGCCTCATCACGGGAAAGACCCAGCCCGCAGGGTGGAACAAGATTAGCCCAGGACCCTTCGACTCCGCTCAGGGCAGGCTGTGAGTCCTGGGTACGCAGACGACAAAACCCCGAGCCGGCTCCAGCCGGCGACACATGATTTATTTGCTCCCATCCTGCCCACCGACCTGCCGTTGATCGAAAACCATTCCTAGGCTAAATGCCGCAACCAGGCCCAATATGAAGCCGCAATAGGAGACGAAAAGAGCGAGCCTTGCAACAGCCAAGGATTGATACGTCCAGAGCTTCTTGATCTCTTCATCCTCGGTTCCTCGCCCACGCAGCATGTCCTCGTCTGAGTCGGAACCAAAATTTGCCTTAGCAAACTGCGTCCGGTCGTAACCAACGCTCACGTGTATTGCGGTCTTTTGAGATGGAACATCGATTCGCAATACAAAATGAGGGTACAAGGCCACATACACGCACAGGCATACGAATGAAACGAAAGCCGCTGCAACAAGCGGCCACTTACCGCCGTGCCAGAAATAAATGAGAAAGGTAACCAAGAACGCCAGACAGACCAATCCCCACCGAGCAAGGCTCCCAACGTCACCCAGTGGAGGAAAGCCATAGGCGGGCGCACTGTCGGAGAGAAAAGGCAGGATTACCCCCACTATTATTGGAGGCGCGGCCGCTAACACTCCGAACAGACTCCAGAAGCCCTTGTAGTACCGTTTTAGCGTGATTGGGCTCTCGCTTCCCACGGCTAGGGGCTCAGTTCCACGTTGACGACATGGTCCGAACTGTGAAACGGATCATGTTCTCGCACCTGCGGTTTATATCCGGCCTTTTCGATTCTTACGTACCAAATCGCATAGGGTAAGGATGGGATCACAGCCGTTGTGGGATCTGAATAAGCGTGGGGAGGATCACCACGACGGTAATACGACACCACAGCTCCGGACGGGTTGCTTGTCACTTTCAAGTCGAACGTCAGAGAACCGCTTTCGGCCACAATGTTGTAGGCGAGTACGTTACCTTCCAACGGACGGAGCGTTGCTTGGACGAGAATCGCATACGAACTCTTCTGTTGTGTTTTCCCTGGAAACGCCGCATTCATGAAACCAGCAGGTGGTGACGCCCTCCCCGATGGAGATCCCAAATTTTGGAGAGCCTCGTCATAATTGAGGCGAAGGTCGGCGAAGAAAAGTCCCGCGACATCGGCCTGGCTCTGGACAGTCCCCAGCTTTCTAAATTCTGCCTCTGTCGCTTGTAACGCTGCTAATGCGTCATCGACATTCGTGCGAAGTACCTGAGGGATTCGCCCTTGCTGATTAGCCTCCTGATAACTCGCAATCGCCGCCTTGAGGTCCTGAATCCGTAGTTCCAAATTCCTTGCGGCCTTTCTCAGCAACTGCTGCTGAGATGGATTAACAACGATTGAAGCACTTGTTGGCAGCACGACGTTTTGATTAGCAATGACTTGAAATGTTTGGCTCGGCGCTGGCGAGAATGGATGTAGAACTAAACCATCGAAGATTCCATTGATTATTACGGTGTATGTTCCCGCCTTAGCATAAATGGGAACGTTGAAGTTCACTGTGTAATCACGCTGACCCTTCGATGCGGAGAAACCGCTGCCGACAAAAGGCGATCCTTCTGGACCTACGACGGTGAATGACACATTGGCACCGTCAAAATTGGTCGCTCTATCTAGCCGCACCTTGAAAGTAAAGGCTTCCCCCGCTTTGACCAGGGTGTCGTCGGCCTTGACTGAGTTAACTGAAACGCTGTCCTGCACCGAAATGTTCTCGTGGGATGACGCTTGTTCGTGCTTTTGGGGAACTGCTGCACAAACGGTGGCAGACATAGCCAACAGCCACACCGACCACCAAGAGATATACCGCTTGCTCCATTTACTTCCGAGCTTGATCTGGCGGATTTCCATTTGAATGGCCAGTGTACAACGGGGAAAATGAAATTGTGCCCTTAAAGTATTTCAGGTTTCTAGGATCGTCCTCGATCGCCTTATCGCACCGAAGCGGGTGCCCACCCAAGTAGTGAACACCTAGGCCCCCTCCCAATGACAACAACGCAAACAAAGGACTTAGCCGGACGATCTTGCAGAGTTGTCATTCCTGTTTCAACCTGCCCCAGCAGGTCCGTTGCTCGGAATGACAAAATAGAGGGGTTTGACAACGGCGCACCTGAAGGTGCGCCCCTTCAAAACACTAGCTGCGACCGATTTCTTAAGGTCTGTGGAGGAGCAGTTGTCAGTGGCCAGTTGCCAGTCGTCAGTAGCCAGTAGCCTGCCGTGCTCTTACAAATCGTCCGGTGATTCCCATTACGGGAGGGTGAACAAAATAAAGCGGCGATTGCTACTTTCGTAACTTGACCGCGTTGCCGAGCCGACCCATACTTTGCTTGTAGGGAAGGATCCGCCGCGCCCGGCGCTCCTGCCCATTTGTCAGAAAACAGTTGCCAGTGGGCAGTGGGCACGCAAGTTTATCCAAGATCGACTGCAAGTCCTTATTCCGGAATATCTTACCTGCAAGTCTTGTCAGATCAATATTTTACGTGGAAGCGCGCAAGATTTTGAAAACATGGGACTTGCATCTCGAATTAAGTACAACGGAATCAATATTTTGCAAGCAAGATATTGATAACAAATATCTTACATTTGACGGGGGTACCCTATGGATCTTCCAATTTGTGAGCACATTAAACCTGGCGGCGCGCGCTGCGGCTCGCCGGCAGTACGCGGTCATAAATATTGCTATCACCACGCCGGTTTGCGGAAGGCTGTGCCCGCCACCAATCTATTTGTGTTTTTGGCCAACCCTCATTCCCAGGACGACCCTTACGCTCAGTTCGAGTTGCCGCATCTGGAGGACGGAGCGGCGATCCAGATTGGGTTCATGCAGTTGATCCACGGTGTGGCGCAGCAGCGGCTTGAGCAGTGGCGGGCGAGAATGATCTTGTCGGCTTTGCACGGCGCAGCAGCCAACCTGAGGCTGATGGATGCGGCCAGTGCGCAATGTGAAATGCCCCAGCGTGAGTGTAAAGAGGAGGAGAGTGCCTCTCGGAGCCCGCGAGACACGCGAGTTCCATTTTCATCAAATTGAAACGCCGCCAGCCGTTACGGACTTGCTCGCCAAGCAGCATGACCTCTAGAATTGCTGGTTGCATCGAAGAAGGACATGGAGGCAAGGATGGCAAACCTGAAGGTTGGCGATGAAGTACCGGATTTCGAGCTCCCGGCAGTCGTAGGCAATATCAAGCAGCAATTCAAGCTTAGCGATTACCGGGGAAAAAAGAACGTGGTTCTAGCTTTCTACCCCGCCGACTGGACGCCGGTTTGCGCCTCTCAGTTGCCCTCCCTGAGCGCTGAAACGGAGAGACTCAGCGGCTACGACGCCCAGGTCGTGGCCATCAGCGCAGACTCAATTCCCAGCCACACTGCTTGGCAGAAGAAAGAGATCGGAACAATGAGCTTCCCCCTGGCCAGCGATTTTTATCCGCATGGAGCAGTAGCCAAGATTTTCGGGATTCAACGGGAGGGCGATCCGCTCCCCGGGGTCAATGAGCGGGCGGTATTCATCGTGGATAAGAACGGCAAGCTGGCATTCGCGAAGATTTATCCCCTCGGCCAGGTACCGAGCAATGAGGACATATTTGAGGTGTTGCGGAAGCTGTAGCCGCAGGGCTTGGAAGAATGTGCCATGCCGCAGGTCTTGCTGCTTAGGAGACGCTGATTGTCCTACTCGTTAACTGCTTTCAACGACTCAGCCGGCTCCCTACGGAAGGCCAGAACCAGGACCTCCAGGACCTTTCTGACATCATCAAAATTGTAGTCGGCGATAAACTGAGAGCGTTTCGCCACCACCTGGTCGCGCAACATGCCTTCCGTCATCCCGATGAAGGCGGCGCGCACTGCTTGAAGGTTCACATCCGGGCGGATTTGGCCTCGGTCCCTCATCTCGGCCAGAATTCCGTCCACCACATCGGCAAATCGGTGAAATCCCTGGCTTAGTAGCACGTCCCGGTTGTCTTTGCGCACACGCCAGGCCTCGAGAAGCATGATTTCCTTCAGATCGGAATCGTTGTCCAGTTCGACAGCAATGGCCTCCAACACTCCGAAGAGCCTTTCCGCAAGCGAGGCACTCTTTTGGGCCATTTGCACACGCTCGGCGATAGCCGCCCAACCGCGGTCGAAGATAGCAGCCAACAGACCTTGCTTGCTGCCGAAATGCTTCATCATTTGCGATTCGCTGGTGCCTGCTTCACGGGAAATCGCCACCGTGCTGGTGTTTTCGTAGCCGTTGCGCGCGAACAAGCGCTTGCCCGCCATCAGGATACGGTCGCGGGAGGAGAGAGGAGGCATGGACTCTACGGTAGCTTTGTCGGGCATATCGGCTCGATCATAGCAACCCGACGGGGGACTCAAAGTTCCGTCGCATTCCTGGATTGGCCGGTACTAGCGGCCCTAAAGGACAAAAAGCTCGCCGTCGTGGCGAGCTTGCTGGGGGCCACTCCCTCGGTTATTGGGCGTGCGCAGCTTTGTGGGCGTTGGCCGTCTTGTTCCCCGCCGGATTGCTGCCGGTTTCCTTAATCACCTGCTCAATCAACTGGTAGAGCTTGGTCCGATCCACAACCTCGACGAAGGGCTGCCCGCGCACGGTATCGCTGACGATGTAGATGGTTGGAGTGTGATCGAGAGGAATGCGCTGCCCCAGTTGATAGTCAGCCTTGACCTTGGCGGCGAGGTCCCCGGCCGAATCAATCACGAATGGCAGTGCCACTTTGTGCTCGTCGGCAAATCGCTCAGTCATGCCTCGCAGATTCTGCTTGGTAATTTGCAGTTGGTTCTGAAAGATGTAGAGGCGATACTCGTCTCCCAACTTCGCCGACTTGGTGTCGAAGAAGCGGGCATTCACCGCGGCGTCGAACGACCAGTGGTGCATGGGCAGAGGAAAATCATGCTGCACCAGCGGAATGTTGTACTGCTTAGCTGCGTCGTGCAGCAGCGGCGCCGCGCGCGCGCAGTCAGGACATTCCAGATCTTCAAAGACGATGATGGCGACCTTCGATCCCTTGGGAGGCCGCAACATTGAGGTATCGGCGCCCCACGCTGCCATGCTGCCAAGCAGCACAGTCGCAATTAGGACGAACTGCCGAATCAGAGTACGTTTCATTCCAGGTTTTCCCTCATCTTGCGCCGAACTGGCGACAAACTTTAGACGGTCTGAGTGCGAGATCGTCCCTAAAGTACTCGCTGTTGTACTTGCCTACATCTGGCCTGATTTCATCCCATGTTGGCGTCACTATTCATAAACCTCGCGCCGGTGTGCAATTCGCGTCACATCCACCGTTCTGGCTCTGTCGTCAATCTCGTATACAATGCGGTAATCACCCACACGAATACGCCATTCGTTATCGCCGCCTGTGAGTTTCTTGCAGCCCGCAGGACGAGGAGCCAATGCGAGACCTTCGAGGCGCGGCATAATGCGGGCAACCATTTGCGCGGGCAGCCGATGCAGCTCCTTTTCCGCACTTGCGGTTAAGGAGACATGATAACTACTCACGCGGCAGCTTACCGCTCTTGATGAGTCCTGCTTTCACTTTTTCGAGCGGGACCCGTTTTTCGTGCCGCCGCGACTGGGAGGCAAGCACATCCTCAATGTTCTCCCACAGTTCCCGATGCTTTTTCAGGTCGATTTGAACGGCCACCTTGCGGCCCTTCTCATCGGTCACGTACTGGATTCCGGTCATGCTTCATCTTCCTTCAGGTGATGGCGTCTCTACAACCTACTCTTTCCTGTCAATATAGTAACGGATAGCGAACTCGCGAGTCTCGTCCGAGCTACCTCGCCACCGGTTTCCATTTGTTCAGGAACTGCAGCACATCCTCCGGCGCCAGGGCCCGGGCCTTCTCGAACTCCCCGCCCTTTTGGCTGTACAGCAGCTTCCCATTGCTGTCCAGGACCGCGATCGCCGGAATGCCGCGCTTCATCGGAACTTCATACTGCTGCATCAGGTACTGGTTTTTGTCGCCTTCGCCCACATCTACGTGTACCACCTCAAAGCTTTGCTGCAGGACACCCGCGACATCGGGCCGATGGAAGGCCAGATCCAGCACATGGCAGTCGTAACACCAGTTCGCACCGAAGACAACCAATACTCGTTTGTGTCCTTTGGCGGCGAGCTCTAAGGCGTGCTTGATCTCGGCGTGGGCATCGATGCCGGGAGCATAAATGACTTTGCTGGTCGAAGCCGGCTGTTGCAGTTTCGTGGCATCGGAGCGTTTCGTGCCTGCCACCCGCCACGTCTCAGCTTGCTTCTGCCATAGCTGTCCTTCGGTTACGTAGAGCGTTTGGCCTCTCGGACTCGCGCTGGTGTGGATCTCAGCCTGAAAAACCACCTGCTGCATGCCCGGCTGAGGCGATTCCGACTGAATCACACTCAGCTTGATGCGACGCGCTTTGAGGCCGGTCCAGAAGCCGACTTCCGAAGTCACCGTGAACCCTCCAGCAGCCGTGGCCACCTGGGCCGGAGGATTACTGCTGTAAAGCGCCTGGAGGGTCGCTACGTTTCCGCTGATCACTGCCGCCTTCCATTGCTCCAAAGGTGGGAACGCGGCCACCGGCTTTGCTGTCGGCTGGGAAGGCGCCTGAGCGGCGCAGTACGACGAGAGGATTGCCATCGCAATTATCAGGAAAGTGCGGGCGATGAGCCGCCGCTGAAACCTCATGTCTCTCATTCTAATTGCTAACGGCTAATTGCCAGTTGCTAACCTTTGCTTCCGCTAGCTCCGTGCATCTTGGCGCGCTCAATCAACATCTGCACCTGGTCCTTCTGCGGATAATCGGGGTTCGTCTGCAAGAGTTTTTCCCAGGCTACGATTGCGCCCTTGGGATCTTTCTTCCCCTGCCACTTGACGATCCCGAGGTTAAATAGCGTGGGCGCGTTGTTTGGCCGGATGGCCAGCACTTTTTCGAAGCTGGCGATGGCCTTGTCAGCATTGCTGGTGTACCAGTAAGCGGTGCCGAGGTCAGTGCGGACATCGGCGTTGTCAGGTTGAAGGGCGAGAGCCTTTTCGTAGTACTCTATCGCTTGCGGGTAAGCTTGGCCGTCGTAGTACAGATTCCCCAACTTTGCGATCGAGTCGAAGTCCTTAGGGTTGGTCTTCAGTTGAGCCAGCAGCGGTTCGGCTGCCTTCGCCAACATTTCGGGCGAGGCGGCTTGCTGCGGTTGTGTGCTGCCGATTCCGGGCAACTGTGCCGAGCCCATAGGTGCGTTGCCCATTCCGGCAGGAGCGGAAGCAGTTTGCGCGCTTTCGCCGGCAGTTGAAACCGGGGCCGATCCGCGGGCAAAGTAACCTACCGCAATTCCGATGGCCAGCGTGATCACCGCCAGCGTGTAAGCTTGCACGTTGCTGAAGGCCAGGTTGTTCTTGCCGTTGTTGTTTTGTACAGCTTGAGACATGTGTCGTGGACTCCTTGTAGCAATTGGCAGTTAGCTTTTAGCTTTTAGCCGGCGAGTTCACCGATATCGTTCCTCTTGAGGGGCGGTCTTGCTTATTGCTATTGCTAACGGCTAAGAGCTAATGGCTAAGCGCTACCTGCTAGTTCTTGGCGCCGGCGGCAACCGGTGACGGTTGTTCAAGGTGAAACAGGCGGCCCACCGCTGCGGTCAGCACGTCCTGTTCATTCCTCTCTGGAAGTTCCTTCAATTCACGGGCCAGGGAACTGGCAATTCGTTGCGTAATATGTATTGTAAGGGCTGTGAGGGCCTGGTCCTGGTCTTCCGTGAAGGGTCCAAATTCCTGGCGAAGGGTCTCCAATTCCTGCCGACAAAGTTCATCGAGGTGTTGACGCAGGGCGACGATGGTCGGGACCACTCGTTCCGCCATCAGTTTGCGACGAAAGCCCTGCACTTCTGCCTGCACAATCTTTTCCGCGGCTTCGGCGGCGGCTTGTCGTCCCACCGCGTTGCGTTTCACCACCTGCTCCAGATCGTCCATATCGAAAAGGTGAATGCCCTCCACTTCGCGCACGCCAGGCTCGATGTCGCGTGGAACTGCGATGTCAATCATGACCATCGGGGCGTGGCGCCGGTGCCGGGCAATCTCCTCGGCTTCCTGGCGGCTGAGGATGCAGTGTGGGCCAGCCGTCGAGCTCACAACAATGTCCGCCGTCTTCAGATGCTGCAAACGATCGTCGAAGGAAACCGGCGTGGCGCCCATCTTCTGCGCCAACTCTTGGGCACGAGCCAAGGTGCGGTTCATCATCTTCACGTGGCCGGCGCCGGCCTTCATCAGGTAGTGCGCGGTGAGTTCGCTCATCTTGCCAGCGCCGATCAGCAATACTTCGCGGCCCGCGAGTTCTCCCAGGACGCTCTTTGAAAGTTCCACGGTAGCGTAGGGCACCGAAACTGCCGATGAGCCGATCGCAGTTTCCGTCCTGGCTCGCTTGGAGACGGTGAGCGCCTTCTGCATGACCGCGTCCAGAAATCGTCCGGTCGTGCCTGCCTCCTGCGCTTGCGCCCAGGCTTGCTTCACCAGTTCCGCGATTTCTGGTTCGCCCAGCACCATGGAATCGAGACCCGAAGTCACGCGGAAGATATGGGTGAGCGCCACGTCATCCATCAGGCGATAAAAGTGCGACCACTCGCACAGCTTGATTTGGTATTCCTGGGTCAGGAACCGTAACACGGAGTTGGCTGCCGTAGGGACGTCGCTGGCCCACAGAATGAACTCGGTGCGATTGCAGGTGGTCACCACCATCACCTCTTCGACGCCTTCCGAGCGCACCAATTGATTGAGCGCGTCGTAGCGGCGCGCCTCGCTGATCCAGAAACGCTCGCGAACGGCTACGGGGGACGTTCGGAAGTTCAGGCCAATCACTGCCAACGTCGGTTCCATGGAGGACCTCTCTCGGAAAGCGGTTTGCTATGTTAAAGGCACAAGGGATGCCAAACCAAGCGAGACATTGCGGCGATGGCTAAGTCACTTAGATACAGATGATTAGCTCCGGTGAACGATATTTCCACCGGAGTTCCCGGGGCTTGTTTTGCGGCATATCACCCGCTCAGAGTGTTTTTTCCCTCCTGCTCCCACGGAAAGGGTATGGCGAAACCCATCTTCGGGGAGTACAGTACAGTACAGTACAGTACAGTTGCCGTTATTTAGCGGCATTTTTTGCTTTTTAACGATCCCCTCACGGGGTGGTTTGGTGAAGGAGACGAAGACCTAAGATGAAGAAGATGAGACTCTCGCAACGCATCGCTCTGTTCTGCTTGATAACCGCCCTGGCTCTGCCTTCCCTAGCTTCGGCCCAGGCGAAGGGCCAGGACACTTTCAAAGCTAAGTGCGCTATGTGTCACGGCGCCGATGGTAGCGGCGCCACATCCATGGGCAAGTCGATGGGGTTGAAGGATATGGGTAGCGCTGCTGTCCAAGGCATCTCCGATGCCGACCTGACGGCCGCCATCACGAACGGCAAAGGCAAGATGCCGGCTTACAAAGGTAAGTTGACCGATGCCCAGATCAGCGATCTGGTTTCGTACGTTCGCACCCTGAAGAAGTGATTCCACAGTTCCAAATGACCTACTGGTCGGCGGCTCCCTGAGGAGTCGCCTATTTTCTTTGGGTCCATACTGAGTGTTACATGGGCCTGCGGCCCACCTATATAAGAATGAAAATCAACCACGGAGGCACGGACATCGCGGAGAATACTCTATGGAGATCAAAACTCCGTGCCCTCACTCAGTGTCGGAGCCTGCCCTGAGCCCGCGACGATCCTTCGGAACGTCAGTGATGACAGAAACTAAACGTGTTACATGTTTAGTCTCTGGATAGCGAAGCCGAAGGGTAGTGAATGATTTTCGACGGAGCGAAGCACGAGCTTCTTTTCTCGTGCGGAGTCGAAGGACCTTTATACTGGCAACGGCCCCCCGCGCCCCGAACGCAGGCGCTACCCGAATTGGATTTGAGCGGTCAAAAATAATCAAAAGGGGTGAATCACAATGAAATTCCGTCCAGCAGCGCTGCTGTTGGCACTTCTGTCGACCGTTTGCTTGTTCTGGGCCTTGGACACCAAGCCCGAGCAGGTTTCCATCAAAGGCTGGGTGCTGGATTCGGCCTGCGCGATCACCAAGGGTTTGGACAAGCCCATCAGCCGCGATTGCGCCCTCAAGTGCGCCAAGGCGGGATCGCCGCTGGTGATCCTGGCCGACGATGGAAACATCTACTGGCCAATCTCCGGCAAGACCCCTTCGTCAGGACAAAATGAGCGCCTGCTGCCCTTTGCCGGCGGACGCGTGATGGCCACGGGAAAGGCCTACGTTCGCGGCGGATCGCACGCCATTGTCCTGGAAAAAATCCAAGCCTCCGACGGCAAGTAAGCCGGGCCGGGCTGTAGCGACGTCCGAATTGGCTTGTCATCACGAGCGTAGCGAGGGAGCTGCTTTGGGGGCGGTTGCAGAAAAAGCAGATTCCTCCCGCCAAACCCTGGCGCTCCCAATGACAAAGACGCAAACCCAATAGAATCAATATGCATTTTGACCTTTGTCATTCCTGTTTCAACCTGCCCCAGCAGGTCCGTTGCTCGTAATGACAATTCATAAGTCACGCCCCCACTACAAATCCGTGTTCATCCGCGCCAATCCGTGATTGCTTTTCCTTATCGCATGTATTGACGAATCAACTCCACCGCGCCGGGATACTGCGCCACCAATTCGTCGCGGACGCCAGTTTCATAATCGGCGTAATCGAAGCCAGGAGACATCGTCGTTCCCATCAGCGCGAACTTACCGCCGGGGGCAAGCTTGCATCCCTGCCAGATACCGCCCCGAACCACGACTTGCGGCTGCTGTCCGCGGGCGAGATCGCTTCCCAGGGTGATCGTCTGCGAGCCTCTGTCGGGCAGCAACTGCAGCATGATCGCGGGATCGCCCAGATAGAAGTGAAAGATCTCCGAGCCAGGCAGCCGATGCAGCGCCGAAAACGTTTCCGGCAAAATCATGTAGTAGATTGCGGTGCCGATGGAGCGCGGGCCACGAATACCGTCAGGCAAATATTCCGCGGAAACGTTCCAGCGCGAGCGATAGGTTTCGCGAAAGAAGCCGCCCTCAATTGCCAGCGGCTGCAGTTGCAGTAGTTGTTTGACCTCATCCGCAGTCATTGTGGGAACAGCGTATCACTCGGCACAGGTGGAAGGGAGGTGGTCCTCGGCCCTGCCGCGGGGCGACTCGTGCTGAGGTCACTGGTTGTAGGCAGCCCGAACTTCATCGGCAACATTGCCGATATGCAGGCTGCTCTTAACAAGGCCAGCGCACGTCCGTCGAGTCGGTATAAGTTTCCGGTTCGCTAGGCAGCGCCAGCAACTGCTGCCGCAGAAAGATCGGGCGGCGCCAGCGCCGCAACATGGTCCGGCAGAACGAGCGCTGCTGGCCCAACTCCGCCAGCAGCTTGCGCCGCTGCTGTTGCTCGTCGGGGGTCAATGGCAGATGCCCCAACAAATGCCTTGCCAGTGCCATCAGGTCGTCCGCCGTCGAGCTGATGTGCCGGCTGGCTTCCATCAGGTTTCCCGCCTCGCCGCCGCTCAGCGAACGCATCGCAACCGTGAGCAACTCTTTCAAGGTCTCCAGCAGCAGCAACTCCTGATCGATGTGGCTTGGAAGAGAAGAGTTATGCGAAGTCAAGTGGCACCTCCCTAGATATCGCCCAATTGGTGACTACCCTCCTCCGCCAGACCTTCTGTCCCTTTTCAGCACCCTTTCAGCGGAGATTGAACCCTCCATCGGCCAACATCGCAGCTGCGATCTGTTGCGGATGCATCTGATATCTTCCCTCCGCCATGGCTTGTTTCAGCGAATCCACCCGCTGCTGCCGGATTTCTGGAACCTTGTCCAGTTGCGCCTTCAAGGTTTGAACCGCAGCGCTCCAGGTAAACAGATGCGTCACATCTTCAACATCGGCCAATGACCGTTCCGGCATGTCCTGGGTCTTACTTCCGGCAACGGCGCTCGCGCTGCGGTCCAGCCCCGGTATGGCTGTCGGATTTAACAGGCTGCTGAAAAATAGGTCCCATCGGGTGTCCTGAACGGACGCATCTTCAGAACTTGCCCTGAGCCTGTCGAAGGGTGTGCCGCTAAGCGCTTTGCCTTTGTCATCTCGAGCGGGCGAACCGAGGCCCCCGACAAGCGTAGTTTTTGCGCTTGTTGGGGCAACGTTCAGCCCGCCAGAGATCCGTTTCTGGGACTTTTTCAGCAGTCTCTTTAAGTCAATTGTCATCCCCATTCCTCGTGCTATGTTCCCGGCAATTGAGTGATCGGCAATGGTTAAGAAAACTTTAATCTTTCTGCGGATTTTTCTTGCCGCCCGCCGATTGCTGACCGGCCAGCGCATCCGGCGGAATCGTAACAGGAGGACTAAGTTTCAGAGTGAACCGCCGCGGCGAGTCGCAGTGCACCCGGAGGGAGCATCCTTGAACAGCCGCTCATACCGTCTTGGCCAGCAAGGGCAGCACATGCTGTTTCATCTGGGCGGGCGTGAAAGGCTTGCGGATGTAGCCGGCGGCCCCGCAAGCGATCGCTTCCATTACCTGCGACTCGCTACCTTCGGCGGCGATCATGAGGACCGGCACGCCGCGCGCGTTCTCCACCGAGCCGAGTTGGCGCATAAACTCCAAACCATCCATAACCGGCATGTTCATATCGCTCAACACCAGATCGACCTTCTGTTGACGCAGGACGTCGAGCGCCTCGGAACCATTGCCCGCCTCCAGCACCTCTTCGATCGCAAAGCCTGCCTGGCGCAGCGCGCGCACCGCGATTTTGCGCATCAGCGAAGAATCATCGACGATCAACGTGCGTAGCCCATGCATGGCTCACTCCCAGCCTTTGCTTCTTTCCACCCTGGCGGCAAATTCGCAGGGATTCATTCCCGGCGCGTTGGCGGCTACCCAACTTCCGAAATCTTCTGTAGTACTGGATCCGCTACGCGCAGCCCGAAACCAAGCAGCGGTCTCACCCTGGCTTAGCACCTTTTCCATATCCCCCCTGCGGTGTGGTAGCGTGAACGGACGCGGCGAGAGCGGCGGTGCGACTTTGCTGCGCACTCTCCAGGCTGGCCCGCAACCGCGCGCCACCGCCATGGAATGAATCTGCGAGACGCGCGACTCTCCCACGCCCAGAACGGCTCCCACTTCTTTCATGGTGAGCTCTTCCCGGTAATACAGGGAGAGCACTTGCTGGTCGCGTAGCGGCAATTCGGCAATCGCATCCGCCAGGTGCTGCCGCCGCTCGCCCTGCATGCAGAGAAACAGGGGATCCTGGTTGGCCGGCCCGGGAAGAGTTTCGCCGAGATCGGTCTGCCGCCCGTCGTCCAGCGATTCGATTTGCAGGCTGCCCACCTCGAGGCCGCAAATTTCGTCCAGCAGATGCTGGAATTCCTCCAGGGTCATACCCATGGCCTGCGCCAGTTCCGGCTCGGTGGCCGAGTGGCCCAGTTCGGTCTGCAACTTCTGCGTGGTGGTTTCCAGGCGGCGGGCCTTGCGGCGGAGATCGCGCGGACTCCAATCCAAGTCCCGCAGACTGTCCAGAATGGCTCCCCGGATACGGAACTTCGCATAGGAGGCGAAGCGCACCTTCTTGTCGGGGTTGAACTTGTGCATGGCGTCGATCAGGCCCACGATGCCGGCATGCAGAAGATCGTCGAACGGAACGTGCTGCGGCAGCCGCTCGTGGATGCGGCGTGCGATGTATTTCACCTGCGGCAGTTGCTCCAGCAGGATCTGATCTGACATCTCTTTAGCGGGTTCACTGATTTGCTCGTAAGCAGAGGCGGTGGTCATGGTTCTCTCCTTATCGAATCATTCCCGACGACTGCACCGGCACCAGCGGGGACATTTCTCCGCGCGCCTCGCCGCCGTCCGCGCCAGATTTCCGCAGGGCTGCGCTACGGTCGCCATGAAGACCGTTGTAGTCCGCCAACCTTAGAAATGGATTAGGAGTGAATTAGAAGTTTCTAGGAAAGTGAAGAATTATGTGGGAGCGACGAGATACGCCAGTCGAGCGAGATCGCGCAACCTGTCGTCGCTCAACTAACGCAGGGCAGTCGCACAACCCAGACGCCGGGAAGACCAGCCGACGCCATCCATATCAGGTCACCGCCAACCGCACGAAAGGTCCGGCGGGCGATTTCCAGCTCACCGCTCCAATCTGGATCGCAGCCATCGTCAGACGGGTCAGGCCCGGCGCTGGCCCCGCATCCCTCAATGCAGATCTCCACCTGCTGTTGGTCGGTCCGCCTTCCGCGCAGACGGAGATGGCAGCTTGGTGAAGCGCAGCGCAGCAGGAACTCCAGCAGATAAAAGAAGCCGCGCATCAGCTTGGCTTCATTCGCCGGCACCTGCACCGGTTCACAGGTCAGCTCAAAGGATCGTCCTGCGGACTCGAACAGGGGAAGCATGTCCTCGCGCAGTTGCTGCAAAAGCCGATCGAGCGGAAGCGGCGTAGACGTATCTCCGGGGTCTTCTGCGTTGCTCAATTCGCGCAGCAATAGCAGCCGCTGGCGCAGCCGTTCGGCGTTGTGCAGGGCAGCTTCCACGCTGGCGCGAAATTCCTCGATGGTTTGATCGCGCACCAACGCGAGTTCGAGCGAACACTGCAGAGCGGTAAGCGGCTGGCTCAGATCGTGGAACACGTTCGATGCAAAATCGCGGTGCGGGGCAAGCTCTGTGGCGGTGGCTACGAACGGCGCGCTCACATCGGGGCCCCGGCGTGGCAGCTCATTTCGTATCCCACACCGCGAACCGTGTGAATGAGATGGGGCGCGTGTTCGCCATCCACCTTCTTGCGCAGATAGTTAATATAAACGTCGACGATGTTGGTGGTGGTATCGAACGACAGGTTCCACACATGCTCGACGATCATGGCACGGGTGATGCGGTGGCCCGCATTGCGCATGAGGTATTCCAGCAAGGCAAATTCTTTGGAGGTAAGCTCGATGCGCTTGCCGGCGCGTTCCACCGTGCGCTCCACGCGATCGAGTTCCAGGTCCGCAAGTCGCAGCACGGTCTCAACCGTCTGCGGTCCGCGGCGCAGCAGCGCTCGCACCCGCGCCGAAAGTTCGGTGAAGGAAAATGGCTTGATGAGGCAATCGTCAGCGCCGGTGTCGAGCGATTGCACGCGATCTTCCACCCGGCTGCGCGCAGTGAGCACCAGCACCGGAAGTGACGGTTTCTTGGGACGCACGGCGCTCAGCACGCCGATACCGTCGAGCTTGGGCAGATTCAGATCGAGGATGAGCAGATCGTATTCGCTTTCCAGGGCCATCTGGCGGGCCTGTTCGCCATCGGGCGCCACATCGACCGCGTAGTGTTCCGCCTCCAGACCTTTACGGAGAAAACTAGCGAGCGGAGCGTCGTCTTCCACAACCAGAATGCGCATAGCGTGCCTTTGGCAAGTAACCAACCAGCGGTTACTACGATCTTCGTCTTTCCGACATGGCGCGTCAACATGTCTCCGATCTCTTGCAAGTCACGGCGTGCCGATTCAGGAAGGACCATATTGGAACCGATAACCAAAAGCTGCCCACTCAGATCGCGACGCGATGGAACTGACGATCGAGCGACAGGCGCGCAGTGGGAGAAACCTCTGGAGGACGGGAATTCCCCGTAGAGGCGATCACTTAGGCGCTATTTTTTCGGCGTGGAATCATGCTCGCGGCGCTATAATTAAAGCATGGCACGTGGTTGGGAAAGTAAATCTGTAGAAGCTCAAATAGAAGAGTCCGATTCCGAACCCTCCCTTAGCGAAACCCGCTCCTGTTCTGCTGAAGAAATGCAACTCCAGATGAAGAAAGCCGACCTGGAACTTTCGCGCAAGCTGGTACTTCAGCAAATGGAGCGGAGCGACAGCGAGCGTTATTCCGAGTTGCTGCGCCGAACTTTGGCCAGCCTCGACACGCAAATCGCCGCCTTGGGCTGATTGGCGCCTGGTCAGGTTCTGCCCTTTCGGGGGAATTCCCGCGTCTGGAAAAGCGGCGCCGCGCTCCGACTTGCGGCAGTTCGAACCAGCCATACGAATGCCGCTCTTGTCCGCACAGCTCACACCCACCTGTGATCGCAATCACGGACGTACGTTCAACGCCCAAGCACAATGGCATCAGAGGTGTGGTATGCCAGTCCTTGTCATTGCCGTCGTTTTTTTCCTGATTTTCCTGGTTATGGGCGTGATGGGCATTTCGGCGATGGTCGCCGAACATCGCGGCAAGCTGTTCAGTTGGAAGTGGAGTGACTTGCCAAAACCGGCGAAGCGATAAGCCACGCGGTCTCGATCGGGCGCGACGTTGTGGGGCGCGCTATACCGCTTGCAGGGCCCGCGAAAGGCAATCCTCGCAGAAACCGCTGTCTTTGATGTCGATCCACTCCACCGCGTGGGCCGGGGCCATGGCACAGCGATAGTCTTGGCAATGGGTGAGGCTCAACGTGTGTCCCAGTTCATGCACGGTCTCGATCAATAGCCGATTGGCGAGTACGTCCGCATCGGGCTGCAACCCGTAGAATTCCTGCCGCAAGCGATGATAGGAAACGACCGCTCCGGCCCCGCCGAGTTGGGCTTCCCCAAAAACGAAAGTCAGAATTGGAATGTAGAGGTCTAATTCGGTGATTCCGACGAGGCGCCAAGTGCTGCCGTTGACGTACTTTTGCATCCTGGCCAAAATTTCGGAGGAGTGGTATTGCTGACGTTCGGCGTGCCGCGCAAACGAGGGATCGATGGCTGGTCCCAGGACCTCGGTGGGCACACGAAACTTCTCGTAGAGCTCATGCTGCAACCATTCGAGCAGCCGAGCGTCCACCATTCCCACCGGCAGGAGTTGTAGTTTCTTCATAGCAAGAAGCACTTAGCAACTAGCTTTTAGCCTTTAGCTTTTAGCTTTTAGCAATCAGGGTCACCGCCGCAGCTTAGCACCCACTAAGGAACTTCTGGTTTCTAAGAGCTAATTGCTAATTGCTCGCCGCTAACTGCTCTTTCTCTTTCCGGTTCCAGCCGTACTTCTTCAGCTTGTGGTGTAAGGTGACGCGATCGATGGCGAGAACTTCGGCGGCCCGCGTTTGATTGCCGCCGCACTCTTCCAGTACCCGCAGGATGTGCGCGCGTTCCACATCGTCGAGGCTGCGGGCATCGCCTATTCCCAAGCCAGCGCCGTTTCTCGATTTCAGGGCAAAGTCCTGCTCGCGCAGTTCGGGCTCCTGCGCCACCACCATGGCCCGTTCGACCGCGTTTTCCAGCTCGCGAACATTGCCGGGCCAATTGTACTGTTGCAATTCATTCATCGCCGCGGGCGAGACCCGAGTAATTCTCTTGCTCATCTCGCGGGAGAACTTGCGGGTGAAGTGGTCCACCAGCAGCGGAATGTCCTCGCGGCGTTCGCGCAGCGGCGGAATCTCGATATGAAAAACGTTCAGCCGATAGAACAGGTCGGGACGGAACTTGCCCTCCTCGATCAACTGTTCCAGGTCCTTGTTGGTGGCGGCGACCACGCGGAAATCAACGTGGATGGTCTGATTGCCCCCTACGCGCACGATCTCGCGCTCCTGCAGCACGCGCAGCAAGTCGGTCTGGGTCTTTAAGCTGATGTCGCCGATCTCGTCGAGGAACACGGTGCCGCCTTCGGCAATCTCGAACTTGCCTTTCTTGCGATACTGCGCGCCGGTGAACGCGCCCTTCTCGTGGCCGAAGAGTTCGCTCTCCAGCAGGGTTTCGGTAAGTGCGCCGCAATGGATAACCACCAGCGGATGAAAACGTCGCGGACTTCCGGCATGAATGGCGCGTGCCACCAGCTCCTTGCCGGTGCCGCTCTCGCCCGTGACCAGCACCGTGGCATCGGTGGGCGCAACCGTTTCGATGGCATCGAACACATGCTTCATCGCGGCGCTCTGTCCAATGATGTCGGAGGGATGCGCAATTTCGGCGACCGTCTCTTTCAGCCGGGTGTTCTCCTGCTGGGTGCGCCGATGCGACATGGCCTTGGCGATCAGGTGCGCGAGTTCGTCGGGATCAAGCGGCTTGTTGACATAGTCGTAGGCGCCGTTCTTGAGCGCCGTAATCGCCGTTTCCACCGATGCGTAACCGGTCATGATGATGACCAGCATGTCGGGATAAATCTCGTGCAGCCGCCGCTGCAATTCGATGCCGTCGGTGCCGCGCATCTTGATGTCCACCAGCGCGACATCGAAGGTCTGCTCGGCTACGCGGGTAAGCGCCTCATTGGCGTTTTCGGCGGTGGCCACTTCATAGCCTTCTTCGCTGAACCACTTGGCCAGCGAGTCACGCACACTCAGCTCATCGTCCACGATCAGCAATTTGCCTTGCGTCATTCTTCTACCTCATTTCCACTACTGCGCGGTCACGATCGCCAGCCATGACGGGATTCTGGCTATCCACCGGCAGCACAATTCTGAAAGTCGTTCCTTGTCCCACGACGGAGTTCACTTCGATCTCCCCGCCATGGCGTTCCACGATGTTCTGGCTGATGGCCAGGCCGAGCCCCGAGCCGCCGGATTCCTTGGTGGTGTAGAACGGCTCGAAGATATGCGGGAGATGCTCGGCGGGAATCCCCATCCCGTCGTCACGAATGAGGAGTTCGATCCACTCCCCCCGGACATGGGTGTCGATCCACAGATTGCCCTCCTGGGGCATGGCGTCGATAGCATTGATCACCATGGCCAGCACCACCTGCTCGATCTGGGCCGGATCGCAATGCG
>OCZT010002339.1_pt1 | contig 19596 bp, 19 predicted proteins | sample 1539031 | NCBI WGS metagenome assembly OCZT01 (sample SAMEA3539308, study PRJEB22396) | soil metagenome | biome: tundra; feature: field; material: soil | place: USA | collected 2010-05 | depth 0.15 m | reverse complement strand
GGGGACGCCGCCGCCTTCCCCGTGGGCGGCCGCGCGCCGCTCGACCGCGGTGGGCCACGGCCGGGCTTCGCCTGAGACCCAGGCGGGCGGCTCGGTGGGCCAGCGGCCGATGAACAGGACGCCGATCATGACCATCCAGAAGGCAGGGATGATCTGCAGCTGGGCGCCGCCGATCGGCAGGAATATGAGCAGGCCGGTGAAGATCCCGAGGAAGCCCATCCAGCGCGGCAGAAGCCCCACGCGCAGCGCGCTGAGCATCGTCGTGATCATCCCCGCGGCCAGCGCGAGGCCGGCGAGCAGGTCCACGTAGTCGATGATCATGTTGGCGGTGCCCTTGGTGAGGGCCTGATCGACTGCATGGCTGGAGAAGTCGTGGCCGACGGCGAATTTGTGCGTCTCGAGCGCGCTGACCACCTGGTGCCCCACGCTCACCGTGGCCAGCGCGATACCGCCGTAGAGAACGAGCGGACGGGCCCCCGACCAGATCTCGGGCCGGCGGAAGCGGGTGGCGTCGAGTATCACGAGCAGCACGAGCGTGAGCACGCCGATGGCGATCGCGGCGAGGATGCTGCCGGCGATCAGCGGAAGCGCGTGGTGGCTGATGAATTTGACCTCCGCCGCGCGCGGGCTCAGCGCCGGATCGGCCACGCCGGAGAGCGCCGGCGTCAGCCCCTGCAGCAGCCCCACGGTGGGCGCACCGTTGAGCGTGGAGCTGATGATGATCGAGCTGAGGAGATACAGCAGCCCGCCCGCAAAGACGGGAACGGCGAGACGGGTCCGGTGGTCTATCTCCTTCTCGATCTGTTGGCGGATCTCGCCTGCGCTGGGCATGAGCAGCGCAGTCTATGATGCGAGCATGGAGAGCGGCGGCCTCGGTGACATGTTCGGCGATCCGGAGGAGATGCAGAAGCGGCTGGCGGAGTTCGCCGACCAGATGCAGGGACAGCAGCGGCTGGCGTGGGCGGACAACGCAATCAAGCTCGCGGTCGACATGACCGTCGCTGCGGTCCAGCGGGTCAACGTGCAGGGCAACGCGGAGGCCCAGGCCGAGCAGATCCGCACGGTCATCGCGCTCGTTTTCCCCGAGGCGGTCGCGCTGGTGCGCGAGGCGCGCTCGGGCCTTCAGTAGCGCGCGCGCTCTTCTCGCGGGCGCGGACGGCGCGGCGGCGGCTCGTCCTCCCACGGCTCCGGGCCCGCGCCCGGAGGATCATCCTCGAGCGTCGCCGCCGCGCGATCGGCCTCGCGCTCGGCGTCGCGGGAGGCGCGACCGGCGTGGATGACCTCCTTGAACGAGCGGAAGCGGAAGATGTAGACGACCGCGGCGAGCCCCATCGCGGCGGTGAAGACCGCGATCGCGATCTGCTGGCCCACCGAGTAGGCGGCCACCACGGCCGTCGGCGCGCTCGCGGAGAAGACCTTCAGGAGCAGCGCCTGCTGGACGCCGGCGCCCCCCGGCGTGAACGGCACGGCGCCAGCGACCTGGTTGACGGCGAACACGAGCAGGACGTTGTCGACCGAGCCGCCCACGCGGAAGGCGTCCAGCAGGAACCAGAAGCCGGCGAACCTGCACAGCCACGCGACGACCTGCAGGGCTGCGACCTCGCGCAGGTAGCGCGGCCGGTCGCTGAGGATCGTCAGGCCCTGGCGCACCCGCGCCCAGAACGCCTTGACCCGCACGGACAGCATCGCGAAGGCGACGAGGCCCGCGAGGGCGAGCAGCGTGATCAGGAACAGCGTCAGGCGGAAGTGCTCGGCCAGGTAGGAGATGTCGAAGGAGCTCAGTTTCGAGAAGTCCGGCGGCTTGGGGAAGACGCCCTGGGTGAACGCGAAGATGAGCACGAGCACGCCCACGGTCGCGTCGAAGATGGACTCCACGAAGAAGGCCGCCGCGACTGTGGGGTATCGCGAGCCGGGGATCGAGGAGCGCGTCAGGAACAGCTTGATGATGTCGCCGCCGCGGGCGGGCACGACGTTGTTGAAGCCCACGGCCGCGACGTAGGCGCCCCAGATGCGCCGCCATTGGAAGACGGCCGCGGGGTAGGCGGCCCGCAGGCTGTTGAAGAAGGCGCGCGAGCGCACCGTGAGGTTGAGCGCGAAGAACAGCAGCCCAAGGAGCAGCGCCGGCCAGTGCAGGGCTGCGATGTCCGAGAAGAACTGCCCGGCGGCGTCGAGGAAAGAGCTGAGGCTCTGGCCGACCGAGGCTGAGGCCACAAGCGCGGTCACAGCCTCAAGCGTACGGAGAACCGAGGTCGCCGGCTGCCGGCGCCGAAGCGCCGGGGGCGCGCGGTGGCCGGCTCCTCAACGCGTCGCGGTGCGCCGCAGCGACGCGACAGCCGCCAGCGAGGCGGCGGCGAGCGCGGGCACGATCGCCAGCAGGATCGCGTCGCCGCCCGGCCAATCGAGGCCGAGGCCCTCGCCCGCCCAGAAGATGCCGAAGGAGCACAGCATGACGCCGACGGCGAACTTCATCGTGTTCTCCGGGACCCTCGCGAGGGGCGCGCGCACGGCGATCCCCGCCGCGATCACCAACAGGACGGCCGCCCCTGCGGCGACGGCCGCGAGACCCACCCGATGCTGGTTGGCGCCGAAGGTGATCACGATGATCGCCACCTCCAGCCCCTCGATGAACACGCCTTTGAAGGCCACCGTGAAGGAGTAGGCATCCCACGCGCTCCTCGCCCGCGGCACGTGCAGCGCGGCCTCGCGCTCGTGCTCGTAGATCCCGAGCTCGTCGTGCATCGCCTTCAGCCCCGCGGCGCGGAGCACCGCCTTGCGCAGCCACTGCAGCCCGAACACCAGCAGGAACGCGCCCACGGCGACGCGCAGCACGTCGATCGGCACATGCGCGAGCGCTCCACCGAGGATCGCGACGGTCACGGCGAGCACGGCGCCGGCGGCGGCCGTGCCGGAAAGGGCCGAGGACCAGTCGCGCGTCTGCCCGACGGCCATCACGATCGTCAGCGCCTCCACGGCCTCCACGGCGCAGGCCAGGAACACGGACACGACCAGACCGACCTCGGCTCCGCTCATGTCGTTGAATGTATCGAGACGCCGAGCGGGGGCGGCGATGCTGTACAACGGTCACATGGCCTCACGCTCGCGCTCTCCCAAAGGCCTCACCGTGGCGGTCACGGGGCCGACCGGGGAGATCGGCCACGCGGTCATCGACGCGCTCGAGCGCGCGCGCGAGGTGGGGAGCATCATCGGGATGGCGCGCAGGCCCTTCGACGCTGCGAGCAGCGGCCTGCGCAAGCTCTCCTACCGCCAGGGCGATGTGCTCGATCGCGACGCAGTAGCCGATCTGGTCAAGGGCGCCGACGTGGTCGTGCACCTCGCCTTCATGATCATGGGCGGGGAGAGCGAGAGCCGCGCGGTGAACCTCGACGGCTCGCGCAACGTCTTCGAGGCCTGCGTCGAAGCAGGGGTGGGGCGCCTCGTCTACGCATCCTCGGTGGCGGCCTACGGCTTCCATCGCGACAACCCGCAGCCCCTCACCGAGGACGTGCCCGCGCGCGGGACCTCCTCGCACTACTACTCCGCGCAGAAGGCCGAGGTGGAGCAGCTGCTCGAGGCGACCCTCGCCGGGACAGCGACCTCCGCGTACGTGTTCCGGCCGTGCATCGTGGCGGGGCCGGGAGCGCCGCTGCTGATCGACAGCCTCCCCTACACGCAGCTCTCCGACCGGCTCCCCGGCGCAGTGCTCAGCCTGCTCGACGGCGTGCCGATCCTCAAGCCCGTGCTGCCCGACCCCGGCGTGCCCTTCCAGCTCATCCACCACGACGACGTCGCCAGCGCGATGCGCGCGGCGGTCGTCGGGCGCGGCAAGCCCGGGATCTACAACATCGCGGGCACGGGCAGGATGACCGTGAGCCAGCTGGCGGAGGAGCTCGGCTGGTATTCGATCCCCGTGCCGGAGCTCGCGGTGGACGCGGTCGCGGAGATGGTCGCTCGCCTGGGCTTCCTGCCGGCGCAGGCGCAGTGGATCGCTGCGTTCCGCGAGCCCCTGATCATGAGCACGAGCAAGGCGCGCCACGAGCTGCGCTGGCGGCCCGGCTACGGAGCACTGCAGACGCTGCGCGACACGATCACCGCCTCGCGCATGGATCGCCTCATCCGTTAGGCGCGCGCTGCGGCAGGATCCGGGTCGGACCGCAGTGCTGTTGCGGAACCTCACGCAGCGGGCGGGCACCCCTCGGACATAGGCTAGCGCTGCGATGAGCGCTCCGGACACACACGAACGGGCCCCCGCCACGGGCGTGGCGGTGGTGACCGACAGCACCACATACCTACCGGGCGAGATGTTCGAGCGCTGGGACATCAAGCAGGTCAGCCTGTACGTGGGCTGGGAGGGCGAGCTGGTGCCGGAGCGCGAGTACGTGGACCTCGATGCGTTCTACGCGCGCCTGCGCGACTCGCCGCAGCTGCCGTCGACCTCGCAGCCGTCGGTGGGAGACTTCATCGCCGTCTACGAGCCGCTGGTGAGCGCTGGGCGCGACGTGGTCTCGATCCACATCGCCGAGGGCCTCTCGGGCACGTGCGCAAGCGCGCGCGAAGCGGCCCGGACCCTCGCCGAGGCGGGGCATCCCGGCCGCGTGGAGGTCCACGACGGGCAGACGGGCGCGGGAGGCCTCGGAATGCTGGTTCTCCTTGCCGCGAGCGTGGCTGCGCAGGGCGCGGGACTGGACTCGACGCTCGATGCCCTGCGCAGGGCGCGCGAGAGCCTGGACATCTGGTTCTGCCTGGACACGCTCGAGTACCTGCGGCGCGGCGGGCGGATCGGGGCGGCGCAGGCGATGGTGGGGACGGCGCTGAAAGTCAAGCCGATCCTCACGTTCGGCACGGAGATCGCCCCCGTGGCGCGCGTGCGCACGCACAGGCGCGCGATCGAGCGGATGGAGGCCCATCTGCACGAGCTGCACGACCGCGGCGCCACCGACTGGATCGTCCAGCACGCCCAGGCGCCCGCGGATGCGGAGCGCTTGGTGGCGGCGGGACGTGAGATGTTCGGCAGCGAGCCGCTGTTCTGCACCGAGGTGGGCCCCGTCCTGGGCGCGCACCTCGGCTCGGGTGTGCTCGTGGGCGGGATGACGCGGCCGGAGATCCCGGCCGCGGGCGCCTAGCCTAGGAGCCGCCGGCGCCGATCTCGGCCAGCGCCTCGAGCACCTCCTCGTCGTGCGTCTTCGGCGAGACCTTGGGGATCAAGTGCGCGACGTTGCCGTCGGGCCCGACGATGAACGTGGCGCGCTGCGCGCCCCAGTACGTTTTCCCGTACATGGACTTCTCCGCCCACACGCCGTATGAGTCGGTGACCGCGTGGTCCTCGTCTGCGAGCAGCGTGAAGTTGAGCGACTGCTTGTCGTGGAACTTCTTGACCTTCGCGACGGGGTCGGGAGAGATCCCCAGCACCACCGCGCCCGCATCGGCGTAGTCGGGCAGGTGGTCGCGCACGCCGCACGCCTGGGTGGTGCAGCCCGGCGTGTCGGCCTTGGGGTAGAAGTAGAGGACTACGGGCCGGCCGCGCAGCGAGGAGAGCTTGACCGGCTTGCCGTCCTGGTCGGGCAGCTCGAAGTCGGGGGCTCGCTCTCCCAGTTCGATCATAACTGGATCGTAACCGACGCTTCCGTATGCGTTGCGCAAGCAGGCGTGAAGCTACCCTCAGCGGAAGGGCTCGCTCGTCGTCGAGGCTGTTGCACAAACCCCCGAAGGCCGCACTGGATCCGTTCTAAGGGTGGGGTCGAAAAACCCGAAGGTCATCGCTCGGCCTCGGCGCGCTCTGCTCGGCCTTGGCGCTCCCAGCGCCTTCCACGGCCGTCACAGCGAGTGCCGCACAGGTTCTCGTAGACGGCTTTGTGCAACAGCCACCGTCCCAAGCGATAGCGCGGAGCCGGCTCCCCTACACGCCCGCTTGGCTGCGGAAGCAGCGGTCAGCGGCGACCGGACCCATGCATCAATCACTCAGCCAAGAGGGCATCCCGCGATGGCGCATACGAAGGCCCTTGCGTGGCACTTTGCGAGTCGGCCCTCTCCGCGGGTTCCACGACGCACACGAGTGCTCTGACGACCAGCGGATCGAACTGCGATCCGGAGTTGGCAACCAACTCCACGAGGGCCACCTCGTGAGATAGTGCTTTGCGGTACGGGCGATTGGTGCGCATAGCATTCCACGAGTCGCAGCAGGTGATGATCCGTGACTCGATGGGAATGGCCTCACCGGCGAGGCCGTCCGGATAGCCCCCGCCATCCCACCGCTCATGGTGGGAGCGGACGATCAGTCCGACGTCGTGCATGAAGCCTCCCACCCGCTCAAGCATGTTCTGGCCCTCCAGCGTGTGCGTCTTAATGATCGTCCATTCCTCCTGATCGAGCTTCCCGGGGTTGTTGATGATCTCGTTTGGAATAGCGATCTTGCCGACGTCGTGAAGCAGCGCACCGAACTCCAGATTGCGACGCTGCTCTGCGTCTAGGCCGAGCTGGCCTGCAACATCGAGCGCCAGCCTCAAGACCTTCTTGCAGTGCTCACCGGTGTAGCCGTCGTCAGCCTCGACTACGTCGCCGAGCACGAGCGCGGTCCCCCGGTAGGCGTTGTTGAGCTCGACAAGGCTTTCCAACCGGTAGTGGCGCTCATGCGCAAACAACGCGAGCAGTCCGAGCAGCGGCACCAGGCTCAGGACCGCGGCGGGCGCTTCCCGCGTGGTCTCTGCAACGACCAGGGCCACTCCCGAGAGCCCCGCATCGACCACATAGACCCAAGTCTCCCTCACCTGCGATGAGAGCCGTGCTCCGATGGCGATCGCGTAGCGGAGCGTTGAGACGCTGAAATCCACGGCGAACTGCGCGGCAAGCGCGAGGAGCAATAGCCCGGGGCCTGCATGCCACGGCTCGGTGCCTGCGATAACGAAGACTGCAGCCGGGCCGATCGCGAACCATGCGTTGCCCGGGATCTGCAGCAGCCTGCTGGGTGCGACTGCGCGTCTGAGGATGTCCGGCAGGCGCGCGATCGTCAACGCTAGGACCACTACGATCGGGACCACGGCGACGGGAACCGTGAACAGGAGCGGCACGAACCCGAGTTGGATTGGGACCGTGAAGCCGAGCGGCGTATCAAAGTAGACGCGCGTGCAGAGCACGAGGACGAGCAGACAGAGCGCCGCAGGGAGGATCGGAAAGCCCTCTGGCGGCCACGCAAGCCACAGCGCCGTACAGGCCAGCGCATATCCCGCCCCCACGAGAACGCCCGCCGAGCGTTCCCGCACAGTCATTCGCGCGCCGTCGCGGCACAGTGTGCCCGCCAGGAGCTGCTGCTCCTCCAGATTCGGCTCAAGCGCCATCCTGGAGGTATCGGCGTGATCGGAGACCCGCCTTAGATCCCCGCCTCTACGCCGGATAGCCGTCCAACGCCGAACAGGTGTCCAGGTTCTCGCGTAAACATCAAGAACCCTGGAAATCGGCCGATCTTGGGCGAGTAAACCCCAACTGAAAAGGGCAAACCCGGCGCGAGCCGGGGGCGCAAAGCTAGAGGTCTCACAAGACGTGAGATAGCTCGGCTGCCAGTGCACACCGTGAAAGGTGCGTACTAATGAAGCGATGCCTTTTCATCCGCCGCTCGCTCGGCCTGGGAGTCGCCATGGCTGCGTTCGCAGCCGTACCGGCACAGGCGGCGTCGGCATCAGTAGACACATCGATGTGTTCGGCCGGGGAATTCTCCCAGCCGTTCCTTTCAGCAAAAGACAGCAACTGGTACACCCTCCTACCCGGCGATGGCGTTGACAACTTCAACGGCTCCGGCTGGGAACTGAGTGGCGGGGCCAGCATCCAGACAACCACGCTCACAGACGGCACGACCGGCACCGTTCTCGACCTGCCGAGCGGATCAGAGGCTTCGAGCCCAACGATCTGCGTGATGTCAAACTACCCGAGCGCTCGCACAATGGTGCGGAACGTCACCGGAGCTGAGGGCGTCCAGTTCTTCGTTTCCTACGCTGGAACGAAGACCTGGAGCACTCCGAAGAACACCGGCCACATACACGGCAGCAACACGTCGTGGACCGTGGCCAACCCGGTCAACCTCCAGCCCGAAAAGAAGACCGAAGGCTGGCAGCCAATGCGGATCACGTTGATCCCCGGCGGCCAAACGAGCAGATTCGACGTCTACAACCTCTACATCGATCCACGCATGTCGCACTAGGCATGATCGGCTGCAGACGGGTCCGGTGCCTTGCCGCGCACCGGACCCGTCCGTACTGCGATCTCGACCAGTAGGTCCGGCACGAAGTGCTGAGACTCGGCGCGCTGCTGGTCTTCTACAAGAGGAGGCGCGACCCACATACGCCACGCCGCTGTCGCTTGGGACGATAACCAGCACTCTCCACGGGCGTGGCCCTCACGCTCGCTTTCTGGGAAAGCGAGCGTGTCTTGCGAGCCGGGCCGCTTACAGCCGTTGGCGAATACCGCAATTAAAACCGGGCGTGTCGGCCTTGGGGTAGAAGTAGACGACCACGGGCCGGCCGCGGAAGTCGGACAGCTTGACCTCGCGGCCGTCCTGGTCGGGCAGCTCGAAGTCGGGTGCCCGGTCTCCCCGTTCGATCATCTCGCGAGCATACCCCTGCCCGCCGCGTGAGCGTCCTGCGCGCTCACACGCCTGCTAACGGGAGACGTACTCGCGAATCGGAAACTCAGCGATCTCGGGCTGGACCGAGAGCCCGGCCGCGGCGACCACAGGCCCGCGCGATGCGGCGGGAGCTCACCGCCGCGGGCCCGCGCCCCTCAGCGCAACAGCCGCGAGAGCCGCCGATCCTTCAGCACCCGCCCCTCGGTCTGGCACGTGGGGCAATAGGCGATGACGTAGTCCTCGAAGTGCACCGCCTTCAGCGTGGCGCCGCAGCGCGGGCACGGCTCGCCCTCGTGACGGTGGATGCGCAGGGGTATGGGCAGCTTGTCGGGGATCGGCAGTGCGAGCACGCTCTCGTAGTGGGAGATGGCTCTGCCGAGCGTCTCCGCGATCGCGGCGCGCAGGCGCTCGGCCTCGCCGGGGTCGAGGTCGGCGCCGCGCTTGTAGGGCGAGAGCTCGGCCACCCACAGGATCTCATCCACCCAAGAGCGCCCGATCCCGGCGATCACGTGCTGGTCGCGCAGCAGCGTGTGCAGCGGGCGCGGCGCATCGAGCAGCTCGCCGAGCACGGGCGGGTCGGGCCAGGCTTCCGGTCCGAGGCCCGCGATCGAGTCCTCGCCCTCGAGCGCATCGGCGGCGAGCAGCTTGACCCACGCGGCCTGCTTGGAGCCGAACTCGCGCAGGCGCAGCTCGAGCTCGGGCGCCTCCTCGCCACGCGTCCGCTCTCCGTCCCCGGCGCCATGCGCCCCACCCGGCGCGCGCAGGCGCAGCAGCAGGCGCGAGGTGCGGTCACGCGGCCCCGCGCGCTTCTCATACAGCTGCAGACGCCCCGCGGACATCAGGTGGATGAGCACGCACAGGCCGCCGGAGGTCTCCAGGACGAGCTGCTTGCCGCGGCGGCCGACCGACTCGATGGTCCGGCCCTCGAGCGCGGAGAGCGGCGGATCGAAGGTCTTCAGCGCGTTGATCCCGGGCGCGAGCGCAGACTCGATGCGCGCCCCCTTCAGCGCGGAGTCGAGCAGTCGCGCGGTGGCCTCCACCTCCGGGAGCTCTGGCATCCCCTCATCGTAGGGGCGCGGCGAGGAGCGGCCGCGGCGACTAGTACGCGCGGATCGCGGGTCCTTCGTAGCGGGCGCCGGCTGGGCTGCTCCAGCGCACGCGCCAGGACTGACCCGCCACGGAGGAGCCGAAGCTCCAGTAGCCGAGGCTGTCGGTCGTGACGGTCTTCAGCGTGCGGTAGCTGCGCGCGCCGCGCAGGCGCACGAGCACCGTCACGCGCGTGGCTGCAGCGGCGGGCCGCACGAGCCCCCACAGGGAGAAAGCGCGTCCGTGCTTGGAGACGACGAGCGGGACGGGGAAGCCGTTGTAGAGGGGCTTGGGGCGGCCGTTGACGTACTCCAGGCCCGTCTGGAAGCCCACGCGGCCGCCGCGCGCGCTCGAGCCGGGCGCGCCGCCGAGCGGGTCGTCCTTGAGCAGGTACTGGGAGAAGCTGGCCACGCGGGGGTTGGAGTAGGCAATGTGCTCGGAGATCGCGTCGTACTCGGCCTGCTGGGCGACGGGCAGGCCCAGCTGCCTGTTGGGCAGGCTCTGCACCCCGAACTCCGTGAGCTCGATCGGCAGGTGCGCCGGGATCGCGTGGGCGCGCGCGGCGCGGTCCAGGGCGCTGGAGAGCCGCGAGAGCGAGCCGATCGTGACGTTGTCGGCGCCCGGCACCACGTAGTAGGGGCTGACTGCCTCCGTGTAGGCGTGGTGGGCATAGCCGGACATCGCCAGCGGGCCGCAGGACCCCGATTTCCGGTAGCGGGAGTCGAGGCACAGTGCGCTGCGCATGAACAGCAGCGGAGCCACGTCGTGCAGCAGGGCGCTGGAGCCTTCGCGACGGACGTTCACCGAGTCATAGCCCACGGGCGCGGTTTCGCCGAAGTACACCTGCGGGTGTGCGATGCCCGCGGCCTGCAGGCCCGCGTAGCCGGCCTGGTAGAGGCCGCGGTAGATGCGCGGCGAGGCGGGTGTGCCGTTGCGGTTCCACTGCGGGCGCAGGAAGGCGGGGTGGTTGGCCTCGTTCCAGATCGCGAACGTGGAGACCTGCGAGCCGTAGTGACGGCCGACGGCGGTCATGAATTCCTGGAAGTCGCGCTGGTCGGGCCGCGTTACGTAGGGCGCTTTGTGGTCGGAGGTGGCCCACCGCGGCACGGGGGCGGTGACCGTCAGCAGCACCTTCCACTGCAGCCGCCGGGCTTCGGCGATCAGCGCGTCGTACTGCCCCCAGGCGTAGGCGCCGGGATTCGTTGCGTCGAACGTGGGTCGGGCAGCGCTCGTGGGCGCGGGAGCGACGCTCGCCCACGGGAGCTCGATCCGCAGCGCGTGCACGCCGAGGTGCTGCAGCTGTTCGATCGCGTGGGGCCTCGTGGCGGGTCCGAGCAGGTCGGTGGACCCCTCGAAGTAGGTGATCTGGCCGCGTGAGGCGAGGGCCGCTCCGCTACCGGCGGCGCCGCTGAGAAGGGCGCAGAGGAGCAGCGTGAAGGCGAGTGTTCGGATTCTGGGCATGGTGGGTTGAGACACGTGAGCGCAGAGAAGGTTGCGGTCTTTGTAGTTTTCGGGGCAGTGAGCGCCGCGATCGCACCGGACGACATCGTCCGTAACCACGAGGAGGCCAAGGCTAACAGCCGGCCTCCACTGCTGCTGCTCGAGCCCCTGGGTGCCTTCCTGGACGAGAACGGCCTGGGCGAAGGCGAGATCCGCGCGACCCCGATCGGCGACGGGCACTCGAACATGACCTACCTGATCGAGCGCGGCGGCACCCAGGTCGTCCTGCGCCGCCCGCCGCGCCCGCCGCTGCCACCCAGCGCCCACGACGTGCTGCGCGAGGCACGCCTTCTGCGCGCGCTCAGGGACACGGCGGCGCGCGTGCCCGGGGTGCTCGCGGTGTGCGAGGACCCTGCGACGATCGGCGCTCCCTTCTACGTGATGGAGCTGATCGAGGGCGAGGTGATCGTCACGAGCACGCCGCCGTTCCTGGACACGCCCGAGGAGCGCCGACGCATCGGCGATGAGCTGATCGACGCGCTGGTGGAGATCCATGGCGTGGACTGGCGCGCAGCGGGCCTCGAGGACTTCGGCAAGCCCACGGGCTACCTGGAGCGCCAGCTGCGCCGCTTCACGGGGCTGTGGGAGCTCAACAAGACGCGCGAGATCCCCGCCGTGGAGAGCGTCGGGGACTGGCTCGCGGAGAACGTGCCGAGCTCCGGGCCCGCGACGATCGTCCACGGGGACTTCAGGCTCGGAAACACGATGTTCGCCCCCCGCGCCCCCGCGCACCTGTCCGCGGTGCTCGACTGGGAGATGGCCACGATCGGCGATCCGCTCGCGGACCTGGGCTATCTCTGCATGATGTGGACCGAGGCGGGCGACCCCGCGGTCGGCCTGCGCGAGCACCTGGGCAAGGTCACGCGCGCCGAGGGCTTCCCCACCAGGGCCGAGCTGATCGCGCGGTATGAGGAGCGCTCGGGGCGCTCGATGAGCAACATCCGCTGGTACACCACGCTCGCGCTGTGGAAGAGCGTGGTGTTCATGGAGGGCAACTACAAGCGCGCGATCGCGGGCACCGTCGACGACCCCTACCTGAAGCAGTTCGGCGCGGGAGTCCTCGAGCTTGCGGGCCAGGCCGAAGCGGTGGCGCATGGCGCCTGATCCCGGCGACATCGAGGCCGTGGACGGCTCCGAGCTCGAGCCCGCGCCCGAGCAGGGCGCCGATCAAGGGCTGCACTCCGCGCTGCTGATCGACTGGGGCGGCGTGCTCACGACGAACCTCTTCGCGTCGTTCCACGCACATTGCGTGCGCGCCGAAATCGACCCCGCAAAGCTGCTCGGGCGCTTCCGCCGCGACCCCGCGGCCCGCGAGCTGCTGGTCTCCCTCGAGACCGGCGAGCTCTCCGAGGACGCCTTCGAGATCCGCTTTGCCGAGCTGCTCGAAGTCGAGCCCAATGGCCTCGTGGACGGGCTGTTCGCCGGCGTGCAGCCGGACATGGCGATGCTCGAGGCGGTGCGCAGGGCACACGCCGCGGGCATCCGCACGGCGCTCGTGTCGAACTCCTGGGGGGTCCACCGCTACCCGCACGAGCTGTTCGAGGAGCTCTTCCACGGCGTCGTGATCTCCGGCGAGGAGGGCATCCGCAAGCCCGCGACGCGGATGTACGAGCTCGGCGCCGAACGCGCGGGCGCTCCCCTGGAGGCGTGCGTGTTCGTGGACGACCTGCCCTTCAACCTCACCCCCGCCCAGGAGCTCGGCATGGCCACCGTCCACCACACCAGCGCCGAGACCAGCATCCCCGAGCTCGAGCGCCTCCTTGGCATTCCACTGCGCGACGAGCGGGCCGCGGCCTAGCCTAAGCCGCCGAACGCGCGGCGTCGACGTGGCGAGCCGGCTGACATCTGCCGTGCTCGGCGCGCAAGCGAGCGAGGACGCCGCCTGGCGCCGGTATACGGACGTCTAGGCGCGCTTGCCGCGGCCGTAGAGCAGCTTGAAGAACCCCGCGAGCATCTTCGAAGTGCGGCTCTTGTACGGGTACATGAAGATTTCCTTCTTCATGGCGACTTTCGGCGTGACCACGATGGCCTGCTGGGAGCAGTACTTGCGGATGCCCCCCGCGCCGTGACGCGAGCCCAGGCCGGAGGCCTTGGCGCCGCCCATGGGCAGCTCGAGCACGGTGTAGTTGATCATCGCGTCGTTGACGTTGGCCGCACCCGATTCAAGCCGGCGGGCGATCGCCTCGCCGCGCTCGGTGTCGCGTGAGAAGACGGACGCGCCGAGGCCGTAGATCGAGTCGTTGGCCAGCCGCACCGCCTCGTCGGCGTCGTGCACCTTCATGATCGGCAGGGTGGGCCCGAAGGTCTCCTCGGTCATGCACTTCATGGAGTGGTCCACGTCCACGAGCACGGTGGGTTCGAAGAAGCGGCCCGCGCCCGGGGCCTCGTTGCCGCCGGCGAGCACGCGCGCGCCCTTCTGCACGGCGTCGGCCACGTGGTCCTTGATGATGTCCATCTGCGGCGGGAACGTGATCGCGCCCACCTCGACGGAGCCGGGGCCTTCGGGCTTGCCAACGCGCAGCGCGCGCACTTTTTCGGAGACTTTCGCGACGAACTCGTCGTAGACGGGCTCCTCGACGTAGACGCGCTCGATCGAGATGCACGTCTGGCCGGCGTTCTGCATCGAGTAGTAGGTGGCGAAGTTGGCCGCGCGCTCGACGTCGGCGTCGGCCAGCACGAGCATCGGGTCCTTTCCGCCGAGCTCCAGCGAGGCGGGGATCAGCCGCCGCGCCGCCGCTTCGGCGACCTTCCTGCCGGTGCGGGTGGAGCCGGTGAACATGATCATGTCCACCTCCTCGATCAGCGCCGCGCCGGTCTCGCCGCGGCCGGTCGCGATCTGCAGGACGTTCTCCGGCAGGCCGCACTCGCGCAGCCCTTCGGCCAGTAGCATCGAGGTCAGCGGTGTGACCTCGGAAGGCTTCATGATCACCGAGTTGCCCGCGGCCAGCGCCGGGATGCAGTCGCCGAAGGAGTTCGTCAGCGGGTAGTTCCAGGGGCCGATCACGCCGATCAGGCCGAGCGGGCGGTAGCGCAGAACGATCTTCTTGCCCTTCACGAGCATCTGGCTGGTCTTGACCTTCTGGTCGCCGAGGTAGTTGGGCGCCGCGCGCGCCCAGAAGCCGAAGGCGTTGCCGGCGTAGCCGATCTCGGCGAGCTGGGCGTCCTCGAAGGTCTTGCCGGTCTCCGAGCAGATCGTGTTGACGATCTGCGGCGCGTTGTCCATCACCCACTTCTGGGCGCGCAGCAGGATGCGCGCGCGGCCCTCGAAGCCGTAGGCCTCCCACTCCGGCTGCACGGCGCGGGCGCGGGCGGCCATCGCAGCCACCGTGGCCGCGTCGAGGTCGGGGACGGTCGCGATGATCTCGCCGGTGGCGGGGTTCTCGACGGGGATGCCCCTGCCTGTGGCGGCGGCGTCCGCAACGCCATCGTGGGTCTCGGCTGCGTGCTGCTCGACCGTGGCCATCGTAAGTCTCTCCCCTGCTAGTTCACCTTGTCCGGGGAAGACTACTCCGAGAGGGCCGCCGCGGTACGGAAGCGCGAAGAGCGCGCCGGGGCTACTCGGACAGCTCGATGGTGGCGATGCCGACCGGCTCGGTGGGCCGGTCGCCGCCGTCGGTGGACACGCCCTCGAGCTTCTCCACCGCATCCATTCCCTCAGTCACCTGGCCGAACACGGTGTGCTTGCCGTCTAGCCACGAGCAGGCGTCCGCGGTGACGATGAAGAACTGCGAGCCGTTCGTGTCGGGACCGGCGTTGGCCATCGCCAGCGCGCCGCGCACGACCTTGTGGGGGTTGATCTCGTCCTCGAAGCTGTAGCCCGGGCCACCGGTGCCGGTGCCCAGTGGGCAGCCGCCCTGGATCATGAAGTCGGGGATGATGCGATGGAAGCTCAGGCCGTCGTAGAAGCCGTCCGCGGCGAGCTTGCGGAAGTTGGCGACGGTCTTGGGCGCGTCCTTGTCGAACAGCTCGAAGACGATCGGCCCTTCGGTGGTCTGCATGGTGGCGGTGGACATCGGCCTACCTTACCTGCACGCGCTCGAGGCTGAGCTCGTGTCCGTGCACGGGGCGGCCGTCGACCGCCTCGATCACGCGGTCCGCCTCGTCGGCGGGCACCGACAGGAACGAGAAGCGGTCGAGCACGAGCACGTCGCGCACGGCCTCGCCGTCGAGCCCCGCCGCGGAGGTGATCGTAGCGACGATGTCGGCGACGCTGAGGCCGGCGGCGCTGCCTCCCCCGAGCACGAGCTTGGCGTAGGCCTCCTGCTCGTCGCGGCGGGAGATGCGCGGCTTGGAGTGGCGGCGCGGGCGCTCCTTGACCGGCGTGGGGGGCGCCACGACGCCCTTCTCCCACTGCGCGATCGGTAGCCCAATGTGCCGTTCGATCGCCTCGAGCTCGCGCTTTTGGCGGTCCTCCACGAACGTGATCGCGCGGCCCGAGCGCCCCACGCGACCCGTGCGCCCGATGCGGTGGACGTAGGTGTCGGGGCTGGTGGGCACGTCGTAGTTGACGACGTGCGTGACCGTCGAGATGTCCAGCCCGCGGGCGGCCACGTCGGTCGCCACGAGGATCGGCACGCGCCCGCCCTTGAACGCGAGCATCACGCCGTCGCGAGAGCCCTGCGACATGTCGCCGTGCAGCGCGCGCACGTTCATGCCGCGGTCGCGCAGCGTGCGGAAGAGCTGGTCGCAGCGGATCTTGGTGCGCACGAACACGATCGCCTGATCGGGCGCCTCGGCACGCAGCACCTCCACGAGCTTGTCGGGCTTGCCCTTGGCGTCCACGGGAAGCTGGAACTGCGCGACGGTGTCGATCGTCAGCGTGGCGGCCTCGACCTGGATGATCATGGGGTCGTACATGTAGCGGTCCGCCAGCGTGCGGATCGGCGGCGGCATCGTCGCCGAGAAGAGCGCCGTCTGGCGGCTGGAGGGCGTCAGGGAGATGATCTTCTCGACGTCCTCGAGGAAACCGAGGTCGAGCATCTCGTCGGCCTCGTCGAGCACCAGGAAGCGGCAGTCGTGCAGGACGAGCGAGTGGCGCGAGATGAGATCGAGGACGCGCCCCACGGTCCCCACGACGATGTGCCCGCCGCCGCGCAGCTGTGCCTGCTGGGTACGGATCGGCGCGCCGCCGAAGACGGCCACCACGTCGATGCCGCTGTGGGCGCCGTAGGTGCGCAGCGCCTGCGTCACCTGGATGCACAGCTCGCGCGTGGGTGTCAGCACGAGCGCCTGCACGTTGGGGTCCGAGGCGTCGATGTACTCCATGATCGGCAGGCCGAACGCCGCCGTCTTGCCCGTGCCCGTCTGCGCCTGCCCGATCACGTCGCGGCCCTCGAGCAGGGCCGGGATCGCCTCTACCTGAATCGGGCTGGGCGACTCGTAGCCCACGTCGCGCAGCGCGTGGAGAGTGGACTCGGAGAGCCCAAGATCAGCGAAGGACTTGCTCACTCTGAAGGGTCGAGCAGGAGCTTGCCCGTGGTTCGCCGCTCGCGCAGCTCCACCTGCGCCCGGGCGGCGTCCGCGAGTGGGTAGGTCTCGCCGACGATCGGCTGCAGCTCGCCGCGGGCGGCTCGCTCGAACAGCTGGCCGAGGGCGTCGGTGAACATGGCGGGCCGCTCCAGGCAGTGGAAGAGGTAGAAGCCGACGACCGCGCGCGAGTGGCGCAGCAGCGACCCGGTGGAGACGGAGTTGGGTTCGCCTGTGGCGATCCCGTAGGCGACGATCCGCCCGAACGGCGCCAGCGCGCGATAGGAGGCGTCGAAGACGTCGCCGCCGGACATCTCGAAGACGACGTCCACGGGCCGGCCGTCGTTGGCCTCGATCAGGCGCTCGGTGAGCCCCTCTGCGGCCGGGTCCACGGCCACGTCGGCGCCCAGCTCCAGCGCCAGCGCGCGCTTCTCCTGGCTGGAGGCCGTCGCGACCACGCGGCCCGCGCCGAGCGCGTGGCCGAGCTGCACTGCGAGCGAGCCCACGCCGCCGGCAGCGCCGTGCACGACGACCGTCTCCCCCTCGGCCACGCGTCCCGAGGTGCGGTAGAGGTGCCAGGCGGTGGTGCCCTGGACGATCATCGCCAGCGCTGCGCCGTCATCGAGGCCATCGGGGATCGCGAAGACGAGCTCGTTGGGGGCGGTCGCGTACTCCGCGTAGCCGCCCGTGCCCACGAGCGCGACCACGCGCTCGCCGGTCTCCTCGCTGATCCCGGCCACCTCCCCGCCCGGCACGAGCGGGAGGCTCGCCTTCTGCACGTAGCTGTTGGTGCGCGTGTGCGTGTCCGCGAAGTTGATCCCCGCGCGGGTGACGCGGATCAGGGTCTCCCCGGCGTCCGGGACGGGCGTGGGCAGCTCGGCGAGCTTGAGGACCTCGGGTCCCCCGAACTCCGTCATCTGGATGGCGCGCATGAGCCGAGGCTATCGGAGTGAGGCGCGGCTCCCGGGGCCGCGCGGGAGAGCGGGAGCGCGCGCCACCCGACGACGCGCGCTGCGGGCAGGGTGCTCTAAGGTGCCCGCCGATGCCAATCACGGTTGTGGGATCGATCGCGTATGACACGGTGAAGACGCCCTTCGGCGAGCGCGAGCGGATGCTCGGCGGAGCCGCCGTGCACTTTGCGCTGGCCGCATCCTTCTTCGAGGACGTCCGCGTCGTTGGACCGGTCGGGGAGGACTTCGGCGAGCCGCAGCTCGAGGTGATGCGCCGCAGGGGAGTGGACGTCTCCGATGTCGAGCGCGTGGCGGGCGGGCGCACGTTCTTCTGGCAGGGCGAGTACGGGTGGGATCTCAACTCGCGCGAGACCATCGACACCCAGCTCGGGGTCTTCGAGGGCTTCCAGCCGAAGCTCTCGGCCGGCTCGCGCTCGAGCGACGTGCTGTTCCTGGCGAACATCCAGCCCGAGCTCCAGCACGACGTCCGCGCCCAGCTGCCCGACGCGCGCTTCGTGGCGCTGGACTCGATGAACCTCTGGATCGACATCGCCCGCGACTCGCTCGTGCGCGCGATCGGCAGCGTGGACTGCGTGATCCTCAACGACGCGGAGCTGCGCCAGCTCACGGGCAAGCCCAATCTCGTCTCGGCCGCACGCGAGGTTCTCAGCTGGCCCCCCTCCTCGCCCGGGCTGCGCGGGCCGAGCGTGATCGTGGCCAAGCAGGGCGAGTACGGCGCCGCGCTGGTCACCAGGGAGAGCTTCTTCGCGCTGCCCGCCTACCCGCTGGAGACGGTCATCGACCCCACGGGCGCGGGCGACACGTTCGCGGGCGGCCTCGTCGGGTACATCGCCGCTCACCCCGACCAGGAGCTCTCCGACGAGCTCCTGCGTCGCGCGATGGCCCACGCCACGGTGCTCGCGTCCTTCAACGTGGAGGAGTTCGGCACAGAGCGCGTGGAGCGCCTGACGGGCGAGGAGATCGCGGAGCGGATGAAGGCGCTGCACGCGATGACGCAGTTCAGCGGCGCCCCCCTGCAGCTGCGCGGCTGAGACCCGACTGTGGTTTACCCCGGATGCCGAATCCGGGGCTTGTACCGATGCGCCCGCGGGTATACGATCGGTCGAGGTGACCACTTGGACCTTCATCTGGCTGATGGTCTTGTTGAAGATCCCCATCGTCGCGCTGTTCCTGCTCGTGCGCTGGGCGGTCGGCCAGACTCCCGAGATCATGCCCGGAGAGGACGGCGGCACCGGCCCGCGTCCGCGGCCGCTTCACCCCCACCACCCCCGCACGAGGCTCCCGCGCTCGCCGCGCCGCGGGCCCCACGGAGAGCCCTCGCCGGTCTCTCCCTCGCGCTTCCGGACCGCCTCGGCCCGCGCGCGCACGCTGCGCGGCTGAGCACTGCTGTCGGATCTGCGGCGGGAGACGCGGCCCGGTGGCGCATAATCGGGGGCAGAGCATCCGAAACCGCGGACAGGAGACGCAGATGACCCCCGAGACCCAGGCCGCCACAGTCGGCAGCGGCCAGCAGCCATCCGGCGAGAACACGGCGGGCGCGCAGGACGCGCTCACGGTGACGGACAGCCGCACTGGATCGACCTACGAGCTCCCGATACGCGACGGGACCGTGCGCGCAATGGACCTGCGCCAGATCAAAACCGACGCGGAGGACTTCGGGCTGATGGCCTACGACCCCGCCTACACGAACACCGCGTCGTGCCGCAGCTCGATCACCTACATCGACGGCGACGCCGGGATCCTGCAGCACCGCGGCTACCCGATCGAGCAGCTGTGCGAGCACTCCAGCTACCTCGAGGTCGCCTACCTGATCATCAACGGCGCGCTGCCCACGAGCGCGCAGCTGCAGGAGTGGGTGGACGAGATCACGATCCACACCTTCGTGCACGAGAACGTCAAGGACTTCATCAAGGGCTTCCGCTACGACGCCAACCCGATGGGCATGCTCGTGGCCTCCGTGGGCGC
>OCZT010002338.1_pt1 | contig 19606 bp, 16 predicted proteins | sample 1539031 | NCBI WGS metagenome assembly OCZT01 (sample SAMEA3539308, study PRJEB22396) | soil metagenome | biome: tundra; feature: field; material: soil | place: USA | collected 2010-05 | depth 0.15 m | reverse complement strand
ATATGGACTTGCCACCATCACTATAGCTGCTGTTTATTTTTTAATTATTTATGTAGTCGGACAGAGTGTAAGCCAGGCAATAGGAACTCAATATCAGGGGATAATAGCCGGTGTAATATTTATAGTATTTGCAATGGTATTCCAATCAACAAAAAATAAGTTTCAGGATTTCCTTACTGCCAAATTTTATCCTGAGCAGTTTGCTTATCAGAAAGTTCTTATTAGGTTCAGCAATGATGTATCGGTAATGGTGGGACTTGATAATATTCTGAACGCGATGAAAACCACTTTTGTAGAATCTTTGATGATCAAAGAGTTTGGAATAATGATTAATAGTCCGGATAATGAATTGAAACTTGAAAGAGCTGTGGGATTAAATAGTACTAATCTTGTTATTTCCGATTCAAATGTTGAAAAGTATTATAATGAAAAAATCCTGATAACGGATTATGTAGTAATTGAGCAGCCCGATTTTATTAATGTATTTCCTACTGCAAGCAGAAGTCTGATAGAAAATAATATCTTCACTATTATACCTATGATTTTAAATTCAAAGGTCATAGGACTATTATTGTTCGGGCTTAAACATTCCGGTTCACAGTTTGCCGGAAAAGATCTTGAACTTTTATATGCAGCAGCAAACCAGGCAGCCATATCAATTGAGAATGCAAGACTATATCGGTCTGAAGCTAACAAATTAAGAATAGAAAGAGACCTTGACCTTGCTCGTAAAATTCAGCAAAGTCTTCTGCCTAAGTGCAACCCTAATGTTAATGGGCTGGATATATGTGGACAAATGGTTCCCGCCATGCAGGTTGGAGGGGATTATTATGATTTAATTCCTATTTCCCCCACAAGGTTATTTGTAGTTGTCGGTGATGTGTCGGGTAAGGGTTTATCAGCTTCATTATATATGACAAAGCTTCAGACAATGATGCAGGTTGCTTGTGTTGACAACAGAAGTCCGCGTGATATCCTTATCGAAATAAATAGGAACCTTTATGTGTCGATGGAAAAGGATTGGTTTGTAACAATAACACTTGCTCTCTTTGATCTTGAGAAAAATATAGTAAGAGTTTGCAGGGCAGGGCACGCGCCTTTGCTTGCGGCATCAAATGGAACCGTTTCTGCCTATAGGACGCAGGGGATTGGGGTTGGTCTTGAAAAAGGGACAATCTTTGACAGAACATTAGTTGAGGAAGAAATATCATTATCGTCAGGCAAAATATTTGCTTTTTATTCCGACGGAATTACCGAAGCAATAAACGAAAAAGAAGAATTCTTCGGAGAGGAAAAGCTTTCTGAATTGCTTAAGGGGAAAACAAATATCACTTCTACTAAACTCATGGATGAGATTTGGGATTCATTGAAACAGTTCCGCGGCAAAGCCGAACAAAATGACGACATGACAATGGTATTAGTTAAAGTCTCCTGATTATCGTTCCAGCCAAAAGCATGAGATAAAATGTTTGTTTATAATCGTTTAGATTAAACTTAACACCATATATATTTGTCTAATACTTTTCTGAAGATTATTTTTAATCGTATAATATTTAAGACAAATAAGAAATGAACAAAAAAATTCTGGAAGTTAAGAATCTAACTAAAAAGTTCGGTGATCTTACAGCGGTTAATTCCATATCCTTTTCTATAGACAAGGGGGAAATATTCGGAGTTGTTGGTCCAAACGGTGCAGGTAAAACAACCACAATAAAAATATTAACAACACTTCTGCCTCCAACTTCAGGTGAAGCATTAATTGGCGGGTATGATGTTGTTAAGAATGCTACCAAGGTTAGAAGAATTATCGGTTATGTTCCACAGATGCTCTCTGCTGACGGAAGTCTTACCGGTTACGAGAACCTGCTTATATTCGCCAAGCTTTATGACATCCCTTCTAAAGAACGGAAAAAAAGGATAATAGATTCGCTCCATTTTATGGGTCTTACTGATGTTGCAAATAAGATGGTAAAGAGTTTTTCAGGCGGAATGATCAGAAGACTTGAGATTGCAGAGGCGGTTCTTCATAACCCCAAGGTGTTAATATTAGATGAACCGACCGTGGGGCTTGATCCCGGGGCAAGAGACAGCGTATGGGAATATGTTAAAATATTAGCCGTGAACGGAACAACGGTTCTGATGACTACTCATTATATGGAAGAAGCGGATGCAATGTGCAGCAGGGTTGCAATTATGAACAGAGGAAATATTGCGGCTCTGGGTACCCCGCATGATCTTAAAAAATCTATAGGTGACGAGGGTGCCAGTTTAAATAAAGTATTTGAATATTATATCGGAAAGGATTTAGATTCCGAAGTGAGTGAAGGAAATTTTAAAGATGTATCAAGAACAAGGCGTGCTTCAAGAAGACTTGGATAAGGTTGTTCAGCTGGACAGAATTAATCTGATAAAGTGGATAGCAAATTTTATAACCAAGACATTAGTGATTGCCGAACTAGAGGTAAGAAAACTAAGCCACGATCCTACTGAATTGTTTACCAGGGCACTGCAGCCCGCTTTATGGATGCTTGTGTTTGGGGAGGTGTTTTCGCACGTACGCGCAATACCAACCGGAAATATGAGTTACCTTGATTTTATGGCGCCGGGAATTCTTGCGCAGAGCGTACTTTTTGTGGCTATCTTTTACGGAATATCTATTATATGGGAAAGGGACCTTGGGATTGTTCATAAGTTATTAGCTAGTCCCACACCAAGAACGGCACTGGTATTGGGGAAAGCATTGTCTGCGGGGGTCCGTGCAATTTCGCAGGCGATAATAATTTATTTACTTTCTTTATTGCTTTCGGTTAAACTTTCCTGGGCACCGATTAATTTAATCGAGATTTTATTTGTAGTAATTATCAGCGCTGCTCTTTTTTCAACTTTCTCTTTAATTATTGCCTGCATTGTTAAAACACGTGAAAGGTTTATGGGGATTGGGCAGGTGCTTACTATGCCTTTGTTCTTTGCAAGCAATGCTATTTATCCTATTTCAATAATGCCCGATTGGCTAAAAGCCATAGCACATTTTAATCCTCTTACTTATGAAGTTGATGCGCTGCGTACTTTAATGATTTCCGGAGGAACGAGTCTTTACGGGCTGACTTTTGATTTTGCTTTTCTTATTATATCTATGATTGTTTTAACCGTTATAGCAGCGATAGTTTATCCTTCTATTGCAAGATAAAAATAAAATTATGAGGTGTAGCCATGTCCAGTGAACTTAAATTCAACATTCAAAAAACAGCAATAGTAGTTATTGATTTACAGAAAGGGATTGTTTCAATGCCTGCCGAACCAAATCCGGCAGGGGTTGTAATAGAGAATGCGGCTAAACTAATATCTGCATTTCGCAAAAATAATATGCCGGTATTTTTAGTCCATGTTACTCCATCGCCTGACTTAAAGGATGCGTTGCGTCCTATTGCAGAAACTTCTTTTGTAAGGTCGGGATTTGATCCCGGTTGGAGTGAATTTGTTCCCGAACTGAATATTCAGCCCGGCGATTTTTTAATTACTAAACATCAATGGGGAGCGTTTTACGGAACCGAGCTTGATCTTCAGTTAAGAAGACGGGGAATAGACACGATTATTCTTTGCGGCATTGCAACAAATTTTGGAGTTGAGAGCACGGCAAGGTATGCTTACGAATTGGGCTTTAACCAAATATTTGTTGAAGATGCTATGGCTGCCCGGTCAAAAGAAGAACACGCTTATCCGATAAAATATATTTTCCCAAGACTTGGATTAATTCGTAATACTGAAGAAGTACTAAAGGGATTAGCATAATTTCTTTACAATATTAAGATTGAGAAGTTAATCGGTTTGGGGATTAAAACCATTATTTTGAGATTAAGGGGGCAAAATATGCGAAATTCAATTGAAAATAGAGGTTTTGTTTTACCCTTGTTTTAGCAAAGTCGCATCTACGGGTATTCTACGGGTATTCTATGAGTATTAAGGAAGGGAGATTTGTTGCATCCTTTTCTTATCTTTAATATTATCGAATTTTATAGGATAAAATTCCTAATTTATTGTAATAAAATAAGTTAGGCTGGATTGATGTGAAAAGATATTTGAATTGGTGATTGTAAACTATAATAAAGCCGGAAGAGGTTCCGGCTTTATGCTAATGGTTTATTTATTGAAAAATCTAAATAATTAAATCCCTTTTAACATAGTTTTAGCATTACTACGGGCGAAAGCTGTATTAAAATTTGGGAGGGCATTAAAATTAATCACCTTATCGTAAAATTCTTTTGCCTTCTGTTTATCGCCTTTTAACTCATACGCTTTTGCGGTGTAATAAAAGACATAGGGATTCTGTTGATTCGCATCTTTCAGATGTGACAAGCAATCATCCGCTTTTTTCTGTTCAAGGGCAATCATTCCCATTAACTCATGGGCAAGTTTGATCTGATTAGAATTGTTGATTGCTTTAACGCCATTCATAAATTGTTCAGCTTTATCCGAGGCGGTTTTAAAGTCATTCTGCTTCATTGCGATAGAACTTTCATTAAAAAGGATTCCCAGTTTAACATTGTCTTTCAAAGCCTGAGAAGATGAAGATTTTGAAAATACATCAACGGATTGTTCAAATTTATCAAGGGCTTCCTTATATTTTCCGCTTTCATAAAGGACAGTCCCAATAGCGGCAAGATCGCCTGACATATTACCATAATCATTCTCTTTTTCAGCGATTGCATATTCTTTTTCCATTTCGGTAAATGCCATATCAGGTTTTCCTTCATCGGCATAAGTAACAGCCATATTAAACAAGGCAGTTCTTTTTTCGCCGTCATTTCTTGCCGAATCGAAAAGCTGCTGTAATTCTTTTCTGGCTTCCTCATAGTTTCCTTTATACATATAAGCGGAGGCAATACCGACTTTTGATGAAACAAATCCTGAATTATGAGATAATGCTTTCTGGTAATTTTCGATAGCAGCATCGTATTTCCCTTCTTTAAGCAATAGTTCCGCATAGGAATCATAGGGATTAGGATCATTCGGGATCAGCTCGATATATTTCTGAAATGCTTTTTCTGATTCAGTATAATTTTCAACTCTTCTATATGCGTACCCCAATGAATTATAGGTAGGGGAATATTCTGCGTTAATATCGGCAGCTTTTTTATATTCATCGATAGCTTTCTGATCTTCAAACTGTCCGAAATAATAATTTGCCAAAAGGTTATGGGCTCTTTCATCTTGCGGATATAGGGAGACAAGTTTTTCATAGGCTTCTTTCTGTTTCACTGGGTTTGCATTAACACCGGCTTCAAATCCGGAGATCATCAATTGTTCTCCCTGAGAAGCATTGCCGGCAAGAGAAACAGCTTTATTGAGGTCATCAAAAAAGTCTTTTGCCGTAGGCTGGAAAGCAGACCGGGTTAAATATGCTAATGCAAAGGTTGTATCTGCTTGAATTGCTTTGGTCAGGTATTGAAGTGATTCCTGCCCCTGAAGCAGTTCAGTAAGATCTCTTCCTTTAATGAAATTTTGTTTTGCATCATCGGATGCGGTAGTAATTGGAATTTTACCTGCGTCTTTAGGTTTTATTGAACAACCTACTACGCTAAGCAGGATAAAAGAGAACACAAAAAGTGAAATAAAAATACCGCTGTTTTTTTTCATAGAACCCTCCTATGTAATTAATGGAATATTTATAATAATAAGACTAAACAATAGATTACTTTAAGTTAAAATAATTTATATGACTAGCTTATTAAGCAGATCACACTATCATATTCCTTTTTCTTTATCCCGGTCAATTACGAACTGTTCTTTGGAATAAAGTTCTAACTTTTTCAGACCATTTAGAGGAACAGTTTATTAAGATCTTCCGGAATAATTATTTTGTTATGGGCATCTTAAAAATGCTGTCATCAACAGTAATATTTATTTCTATTGATTCCACTGTAATTTTAACATTTCCCATAGGATTATCAGGGGATTTTGATTCAATGGAAAAGGGGAACATTACACCGTTAACTTGTTTGTAATTACTTAAAATAGATTCAGAGGAGATCTCTTTTGCATCAAATTTAAGCTTATCGTTTTGTTTAACCACAAAGTAGGAGTCGGCATCTATATAATAGCTGGTTGTATCGTTATTTTTATCAATCAATTTAATGTTATAGACCTGTGAACCCTCAAGATTTTCTTTCCCGATGAGTTCAATTTTACATCCCTTGTCTTTGTAATTTATGAGTTGACCTTCAAAATCGGCATTTCTCTGAATTGCTTTTTCGGCATCTTTAGACATGAGGTCAGGATCTTTTTTCCCCATAAAAGGATTGATCGCCCATCCATGAGTGCCGTCAAATACTTGTTTCATTGTCATCCCCTGGATGGTGGATTCCATAAGCACCATTTGGGGGCGCTTGCATGTTTGAGTAAAAGGGATATCCATGCCGCCGGCAGTAACTTTTCCGGTCAGTTTTATAGTTTTGATTGCTTGTATATTTTCTAATCCGCCGATTGCATGAATATATTTGTCAACTATCTCATCAGCATCCTGAGAAAAAATCTTTCCGCTAACGGAAAAGACAATAAGTAATGTAAATAACACTTTTATTAGTTTCATCTGGGAATCCTTTTAATATGTGATTAATATCTATTATGCATAAATAATTATTAATAGCTATAAATAATAATAAAAACAGTTTAATAAAACATAAAATTTACTTTAATGGTTCTATTATTTTTTGAATGGAAAGTACATTAAACCTTTTTTAATATATAATGTCCAATTATCAGATTTGGTGATTATAATAGAATAGGAGTAATAAATATGAACCGTATGAAATGGATTCCGGACAACACATCACGGTTAGAATAAAAGGATTAACAGAAATAGAAAGTACGATATTCGATGTAAATGCTGAGACAGGAGAAGTAATAAACTAAAATTTTGTTCTAGACCTCCCCAATGTGTAAACGGAAGCTGAAAGGCTTCCGTTTTTTATTTTAATGTTGCACCACCGAATACTCCAGGAAAATTTGTATCCTATTAAATTGTAAAATCTATACCCATTAATATACTGAAGCCGGGAGCTTTGAAACCGGGAAGATAATAATAAGTCCTGTTAAGAAGATTGTTTAGTTTTATTGAGAGGGTGAATTCATCGAAGTGGAAACCCGTATAAAGATTTAACAGATTAAATGAACCAACCGGGGAGTTAAAATTATCTGCTGTATAAACAGTGCTGATGTATTTTCCGAATAGAGATACCTGGTAAAAATCCTTCTTCCAATTAATCATATATTTAATCTGATTTTTAGGATTAAACGAAGTTATACTGCCCGGATCAAGAAATCCGTACCCTAAATTCAGACTGAGATTTTGTGTAATAATGATATGTGTCTCTCCTTCTGCGCCCCATATATTATTGGAACCACTATTTTCATAATGTACAGGGGGAGGAGGGAATGGATTGCTTACAAGTTCAATCAGATTATCTACTTTGTTTGAATAAACAGCCAGTTTAATAAAACTTCCGGTATTTAAATAATACTTAATTCCTGTTTCATAGCCATTTACTGTTTCATCTTTCAAGTTAGGATTAGAGATTGGGAATAAAAATAGTTCCTGGATTGTTGGGAAGCGGAATCCAGTCTGATAATTAGCATATAATTCCAGATTATTAAGCAAATTATAAGTAAGACCCAAAACAGGGGAATAATTGTAAAGAGATAGTGTGGCATATTGAAACCGAAGTCCCCCCTTGAACGATAGATTTGTCAATGGGCTATATAGGGCAAGTATATAAGCGCCGAGTGAATTTATTTTATGAAGTGTATTATCGGAATTTGCTTTTCCTCCATAATAAAGATAATCAGTACCGAAAGCGAGGGACAATTGATCAGAATATTTGTATTGCTGATAAACTGAAGCACCATAACTGAAATCGTGTGAATAAAATCCATCATAGAACTTATGATAACCCATATTTCCATATAACTGAATAGAGCCTTTCAAATCATCATAATTATTTGAAACAATTATTGAACCATTTCCCCTTTTAATTACTCCATATGTGCCTAAGTTAGATGTATCACCTTGTCTTGAGGGATCATCAAAAGAATAAGGTACATAAGCGCCGTTTATTGATAACTGCCAGACAGGACTTGCAAAAAAATCATAGCCAAGCTGATAATTCTGGGACTTGAAACTTGTTTGGGGGATATGTCCATCAGTAGAAATTGATCGGGATGAAAAGAATAATCCATGTCTGCCAATTTTTTTCGCAAAGAATAATTTTCCAATGAAGGTGGAAAATGATCCTCCTTCAAGACCAACACTCAGAATATGGTCATAATCGGAACCGGTAACCAGGTTAACTATTCCTCCCATCGCATTACTTCCAAATACTGTAGAAGAAGGTCCGGAAATTATCTCGACACTTTTAATCTGGTCGGGGGAATATACATCGGGCAGGGGGTGGCCGAACAATCCCATAAAATCGGGATGACCATTTATCAACACTAACACACTTGAATTTGGTTGGCCTCCAATACCGCGGATATTTAAACTGCCTGCACCCGCAGTGCCTATACCATATCCGACAAGTCTTTTATCAAAAACAAAAGCGGAGGGATTGAATATATCAACCAGTTCAAGAGCAGAAAAATTAGAATAATATTTTACATCCTGTTCAGGAATGATCTGGAGACTATTGGATGTTTTATTTATCGGAAGCGTATACCTGTTCGCAATAACAACAACTGAGTCTTTAACTGTATATGTTTTTATCTGAGTGCTGTTATCCTGAGCATAATTAAAAGAAACTAATAAAATAAAAACATTTAGGGAGAGCAATTTTTTCATTGAATCACTTATTAATATAAAACATTTGGTTTTTTTTCTTCCTGAATTCGGATAATTAATATACATGAAATTTTACAATTTTAATGGTAATATGCATTTGGTTTTTTAATGATAAATCAGAGTCAAACATCCGGTATATGAGTGCTAAAAAGAAAATAATAAGGAACAATGAGAAACCTATTCAAAAATATAGGTTTTATGTGCAATCAGCTTTTGCTTTATTATGTCTATGGATAGGTGTTGAATTTTATTTCTTTGTAAGATATTTAGAATCGAACGGGACTGTTGCCTTTTATAACAGGCCGCCGGGAGTTGAAGGATTCTTACCAATAAGTTCCATGATGAGTTTCTTTATGTTTTTACTCACCGGGGAAATTCACTATGCACACCCTGCGGGCATGTTTATATTTTTTGCAATACTACTAGTGTCTTTGGTTTTTGGAAAGTCCTTCTGTTCATGGCTTTGCCCGGTAGGATTTCTTTCGGAAATGGTAGGGGATGCCGGGGAAAAATTCTTAAAGAAAGTTTTCAAGTTCAAATTACAAATGCCTAAGTGGCTGGATTATCCCTTAAGAAGTATAAAATATTTACTGTTGGGATTCTTTGTCTTTTCAATTTTTTTCCTGATGAGTACCATGGCTGTGAGAGCTTTCCTTGACAGTCCCTATAACCTTTCAGCAGATGTGAAGATGTTTTACTTCTTTGCAAATATTTCGAGGACATCACTAATTGTCTTATCGGTTCTTTTCATATTATCAATTTTTGTAAGGAGTTTTTGGTGTCGTTTTCTTTGTCCTTATGGGGCACTTCTGGGAATAATGAACTTTATAAGCCCTAATAAAATAAAACGTAATTCTGTTAGCTGCATTGACTGCGGGCTCTGTGCAAAGGCTTGCCCTTCATCAATAAAGGTGGATAAGGTAATTACAGTATGGTCGGATGAATGCACAACATGCATGAATTGTGTTGATGCCTGTCCTGTTGAGGACACGCTTGATTTATTCACACTGCTTCCTGCGAAGAAATCATTCAGAATTAGCAAGAAGTGGGTTGCAATTGGAGTGGTATCAATATTCATGGCCGTAACAGGTATAGGGATGTTAACAGGTCATTGGCAGAATAAAATCAGCAAAGAAGAATATCTCTATTTATATAAGAATATGGAATCGTTCGGTCACCCGACTGGGCCTGAAGCAATGAAGAAATTGAACGAAGAAACAGCGAAAGAGAAAAAACCGCTAATCCTCTAAAACTTAAAATAATGAATTATTAATATTATTAGTAAATTTGAAATCAATATTAGGTTAATGTAATGAAACCATTGCTCCCTTTTTTGATTTCTATTATAATTTTCACCGGCTGTGGAAGAAAGTTCGATCGTAACGATCTTTTAGGTAAGAAGAACTTTCCATTGATAAGCCAGGATAGCACCAACATTAATTTCCCGCAGGATTTCAAAGGCAAGCCGTTCTTATTGGGATTCATCTTTACCAATTGTCCCGACGTCTGTCCTTTAACATCGCATAATTTTCAATTGGTGCAGGAAGAAGCAAAGAATGAAGGTATTAAAGAGGTTAATTTTGTTCTTATCTCCTTTGATCCGGACAGGGACAAACCATGGGTGCTTAAAGATTATGCAGGTCTCAGGAATATAGATGAATCTAATTTCAAATTGCTGACTGGGGACAAGGATACAATTAAAGCATTAATGAAAAAAATGCAGGTGGTTGCGATTCCGGGGGATACATCCAAAACGACCGATGGTGATCTTATCTATTTTTTCATTCACACCGACAGGGCTTTTCTGATTGATAAGAATAATAGGATTAGAACCGAATACCGCGGGAGCAAATTAGATATATCCCAGGCAGTAAAAGATCTTAAGGCATTGGAATAATAATATGGCAGTTATAATTTTATTATTAGGCATCATTAATTTATTTTCCCCTCAAATTAAAATTGAGAATGCCTGGATGCGTCCAGCCAATCAAGGAATGAATGCAGCTCTATATTTTGATATAAAAAATCTCACTCCAAAAGATTGTGAACTAGTAAATGTTTCCTCCGGTATTGCTAAGGTTGTTCAGATTCATGAAACATACAAGCAGGGGGAGAATCTGGGAATGCGGAAAGTTGAATCTATTACAATTAAGAGCAAGACTACCTTTCATCTTGCCCCCGGCGGATTCCACGTAATGGTTATAAGGCTTAAGGAGAATCTAAAAGTCGGCGATAAAAAGGAATTTACCTTAACCTTTAGAAATAATGAGAAAATTAGAATTATGGCCGTCGTTAAAGATAATTAAAACACTAATCTTTCATTCTTGTTCCTTTTTCTTCATGAATGAAGAGCCAGGAGCAGATCTTTCCGATATTTACATCTTCAAAATTATTCCAGTACTCTTTTGTTCTTACATGAAGTGAACTTGTATCATCTTCAGGAATGCTTTCGGCTTCTTTAATAAGTTCACTTATTCTTTCTTTCCACTTCTTCATGTTTGCCGGACGCAAGTCCACCCATCCTTCAGTAGACCATCTTTTAATATTTTCATCATTTATATCAAGTTCATTCTCGCCGCGGTTGGCTGGTATTTTAATAATACTACCTCTTAATAATGATTTGCCGTCAGGGAGTAAAATTGGGATTCCAATAGATAAAATCTCACTCCTCAGGTCATCATTAGTAGAAATTATCTCAAACGCCTTATCTGATAATTCTTCAGCAGAATATTTCAGGATTTGTTTCATATTCTTACTGAAAAGTCCAAGTATGTTTATCTCGAACAGCAGCTTTGATAATCTAGGAGGTCCAAGAAGCTCAAAGGCAACACTTTTAATATTATACTTCTTCTCTAGTTGGGCTAATTTCTGAACAGCCATATGCTGCATATATCCGGCTCTGTATGTTGGCTCGAGTGTGGCATGGTCTAAAGAGTTGATAATATCATGTCCTGTATTTCCTCCTTTCATTTCATAAATAGCAACATTCGAAATTTCTTCAGGAGTAACAAATTCCATCTGTTGCTGTGCTGTAATAGTTTCGAATTCTCCTTTAGAGAATATCCCGTTTTCACCTGTGTCGATAAATACTGATTTTAATTTCTTGCCAGTTGTCTTATACTGCTTATCACTGCTTAGAACAAATTTTCCCTTAAGGGGAACAGCTTCTGTTATAGGAATATCCAAAAGCTCTATAGGCACACCTCTTTTCTTGATCTCGCCATATTCAATTTTCTTCCATGCAATTGCAGCAGTTGGTTTGATTTCCTTAGTAATAGGACCTTCCGGGGTTCTTCCCATAAGGAATAAAAGCAAGGTGTGCGCTCCTGCAATGGAGCTTTTGCTTAATAATACTCTTGAAGGTTTTTCCTCACTATGGGTATAGGGAATATTTAATCCCATACCTCCGGTACCGCTTGTTCCTATCTTAAGATAAAGTTCCGTGCCTACAAAACTCATACTCGAATAAAGTACCTGGATATGTCTTATTAGTTGTGGAATGTAAAGTGTACAGAGCATTTTCTCGGTTTCCTCAACAATAGAATCATACGTGGCTTTATTCCTTATGGCTTTGGTTACACTTCTGTATGTGGTATAAATATCCTGGTAAGCAATGGCAGTGGCGGAATTAATACAATCTATTATAATTTCCGGTCTGTAAAGCGTAAGCAGGTTATAAATCGCCGAGCTTTTCAGAATTTCATCTGACAACTCTTCCATTATATCCTGCATGAGAGTTTTTCTTTTCATAGGATCAGAAATAATATCAAACCTGTTCATTTCCTTGAAATCATTCCTGACAAAGATATCCCCGCCCCATGGTATGAAATAATTTTTACCCTTGTTTGGAAATTCATGTTCCAGTTTCTTAACTGCATCCTCGGCTTCGGATAATTTAAGGGATGTTATAACTATATGCTTCGGATTTTCAGCAACTAGCTTGCGGGATAATGCACTGCCGACTAAACCCCATCCCCCCAAAACTAGGACTGTTTTATTTTGTATGTTCATATTCTTTCCCCGAATGTTTAATGTAAAATGTTTACCAAAATTACGAAAACATTTCAATTCGGCAATCCTTCTTTATATTAGTTAAATAGTCACATAAATGGCAGGAAATATAAATTTATCTTTCTTAATTGCTAAACAAATGAGGTATTGTTAAATTAACCATCCGTATAAAATATTTTATAAAAGAATTCGGTGTTTTTAATGAAAGTATCAGAACTCCTTAAACCAGAATTTGTAATCGCAGAATTGTCCGGGACAAAAAAGGAAGATGTAATAAACGAGCTCATTGACCTGTTTGGAAAAGATCCCAGAGTTACAGACTTGGAAAAAGTTAGAAGTGCTGTACTTGAAAGAGAAAAAATTATGTCTACAGGTGTAGGAAAGGGTTTCGCTATACCACATGGAAAAACTGGCGCGGTTACAGAAATCCTTGCAGCCTTCGGCAAGACAGCTCGTCCCATTGATTATCAATCCCTCGATAGCCAGCCTGTCCACCTTGTTTTCCTGCTTGTCGGGAAGGACAATCTCGTTAGCACACATATCAAGCTTCTCAGCAGAATATCCAGGATGATGAATAAGGATGAGTTCCGTAAAAGTTTAATTGATGCTCCTTCCACTGAGGAAATTCTTGAACTTTTCAGAACAGAAGAGGCTAATTATTATGACGTTTAATCCATCGGCCCCTTTATTATGATTAAAGCCGTAACAGGAACCAAAGACACACTCCCCTATGAAATTAATAGATGGAAGTATCTCGAAAATATTGTTCGGGATATTTTTTCATATTTCAATTATAAGGAAATAAGAACCCCGGTCTTTGAGGAAACCATTCTTTTCGCTCGTGGAATAGGGGAGGAAACAGATATTGTAGGAAAAGAAATGTATTCATTCCTTGACCGCAGTGAAACAAGTCTGACACTGAAACCTGAAATGACTGCCGGCGTTGTAAGAGCTTATATTGAACACTCCATGGGAAACCAACAGCCTTTAAATAAACTTTTTTATATCTCTCCAATGTTCCGGCAGGAAAAACCACAGGCAGGCAGGCTGAGACAGTTCCATCAGTTTGGCGGCGAGGCTCTTGGAAGCACCTCCCCTTACCTTGATGCAGAAATGATTCAGGTTTCCTTTCATATACTTAAACAGCTTGGACTGAAGGATCTCACGGTCAAAATAAATACTCTCGGCGTTCCTGCCTCAAGGGAGATTTACAAACAAAAACTAAAATCCTTCCTTAAGGATAAAAAGCATCTTCTTTCTGCAGACAGTAAAAAAAGATTTGATAATAATGTCTTAAGAATTTTCGATAGCAAGGTGGAAGAAGACCAGCATCTTCTAAAAGGCGCACCAACTCTGTTGGAATATTTAGATGATGAAAGCAGAAATGATTTCGATGTTTTAATGAAAGCAATCGCTTCGGCAGGGATTCCTTTCGAGATCGATCCCAAGCTTGTAAGAGGACTGGACTACTATACCAAAACCACCTTTGAAATTATTAGCGGTAAGGTTGGTTCACAAAGCGCTCTGTGTGGTGGCGGAAGATACGACCTCCTTATCGAAGAACTTGGCGGTAAACCAACTCCGGGCGTAGGATTTGCAGCCGGCATTGAAAGAATACTCCTTGCCTGTGAAAATGAAAAATCTTTCACTCTTCCTGATGATTCTTTGGATCTTTATATAGTTAAACTTGATAAAGAACTCTCTAATGTTATTTTTGATGCCGCCTCCTTTTTCAGAAGAGCAAATTATTCCATCGATTTTGATTATCTCGACCGCAGTGTCAAAGCTCAGATGAGGGAAGCAAATAAATTGAATGCAAGATTCGTTCTATTCATAGGTGGAGATGAATATAAGTCTGGTTATTGCAATCTTAAGAATATGAGCACGGGTGATCAGCTTCAGGTACCTCTGAATCAATTAGATCAAATCTTAACTAACTTAAAGAATGTTTCTTAAAAATGTATCCTGAATTATTTAAAATTGGACCCTTTACAGTTTACAGCTTTGGTTTAATGCTGGGCATAGCATTTGTTTTATCAAGTTACCTGTTAACAAAGGAGATGGAACGGCGGAAATTAAGTCCAAATCTAGCCACGGAGGTCACCTTACTTGCCATTATCTTTGGAATCATCGGAAGCAAGCTTTTCTATTTGTTTGAAAACTGGGATCTTTTCATAAACAATCCAATCAGACAGACATTTTCCCCTGGCGGCCTAACCTTCTATGGCGGTTTAATCTTAGCAATTATTGCAATATGGATTCATGTAAAAAGGAAAAACATACCTTTCCTATATATTGCTGATGCAGCCTCCCCTTCATTAGCGCTCGCCTATGGAATAGGAAGAATAGGATGTCACCTTGCAGGAGATGGTGATTATGGGATTCCAACTAATTTACCCTGGGGGACTAACTATGAACATGGCACAGTTCCCCCTTCTGTAATGTTCAGAGGATCAGAAATTGCCAAACATTATCCCGGTGGAATAGTTCCTGATAATACTCCGCTTCACCCTACGCCCATTTATGAATTTTTAATAATGCTCTTAATCTTTTGGATATTATGGAGCTTAAGAAAGAAAGACTGGGCGGATGGTAGATTATTCATGCTCTATCTTATCCTTGCTGGCATCGAAAGGTTTTCAATTGAATTTATTCGCTTAAACGACCGGTTATTATTTAGTTTGACTGAGGCTCAATTGATCTCAGTTTTATTAATATTAATAGGGTCTATCGGATATTATTATTTTGCTTATAATAAAAATGTTAAAAAGTTCGTCCCCCTCCCATTAAACACAGATAGTAAAAAAGTCAAGCACAATCATCACCCAAAACATTAACTCATGCAATTAATAATCGGGCGTAAACCAGTTCTTGAGGCCATCAATTCAGGTGATGAAATTGAACAGGTCTATTTACTATTTGGACAGAAGGGAGATATAATAAATACAATTATTGTCGCGGCTAAAAAGAAGGGGATTAAATTAAGCCAGCTTCCTTACGATAAGTTCATTGCTGTAACAGCCAATGCAAATGCTCAGGGTGTGGCAGCAAGGAAATCATCAGGCAAATTTTATTCTCTTGAGAATATCATTAGCGAATCAAAAAAATCCAAATTCCCACTAATTTTAATCCTTGATTCTATTCAGGATCCAAGGAATCTCGGCGCAATTATTAGGACCGCCGAATGTTCCGGCGTTGATGGAATCATTATTACAAAGTATAACAGCGCTTCAATAAATGAAACCGTTATAAAAACATCCGCAGGTGCAGCAGAACATTCAAAGATCTGTATCGTTAATAACCTCGTTAATGTAATTAAGTTTCTGAAAGAAAATGGTTTCTGGATAATAGGAGCATCATTAGAGGAAAGCAAAGATTATACATCTATAGATTATAAACTTCCCGCAGCTTTAATTATCGGTAACGAAGAAAAGGGTATAAGAAGATTAACAGCGGAAAATTGCGATTTTCTTATTAAGATTCCAATGAAGGGGAAAATACAATCCTTAAACGTATCCGTCGCTTCGGGTATTATACTTTTTGAGATACTGCGCCAAAGAAGCCTACCTTAAGCATTGTCCTGATATTATTAAAATAGAATAGGGCACTATTTTTCCCCCTTTTAAATTTCTATATAAATGAAAATTATTTTAGTTATTATTAATTACCTTTCATTATCTTTCAACGTTAATATTTATTTATTAATATAATAATTGTTTTATTTTCAAGCATAATCGAGGAATAGAGGAAGTGAAGAGAATTCTTACCAAATCCGCAGTAGCTATAGTTTTTGTTCTTTTGTTCGCAGGTTGGGGTGCTGTTGGTCATAAGATCATCAGTCAAAACATTTATAAAAGTTTTCCTTCTGCAATGCATTTCCCAAATACCTGGAGCACTTTTCTTACATTTCATGCTTCAGATCCCGACAATAGGAAGAATAGCGATACGACTGAATCGCCAAGGCATTTTATAGATATTGACGCTTATCCGGAGTTTGTAGCTCACGGGTTTATTAGCCAGAGCTATGATACAAATGTTACTTTACATGGTTCATCCTGGATAATTACACAAGGTGTTTTGCCATGGGCCATAGTCCTCTGGGAAGATTCATTAAGGCGTGCTTTTCAGCAAGGGAACTGGAGCATGGCAATGCAGTTGTCCGCAGATCTTGGTCATTATGTCGGCGATGGACATCAGCCATTGCATATTACCTCAAATTATGACGGCAAGGATACCCACCAAAGGGGTGTACATTCCAGGTATGAAACTGATTTGGTAGGAAGATATCAGAGCAGCATTTATTATTCCAATGATTCTGCCTCTTATGTAAGCGATATCAGCAATTACGTATTTGATTTCATATATACAGATTATAAATATGTTGATTCAGTGCTTTATGGTGACAGCGTTGCAACTGCCTTTGCTGATACTGACGCGGGAGTTGTCTATCTTCAGAAATACTGGGATATATGTGGTAACCAGACTTTTTTATTAATGAAGAATGCTTCCAAATCAGCTGCTGATCTTATATATACAGCCTGGGTTGATGCTGGCAGCCCTGATCCTAATACTACATCTGTAAATGATAAACCTATATCTCCGGCATCATTTAACCTTTATCAGAACTACCCGAATCCTTTTAATCCTGCTACTTCAATTAAGTTCAGTATAGCAGAAAAAGGGAATGTAACTCTTAAAGTATTTGATGTGGTTGGAAGAAAGGTTGCTGAACTGGTCAATGGTGAAAAAGAACCGGGCAATTATGAAATCACTTTTGACGCATCAAAACTTTCAAGCGGTGTTTATTTCTTTCAGCTCAGCTCAGCTGGATCATTTCAATCAAAGAAAATGATCTTAATGAAATAATTACATCTGCAGGTAATTATATTGGTTTAGTAACTAATATTGATTTCCTGCCCAATGTGTTTAAACCTTAATATGTATTTATTAGTCAAACAATTTATTAAATAATTCAGGAATAGAGGAAGTGAAGAAAATTCTTACCAAAACAGCAGTAGCCATAGTGTTAGTTCTTATGTTCGCAGGATGGGGCGGGACAGGTCATAAAATTATAAATACCAATATTGCGGTATGTTTTCCCGCCTCAATGAATGTCCCCACTACATGGAGCCCTTTTCTGATTGCACATGCTTCAGATCCCGATAATAGGAAAGGTACCGATCCTACTGAATCACCAAGGCATTTTATAGATATTGACTCTTATCCGGAGTTTGTTGCAAACGATTCTATCAACCGTGATTATAATGCTTTTGTTGCTCTGCATGGTTCCAGTACTGTAATTTCAAATGGCATTCTTCCCTGGGCTATTGTCCGCTGGGAAGATTCATTAAAACGTGCATTTCAGCAGGGTAACTTGACCCTGGCAATGCAGTTGTCAGCAGATCTCGGACATTATGTGGGTGACGGGCATCAGCCTCTCCATTGCACTGAAAATTATGATGGCGCTATGACAAATCAAAGTGGTGTCCATTCAAGGTATGAAACTTCGTTAGTTGGTAAATATCAGACTAGTATTGTTTATACCAATGATCTTGCTACGTATGTCTCCGATGTAAGTTCATATGCTTTTAATTTCATATATCTTTCCAATAAATATGTCGACTCCACGCTTTATAGTGATAGCGTAGCAACTGCGTTTGCTGGTACAAACAGTTCTAAAGATACAGTATATCTTAAGAAATATTGGGAATTATGTGGAAATCAGATTATCTATTTAATGAAGAATGCTTCTAGGGCAACTGCCGATATTATTTATACAGCATGGATTGATGCGGGTAGCCCTAATCTGAGTGGAACAAATCCAGTTGAATTAGTTTCTTTCACAGCTGCTGTATCTAAAAATATTATTAACCTTAACTGGAAAACTGCTACCGAATTAAATAATACAGGTTTCGATATTGAAAGAGGTTCTGCAAATAATTCTGATGGCGATATTATTTATACTAAAATTGGATTTGTAAAAGGTGCGGGCAATAGCATTGCTACTAATAGTTACTCATATTCGGATAAGATGAACATATCCGGCAAATATTATTACAAGCTAAAACAAGTAGATAATGATGGTAGTTTTAAATTGAGCGCTGCTGTTGAAGTAAATTTTAACGCGCAAGTAAATAGCTTTTATCTTGATCAGAATTATCCTAATCCCTTTAACCCCAGCACTACAATTGCGTATTCTTTACCTGAAGCATCAAATGTTAAACTTTCTGTTTTTAATGTTCTTGGGCAGCAGGTAAAAATTGTAGAGAATGTTTATAAAAATGCTGGTAATTATAAGGTGACCCTTAATGCAAACGACCTTAATAGCGGAATTTATTTTTATAAAATAGAAGCGGGACAGTTTTCCCAGATCAGAAAAATGATCCTGATAAAATAAAACAATGAACTCACTTAAAGAAATAAAACCCGCAGAAAGAACAGAAAATATTACGTATGCTGTCAGAGATATTATTTTAGTTGCTAATGAAGCTGCTAAAGCGGGAAAAGAATTGCTTTATCTGAACATCGGCGATCCGAATCTTTTTGATTTTGCCCCCCCTAAACATATTGTGGAATATACTTATAAGGCAATGCTTAATAATAAGAACGGATATTCCCCTTCTTCAGGAATCAAAGAAGCCGTTGATGCTATTGAAAAGGAAGCCAATAGGAAAGGAATTGATAATGTGCTCGATATCTTTGTCACCACCGGTGCAAGCGAAGCAATCGATATCTGCCTGACCGCTCTTGTAAACCAGGGTGAAA
>OCZT010002337.1_pt1 | contig 19608 bp, 18 predicted proteins | sample 1539031 | NCBI WGS metagenome assembly OCZT01 (sample SAMEA3539308, study PRJEB22396) | soil metagenome | biome: tundra; feature: field; material: soil | place: USA | collected 2010-05 | depth 0.15 m | reverse complement strand
GATGAAAACATAGGCGCAGAAATCGACGAAGCCCGTGGCGAGGGCACTCAGGCCGGTGCAGACCGAGTAGAGCAGCACGGTGATCGTCAGCATTCGGGCGCGGCCGAAGCGGTCGCCCAACGCACCGAAGATCAGGCCGCCGATCGCCCAGCCAACAAGAAAGAAACAAACGGTGTAAGGGGCGTATTCCGTGGCCAATTTCTTGTCGCCGATGATGCTCTCCATGGCACCGTCGCGCGCCAGATTGAAGAATTGTTGGTCGAGGCAGTCGAAGAGCCACGCCAGCGAGGCGACGGTAAAGACGAACCAGTGGTGCGGAGTGAAGGAGCGCCACCAAGACTGAACGGGGGGGGAGTTAGGGGGCATGCGAAAAACGAAAGTCAGAGTTTCACCGGCATGCCGCGCTCGGCTGATTCATAAATGGCGCGGACGAGTGCGACGGCTTTGCGGCCTTCGCGGCCATCGAGCGCAAGCGGACGGTTCTGCCGAATGGCGTCGACCAAACTCTGGAGTTGGCGCCGGTGCCCCTCAAAATTGATGGCCCCGGGATCGCCCGCGCCGGAGCCGAGGGCGTTGGCGCTGCTACTGGCGCGGATCGCCTCGTCCTCCGGCCGGGCCTCGCGGAATTCCCAGCGCGCGATGCGGTCGTCTTCGAGCACGACCGAGCCGTGCTCGCCGCAAAGCTCGAGGCGCCGCGACCAACCCGGCCAGACCGCCGTGCTGGCCTCGATGGTGCCCAACGCCCCGCTCGCGAACTTGAGCGCAGCGCAGGCGGTATCCTCGCCCTCGATGCCGGTATGCACACGGCGGGTTTTCCAAGCAAAAACTTCCTCGGGCATGCCGGCAAACCATTGGAGCAGGTCGATGCCATGCACGGCTTGGTTGATGACGGCGCCGCCACCGTCGAGCGCGAGCTTGCCCTTCCAGCCCGTGTAATAGGACGCCGCGCGGTGCCACTTCACGTAGGCGCTTGCGAGCACGAGTCGTCCAAAACGGCCGGCTTCGACCGCCGCCTTCACCGTGCGCGCACCCTCGCCAAAGCGGGCTTGAAAAATCGGCATGACGCGCACCCCGGCGGCATCGGCCGCGCGGATGATCTCGTCGGCGCGCTCGGTGGTGATCTCGATGGGTTTTTCGATGACGATGTGTTTGCCCGCGCGGATGGCCGCGAGCGCGGGCTCGAGGTGGGCGCCGCTCGGCGTGGTGATGCACACGATATCGAGCCCCGGCCGAGCCATCAGTTCGTCCGTGTCCAGAGTCCAGAAGGACACGCCGTGCCGCTCGGCGAACGCTACGCAACGCTCTGGAATGCGATTGGCCACCCCGACAATATGCACGTCGTTTAGCCGGGTGATCGCCTGCGCGTGAAAGTCGGCAATCATGCCGACCCCGACGATGCCAAAACCAAGGGTGGGAGGAGATGAGGTGGCGGCCATGGGTGAAACGGGGCGGGACGCAGCCTATCAGCAAGACCGGCAGCCCGCGCCAATGACAAGCATCGAGCGCGGATTATTTGCCCGAGCCCGGCGTATAGTAAGGGCCGAGCGTCGCGACGATTTTCGCAAGCAGCTCGGCGGAGTCGACGGGGCCGTTGTGGCGGTAGATGATCTTGCCCCCTGGCGCGATGAGCACCGTGTGCGGGAGCGGGCCGGGCCACTCGGGGTCGAGTGCCTTGACGAGCGCGTCGGTGCTGGCCTCGGTGTAGAGATAATTCGTCGCGTCGCGGCCTTCGGCTTTAAGGACGCGCTTGAGCCGGCCGGGCGGCACGGCGTGATGGTTCTCCAGGAATTTTCTCACCTGCGGCTCCAGCTTGGGATCGTCGAGGCTGAGAGAAACGAACTCGAAGTCGCGGTTGCCGAGCCGGCGCGAGAGCGAGACGAACTCGGGAAACTCGGCGACGCATGGCGCGCACCAGGTGGCCCAGACGTTGATCAAGCGGAGCCGGTTCGTGTCGTTCTTCGCGAGCTTAGCGACACCCGCCGCATCGATCTTCGCGAGATCGACGGGCTCGGCCTTCCATTTTTCCTCGGCAGCGACGATGTCTCCTTTCTTGGTGTTCCACTTGGTCGAGCAGCCAACGACAGGGGTTGTCGCGACTGTGACGGGCTTGCCGGCAAGCATTTCGACGACGGCATTGCGGGCGTCGAATGACTTCATGGTCTTCACATCCTCGAAGCGTGAATCGTCCACACGCCCGACGTAGCGGAGCTTGCGCTGCGCGTCGAAGAGGAAGACGTGTGGCGTGGCGAGGCAGCCATAATCCTTCGCAATCTGCTGCGTGTCGCCGTCGTAGAGATAGGGGAAGGGAAAACCCTGCTCCTTCGCGTAGAGAATCATCTCCTCGTAGCTGTCGTTGTATTTGCTGTAGCCGAGCTCGGTGACGGCGACGCCTTCGGGGCTGTTGGGGTTGATCGCGACGACCGCAAGGCCTTTACCGGCGAACTCGCGCGCGAGCGGGAGGAGGCGCGTCTCGGCGGCGTGCGAATAGGGGCAATGGTTCGAGAGGAACACGACCATGAGCACGGGCGCCTTGCTCGCGGTAAAATCCGCCAGCGAATAGAATTTCCCGTCCACGCCCCTCAGGTGGAAGTCGGGCGCGGTATCACCGAGCGCAAGTTTGTGCGCATCGGCCGGCATTTCGCTTTCAAGATCGACGGTGCCGTCGGCGTTGCGTTTGACCTTTTGCTGGGCGAAAGCGGAAAGCGCCAGGAGGCAAGCCAGTGCGAATCGGAGGAGGGTTTTCATAGAATTGATTTCAAGCCGACGCAGCGAGCATGCCGCGGATGTAGCCGACACACTCTGCGAGGCCAGCGACCTTTTCCTTCGTGCTCTCCTCGTATTCGAAGCCGACAACGTCGGTGTATTTCGTCTCCAGCAACGCGGTGAGCATGCCGCGGATATCAAGGCGACCGCGTCCGATGACCACCGGCGCCGGATCCTTGGTGGGGCCACCAACCGGCGCGGCGGTATCCTTGATATGTAAATCGAGCAGGCGGCTGCGGCAGCGGTGGATCGCCTCGACCGGGTCAATACCGGCCCGGAAACCGTGGCCGACATCAAGGCACACGCCGAGGCGCGGGTCGAACGGTTCGAGCACCTTCATCGTCTCGAAGGGCGACGCATAAAGGTCAGTGGGACCGTGGTTGTGGATGGCCACCTTGATGTCGTATTCTTTTACCAAACGGTCGACAAGCGGCAACGCCTCCTTCAGGGGATGGCCAACGATGAGCGGCACACCCGCGGCGCGGGCGTTGTCGAATGCTTTGCGCGCCGTTGCCTCGTCTTTTGTGAAATCTACGACGCCGGTGCCGGTGACAGTGATGCCGGCCAGCTTGAACTTCTCCGCCACGGCCCGGCATTGTTCGGGCGAGCCGTCTGCCCACGGAACGTGGGTTTTGTAGAGGGACACGTTCTCGATCTTGAGTTGTTGGAGCACGGCGATCAGATCTTCCACGGAAGATTTGCTGAGCGAAAAGGACGCAACGCCGAGTTTCAGGTTGGTAGAGCGCCCACGGGCATCAGGCTTTTTCACTGCAGTTTCGGCTGCCCGGACTGCAGTGACCGCAGCGCCTAGGAAAGGAAACGTCAGCGCCGCCGAAACGGCGGTTTTCAACACGTCGCGACGAGACAGGGTGGGAGTCTGGAGACGCATAAATGAACGAGGAGGGTTGGGGAGGGTAGATTTGGGATTCACTTGAAGGTCGTGCTTATGGATTTGAGCCGCACCCGATTGAAGTCCGATGTAGATCACTGGTTTAATAGCGCCCACCAATTGAATTAGGACACGGGTTCAGAGGCGCAGGATCTGCTGAAATCAATGCCTCAGGTAGAACTATGAGAAAGAGCCCTCAATTGTCCCAATCTGGTCCCGCGGGACTATTCCTTCCATTGGAGCCCCATGAACAACCCATATAGTCGTAGAACCTTTCTGAAATCCGCCCCGCTCCTGCCAATGGCGGTTGCCGCCGTGGTCGGGCTGAGGCCCGAAGCCGTCCTTGCGAATGAACCCGTGAAGCGCCTTGGCGGCACGTTCGTCAAACCCGCGCTCAACGTCTACTCGTTTAATTCACGGCTGAACGCTGGCGTGAAGAAGGCGGGTGACGGCATCACGTTGTTCGATCTGTTGGATTTTTGCTGCACCCATGACCTGGAAGGCATCGATGCGACCGGCTACTACATGCCCGGATATCCCGATGCGCCGCCGGACGCCTACATTTACGAATTCAAGCGCCGGGCTTACGAACTGGGCGTCGGTATCGTCGGCACCGGGACACGCAATTATTTCATCACCGCCGACAAAGCCCTCCGAGCCGAGGGGGTCAAACACATCAAGCTGTGGGTTGAGGTTGCGTCGCGTCTCGGCGCTCCCGTTCTCCGTGTTTTTGCCGACGATCTCGTCCGCCGGGAGAGCTGGAAAAAGGCACTCCCCGGCTATGCCCACGGCGATGTGCAGGCTTGGGTCGCGGACGATCTGCGGGAGTGTGCCGAGCACGGCAAGCAGCATGGGGTCATCATCGGCGTGCAGAATCACGGAGACTTCAATGGCACGGCGGCGGAGTTTCTTGGGCTGCTCAAACTCGTTGGCTCAAATTGGTGCGCGCCCGTGCTGGACACCGGATATTTCAACACTCCCGATCCCTATGTCGACATTGCGCAGGTCGCCCCATACGCGGTGAATTGGACCGTGAAGCAGAGCGTTTTCGACGGCGGATACGGCGACGTGTCGATCGACCTGGAGCGCTTGATGCGCATCGTCCGCGGCGCCGGCTACCGGGGTTACCTGCCGATCGAAACCCTATCGCCGAAGGGCCAGCCCTATGATCCATTCACGTTGGTTCCGGCATATCTGAAACGACTCCGGGCCGCGATTGCTGCGACCGCGTGATTTTTCATACCAATCCCGCAAGTTTTCCCTCTCGAAATCATGAATCTATCCTTGCGTTTTTCCCGCTGCCAAGGCGCCTCGTTTCCTTCATTTTTGCTCGGGCTTGCCCTGCTGTCCCCTCCCGGCGCATTTGCGAAACCAGTCGAGACCACCTATGAGACGGAGATGAACCCGGCCTATGCTTCGGTGCAGATCGTGACCGTGGCAGATCCGAGCGGCAAGCCGGCCAAGCCAGCCGGTTTCAATCATCCCGGCGTGCTGGTCAACCGGGCCCAGTTGGATGAGATCAAGCGACGGGTCGCCGCAGGCATCGAGCCACAGAAGACAGCTTTCGAGAAGATGAAGGCGAGCCCACTTTGCGCATTGGATTACACGGCGCATCCGGTCCCGACCGTGATGAGCGGCCCGAATTCCAATCCCGAGATCGGAGCAAAGGCCGAGTTAGCCGATTGCGAGGCAGCCTACGGTCAGGCCCTGATTTGGTGCATTACGGGTGATTCGGCTTACGCCCAGAATGCAGTAAAAATCATGAACGCGTGGTCCCATACGCTGACGGGTGGCCACCGCTACGCGAACGGGCCGATTCAATCCGCCTGGTGCGCCTCCGTCTTTGCGCGGGCGGCGGAAATCATTCGTTACACTTACACCGGCTGGTCCGATGCTGACATTGCGAGTTTTCAGAATATGCTCCGCACCCAATACCTCCCGTTCATGATCCACGGCGATTGCGAGAACGGCAACAAGGAGCTGGCGATGACCGAGGCACTCATTAACATTGGTGTCTTCAACGACGACCGGGCGGTCTTCAACCTCGGAGTCAAAATGTGGCGCGGTCGGACACCAGCCTACATCTACCTGAAGGCCGACGGGCCGAAGCCCATCGAGCCACCGGGATGTGGACCCGCGATCTGGAGCAACAAAGGTCTCATGCCTGAGTTGGTCGATGGAATCACGCAGGAGGCTGCGCGCGATTCGCATCACTCTTGGCTCGCTTTCTCCTCGATGGTGGACGCCGCCGAGACCGCCCGGCAGCAAGGCGTCGACCTCTACGGCGAAGAGGGCAAACGCATGATGGCCGCGCTGGAATTCGAGGCGCAATATCTGCCACCCAACAACGCACCACGGCCGAAGAACTTGGAGTTCAGCGTCCAGCCGACCTGGGAGATTGCCTACAATCATTTTCACAATCGGCTGGGCCACGATCTGCCAAAGATGGCGGCGGTTCTCACCACGGTGCGGCCTACCGGTGTCAACCACCACATGGCTTGGGAAACCCTTACCCATGCCGAACTCGGCGCAGTCGGTCTCCCGCCTATTAACAAGAATGCCCAACCGTAGTCATCATTATGTAGCGGTGAGAGTGCTGCACACGACTGGGTTCGTTTTCTCGCAATCTGCGGTTGGATGGTAGGATTGAACCTCGTCATGCAGAAGCACACGCCCGGCTCCGAAGTTAAGCAGTGTTAGCTCAAACCAGCATCCCGTTTTCCCGATGCCTTTTCACACTTCTCATTCGATTGCGGGAAAATGGAATCCTCTTGCGGGATGCCTGTCGCAATTAATCACCTTCACTCGATGAATCACAGATCGACTTGGCGGAAGGTTTGGTTGCTGGCATGGGCGCTGTGGTCCTTGGCCGCGATGCGCGTCACGGCAGGGGAACGGCTCACCCTCAACTTCAATCCCGACTGGCGCTTCATAAAGTCCGATCCTTCGGGCGCCACCGCGCCAGACTTCGACGATTCCGCGTGGTCGCATGTCTCCACGCCGCACACTTATAACGACAGCGACACCTTCGACAATTGGTCGACACCAGGCCATCGCGGAGAGCAGCTCCAATGGGGTGGCCGCACGTGGTATCGGAAGACCTTCACTGCGCCGGCGGTGTGGAGTGGGAAGAAAGTCTTCATCGAATTCGAAGCCGCGCGACAGATCGCGGAAGTCTATCTGAACGGCACCAAACTCGGCATCGCGAAGACCGGCTTCACGCCGTTCGGCTTCGATCTCACGCCGCATTTGAAGATCGGTGCGCCCAACGTCCTCGCCGTGATGGTCGACAACCGCTTCATGAAGGATCCGCTCGATCCGGCGACCGAGGCCGAGATTGCACAGCGTAGCGGCACCGAAAAATCCGCCGCGCCGCTCAGTTCGCAGGCGAACGTCAATCTCACGCAGCTCCACTCCGAGATCAACAAGACCATCCCCGACAAGCTCGAGGATCTCCAGGCCGACCAGATTCCTTGGAACAACCCGCACTGGCACCCGGCGCACGGCGGGCTTTACCGCAACGTCCGCCTCATCGTCACCGATCCGCTCCACATTTCGCTTCCGCTCTACTCGTTCCTCGAAACTGTCGGGCCTTATGTCTATGCGACCGAGATTTCGCCCGACTCCGCGCAAATTGGCATCGAAGTCCCCGTGCAAAACGGCCGCGCTACCACGCAGAACGTCGAGCTGCGCGCGGAAATCTTCGATGCCAATGGCAAATCCGTGCTCGCCCTCACGCAGTCACAATCACTCGCCGCCGGCGCCAATGGCGAATTCAAGGTGAGCGGCAAGCTCGCGTCGTCACGGCTGTGGGAGCCGGACTATCCGCATCTTTACCGGGTCGTTTGCTCGCTGCGCGTCGGAGGCGAAACCGTGGACACCGCGGAGGTGCCGCTTGGAATTCGCGCGGTTAAGTGGGATATCGCACAGGGATTTTTCATCAACGGCCGCCATGTGAAGCTCCATGGCTGGGGCCAGAAACCGACCGACGAGTGGCCGGGCCTTGGCGCCGCTCAGCCCGATTGGATGCACTTCTTCACGCTCGACCTTATGAAGCAGGCCGGTGGCAACTTCGTGCGCTGGGGCCACAGCGCCTGCGGTCCCGCCCAGATCAACGCCGGCGACCAACTCGGCCTGATCACCCTTCAGCCGGGCACCGACGGCGAATCCGACACGGTGAAGGCCGCATGGCAGCTCCGCGCGATGGCGTTTCGCGATTTGGTGATCTATTTCCGCAACAACCCCTCGATCCTCATCTGGGAGGGCGGCAACCAAAAGGTCACGCGGGGGCACGCCGCCGAGCTGCGCGGGCTCATGGACAAATATGATCCGCATGGCGGCCGCGCCTACACGCACCGGCGGGCGGACAAGATCGACGCGGAGTTCATGGACATCGGCGAAGGCACCGAAGGCGGCCGCGAGATCGCAACGCTGCCCGTCGTCGAGGGGGAATACGACCGCGAGGAATCGCCGCGCCGCGTGTGGGACGATTTTTCACCGCCGAACTTCGGCTACCCCGAGGCGAAGGGCATGACCTACGATCTCACCTCGGAGCAATATGCGGTCAACCAAGTCGCGCAGTTCGTGAAGAAACTCGGCGCACCCGAGCACAGCGGCGGCGCCAACTGGATTTTCTCCGACAGCACGAGCGGCGGCCGGGTGCCCGCCGAGGTCGCCCGCGCCGGTGGCGAGGTCGATGGCGTGCGCCTGCCGAAGGAGGCATATTACGTGTGCGCGGCGATGTTCCGCAACGACCCGCAAGTTCACATCATCGGCCACTGGACTTATCCCGCCGGCACGAGGAAGAACGTTTACGTTGCGTCGAACGCGGGCGACGTCGAACTGTTCATCAACGGCAAGTCGCTCGGCCACGGCAAGGTCTCGGACAAATATCTCTTCATGTTTGTGAACGTCGTGTGGGAGCCGGGCGAAATCAAAGCGGTCGCATCCACCGGCGGCAAAGTCGTCGCCACACAGGCCAAGCACACCATCGGCGCGCCGGTCGCGTTAAAACTCACGGCGCAAACCGGACCCGATGGGCTGCGTGCGGACGGTGGCGACATCGCGTTGATCGATGTCGAAGCGGTGGATGCGAACGGCGAGCGCTGCCCGACCTTCCAGCAGCGCGCCGATTTCGAGACAAGCGGCCCGGCCGTCTGGCGCGGCGGCTACAACAGCGGAAAAATCAACTCGATCAACAACTCCTTCCTCGACCTCGAGTGCGGCATCAACCGCGTCGCGGTGCGCGCGACACGCGACGCCGGCACCATCACTGTGAGCGCGAGGTGCGAAGGTCTGAAGCCCGGCAGCGTGACGATCACGTCGCACGTCTTTGCCGCGAATAACGGAGCGAGCGCGACGCCGCCCGCCGCGCCGGCGGTGAAGTTGCCCGCACTGGCGCCGGTGTATCTGGCTTTCACCAGCCCGACGGCCAAAACAAGTGCTCCCGCCCCGAAGTCCGCTGCGATGTTGGGCAAGTTTATCAAAACGCTCAACTACACCGGACCGCAGGCTTCGATCGTCCACGTCGAGGTCAATGCGCGCGACGGTCGCAACATTTATGTCGACCGTGACTACACATTCGCGGAGTTGCCGGCCGACCTCGTGGGCGCCGACTGGGCGCAGGTAGCCGATGCTGATCAGCGCTACAACGCCGTCGACTTCATCGAACTCGCAGTCACCGGCGGCACTGTGGTGTCGATTGCACACGACGAGCGTGCGCCGCTGCCAGAATGGCTTACGAAGCAATTCCAAGCGACGGCGCAGAGTCTCACGATCAACGGGAAGCCGATGAAAATCTTTCAGCGCCGGGTGGCACGCGAAGAAAGTCTGACGTTCGGCTCGAATACCGAAGGCGCACCGGTGCGCGCCAACATGTATGTCGTGCTCGTGAACGCCGCGAAGTGACGAGTGTGCTTCGGCGACTTCTCGCGGAGTAGGCGAGCGGCAATCAGCCGCTTGGCCCGCGCTATTTTGAAAGGGTCTGGCACGCTACGGGGGAGACAGAAATCTGAGCGGCCAGAATGCTTAAACGTTGCGCCGCTGAGTGATGGTCGTGCCAGGCCGTAAACGCCACTACGGTAAACGCCGGCATGAAAGTGACCGAGCGATCACAACGCGTTAATGGCCGACCGCACCTCAAAAAAGGCGTGTTTCCAAATTGGTTGCAAACCGGTTCCGTGCTGCCGCGCGCAGCCCCAGTATTGCTGCTGGAATCCCCTAACGGCCTCCATGTGAAATCCGTCGTTTCAGAAATCAACCTATTCGGCACGCGGCTTCTCGCGAAAACTTTGATCAACATCTTGGGCGCAACTTAAAAGGAGGGCTTCTTCTGCAGCCAGCATTCTCGCGCTCGTCAAGCGATGTGCATGACCGATTCGCATAAACTCAAGATTCGCGCATGGTGGACAGTTCGTTGTCGGTAACGCGCCCTCATCCCTCGGGACTGGGCACGAAGTAGGGCCGTCGCGAGACGGCACAGGAAAGGAGAGCATGCAAAACATCGCCCTCTGGATCTCCTGGTATGCCCTTACGCTGATTGTCATGATCGCGTACGGGGAGTATCAGCCGAGAGCCGCTAACTAAGAAAACCACGCCGCCTCGGGAGTGACCGTTTGCTCCTGGGGCGGCTTTCTTTTGCTGGGTTGTTTACCCCGCCCCGAAACTGAATTAACGCATACTTCCACTTAGACGAGGCGCGGGTTTTGGAGTGCAGCTCAGCTCAGACCAAAATTTGTTAAAAACCACCTGACACAACTGTCGCGGATGAATCGGCGCGGATTCCGGCATTGGCTCTTAAAAACTCTCGAAATTTCGTCAAGAACTTAGGTTAACCTTTCCACCGGCGGTTAACCACAACGACCCGATGCCCTCTGTCACCACGAGAATGACGTGTTTCACAATCCAACGTCTCGGGCACACCGCCACCGGATATGGCAAAACGGTCACAGGGCCGCGACCCCGACTCGCCTTGCGGTCGCGGTTACTTAACGGATTGGACTGAGGGCGAGGCGAAACCCCAGGCCGTCGCCACGGTAACCAGAGCCTCCCCCGCTGCGGTAGGTGGACTGACAGTTGACCGCGGTGTTGACCCAACTGCCGCCGCGGTTGACGCGGCCCGAACCCGAAGTGTTGTCCGATTCAACACCGAGCGAAGCCGGATCGGTCTGCTCGTTATTGGCGTAAGAACTTGCGAGGTCGTAGCACCATTCCCACACATTGCCATGCATGTCGTAGAGCCCCCATGCATTTGGGGCTTTACTCGCGATATCATGTGTTTTTCCCCGCGAGTTGCCTTCATACCAACCCATGTGATCCAAATTCCCATTGCCGCCGTAATCACCGGTTGTGCCCGCGCGACAGGCGTATTCCCACTCTGCTTCTGTCGGTAGTGTATATTCGTATCCCATAGGGACACGGCCGGCGGAGCGTTCACTCGCAGTGACACGGCGGCAAAACTCCATCGCGTCGTCCCACGAGACGTTCTCCACCGGTTGATTCGGCCCCTTGAACTCATCCTCGCTCGGATTGTTTCCCATTACAGCTTGCCACTGAGCTTGGGTCACCTCTGTTCGGCCGAGCCAATAGCCTCGTGCAATATGAACTAAATGAGCGGGGCCGTCGCTCGCATCGCCCATCGTGAAAGTGCCGGGCGCAATCCAAAGCATCGGGAGGTTGGCCGCGCTGGCGACGGACAAGGTTTTACCAACCCAGTCGGCCGGTGGCGGCGGGCCGGCAGGAAGCTGCGTTCGCAGAGTCAAGAGCGCCTCGAGCTTGCGTTGCGCGGTGGCATCGTGCGCGCGAATCACCGGTTCCTCCGTCTTTGGATCCAACCTTGAAAGGCTGGTGCAGCCGCCTTCAAGGACGAAGGACGCAAGCACCACGAACGCGACGGACCAACAGCGTTGATTTTTCATAGCCAGGCTTCACTGGAATTGAGTCGGCGAGGCCGGAATGGCAAGACACCCAAAAGTAGCCGCCGTGGCTGGCGAGTTCATTGTTCCCGGTTAGTGCCCTACGGCCAGACCCCGATTTTCTGCTGTGCCAGAATGCAACCTATTCGGCACGGGCAAATTGCACGGGGCCCTCATCAACGAGTTAGACGGCCGCTCGTTTTACGCAAAGCGTTGAACGCGGTCTCGGGCCAGAATCGGTGCATTTAGGCACGCGGCGCGAGGATTCGCCGTCGTTGCTCCTCTTTGGAAAATAGAGAAAGAGTTTTACGATCTGATTTTATCCGAAAAAGAAGCTCAATTGGGATCGCCTTCGTTCTCCCACGTCTCGACCGCTTCGCGTGCCGTCTTCTGATGCGGGGCAGGCGAGAGCGGCGCCATTTTGGGTGTCGCATCTTTCGTCAACGCCGCGCTGACGACCGTCTGGGCTTCCTCCAGAATTTTGCGCAAGTGGGCCTCGTCGCGGAAACTCTCGGCATAAATTTTATAGATGTCTTCGGTGCCGGAGGGCCGCGCCGCAAACCAGCCGCTGGCCGTCACCACCTTGACGCCGCCGAGAGCCACATGGTTGCCCGGGGCGCGCGTGTGCATGGCCTCGATCTTTTCGCCGGCCAACTCGGTGAGTTTGATTTGCTCGAGCGACAGCTTGGCGAGCACGGCCTTTTGCCAAGGCGTGGCGGGGGCTTCCACGCGATCGTAAAACGGCTCGCCGAATTCCTGGGTGAGCCCGCGATAGATTTCGCCGGGGTTGCGGCCCGTCCGCGCCGTGATCTCCGCAGCGAGCAAACAGGGGATAAAGCCATCCTTGTCGGTCGTCCACACGCTGCCATCCAGCCGGAGAAAAGACGCACCCGCGCTCTCTTCTCCGCCGAACCCCAGTGAGCCATCGAGCAAGCCGTCGACGAACCATTTGAAGCCGACCGGCACCTCGTAGAGCTTTCGCCCCAGCTTCGCCGTAACACGATCGATCATAGCGCTGCTCACGGCCGTCTTTCCAATTGCTGCCTTTTTGGTCCACTTCGGGCGATTTTGAAAGAGCTGGGAAATGGCCACCGCCAGAAAGTGATTGGGTGGCAGCAGTCCGTCGTCGGGGGTGATGATGCCATGCCGATCGTGGTCGGTGTCGCAGGCGAACGAGAGATCGAAACGATCTTTCATCCCGATCAACCGCGCCATCGCGTAGGGCGACGATGGATCCATGCGAATCTGGCCGTCCCAATCCACCGTCATGAAACGGAAAGTGGGATCGACCGCGTCGTTGACGACGGTGAGGTCCAGCGCATGGCGCTCCGCGATTCGTGCCCAGTAGTGGACGCCGGCGCCGCCGAGCGGATCAACACCGAGCCGAAGTTTCGCGCTCCGGATCACGTCCATATTGATTACATTCCCGAGGTCGTTGACGTAAGCTTTGAGATAATCGTGCCGATGGGTCGTCGGGGCGCGCAATGCTCGCTCGTAGGGCATCCGTTTAACGCCTTCGAGATGGGTTTCGAGCAGTGCATTCGCTTTCGCCTCGATCCAACCGGTGACAGTCTTGTCCGCCGGTCCGCCATTCGGCGGGTTGTATTTGAAACCGCCGTCATGCGGCGGATTGTGCGAAGGCGTGATGACAATGCCGTCGGCGAGTCCAGTTTTTCGCCCGCGATTATAAGTCAGGATCGCGTGGGAAATCACCGGCGTCGGCGTGTAGTCGTCCCCTTCGGCGATCATCACCTCAACCTGGTTGGCCGCCAGCACCTCGAGGGCGGTCGCACAAGCCGGCGCGGACAGGGCGTGCGTGTCGATCCCGAGAAAGAGCGGGCCGGAGATTTTTTGCCGCGCGCGATACAGGCAGATCGCCTGGGTGATCGCGAGGACATGGGCTTCGTTGAAAGCCAGGTTGAACGACGAACCGCGATGCCCGGAGGTGCCGAACGCCACGCGTTGCGCTGGGACTGCGGGGTCAGGCACACCGGTATAGTAAGCGGCGATGAGCCGTGGCACATCGACCAGTATTCCGGGTGGCGCCGGCTTTCCGGCGAGGAGACTGATTTTCACGGCACGTCCTTCATTGGCGCGCCTTCGAGGGCCGCCACTTTCGCTAGCCGGCGACGATGGCGCTCCGCGCCACTAAAGCGGGCCGCGAGAAAGGTCTGAACTAACGCCCACGCAGTTTCGTGGCCAACGACGAGGCCGCCGAGGCAGATCACGTTGAGGTCGTCATCCTCGACTCCCTGACGGGCCGAAAAATTCTCATGAATCAGGCAGGCGCGGACGCCCGCCACCTTGTTGGCGGCCACACATGCGCCAACCCCGCTGCCACAGACGGCCACGCCGCGATCCACATCGCCGCGCGCGATGGCGCGCGCCAGCGGAATGACAAAATCCGGATAGTCGTCGTCCGGATGAGACCGGTGGTCTCCAAAATCATTTACGCGGTAACCGGCCTCGCGCAGCCTGCCTTCGAGATATTGTTTCAATTCAAAACCGCCGTGGTCCGCTGCAATTCCGATCCGCAGCGGCTCCATCTCCGGCGTGGTTGTCGAGTCGGTCATCGGCTCCTTTCATTTCACCGTGGATTGCGCCGGCCCTTCGCGTTCCGCCTCTTCCGAATACATCCCTTGCACCGCGAGCCCGTTGCACTGGGCGCGATGGTGCAGCGCCGCCTGCGCGGCCGCCACGTTGGCCGGAACGCCGCGCCACGTTTTCATGGCAGCGTCCTGCAGCGCGCGGCCGAAAGAAAAACTCAACGCCCACGGAGCGCCGCCCATCTGGCAGATGGCGTTCAACCGTTCAGTCGCCGCCACGTCAGCTTGCCCACCCGACAGAAATACGATTCCGGGAACCGCCGCTGGCACGGCGCGCTGCAAGCAACGCCGCGTGGCCTCGGCCATCTGCCCCACCTCAGCCTGTTGCGGGCAGTCTTTGCCCGAGAGCACCATTCCGGTCTTGAGTAACATCCCCTCGAGCACGACGCGATGCTCGGCGAGTTTTGCAAATACAGTCTGCAGCGTGCACTGGGTGATTTCCTCACAACGCGCGATCGTGTGGTTGCCGTCTATCAAGACTTCCGGCTCGACGATCGGCACCAATCCGGCCTCCTGGCTACGCGCGGCGAAAAGGGCGAGCACCCGCGCATTGGCGGCGATGCACGTCGCCGTCGGCAGTCCTTCGCCGATGGCAATCACCGCCCGCCATTTCGTGAAACGCGCGCCCAGCTCCCGATACTTCAGGAGCCGTTCCCGCAGGCCGTCGAGCCCGCGGGTTATTTTCTCACCGGCAAAATTCGCCAGTCCGGTAGTGCCCCCATCCACTTTAACACCCGGGACGATTCCTCGGCTGGTGAGGACCCCCGGCAGGGATTCTCCCATGCGGGTTCTTTGGCTCGTCGTTTCGTCCTGGAGGATCGCGCCGCTGATGCACTCGTTCAAATGGGGCGTCGTGAACAACAGTTCGCGATAGGCCCGGCGATTTTCCTCCTCGGTGGACGGGATGTTGAGCGCGGCGAATCGTTTCCCGATGGTCGGGAAACTTTCATCCGCGGCCAGGATGCCTTTGCCCGGAACCAGGAGCGCGGCGACGGTCGCTGCCAAATGGGGCTCAATCGTATCGCTCATGAAGCTCCTGTCCGAATCGGCGCTCAGCGGCGCTAAGTTGCCTGATGATGCTGCATGTTCTCCGGGTTGGTGCGGGCTAGGACTTCCTTGGCGTGGGAGGTCTCGGTCGCGGAGCCGTGTGCAATCAGGAGAAACTTGTCGGTCTTTAGCGCTGTTTCATACTGCAGGATGCTGTCCTTCGGGATGCCGATGCTAAACATGCCGGCGCCAAGTGCGCTCAACCCTCCCACTACGACGGCGCTTTCCAGCGCTCCGACAAGCCAACCGACGAGCGGCCCGGCCACAACGAGCGGCCCGAGGCCTGGAATCAAAAAGAATGCGGAGCCGAAAAGGCATCCCCAAATCCAACCCCAAAACGCTCCTCTTTTCCCCCAAGCTTTCATGCGATCGCCCGCATTGTAGTAGCCGACGACATGCTCATCAGTGTGATAGTCGCGGCCGACGATCGACAGTTTCTTCATATCGAAGCCGGATTGCTGCAGTTCCTTGACGGCTGCTTCGGCTGCCGTGTGCGTTGGATAGATTGCTACGATGGAATTGTTCGTATTCATATTTTTCGATTCGCTGTTGGGTTCGTTGAGCGAAGATAATCTGTCCGGCACTTGGCGCCCCGTGTCTTGTTCGCATGTCAATTCCCGCTTGGCTTGTTCCCAATCGGATTTCGACGCGTCGTGCGCGGGACGACCGTTAACCACGGCAAGTTCAAGCGCGCGCTCCCGCACCATCTTGCGGGTCACCGGTCCGTGGCTGGCGGAATTTTTCATCAGAGCATCCTGCTTTTGTAGATTTGTATTCACGAGATATGGCCGGGAAATTCACGGTTCGTTCTTGCCCGCTTGCCGGCTGCCCGGGCGGCTTGGAACATTCGATCCCGCTCGGCTTCCTCGGCTCCTTCGTCGAGCAGCTGCTCGGTTTCGCTGCGCCCCTCGTCATCCTCGTCTTCACTGGGCGACTCCGGCGCTTGGACGCCGGTTGTGCCCGGCACGGGATCCCAGCGTTTTGTCTCGGGGAGCGCTTCGAGGATCGCGTCCTGCCGATCGATGTCCGACTCGCCGGTCAATTCGCGCTTGGCTTGTTCATAATCAGACTGCCGCACCTGCGGGGGCGCATGACCCGCGAGCAAGGCCAATTCCTGCGCGCGCGCGCGCACCATTTCGCGGGTCACCATGCCGATGCCGGTGGAGTTGTCGGTCAAAACGCCTTTATTGAGGGGATTTTTGCCCAAGGGTTTATGTCCGTAAGTTCAGCGCCTTATTCGTGGGCATTCCTATTTCAGGTGCCGGCCTTTACGACGTTGTGATCAGCCGTATGCTGGATGGTGGCCTTGGTGAGGTTCACGAACACCTTCGAGTCTGTGTAACTGATCCGTTCGATCTTGGCAGATGGGATTAGGATTTCCTTGCCCGCATACCAATGGCCGGCTTCGACGGCCAGTTCGCAAACTGCCCAGCTTTTGTCGTCCACCATGAAGCCGCTCACGGTGCCAATCTCGCCATCGGTCGCGTGAATCGCGTAGCCGGTCACCGCCTTCATGCTTTGGAGATGCTTGTCGGCCCGGTGATGGTGCTGCCTTTGGGCTTCCATCTGGTCCTTCGATGGTGGCATTACCACGGGAAAACCGCTGAGCCCCCACATTGCGCTGCCATTCCAGTAAGCCGGCCAGCCGTAATATTGGTAGTAGTCGATCTCGTATTGGCGGGAGACCGGCTTGTGCAGCTCGATCGAGGGGCTGTTTTCAATCTGCTTCCTGGTTAGGTTGACGGACAGGGTCTTTACCGCCCGATCCCAGCGACCGAAGGCATGGGGGGAGAGCAGCACAAGTCGTCCGCTCAACCATGAGCCGGTGTCCGCGACTGCGTAGCGAACCACCCAGGTTTTGTCGTCAAAATAAAAGTCCTTTACATGGCCGATGTCGCCATCCGCCGCGTTGAGTTTGTTGCCATAGAGTTCTTTTGTTTTTTGTAGCATAAATAATCGATAGGTTGTGTTGCCTGTTGAATCTCCCAGCGGAGAAATGAACGAGAGTCAGGAAGCGAGGATTCTCGCTTCGGTGGAAAGGAGGGAGGGTCCATCGTTTTCTGACCCGTTGACATACTGATGAAGCCGAGTGCCGGACCGACCAGCGGGGATGTTCGCCTTCAAGCAGGCAGTGGCTTCCAGCCAATAATCGAGGTCGTGGCCGGTCGCGCCGTTGCTCTGCTGGTAGAGATAATAGGCGTAGACGCGAATATCGTCCTCGCTGGGAGTGGAAGCAGTGAGGGGACGGATGGATTTATTTTTCATGTGAATTCGTCTGGGCGCAGTAAACGCGCGTCCCCTTGGTTTGCTTGCGCGACGATAAGTCCGCTCACTGCGGTGGGCTATGGGGTGTTACCCGAACCAAGAAGACATTTTCCACCGTTGGCGCGGTGTTTGAATTCACGCCGACGCGCGCTGAGGTTCCCCACGTGCGTCGTGACGTGCTCGAAGAGATCAGCGGCGCTGGCAATCCGGGGCGCTCACGCTAGGAGATGCAATCCGTGGACCAGAGGCTGGTTCGCCTCGACACCGGTAATGGAGAACGCCAATTCAGTTGGGAGGCCGACGATCCACCATAGGGTTATGCCCCATGGAAAAGAGTCTGGCCAGGCCGTAGCCTTTGCCAACATCCCAAGCCTCCTCTACATGCGGTCGCAAACAAGCGAATATGCCTGTGATCGCGACGACGCGAAGCCTGGGCCAATCCATCATGAAAGATCCCGTCTACAAGATCGTCGAACTCACCGGCACCTCAACCAAATCCATCGAGGACGCCGTGGCCAACGCCATCCACCGCGCGAACCAAACCGTCAAGCACCTGGACTGGTTCGAGGTGGTTGAAACCCGCGGCAACATCAACAAGGGCAAGGTCCGGCACTGGCAGGTGACGATCAAGGTCGGCTTCGCCTTGGAAAACTGAGAACGGGCTACAGAAGAATACTTTCATGATGAACCATACAGACGGATGGATGGACGGATGGTCGGGCGGGGGGATGTGGGTTTGGACGGTGCTCGGCGTAGTGATCGTCGCCCTTCGACGAGCTCTTCACGAAGGACAAGCATGTCATCTTCGCTTTCCATGGCTACCCGTGGTTGATCCACCGCCTGACTTACCGTCGCACGAACCACGGCAATATCCACGTCCGCGGCTACAAGGAGGAGGGCACCATCACGACGCCCTTCGACATGACAGTGCTGAACGATCTGGACCGTTTCCATCTCGTGATGGACACCGTCGACCGCCTGCCACAGACCGGCACCAAGGGCATCTCCCTGAAACAGCGACTTAAGGACAAGCTGATCGAGCACAAGCAATACATCGATAAACACGGCGAGGATCTGCCGGAGATTCGGAATTGGAAATGGGGCGCGACCAATGCAGGCAAACCAGCGTAAATCCGAGAAATTTATCTTCAAGCCTCCGCCATCAGCCTCGAATGCCTCCGGAACCGCTATGCATGCGATGGTGCTAAAGAAGCTTAGGGCTGACCTTGAATGGACCGAACTCGCCGATCGGCAGCCCCGGTCGGGCGAGATTCGAGTGAAGGTGGCCGCCTGCGGCGTCTGCCGCACGGACCTGCATGTCGTCGATGGCGAGCTGCCCAACCCGCAGGTGCCGATCATTCCTGGCCACGAGATTGTCGGCCGGATCGACTCGCTCGGAGCCGGCGTCGAGGGCCTGCACATCGGTGAGCGGGTCGGCATTCCATGGCTCGGCCATACCTGCGGCGCTTGTCCCTATTGCATGCGTGATCAGGAAAATCTCTGCGATCACCCGCTCTTCACCGGCTACACGCGCGACGGCGGTTTCGCGACGGCTGTGGTCGCCGACGCGCACTTTGCGTTCCCGCTAGGCGAGGTCGGCGACGACGTGGCGCTGGCCCCTCTGCTTTGTGCCGGCCTGATCGGCTCGCGTTCGCTGGTGATTGCCGGTCCGGGCAAAAAGTTGGGCCTATATGGATTTGGCGCCGCCGCCCACATCGTGGCGCAGGTCGCGAAGTGGCAGGGTCGATCCGTGTTTGCCTTCACCCGGCCGGGAGATGAGCACACCCAAACGTTCGCGCGCAGCCTGGGTGCCGCGTGGGCCGGCGGGTCCAACGAGATGCCGCCGGAGCCGCTCGATGCGGCGATCATCTTCGCGACCGTTGGCGGTCTCGTGCCCCTGGCACTGAAGGCGGTTCGCAAGGGCGGTCGCGTCGTTTGCGCAGGCATCCATATGAGCGATATTCCGAGCTTCCCGTATCAGTTGCTCTGGGAGGAGCGGCAACTCGTATCGGTCGCCAACCTTACGCGGCAGGACGGCCTCGATTTCTTGAGCCAGGCTCCGAAAATGGGCATTGTCACCAAGACCACGCGCTATCCGCTCAACCAAGCCAACGAAGCCCTCGCC
>OCZT010002336.1_pt1 | contig 19608 bp, 23 predicted proteins | sample 1539031 | NCBI WGS metagenome assembly OCZT01 (sample SAMEA3539308, study PRJEB22396) | soil metagenome | biome: tundra; feature: field; material: soil | place: USA | collected 2010-05 | depth 0.15 m | reverse complement strand
CGACGCTCTTCCGATCTCTCCTGCCAGGACGCTCCGTCGTCGGACGACTCGAACAGCTTGCCCGGTGTCCAGCCGACGAGGCGACCGGTCCAGTCGAAGGCGAGCGGCGTCACCGACGACGCCCTGGAGGTCCAGTTCGCTCCCGAATTTGAGCTCGTGTACAACATGCCGGGGTAGAAGGCGAGCAGGGTGCCGGACCGCACCGGATCGAAGGCAAGCCACGTGGGTTGGGATGTGGCGTCGCCCGGAAGCGAGCCGGATGACCATGTCGTGCCGCCGTCGAGGCTGGTGAAACGGCCGAGCTCACAGTACGAACCCAATCCGGCCACGTAGGCGCTCATCGACGAGGGATCGCCCGCGATCGTGCCGGTGTGGCCGGTCTGCTCGCCGATCCAGGTTGTCTGGCTCTGCCAGTCGATCACCCCGACGACATCTGCCAGGCAATCCCTGGACGATGGGTGCCAGACGGGCGAAGCCGCAAACGAGACGATCAGGGTTCGTTGTGTTGCCCCGACGTGGACGGCATCGCCTTCAATGGCCCCCTCGATAACTGAGACGTCGGAGATCGTCAAGGGCGAGGCCGGGTCGCTCGTCGGGTCGCCGGTCGTTGCTCCGCTGGTCCTGACGTTGACGATGCTGGCAAGAGATACCGCGAGGATCAGGACCGCCAGAGCCAGGAAGACGTTGACTCCGAAAGCCCAGCCGGATGCTCGCGTTTGCCAGGAGTTCTCCTTGGCGTTACCGCCTGACTGGGCTGGGTGCCTTGGCATTTCTACTTGTCCCGCTCCGCGCTCGATGCCGTTCCGCCCGCAGTAGACCGGCGGGGATTGGAACGGAATACTAAGCTCACCAATACTCTATCGCCAACAGGGTTGCCGGCACAATCGGTTGCTGAGCGACACCAGCCCCGTCGCGTGGAGGCTAGGACGCCAACTCGATGGCGCCGGTATCAAGAAGCCTCCTTCGTAGCGCTCGCGCTCACCGTTGGGCGTTCAACTTCCCATCGATCGAACAGCTTGGGCAGCTCGCGTTCCAGGAATGCGTACATGTCGCGAACCTCCTGCAACGGTTCTGGATTGCCTTCCGGACCGAGCAGGCCGAGGCCGTCGCCGGCGAGTTCTTGCAGGCGCTGGAGCAGCTCGAGTCGCCACAGCATCATCCGAGCCCAGGCGCCGGACTTGATCACGAAGCGGTCGCGCCGATCGCCGGCTCGGACCGTGCGCTCGACGAAGCGGTAGTGGATCAGCAGTTGCGTCATGTTGCTGATCGAGCCCTTGCTCGCCTGGAGCGTTTCGGCAAGCTCCCCGGCCGTCGGGCCGTCCATCGGGCCGAGCAGGATCGCCCCGAGCACTCGTCCGGCCATGCGGGGCAGGTGCATCGAGTCGAAGACGAGTCCGATCTCCTCGACGAATCGCTCCCCGGAGATCCGAGAACCTCGAGTCTCCCGCGCTCGCCTCAATACGTCGTCCACGCAGTCAGCCTCCGGAGACGTCCCACGTCGCGGTCAAGTGCCGCCGGCGAGATGGGGTCGGGAGGACCGTAATCCGTTCGGTAAGTTCAGTCAATACTGAACGTCCTGCTTCGACACGAACGCGCGCCCCTCCTAACAGCCCCGCTTGGGCCATTGAGCCCCCCTGAGTGTGCCAGTACGACCGGCCACTCACCCACGACGGCTGTCACTCCCTGAACGATTGGCTCAACCCGGGAATACACCTACACGACCTCCCTGCCGAATGCTTCAGGCCAGATCGCAGGACGAGTCCAACACCGCCCGCCGGAGAGCTCGTCCGCAAGCCAGACAAGTAACCCAAGGATTGGCCACATGTCGATCGCCAGCTATCCCGTGCAGGACCGTCGGGGGGCGGGTCGCTCGGCTACGGCGCCGCCCAGGCCCGCACGCGTCATTACCCATGCCTTGATCATTCATCAGGCCGAAATCGTCCGCCTCGGCGTCTCCACGATGCTGAGCAGCGGATCGGCCTGCGAAGTGGCGAGCGCGGCATCCGTCTACGAGGCCTTCCGGCTTGCGTCGGACGTGCATCCGCAGCTCGTTCTGTTCGATTTCGTCCCGGCCGAGGGTCCCGAGGTCTGCCGCCTGCTGGCAGCCCTGTGGCCTCGTCCTCGGCTCATCGCTCTGGTCACTCGCGGGCGCGAAGTCTCGCCGAACGACTGCCTCGCCGTTGGGGCCGACGCCGCGATGTTGATGGACAACGTCAACCGAGACACCTTCCTGGTCGTGATCCGCCGTGTGATGGACGGGATGGGCCCGATCGTCGCCGGCTTCCCGAGCGTCAACGAGCACCTCGGCGCGTCCCTCGTGGACGAAGGCCCGGTCTCGCTTCTGACGCCACGCGAACGCGAGATGCTGTACCTGATCGGCCAGGGCCTCTCCAACCGCGAGATCGCCGAGTCGCTGGTCCTCTCCGTCAAGACGGTGGAGGCCCATCGGGCCAACCTCAGCCGCAAGCTCAACGTCCGATCTCGGGCAGGGCTCATGCGACTGGCCCTCACCGGCAGCCTGGCCTGATCGCCATGATCCCGCTGACGCGCCCCGACGGCACCTCTGTCCTGATCAACCCCGATCGAATCGAGATGATCGAGGAGACGCCCGACACCGTCATAACTCTTGCCGACGGCAAGAAGATGCTCGTCCGCGAGACCGCCACCGAGGTGGCGACACGCTTCCACTACTACCAGCGCTCGCTCCGCGTGGACTCGCGCTTCGGCGGTCGGCGAGCCTACGACCCGCCGCCCGACCACGACCCGGCGCAGTACGAGCATCCCAATCGGGCGCGCCTGCTCCCCTACACCGAAACCACAAGAGGCTAGGCGTAAGCGATGGACGGTGGAATCGGCATCATGCTCTGCCTCGGCGTCATGATGCTCGCCGATCTTCTCGACGGCGGTTCGCCGGCTGCATTCCTGAACCCGTCCGCGATTCTGCTTATCTTCGGCGCGACGTTTGGGGCAACGATAGCGTCGACCTCCCTGAAGCAGTTCATGACCTTCCCAAAGCTCCTCGGCATGAGCCTGAAGCCGCGGGTCAGCGACATCAGCACGATCCGCGAGATGCTGGTCAAGTTCGCCGAGCGGGCGCGCCGGGAGGGCTTGCTTGCCCTCGAAAGCGAGGTCGAGGCGGTCCAGGATCCCTTCATCCGCCATGGCCTGCAGATGGTCATCGATGGTCTCGAGCCGGACACGGTCGAGGAGATCCTCGAGATCGAGATCGAGTCCATGCAGGGTCGCCACGGCAAAGGCATCGACATGTTCGCCAAGATGGGCGGCTATTCGCCGACCTTCGGCGTCCTCGGGACCGTCATGGGTCTCGTCAGCGTCCTCTCCAATCTCTCCGATCCGTCGGGCCTGGGCGAGTCAATCGCGACCGCCTTCATCGCGACCCTCTTCGGCGTCGGCGCCGCAAACATCTTGTGGCTGCCCATCTCCGCCAACCTCAAGAACAAGGACACGGAAGAGGCCAAGGAGCGCCATCTGGCCCTCGCCGCCATCCTCGCCATCCAGGCCGGCGACAACCCCCGCATCGTCGCCCAGAAGCTGCGGGCTCACGCGGGTCCGGAGGCCGAAAAGGCTGAAGAAGCCGATAAGGGCGCCACCGCGTCGACCATGGCGGAGGCGGCCTGATGCCCCGACGCAAGCGAAGCCATCTCCAAGGCCCCCACGAAAACGAGGAGCGTTGGCTCCTGACCTACGCCGACCTGATCACGCTCCTGTTCGTGCTCTTCGTCGTCATGTACGCCATCAGCACGACAGACGCTCGCAAGTTCGTGGCCCTGGCCCAATCGGTCTCGGCGGCCTTCAACGCCGACGTCATGCAGGGCCAGCAGGCAATCAGCATCAACAACGGCCAGGACACGACGGTCCAGCAAGATCAGAGCTCGTCCGGCACAAGCCCCGTCCAATCGGACCTGCAGGCGATCAAGGCCGCCCTGGAGGACTACGCCATCGGCCAGGGCCTGGGTGGTGAGGTCGAGGTCGGCATTGCCCCTCAGGGGATCGTCATCAGGCTCAACGATGCGCTGCTCTTTTCCTCGGGGCGAGCCAACCTCGACGATCACGCTCTGAATCTGGTCAAGCAAGTCGTGACCATCATCAAGCCGCTGCCGAACCAGGTCCGGATCGAGGGGAACACCGACGATCAACTGCCCGACGGCATCTTGTACACCAGCAACTGGGATCTTTCGACCGCCCGGGCACTGTCCGTTCTCAAGGCCATGGTCGATCTGAACATGGATCCCGCCCGGCTCTCGGCCCTGGGCAACGCCCAGTACAACCCGATCAAGGCGAACGCGGACGACGCCTCGCGAGCCAAGAATCGCCGCGTCGACATCGTAATCCTCTATCCATCGGACAACAGCGCGCCGCCGGCTCCGCTGGCGCTGCCGTCAATCCTATGACGCGCATCGCGACGGTGGCCGGCAAGGCCAGCCGCTCTGACACGTACCTGGAGTACCGCCCGTGAGACTCCCAATTCCGCGAGGACGCCGCGCAATTCTTGCCCTTGGGGTGCCGTTGGGGCTGGCCGCTGCGGGCGCACTGGTCTTCACCCAGATGTCCGCCGCCGGCAAGACTCCGGCTGCTATTCCCAATCCGGGCCAGGGTCAGTTCGGTCCAATGCTCGCGCTGGACGACAAGGTCATCAACCTATCCATGACCACGCCCGGCGGCTACAAGTACGCCAAGATCGGCGTGACAATCGAAGTTCGTCCGGCCGCCGCTTCCTTCTATCAGCTGCACGGCACCGAACGCACTAAGCAGGAGACGACTGAGCTCGCGTCGTATACCGACGCCGTCCCGCTGCTGGTCGACGCCGTCGGGACGACGGTCTCCTCCCACGACTCCGCCACCCTCACGACCATCGACGGTCGGGCAACGCTCAAGTCAGAGCTGCTGGTGGCCGCGAAGAAGATCCTGGGTGAGACCGAAGTCATCGATGTCTTCTTCACCGATTTCGTAATGCAGTAGGCGAGACATACGATGCTGTCGCAGGCCGAAATCGATGCGCTCCTCGGAGCGGTGGCGGATGGCTCGCTGCCGACCGAAGACCAGCCGCCGTCCCTTAGTTCGGACGGTCGGATCGTCAAGACCTACGACTTCCGTCGTCCGGCCAAGTTCTCCAATGAACAGCTGCGAACTCTCCAGGCCATCCACGAGAACGTCGGTCGTATCGCGGCCGCGCGACTCTCATCGTTCCTGCGCGGGTCGATCGTGATCCAGCTGGCCGGCACTGACCAGCTCATCTTCGACGATTACGTAGGCCAGCTCAGCCTCCCCACGCAGCTCGTGGTCATGGCCAGCACCGGCCTCGGCGGCCCCTTCATGATCGACATGGACATGGGCTTTGCCCTTGCGGCCGTCGATCGACTACTCGGCGGGCCGGGACGAATTCCCAGCGATCGCAACGAGCCGACTCCGATTGAAGCCGACCTCATCGCTCGCGTCGTCGGGCATCTGCCCCATGCTCTGAACGAGGGCTGGTCGCACCTCCAGACCCTCGACGTCAGCGTCACGGAATCGGCCTTGACGCCCATCCTCCTGCGCATCGCGGCGCCTGCCGAAGTAGTCGCGGTAATGACCTACGAGGTCCGCTTCGCGGGCCAGACGGCCCCGATGACGATTTGCTATCCATACGCCTCCCTCGAGCCGCTCCTCCCCAGACTCGCCGCAACCATGTGGTACGCGCAGCGGCGTGCAGCAACCGGCACCTCAGCCGTCCGCGACATCCTCGAGAACGAGGTTCGATCAGTCGAGATCTCAGTCGCCGCCTCATTCAGGGCGGTCGACATCCCGGTCGAAGCTCTCTCAGAGCTGCGGCCCGGGGACGTCATCAGGTTCGACGAGCACTTCGACGAGCCTGTCCTTGTTGCGGTCTCCGATCAAGCCCAGGCGTGGGCGATCCCGGGTCGAGTCGGGGATCGCATCGCTCTGCGCCTCGTGACCCCACTTGTTCCCATGGAGGCCTGAGATGAGCTGGCAATCCTTCGATTGGAACCCGGCGGACGGCGCCTCGCTCGGCGCCGGCGCATCGATCCTGCCACTGTGGCCGATGCTCCGCTCGGCCATCGCCGAGGGGATTTCCGCCGATGCCCTGTGCCCGGTCACGATCGGGGATCTGACCGTCGGCCATGTGAAGTTCTCCGACGCCCCGGGGCCATTGGTTGCCTCTCGTTCGTTCGAGTTGCTCGGCACCGACCGGCGCGGAGCCTGGGCCGCTCTCGACCCGGAAAAGGGCGACAAGATCGGCGGCAACGCGTACACCGCCGAACGGCTTCAGGAGCTCGTTCTGGAGGGTATGGACAGCGCCTTCGAGTCGCTCCTCGGCGAGGGCCTGGGCCTTGGTGCGGCGGTCGAAGTATCCGCTCCAGACGCCCCGATGCTCCTCCTGCGGATACAGATCACGTCGGTCGACAACGAAGAGCTGACCCTGATCTCCGCCTACGACGACGCCGTCGCCGGCGAGCTGTCGGCCCACGTCGTCGCCCTCCAGGCCCTCTCTGCCGAGGCCGCCTCAACGCCACCTCCGGCCGCGACTCCGATTTCACAGCGCACTCAGGAGTTCAAGGCGTCCGCGGCCGCGCGGCCTGCAGCTCCCGGACCTGCCGCTCCGGCAGCCCCAGGCAACGGCCTCCCAACTCCGCTGCCCCCCAACGTCCGACCGGCGCTCATGCCCGAACTGGTCGCGGCACCGACCAACCAGCCCGGCTACAACATCGACCTCCTGCTCGGCGTGACTCTCCAGGTCGCGGTCGAGATTGGCCGCACGACGCTACCCATCCGCGATGTCCTGGCCCTAACCCCCGGCTCGATCATCGAACTCGACAAGCTGGCCGGCGAGAAGGTCGACATCCTGATCAACGGCCGACCGATTGCCCAGGGCGAAGTCGTCGTGGTGGACGAGAACTTCGGCGTCCGCATCACCGACGTCGTGGCGCGGCAGCAGCGCCTGCAGCCGACGGGTCGCTGACGATGCCGATGACCGGCCGCTCGGCCGACTCGAACCGCCCTATGGCGCGGCGGGTCGTGATGCGCCGAGCAGGCTCCGGGCGTCGTATCGCCACCATTGCCTGCCTGGCCGGATTGGCCGCGGTGGCCGCGATCGGAGTTCTGCATCCCCTTTCCGCAGCCGGCGGTGGACAGCCGGCCGCGACCGGCGCGCTCGGCGCCGCCTCGGGTGCAGGCGGCATTTGGGGCAACGGCGATGCCACGGCCGGCCCGAACTGGGCGGACCTGATCACCAAGGTCATGATCGTCGTGGTGCTCCTCTTCGTCACCCTGCGGGTCCTGGGCCGGGTGGGGACCGGGGCGCAGAAGCGTGGCGGCCGGATGGAAGTCCTCGAGTCGCGGACGCTCGCGCCAAAGGCTTCGCTACACCTTGTCGCCATAGGCGACCGCAGGCTCGTCGTCGGGCTCACCCCGAGCGGCATGGTCTCGCTCGCGGAACTTGATGCCGCGGAACTCGAGACGGAGGAAGCCGCCGCCGTTCCGGCCGCCGATGCCGCTACCCACGCCGGCGCCGCGACGAGAGGGTCGGCGCAACCGACTCTTGGTTCCGCCTTGAATTCCGCGCTCTGGCCTCTGGATGTCGTGACCGGCCGGCTCGCGACGTTCCTCAGCGGAGGCCGCGTTCGATGAACCGCCGCCGCCTCGGCCTCCTGATGCTGTTCGCGTTCGTCGTCCTGGTCATCGCGGGCTGCTCGTCCACTACCGGGCAATCGGACATCTCGGTCAAGGTCGGCGACGGGCAGGCATCCAACGGCAACAGCCAGTTCGCGCTCTCACTTGAGCTACTGGTCGCAATGACCGTCCTGTCCCTGGTTCCGGCGATCCTGATGCTGGCGACGAGCTTCACTCGCATCGTCGTCGTCCTGTCGCTGCTGCGCAGCGCCATCGGCCTCCCGAACCTGCCGCCCAACCAGGTCATCACAGGTCTGGCGCTCTTCCTGACGCTGTTCGTGATGTCGCCGGTATTTTCGAAGGCCAACAACGACGCCCTGCAGCCCTACCTGAACAACACCATCGATCAGAACACGGCCATCCAGCGGGGCACCGATCCATTCCGCGAATTCATGTTGAAGGAGACGAGGTCTGAAGACCTCCAGGTCTTCATCGACCTGTCAAAGGAGCCCCGGCCGGCGACGGCAAATGACGTCTCCCTGGAGGTCCTGCTCCCGGCCTTCGTGACCAGCGAACTCAAGACCGCCTTCACGATGGGCTTCTTGCTCTACATCCCCTTCCTGATCATCGACCTCGTGGTCGCATCCGCGCTGATGTCGATGGGCATGGTCATGGTCTCGCCGACCCAGATTGCGCTGCCGTTCAAGCTGCTCCTCTTCGTCATGGTCGACGGCTGGGTCCTGGTGGTCCAATCGCTCGTCCGGAGCTTTGGCTAGCTATGAACACATCAGATGTCGGCGCCGTTATGCAGCGGGCTCTCACTACAACTTTGTTGGTTGGCGGACCGATCGTCCTCGCCTCGATGGCAATCGGCCTGGTGATCTCCGTCGTCCAGGCCGCGACTCAAATCAACGAGGCCACCCTGACGTTCGTCCCAAAGCTTCTGGTGGTGTGCCTCGTCTTGATCGTCCTCGGGCCCGGAATGGCGTCCCAGCTGACCGACTTCACGCGCTTCGTGTTTCAGGCTGCGACGGAGGCCGGTCGATGACCGTCACCATCTCCGGCGGCCAGACCTCGATGCTCTTCCTGGTGATGCTGCGCTGCACGGGTCTTGTGTTCTCGGCCCCGATCTTCGGCCATCACTCCATCCCGACGCTGGTCAAGTTCGGTCTGGCGGCGGCCCTGGCAGTCGCTCTGACGAAGGGGGCGGGAGTGGCTGCGGGGACCATGCCCCTCGTCCTTGCCGCGCCGATCGAGCTGATCATCGGCCTGTCGCTCGGCTTTCTCCTATCGATGGGCTTCCAGGCGGTGGAAGTGGCCGGGCGCGTCATCTCGATCCAGCTCGGATTGTCGCTGGCCTCGGTCTTCAGCCCGACGCAGGAAGAGGCCTCCACGGCAATCGACCCGTTCTTCTCGGTCCTGGCCGGTCTGGTGTTCCTTGCCATGAACCTGCATCTGGCGGTCGTCCAGGCGCTGGCCCATTCGTTCATCGCCTATCCCGTCGGCGGCGGCTGGCCGTCCGACCTGGCACTGACCGGGGCCCAGACCATCGCGCTGGCGCTCGAGCTCGGCGTCCGGGTCGCCCTGCCGGTCGCCCTGGTGCTGTTGCTGGTCGAGCTTTCCGTGGCCCTGCTGGCTCGCGCAATCCCGCAGATCAACGTCTTCATGATGGGCCTTCCGCTGAAGATGCTTGTGGGCATCGCCGTCCTGGCCGTTGCCAGCCAGAGCCTGGTCCACGGTGCGGAGTCCATCTACCGCTTCATCTTCAACGCCGCCTCCGGCGGCGTTGTCTCCACGTAGGCACGGGCAATGGCTGAAAAGACCGAAGCACCTACTCCGCGACGGCGCGATGAAGCACGCGCCAAAGGCCAGGGTATCGGCCGCTCCTCGGAGCTGTCGATGGGCATGACGCTGGGCGTCGGCATGCTGGCGCTTTCCAGCCTTCTGCCGGGCGTGGCCGCAACACTGGTCAGCAAGACGCAGACCGCCATCGTCAACATGTCGCCGCACACGAGCACCGCCGAGCTGGAAGCTCAGACCGGCGGTGCGATCCTGACGGTCCTGACTCTGACTCTGCCGCTGGCTTGCATAGTCATGGTGTCCGGCATCGCCGCCAACCTCGTGTCGGGCGGCCTCGTGTTCTCATATCGCGCCATTCGCTTCGACCCGAGCCGCATCAATCCGCTCACGGGCTTCAAGCGGATTGTCGACAAGCAGGCTCTGATCAGGCTCGGGCTGGCCGCGGCCAAGCTTTCAATCCTGGCCGTGATCTCCTGGCAGATCGTCGGCAGCCGCATCCCCACGATCGTCAACTCGGGAGGTTCCACCGTCGCGACCATCGCCGGCACCTGCCTGGCGGCGGTCTTCCAGCTCGGTCTCACGATCACGATTCTGCTCGCCGTTGTGGCGCTGATCGACTTCGTCGTGCAACGCCGCAAGGCGCAGCAATCGATCCGAATGTCGAAGGAAGAAGTCAAGCAGGAATACAAGGAATCAGAAGGAAATCCGCAGATCCGTGGAGCGCGCCGCCGCCGTGCCCGCCAGATGGCCTTCGCTCGAATGATGGACGCCGTGCCCACCTCCGATGTCGTAGTCACCAACCCGACGACCCTGGCCGTGGCCCTCAAGTACGACTCTCTGACGATGCGGGCTCCCAGGATCATGGCCAAGGGCCAGCGCCTGATGGCCGATCGAATCAAGGCCATCGCCCGGGAACACAACGTCCCCGTGCTCGAGGACAAGCCTCTGGCGCGGGCTCTCTTCGCCCGTCCGATCGGTGCGGAGGTCCCCTCCCATCTGTACAAGGCCGTGGCCAGACTCCTCGTCCTCGTCCACCAGGCGCGTTTCGGCGCGGGCATCCGGTCGGGCGGCGGACGTCGCGGAACTCAGGGCTGGGCTCCCGGGCAGGCGCGTAGCGCCCCGGGCGGCTTCGGGCCAAGGCCGTGGTGGAGCGCTGCCGGCACGTTCAGCGGTGCCTCGGTGGTCGACGCGACTGCCGCGGGCCGCAGCGCGGTCGACAGTTCAGCCGCAACCCGCCTGTACGGCGGCGCGTCCGAAGCAACCGCGGGCCACTCGGACGATGCGGTAGACGCGATCTCGACCGCCACGGCGGACGCGATCTCGACCGCCGCGGCGGTCGCCGGCCGGGACCTCAGTCCCGATGCCGATGTCGACGATGCCTGGCTCGATACAGCGGCCCTGAGCCCCGCCGACGTCGATGAGGACGCCCTGGCCGTGGCCATGGCGGAGGACGAACTGGGGGACGTCAGTCCCGCCGAGATGGCCCAGCTCGAGGCCGGGCTGGTACTGGGGGACGACCAAACCAACCCAGATGATGAGGATCAAGAGCGATGACGACCGGGACCCCAGCCGTCAGCGTCCTGCGCCGAAGCGATGCCGTCCTGGCCTCGGCCGTGGTCGGAATCGTGGCGATGATGATCATCCCGCTGCCGCCGACGCTGCTGGACATCCTCATCGTCCTCAATTTGACCTTCTCCCTGACGATCCTTCTCGTCAGCCTGAACATCCGCGAGCCACTCGAGTTCAGCTCCTTCCCGCCGCTGCTCCTGATCGCAACGCTGTTCCGCCTGGGCCTCAATGTCTCGGCGGCCCGCCTCGTTCTTCTCAACGCCCATGCCGGCGAGGTCATCAACGCCTTCGGCAAGGTCGTGGTGGGAGGCAACACCGTCGTCGGCATCGTGGTCTTCCTGATCCTGGTCGTGATCCAGTACGTGGTCATCACCAACGGCGCCGGCCGAGTCAGCGAGGTTGCGGCCCGGTTCACGCTGGACGCGATGCCGGGTAAGCAGATGAGCATCGACGCCGACCTGAACGCCGGTCTCATAACCCCGGACGATGCCAGGACCCGTCGCCACGCCATCGAGAAGGAGTCGGACTTCTACGGCGCGATGGACGGCGCCTCCAAGTTCGTCAAGGGCGACGCAGTCGCCGCGCTCGTGATCATCGTGGTCAACATCGTCGGCGGCCTGACGGTCGGCGTCCTTCAGAAGGGCATCGACATCGGCGCAGCCCTCACGACATACACCGTCCTGACGGTCGGCGACGGCCTCGTGAACGAGATCAGCGCCCTGCTCATCTCGATCGCGACCGGCGTGCTCGTCACCCGGAGCGGCTCCGAGGCCGGCCTCGGCAGCGATCTCGGCGCGCAGTTGCTGAGCCGGCCCAAGCTCTTCATGGTGGTCGGTGGCGCGCTGATCGTGATCGGCGTCGTGCCCGGCTTCCCGACGATGATCTTCGGCACTGCCGGCGTTCTGGTCGCCGGTGGAGGCTGGTACCTCTCGCAATCCCGCACGGCCGCTGCCGTCGCCCTGGCCGAAGCCGGAGCCGGAGCGTTGCTGGCGCCGCAAGCCCTCCCGGCGCTTGGGAGCGGCCAGGATAGCCCGCTCGACGCGCTCAAGGTCGAGACGATGGAGCTGGAGGTGGGCTACGGCCTGGTGGGTCTCGTTGAGGGCGGCACGAGTGGAGGCCTCGTCGAGCGGATCGGCCTGATCCGGCGGCAGATCGCCAGCGAACTGGGACTGATCGTGCCTACCGTCCGCATCCGCGACGACCTGGTCCTCGATCAGAACGCCTACGTCATCAAGCTGCGCGGATCGGAGATCTCGCGGGGCACGGTCGATCCGACCAAGATGTTGTGCATGGATCCGAACGGCGGCGAGATTGCCGTCAGCGGGATCCCCACGACCGAGCCCGTCTTCGGGCTGCCTGCGTCGTGGATCAGCGTGGCCGACCGAGAGCGGGCCGAGAGCCTCGGCTATACAGTCGTGGACGCCGCCTCGGTCCTGGCCACGCACCTGGCCGAGACGATCCGTCGCCACGCCCAGGAGATCCTGGGACGGCCGGAGACCAACCAGCTCCTGGACGGCCTGAAGCGCGACCAGCCGGGTCTCGTGGAGGAGCTGGTCCCGACCCTGGTCAGCCTCGGCGACGTCGAGAAGGTCCTGCAGGGCCTGCTGCGGGAGCGCATCCCGATCCGAGACCTGTCGACCATTCTCGAGGCGATCGCCGACGGCGCGCGCAGCACGAAGGAGCCGCTCTTCCTGACCGAAGCGGTCCGGCATGCGCTGTCGCGAGCCATCTCGATGCGATATCGCGCCCCCGACGGCGCGATCCATGCCGTGGCCCTGGCTCCGGAACTCGACACCCGCCTCGGGGCCTCGGTCATGGTTCAGCCCGGTTATGTCGGATTGGAGCTATCCGGCTCAGACAGTCGGATGCTCATCGAGTCGATCGACAAGGCCGTCCGAAGTCTGTCCATTCAGCGCTACCAGCCCATCCTGCTATGCACGACTCGCATCAGGCTGGCTCTCCGGAACCTGACCGAGCGGCATATGCCGCAACTCACCGTTCTCTCCTACGAAGAGATCCTGCCCAGCGTTTCCGTGCAAGTGCACGCCCAAGTGGAGGTCTGATAGATGGAACTGCTTATTGCCACTTGGACGTTGAGGATCGCCGTCATCGCCGCGTTAGCCGTGGGCGGCGCCTCGCTCCAGTCGGGGGCCCCGGCGGTCGACTGTGTCGACAGGGCACTGGCTGTTGCGGTTGGCTTCACCCTCGCGGGGCGATTGCTGGTCGGCTGGCTCGAGCCGCCGGAGAAGAAGATGATGAGGATGCGTAAGCGCCGCGATGCCAGGCGATCGAAGGCCACGAAGTCGGCTACGGCCGACTCGGTGACCGCTGCCAGGGCGCGCCGCTCCGCGTCCACCATTTCCAGAAGCGCGTAGCGTGAGGAGACTGCGTGATGCTTGACCGACAGTTCATTCCACCGCTCCGCGCCCCCGCCGCCGTCGATGGCTCGGTCATCGCCCGACCGGCCTCGCGACTATTCAGTGAGACCCGTTCCGGTCTGGTCGTGGAGCCACTGGTGAAATCGCCGCTGGGATCCGAGCATGAGTTAGGATCGGGTAGCGGTGGTGCGCCGCCGGACGGCGGCGACAACGGCTCAGAGGACAATCTCCTGGCCACTGACGATCTCGGGGCAACTCCCGAGCACAACGGGACACTCGGCGACGGCGCCGAAGCCGCCCCGCCTGATGGCGCGGCAGCCGGCGCCCCGGCAACGACCGAGGCAGGCGTCGAAGCCCCCGATCTGAGCGGCTATGGCGCCTACGGCAACACGCCCATACCGGGCCTCGGGCTAAGTCGCGACGAGCTGGTCACCCGCTACGCTCATCTCGTCAAGTACGTGGTCGGCCGGCTCGGGGTTTCGGTCCCGGGCCTCTTCGACCACGAGGACGCGATGCAGGCCGGTGTGCTCGGGCTGCTGCGGGCCATCGATGCCTACAAGCCCGAGGCGGCGGCCTCCTTCGAGTCGTATGCCATCCTGCGGATCCGCGGCGCCATCCTCGATGCCGTTCGCTCCCTGGATACAGTCGGACGCGCGGGCCGGGAAGCCGCTCGGGCCATCCAGGGCGCCATCCGAGACCTGCAGCACGAGTTGGGCCGCTCGCCCACGGAATCCGAGATCGCGGCGAGGCTCGGCATGACCGTGGCTCGCTACCGAGAGCGGCTCCAGGCGGCATCGGTGGTCACGGTCTCCCTCGACGAGCACGATGCCCGCGATGGCGACGACGACTCCACGATGCTGGCCGACAACGCTCCCGACCCAAACGCCGTGGATCCGGCCGACGAGGCCGCGCGCCGTGACGCCATCGCCTCGCTCGTACAGGAGATCGGCCGTCTCAGCCAGCGGTCGCGAATGGTCGTCGCCCTTTACTACCAGGACGAGATGACGTTCAAGGAGATCGGCCAGGTCTTGGGCGTGACCGAGTCTCGCGTTTGCCAGATCCACACCGAGGCCATCCTGGTCCTGCGCAGCCGGCTCGTCGACCCCGACGTCGCCGCACGGCTCGGCCGGCGGAGGGTCCGGTCATGATCCGTGGCTTTTACACCGCGCTCTCCGGCATCGTCTCGTCGATGACACGCCAGTCGGTCGTTGCCGACAACATCGCCAATGTCAACACGGTCGGCTTCAAGGCGTCGCGAACCGTGCAGGACGACTTCGAGCTCCAGATCATGAACTCGCTTGGCCCGGAGCTGGGCCAGCTTGGAACCGGCGCCGTTCCTACAGGCCTGAAGCTCGACATCAGCCAGGGGCCGATCCAGGTGACCGGCAACCAGTCGGACATGGCAATCGAAGGCGACGGGCTCTTTGTCGTCCGCACCGGCAGCGGCATCGCCTACACCCGCGCCGGCGACTTCGTCACCGACGTCACCGGGACTCTCGTGACCCAGCAGGGCTACCCCGTCCTCGACATCGCAGGCCACAACATCCAACCCGGCCAGCCGTTCACCGTCGCCGCGGACGGAACGATCGTCCCATCAGGCCAGCGAATCGCCCTGGTCGGATGGCCGCCCGGCGGCGTGACTCGACTCGGCCAGAACCTCTATTCCGCCGGCGGGCAGCTCACTCCCGGTAGCGGCTCGATCCGCCAGGGGGCGCTCGAGGCAAGCAACACCGACCTGGCATTAGCCATGACGGACCTCATTTCGCTGCAGCGCAACTTCCAGATGAGCTCCCGAGCACTCTCGCTGCAAGACGGCACGATCGGCGACGCCGTCCAGCTGGGACGGCTGCGATGAGCTCGTCTGCGTCATCTGGAGGGCCACGAACGGCCCCCTTCCGGGTCCCGGGCGAAGGTGCCATGCTCGTTCAACTGGCGCGCCGCGGCGTGGTGCGCCGCTCGGCGCTCCCCGAAAACGTCGCCACTACGCACCGCATACGTCGAATCGATGACAATCAACCCCTCCCGCGAGTCAAGTCTCCAGGGTACGGACCGATCTCTCAGGTGAAGCCCAATAGAGGAAACCAATGAAGATCGAAGACCCGCGGTCCGTAAATTCGTCGCCGAACCTCCATCACACAGCTCCGGCCGGGCCGGCAGCTGCGCGACCAGAGGCCACGCGACCCAACGATCGCGCCGTCAGCCAGCCGGCCGCACGCGTGGAATTGTCCTCGCGGAGCCGGGAGATGCATCAGGCCCTCGAGGCCGCCCATGCCGCTCCCGACGTTCGGTCCGACAAGGTGAACGACGCCAAGCAACGGATCGCTCAGGGCACTTACTCGGTCAATGCCGAGGCTGTGGCCAGAGGGATCCTAGACACTCGAGCGTAGATGTTTGCGCCGGGCGATCGTGAGTTCGCCGGCAGCGCGGTTGATGACCGCGCCGGCTTCAGCTCGCCCGAGTTGTCTGCCCTGACGGCCGCCCTGGGCCGTCTGGTGGCGGTCTCCGACGGAGTGGCCGAGGCCGTCAGGCGCCACGATCGTATCGCCCTGACCAGTTGTAACGAGCAGGCGGACGCCCTGGTCGGCGAAGTCAACGGCCTGAATGCAGCCCTCACGGATGAGGACAGGTCGTTGCTCGGCAAGATCGGCGTCGCGGCCCTGTGCGAGCGACTCGCCGCAGGTGCACGCCGGAATGCGTATCTGATCGAGCAGGCCTGGGCTGTTGACGCGGCCTTGATGCGCCTGCTTCTCGGCCTGGGCAAGGTCGGCGCCGACGGGGCGATCGGCGGGTATGCGTCCAGCCCGGGTCCAACCTACGTGGATCGGCAGGCCTAGGATGAGTTCCCCCTTTTACGGGCTGGACATCGGAGTCTCAGCCCTTCACGCCGCCCAGCAGTTGCTCGACACGGCCGCCCACAACGTGGCCAACGCCAACACGCCGGGCTATTCGCGTCAGCGCGTTTCGGTCGTCGAGTCGCCGCCGTACACGATGCCGACCTTCAACCGAACCGGCCTGCCCGGCCAGATCGGTTCCGGCGTCAGTGTTCAGGCGATCACTCGTGTCCGAGACAACTACCTGGACCTGCAGGTCCAGGCCCAGACTGCGCTCAAGAGCGAGTGGGACACCCGCCAGCAAGAGCTGGCCAAAGTCGAGTCCATCTTCCCCGAGCCGTCCGACTCGGGCCTGGGCAGCGTCATCAGCAAGTACTGGAACGCCTGGCAGGATGTCGCCGCGGACCCGACCTCGGCGGCCGCCCGAACTGCTCTGACCGAGCAGGCGGCGTCGCTGTCCATGGAACTCAACCGCGACTCCAGCCAGCTCGGCATGATCGCCAAGGGCATCGATAGCCAGGTCAGCCAGCAGGTCATCACGGTCAACGACCTGGCCAAACAGATCGCCAGCCTGAACGGCCAGATCCAGCGCGTGACCATCACCGGTGACCACGCCAACGACCTGATGGACCAGCGCGAGCAGCTCCTGGAGCAGCTGAGCGCCATCGTTCCGGCGACGGTCCTGTCCCAGACGGACGGGACGATGGGGGTCTACATCGGCGGCACGGATCTGGTCTCCAATGTCTACGCTCGCCAGATGGTTGCGGCGACGGATGCGTTCGGCCACACCACTCCAACCTGGGCGGATGGCAGCGCCGTCGCGCTTCCCTCGGGGCAGATGAAGGCCCTGCTGGCCGTTCGCGACGGGGATCTCGCCGGCTACCGGACTCAGCTCGATGCTCTAGCGCAGGGCATCGCCGACTCCACCAACACACTCCAGCAGAGCGGTGTCGATGCCAACGGCAACGCCGGCCTGCCGCTCTTCACTTATCACCCGGGAAACGCTGCCGGCACCCTGGCAGTGAACCCGACCGTGGCCGGGGACCCGCGCCTGGTCGCCGCGTCCGGCGCGCCGAATGCGCCCGGCGACGGCTCGGTTGCGGGCCTGATGGCCGACTTGCGCAACGCTCGCAGCTACTCCGCGGGCGTCGCCGGCACGGATGTCGTCGGCGGGATGAACCTGTCTACGAACACGAGCGCCCGGCTCATGACGATCGCCGCCAATACCGCGGTGGCCCAGGGCTACACCTTCAGTTCCGCCGCGCCCAACACTCTGACCCTGACCGGTGTGGACGGCAGCGTCCAGACCATCAACGTGGCCGACATGGCGGCCGGCGGAACGCAGACCCTGAACTTCGATCAGCTCGGGATCAAACTGACCGTCATGGCGGGAGCGGCCGGCAAGGCCGGCGCGGATCTCATCACGGACTTCACAACTGCCGGCCATGACACTCTAGTGACGGCTTCCCTCTTCGTGCCGCCCCAGACGACCACCGACTTCTACGCCGGACTCGTCGGCAAGATCGGCACGGCGTCCAGCCAGGCCCAGGAAATGTCGACCAACCAGCAGCTCGTAGTGGACCAGCTGACCAACCGCGTCTCGGAGATCAGCGGTGTGTCGCTCGACGAGGAGGCGACCGACATGGTCCGCTTCCAGCACGCGTATCAGGCTGCCGCCCGGGTCATCACGACCATGGACGAGATGCTGAACACGCTCATCAACGGAACCGGCCTCGTTGGCCGCGGCTGAGAGGGCTGAAAGATGCGCGTAACCGAGTCGATGCTCTATTCCAACACGAACTCCAGCCTGGGACGGGATCTGTCGGCCCTTCAGGCCATCACGGAGAAGGTCAGCTCCACCAAGCAGCTCAACAAGCCCTCAGACAACCCGGCCGACGTCCGCTCCTCCGTGGGGTTGCGCGACACGCTGTCCGAGCTGAACCAGTACCTGCGGAACATCGACAACGCGACCAGCAAGGTCGGCGCAATGGACACGGCCCTTTCCAGCGCCGGCGATCTGATACAGCGCGCCAACGAGCTGGCCATCGAGGGCGCCAACGGAACGCTCGATGCCCAACAGCGCCAGTCGATCGCGGCCGAGGTAGCTCAGCTGACCGAAGCCATGGCCCAGGATGCCAGTGCCAAGGTAGGCAACGACTACGTCTTCAGCGGCTTCCGCGTGGACAAGGCTCCGTTCCAGATCACAGGTCCGGGCCAGGTAGGTCCCTATCAGGGCGACCAGGGTGTCGTGATCGCTCGTGTCGGGCCGGCCAGCACGATGCAGATCAACATGTCCGGCGACTCCGTATTCCAGCCGGCTCTGACGGCCCTGGCCCAGCTGCAGACGGATCTCAATAGCGGCCAGCCCGTGCAGCAAACGACGATCGGCCAGATCACCGCCTCCCTGCAAACCCTGCTGCAAGCCAGAGCCACCGTGGGAGCCCGAGCCAATCGGCTCGACGATGCCAAGACGAGCCAGTCGGCGCTGGTAACCAACAACACCGCGTTGCTGAGCCAGCTCGAGGATGTCGACATGACGTCGGCAATCACCGAGCTGACGAAGCGCCAGACCACCTACCAGGCGACACTTGCGGTCACTGCAAAGGTGATGCAGACCAGCCTGATCGACTACCTGAGGTAGGGCGTCGGTGCCATGCCGCGCGCAGACCACCTTCGTCTCGTGCCCGCAAACGAGGACCAGCCCGTGAGCCAAGCGCGTACTGCAGCCGAGATCGTCTTTCCGGACGGTCTCGTCGGACTGCCATCTCTCGTCCGCCACCGCCTGACCAGTGTCCCCGAGACGACTCTGTACGAGATCGTCTCCAACGACGACCCGGCGATCGGTTTCATAGCGGCCTCGGCCGATAACGTGAAGCCCGGCACCACAGATCGTCTGCGCGAACGCGGTCTGATCGCCGAGGGCGAATGGGTCCTGGCCATCCTGGCCGTCCACGGCGAGCCTCCGGGCGTGACCGCCAATCTGGCCGGTCCCCTGGTCATCGATATGGAGAAAGCGATCGCTCGCCAGCTCGTCATCGAGGACCCCGACTTCCCGCTACAGGTACCGGTTGCGGAGGAGGGCTGATGCTCGTCCTCACACGTCGCTCGGGCCAGTCGATCCGGATCGGGCCCAATGTGGAAGTGCGCGTCGTCAGGATCGAGGGCGATCGCGTTGTCATCGGCATCGCCGCGCCTCGGCACGTTGCCGTAGTTCGCGCCGAGCTGGTCGAGCAGGTCTCCGGTGAAGTCCGAGACGCGTCGGAGGCGAGGGCAAAGTTGCGGGTGATGCTCGCGCCTCGGGGGTTGCGCCAGATCCTCACCTCGAGCGAGGATCTGGCCGATGGGCCGCTCACCGCCGACCCACAGAATGACGACCCCGGCATCGCCTGACGCCCCCGGCA
>OCZT010002335.1_pt1 | contig 19609 bp, 21 predicted proteins | sample 1539031 | NCBI WGS metagenome assembly OCZT01 (sample SAMEA3539308, study PRJEB22396) | soil metagenome | biome: tundra; feature: field; material: soil | place: USA | collected 2010-05 | depth 0.15 m | reverse complement strand
GAGCCCCGTTCATATTAGATTGGAGATCAACTCTATTACCACTCGTTGGAGTAGGCGGGGTTGTGTTAAAAACCATACCTACTTTTACTGGATTTCCAGAATCAGCTGAGCCAGAAGCGATGTTTCCTTGTGCAGTTACATCCAAACTCTGTTTAGCACCAATAGTAGTAGAGGTAATTGCTGTTCCAGAGCCGTCATATGCATTAGAGGCAACTCTTAGAGTTTGAGCCCCAGTAGCGCCGTTATTAAAATCAGCAGCACCAGTAGCATTACCAATCTGAGCGGCAGTTCTAAGTGTGGAAGCCCCAACTGTTCCATAGTTTGTATTTACAGTAGCAGGAAGCTCTGAGTTTCTAACTATAATTCTTCCGCTAGAATCTACCTGAATGGCTGACTGTTGACCTGTAGTTAGTGTTGGAAGTGCAGTATTGAACTGACCGCCAATCAGGCCTGAGTTTACAGCTGCCGTACCAGGAACAACAGGACCAGCATTGGTTGAAATTACTTTTAAGTTATTATTAGAATCAACATCGGCATAATTGTCTTCAACGCCGGTGTTAAGTGCACCTGCTATCTTAACTGACTGCGATGCTTCTATTCCTGTTAGGTCTGCCATATTATGGATATATCATATGAAATTAAAAGAGAGTCAGAACTTTCGTAATGACCCCCTCTTAAAGTTAATTAAACTTAACTATTATGGATTATTTACACCCTCAATAGTAGAGTAAACATCTTGAGCTTGATTGTCAAGATTTGTAATAATAACACTCACAGTACCAGCCGCTGCTACGAGCTGAGGAGCTTGAAAGATATAATCTACGTTTGGATTGGCTGATGAGTTAAACATTACAACCTTGGTCGCTCCGTTTATCTGAATCACAACCTTAATTTTACCCGAAGCTGCTGCCTCAACCTGTTGTAATGTAAATGTCTCACCGCCCGGTACCGTATAAGTATGGGTATTAGAGGCACCTGCAGCAAGGGCAACATGTGTTAGGTAATCAAGAACTTCAGCACCTGGAACACTATTGGAAATGAATACAGGAACGGGATTGGTATTAGAGACGTTGGCACCAGCAACTGCTAAGTTAGCGGCAACTCGAAGCGTTTGAGCCCCAGTAGCGCCGTTATTAAAATCAGCAGCACCAGTAGCATTACCAATCTCAGAAGCAACACGAAGGGTTTGAGCCCCAACAACACCAAAGTTAAAATCAGCAGCTCCGGTAGCATTACCAATTTCAGCAGCAGTACGTAGAGTGTTAGATCCAACTACGCCCCAGTTATGATCTTCAGAAAGACCAACTGTCCAAGTTCCGCTTTGGGTAGCGCTAGTAACCCAAGGACTAGTTCCTTGATTTGCAGTAACCGTTCCGGAAATAACCCAAGGACTAGTTCCTTGATTTACAGAACCGATATTGTTAGTACCAGCTGGAAGAGGTTCAGTAATGATAGCACTTAGTTCACCAGTAGCCGATACTGATGCTGTATTTGTACCATCGGTAATTTTGGTAAACCAAGCATTAGCAGCTAACCCAGGAGCACCTTGATTTGCTTCAACCCTAAGAGTCTGAGCACCAGTAGCCCCAGCATTAAAATCAGCAGCGCCGGTAGCATTACCAATTTGTGCAGCCGTTCTAAGGGTACTAGCACCAACGACACCATAATTGTGATCATCTGTATTAGAAGTATCAACAAGCAATCTGCCATTAACATCGAGCTGTAAGGCCGACTGCTGACCATTGGTCAAAGTAGGGGGAGTTGAGTTAAAGATACCGCCAGCGAGCGTAGAGGAAGCTGAAGCCGTACCAGGAGCTGCAGGGCCATTAGACGGATTGACTACTTGAAGCCAATAGGTTGCGTTTAAAAGCTGATCCCCGATGGCATTGCCCGAAACGTCTTTAAGGATAGAGGATTGGCTACCAAAAGTATCAACAGAAGCCTGTTGAGTGGCTGGATTGGTTGCATCTCCAAGCTTGATGATGATATCATCAGCGTTAACTTGGCCTGGCAGACTAGATCTAACTGGAAGTTCCGAATTGAAATCAGACATTTTATATACTCCTTCTTATTTACGTAACTTGAGCTTCTGCAATTTTTGCCATAAGCTCTTCTTCTTTAGCTGTTGAGATTGCAATATTTTCTTGTAACCTTTTAACATTATCCATTTGCTCTTCAATACGAAGCTCAATCTCGGCCTTTGCCGCGCTAACTCTCAACAATTCAACTTTAATTCTTTTAAGTTCTAAGCTTGTCATAATTACTCCTAAGATTGGCTTATCTCTTGCATCACATTATTTCTAGTATTTCAATTCTTCCTTCAAAATCAGCAACATAAGGCTTATTATGAATAACCTTAACAATTACAGAATCTCCAGGACTCAAAACAACCCCATCGACACCACCAGTAGCAAATTCAAAATATTCATTTAAATTACCGTAAAACGTTCTTCTGGTATCGAGCTGAACAGCATTTAAGAATACAGTCCATTTGGCTATATTTTCACCAGAAACAGAGATTCTTATAAGAACTCCACTAGTTTTGGATAAAGGTAGTGTGTATTGAACAACAGTGGTAATGATTCCAGAAGCTACAGCGTTAGCCTCACTATACCTATTTACGACATCATTGCCAGCAGTTGGAGTCGAAACTATGTTTACATTAATAGAACCATCAACGTTTGGCTCAATAATATTGCCATTAGTACCAGCAACCTCAACCTTACCAATTGATACAGTACCATCAAATGCTACAGGAAGGGGATTCTCAGCATCCCAAGGGTTGCCATTACAGTCTACAGAGGTTGTACGCCAGGAATTGGAGGGCTCCTGCATGTAAGAGGCCAGCATCCTAGCTTCCATGGACAGGACGGCCTTAGGCTGCTCATTAGCGAATATAAACGATCCTAGGGCGACCGTGTACATGCTAACATCTACGTTATGGGTCATTTTTGCGCCAGGAAGGCCAACCCATATAGTTGTGAGGTTTACAACGCGCTTAATTTCTAAATTGAGAGGAGGAACAGAGGAAGCTTGGATTATGATTTGCTGTTTTACGAAAAAATTGCAAGTGCTTGATACTTGAACGACACCAGTTGCACCACCATCGACGGTGAGCAATACAGGAGGTACAGCTGAGAGGTTCCTCTCTAATGCCATAAGTATCTAATCCCAAACCATAAAACCTAAGACCATTCTTAGGAGTTATAATAAAGATTGGAATCCGATATGGACTCTCTGACTACTGCGACAAGCACCTTACCGCCACCAGCAGGATCGGCATCATACTGGACAGTTAGGGTATTATTACCTTGTGCGCTGAAACCTCTAATCCAAGCATTGGTTGTAGTTGGCACAGCAGGAGTAACAGCGATTATGGTATCTGTAGCGAGAAGTCCAGTAACGACATAAATGGCATCTGCATATCCAGCAGGACAAGTATCGGATAAGAAAGCAAGAACGGTTGATCCTGGAGTTCCAGGAGCCCCATTGGTCCCATTGGTACCGTTAGTTCCAGCAGTACCTTGAGGACCAGTTGAACCAGTTGAACCAGTTGAACCAGTTGAACCAGTTGAACCAGTTGAACCAGTTGAACCAGTTGAACCAGTTGAACCAGTTGAACCAGTTGAACCAGTTGAACCAGTTGAACCAGTTGAACCAGTTGAACCAGTTGAACCAGTATCCCCCTTAGGACCAGTTGGTCCAGTAGAACCAGTTGGTCCAGTAGAACCAGTTATGCCTTGGATTCCTTGAGCGCCAGAATCTCCTTGAGGACCTGCTGGTCCAGTTGCCCCAGTTGGTCCAGTTGCACCAGCGGATCCAGGAGTTCCATTAGTCCCGTTAGTCCCGTTAGTACCATTAGTTCCAGCAGTGCCTTGAGGGCCAACCGTTCCTTGAGGGCCAGTTGCACCAGTTGGTCCGGTTGGTCCAGTTGGTCCAGTCGGTCCAGTACCGCCTCCACCCGTAGAATTAATGATGATCTCGCTACCGACAACGTCAAAGCTCATATTCGCGCCAGGAGTAAGAGTAATTGCGCTAGTCAATCCATTTATACTGCCGACCACACCATTACCAACAGAATCGGAGAGTTGGGAAATAATGTCACCAAGTCCAAATCCGCTAGAATTGCCAACGGTAACGCTGTTTAATAAAGACCGTAAAAGATTAGATTCTAATTTAATATCCATTATTTACCTTAGTTTATGAAGACCAGCTAATTTGAATTCTAGGAGGCCCAGAACCATTGAGGGTTTGACCTGGAAATTGATATCCTGGAGGGAGTACTTCTGGAAAGCCAGGTACAAAGGCTGGGTCGAAAGGTGAGCTTGAAACTATAGGGAATAGAACGGTGTAACCAAGGGCTTGGAAGTAAGTTGTTACGAAATCTGATGTCACCAAGGGGGCCATGAAGGGTTGTACAAAGGTTCTACCAAGAGCTATAGCGTCAACTATAAGGACGGTAGTAGAGGCTACAAAGGCGTCCTGGGCAGCTGTGGTAGCCGCTGCTAGGGCTGCTAGGGCGGCGGCATGGGCGGCGAATTCAGAGGGTAAAGTAGGCATAAGGATAAGATTGGTTAAAATAATGGATTGACTTAATAGTCGCATTATTATATCCTAATCTTAAGTATATGAATACGAAAAATTGCTCTAAAAAAGAATGTAAGATGGAAAATCCCCAGTTATTGGAAAATTTTCACAAAAATATAAGAACTAAAGACGGGCTCAGCTTTGTATGTAAAACATGCAAGAATGCCTACGAAGATGAATATAGGAAGGGCAATAGAGGAAAATTACAAACAAGATCAAAAAATTGGAGAAAGGATAATCCTGGATCGCACAAAGAATGGCGAGATAAGAATCGGGATAAACTTCACGCTAATCAAAAAAGATATAAGGATAGGAATAGAGAAGAAATAAGAAAAAGGGGATTAGAACACTATTATAAAAATAGAGATACGCAATTAAAGTTAGCTAAGAAAAGAAGAGATTCTAATATAGAAAAAGAAAAAGATCGGTGTAAAAAATATAGTAAAAATAATAGAGGTAAGGTTAACGCCAGAACTGCTAGATATAGGGCTACCAAGCTTCAAGCTACCCCTAAATGGACAACAAAAGAACATAAGAAAGAAATGCAAGCCCTTTATATAGAGGCAAATAGGATAACTAAAGAAACTGGGGCCAGACATCATGTCGATCACATAGTGCCATTACAAGGCGAAAATGTTTGCGGTCTTCATTTGCCTTGTAATTTAAGGATTATTCTCGGCTCAGAAAATGAATCCAAAAATAATAGAGTTAGAGAAGAGGACTTAGAAGAGCATAAGAAATTTGTTATGGATGGCCTTAATAACAAAAAACCCAGTAACAAATAAATACCACTGGGTTTCAAAAAGTAAATAATTATTTTAGTTAAGGAAGGCTAACTGCGCCAGATTCTGCATCATTAGGTGCCGATTCATCAGTAACAAATAATCCTTTATAGGTAATATTGATTTTGCTAGTAGCGCGACTCTGGAAGTTATTACTGTTGGTGTCGGGAAGGCATCCAATGATCGTCGCCATAGCGGGACCAGTTGGATTTTCACGGTCTGCAATGGTAATCGTGACTGGACCGAGGCCGAGTAGGCTATTGAGACTTGGAAAAGCTCCAAGAGCTTTAACTCCAAATCCATAAACACGGAACCCAGTACACTGAACGGTTACAGCATTATATGAAACCAATGCGATTTCATCTGGAGAATATCTTCCAAGAAGATGAATATCTTCACTAGAAATAGATTCACTTACCGATGCCGAATCAAATATCCCAATCACGACTGGGCCATTGCCTTTATCGATTGAAACTACCGATCTGCCACCTGTTATCACTTTTGAAGCTGCGGGGGAAATTGCCATAAAATATTCTCCTTAAAAATTCTTAGCTAGCTGATTGTTGAACTGCCGAAAGAGCAAGATCAATCGCTACGAAATAAATACTCGTTGTTAATTTAGCCTCAACTGATACGAACATTGAAGGTGCTGAAATTTGAATGCTGGCCCCGCGATACCCAAGCGGCGCGTCATTCGATGTCGTAACTATTTTCAATTTACGGTAATAATCAAATCTCTGTTGCAAGAAACTCAATGCTGAAGCTGCACTAACATCTGCTACAGATTTACCAACAATCGCAGTTTGGAAGCTTTGTGCAAGATCCAATGCAAGAATATCAGAAAGATAAACAGCTTGAATCGAGTTATAGACAAAGTTTGTATCCAAACCATACGTGGTCTGATCGCTTACCCATGGAATCCCGCCATTAGTCTGAGTTAATACAAGCAACCCAGCCGTAATAGCATCTGAAACGTTCTCAGGATCGCCAGAATCATATCCAGCAGGATCCTTAAACGAGACCACATTGGCCAAATGATTTACGATTGACTTGTAGAAACCACCAGCTTGCATTCCAGCTGCTACAGCTGCACCGTACCAAGGCAAGAACAAGGTATTAACGCCAGCACTATTGACTTGTGTTACTTGCTGACAAGTCATAGAACAACGATAAGATGCCAAGCTCTGAGCTGCAGCTTTACAATTAACAAATGTGTCATTGAACGACAAGATCGCCATACGATTGCGTTTCAAGGTAGGAGTCGAGAACTCAATACAATGAGACTTCAACAATTCATTAATTGCAGCGATGGTATAAGTCGAACTTGGATCTGTATTCCCAGCAAGAATATCTTTCGAAGCATCTTGAGAGAACAAAGGAACAATAATGTTCAACTGAACACCAGCCATTTGGCTAATGGCATTCACAATATCAGCAGCACTAGTTGCACCCAATAAGCCACCAGATAAGTAAACCGTAGCTGAAGGATTAGGAAGACCAGCAACTGCTGTTGGGATAAAACTAAATGACGAAGACGTTGCCATCTTCTGTTGAAACATATATGCTGAATCTTTAACACGCCCTGGCTTATCACCCGACATGCTTGCAATCCCAATAGCTGTTACTTGATCCAAAGCCGATGGAGGAAATTGAATAGCCGATGGAGCTGCTGCAGCTGAATACCCAGGTTGAGCATTAATAAATGCAGCAAGTTGGCTAATCGTAGTATACTGACTCAAAGGGATCGACAAACTAGTTCCAGCCCCGCCAGTTACCGAAGTCGTAAGCGTGGTGGCATTAATCGTCATAGTACCCGTTGTACCAGCATATCCGACAAACAAAGCAACGGCTGGAGTAATATTCATTACTTCATTAATGCCAGCAGTAGTATTAATAATTTGTACTTCAACACCAGGTTCTTGGCTAGAAACAGTTTTTCCAGCAAGAAGCCCTAATGCGGCTAGATCTCCAGGAGTTGAATCGATCAATTCAAATGATTGACCAAACCCACTTCTATATGGAAATGCTTGGTTATTCATAGTGAAAACTATAGTATTTGCTGCCAACCCAGCACTAGCTACTATTCCAGCAGGAAGTAGATCATTAAGTTCAGCGATAAGAGTGGCAATGTTTGTATGTACGTCTCCAGCGATCGTTCCAGGTGGGAAACCAGTAATAGAGTTCGTAGGACTAGATCCCACATTCCCGGTTACAACTGTTGAACCAGTACTAGTCACAGCAGATGCACCTAATAGGCCAAAAGTGCCAGCAGAATGAAGCAGTGGAGAATTCTGAGCATTAACGTTAGTAGCTGCACTTAAAGTAACTGCTCCAGACAAAGCAATCAAAGATCCGTTAACGGTTCCACCAAGGGTATCAGTGATAGAAGTCTGAGCTATGATGTTACCGCGAAAGGTTCCAGAGAAAGCAGAATTGATAGTAGCAGAACTACCAATAATCCAGTAAACGTTAGAAGCTACAGCTCCACCAGACATACTAATATCTGGAATACCAGATGAACCAGTGACAAGCGACGATGCTGCCTTGATAACGAATACATCAGTTGGGGAACCGTTCAAAATGAGTGGTCCACCAGCATCCAAGGATAGAGCGCCGCCGCTCCAGTTACCAGCAGAAAGAGTTTGACCATCCAATACGTCTCCACCAGGAAGTGGGGTAAAAGTGCGTGCAGCCAAGGCTGTATAGGCAGCTTGAGCATCAGCGTGAGCAGCAGCCGAAGCGGCAGGTCCAACAGGAGCAGAACTAGAGCCAGAACCTAAAATTACTACTTGAATAGCTCCACCGTTCATACGAATAGAGAAAGTATCGCCGTTAAGAGCAGCACCAAAAGCAGGAACAGTAGTTCCAGTCAATTGAGGAGCAACTTCAGCATCCAAAGAGGTAACTGTGAAATTAAATAGATTTCCACCAACACCATAATTTAGAGCTTGGAAAGTTCCGTAGTTTGTGTCAACCAAAGCCGAAGCCCTAGTTCCCTTATTGGTCTTAATAACATAGATTGAACTTGCAGTTCCGACGATATCTGGATCATTGCTTGGAGCCGACAAAGCTGCGAAAGCATCAACAATTGGACCAGAAGTATAAATGCTTCTGATCTTATTCAAAGCTGTTGGACCAAAATGATTATTGGCAAGAGTGACAGTACTATAATCTGGACCACCTGCTGCCTCGCCCATGATAAGGACTACGCCAGAAGTAGCTAGACCAGAAGCTGTCGAAATGACAGTCGTATTGGTATATGCGCCAGGAACATTTGTATTCAACCATGGAGTTACGATTCTTTGCGACATTTTATTATCTCCTATTACTAAACTTTTTTGAGCCCGAAATTGGCGAGCCCTTGTTCAAACTGTTCTGGACTATTCATCCCAATGGTTTTGAGATGAAGCCAAATGGCTTTCTCTAGAGACTTACCCTTGCCATATTTGGCCTTTTGGGTAGTCCAGTAAATACGGAATGCTTCTCTTTTTTCATCTTCGCTTAGAATTCTAGGAGAAGGCTTATACAAAGAAGCCCTATAAGCACGAGCTTCTTTTAAGCTCATTTCTACAGAATTTTTAAGGTTTTTAGATTCTTTAGCCATTACATGCCCTTGCCAATTGGTAGTTTCTTTGCAGACGTTGCCATTGGAGCGGCTGCTGGAGGGGCCATTGGAGCTGCTGCTGGAGCTGCTGCTGGAGCTGCTGCTGGAGCTGCTGCTGGAGCCGCTGCTGGAGCCATCGGAGCTGCCGCTGCTGGAGCCGCTGCTGGAGCCGCTGTTGCCGGAGCTGGAGCTGGCATTGCTTTATCCATAGCTTTAGCCTTCTCACCCTTTTTATGTTCCATACGCCCCATAAACTTAGCCAATTTAATATGACCCTTCATAGGCATAGCATGATCAGGATCTGCATTATTGGCTTCATGTTCCTGAACATCTTGCGATACTTTTTCACCGAGCTGCGCGTCAGCCCTTTCATCAGGATTCTCTTCAGACATACCCATTTTCTTCATGGGAGCTTCAGCCTTAGATAGAGTGCTAATGCTATAGAGTTCCTTAGCTTTAGCTAGGACTGCGAGTGCGGCATCTCTGGGAGTAATTTTTCTATCTGCCATAGTTTCCTCTTACCCATGTAAGATTGCTTAATTCCATCGTTTACTAGACTATTTTTCTAAAAAAGTCCTTAAATTTTCAATACTTAACTTATTAATATCCACAAATTATCTTTAGAACTATACTTCTTAAGATTTTTCCCCACGTTTGGCGCTCATCCTGCCCATAAACTTAGCCAATTTAATATGGCCCTTCTCAGGAGCCTTACCGCTAGAAGCAGAATCGCTATCAGCCTCATCGGATTGATCAGCGGGATCGTCTTTAGATTTTAGGGATTTAGAAGGAGTATCTTTACCAGACGTACTAAAATTTGACGGCTCATCAGGAGCCGCTCCGCCTCCACCACCGCCTGAACCATCGCCTTTACCACCAGTTGAAGCGCCACCTGGACTTGAACCACCAGTTTCCGTATTAGTCTTAGTTGGAGAGTTTCCACTACCAGATCCTGCGCCTGGAGCAGCAGCGGGAGCTGGTGCAGCAACGGGAGCTGGAGCAGCAGCGGCGGGAACGGGTGCCGGAGCAAGTGCAGCATCGGGAGCAGGAGCGGCAGCATCAGGAGCAATATCCTCATCATCCTCAGGAAGAGAAGCTTTAGCCTTAGGATCTTTAACTTTAACTTTAGAAGCCTTAGCGGGAGAAGCCTTCTCGCTTTTAGACAAAGTACTAGCTCTATAGAGTTCTTCGGTCTTTTTCAGGACAGCAAGAGCGACTTCTCTTGGAGTAAATTTCTTATTGGACATAGCATGTCTCCATATAACTTAAGATTGTCGAATCCTACTGTTTTGATCTTTGTTTTTCTAAAAAAGACCTTAAATTCTCAATACTTGGCTTTTTTATACCCTTAAACTCTTCTGTCTTTCCAAAGAATACGCTAGGTTTATCAGTGGCTTGGCCTAACTTCTTAGCTTTGGGGGTCTTAACTACGGCTTGGGAACCTACTTTGGTCGGGCTGGCAGTATTGGAGTTAGAAGGAGAAATTACGCCTGGAACAGGGGTCAATTTTGTAGGAGTCAGACCGGGCATAGAAGCTTTGGCTAATTCTTCAGCTTTCTTAAGAATTATGATGGCCGCTTCAAATGGAGTATAAGTCTTAGACATATAGATAAAGATTAGCTATTCTAAAGATTCAGCAATGGTTGACCAGTTAACCTGGCTTAGGTCTTCAAAAGTGTCAGTAATGTTACTTATAATTTTCACCCCGCCCGTAAACCCATCTCCCTGGCCCATTAGAGTTGATTCGATAATACGGTGTGGCTGATTATACCATCTGTTTTCAACTTGGCCTGTAATATCGATATTTCGTGACCATATTACTTGACCTGCATCACTATAGTCGGCATTTGGGTACATACCACTGCTAGAAATAAAACTTTCAGCATATCCATCTTTCTCTAACAAAGCCTGCCTATATCTTAATAGTGAGTATACAGCGATAGAATGTAGCCAAAGCAACGTTTGTTGATCAAGCGCATGGCAAGTGATCTTATAAGGCTCTTGGAAGAAAGAGTGCCCGATTTTGGTCTCATAGTATTGATACTGAGGAATGATACCATAAACACCAGAAGGAATAGTTAGAGAAGTCAAGAGATTAACTTGGTTTAAAGCCGTTATGCTTTGGATAACGTATCCATTGCCAGTAGCTGGATCTACAAGAATCATGCCAGAAACTACTGTTTGAAGTTCCACTGGGGATCCAAAAGTAAAGGCACCAGAAGTTGGGTCATATGAACCAGAAAGTGGCTTAATGACATATGCGATTGGCTTATTAATATTGTTCGGCAAGAGCCTTACACTTTCTGTGCTAAGATCTCCCATATGCTTCATCTCTAATTTTTCTTTGCTTTCACCAATCTCAATAACAATGCAGGGAAATTCGACCTTATCATCTCTAGCCGAAAGAAGAATATTAACGCGATTGTTTTGAAGCCATTGGCGACATGATTCTATTTGAGAGCCATATCTCTCTTTAAGATATGGGTTAGAAATGGTATCGCCAAGAATATCATCTAAAAGCCAATCATTTTTCTTGATGTCTTCTAGGCCTAGTTCAAGCATGGTCTTTATACGGATATCTCCTAAAAATAAACTCATGATTATTTACCTTGATATTTCTGCAATATTTGCGGGATCCAAATGTTAGACCATTGATCTGTGGCCCAATCCTTTGTTTCTTGAAATATATTGACCGCGCCTCTAGCAGGATAGATCCACTTATCTTTTTGATCTTCCCCATCTGTGACGGTTCTAAATGTGGTCATTATTTTTTGGATTTTACCATTCTTATTAGGAACTTGGTAAATATTCAATCCATACAATTGGGGAGTATTACCTTTCTTACTAGGAATCTTGCTCGGAATATCAAAAGAATGCAGAGGTTTGGGATGACCAGTAATTGGGTCTATTCGGCTAACTCTAGGACTACCAGATGAATCTTTTTCAATTCCACTATATGATAGTTTTGGATGATTTGTTTTTAAAAAGCTTTTTATATTTCCTATAAGTTCTTCACTTTTGTCAAGTGTTTTTGGGTTGGTACTTTTTGACTCTTTTCCCTGAGTCATAGGAATAACCCTATATTTAGTGCCATCAGCAGATGTTTTACCATCTTTCAATAAAGCTGGCTTCATATCCCTAGGCTCTCTACCTTGTTCTATTTTTGCTCCTCGATTGATCAATTCTATTTCCCAAAGAAACTTATCTAATTGTTTTGCCTGACTCAGATCTTCTTGATATATAGGTAAATCAAATTTATTAAGTTTCTTTTTAGCTTCTTCTAAAATATGGGCATGAGTAGATATAGCTAATCCTTTTACGGATTTCTCAACATCTTTAGCAATTTCCTGTGCGAAATTCTCAAGGTATTGACTAAGAGCAGAAATGTTGAGATCGAGTTTAATATCGGCCATTATCCCTCCTTTGGAGGTTTAATTGGAACTCCAGAAGGCCCCATTACACGACCTTCGCCCATATTTATAAAGCGAACGATCCCCTGATTGTCCGTAACTTTTTTCTGATGCTTAGCATTTATGCCACCTTCTGGAATAGGTTCCTTAGCAACATGCTTTGTTGTAGCTTTTGTGGGCAATTTACTTGCTGGGGCTATTCCTGCCCCACTGCTTTTGGGTCAGGTGAGCCCTCTTGAGAGGCAGCTGGAGGTTGTTGTTCAGGTGCGGCTTGCTCAGGAGCTGGAGCAGCTGGAGCTGATTGAGGCTTTAATCCCAAAAGATCACAAAGCGAAATCATAGATTTAAGCATTTGAATGCAAGAATTATACAATGGTTGATTTTGTTCTTTAGTAGCTTCTAGCGATGCCTTATTAGCCTTAAATCCGGCCAAGGTTTGTCCAACCATATCTAGAACCTGTTGCTTCTTTTGTTCATTAGCATGGTCGTCTAAACCATCTTGAAGAACTCCAGCCATATCGGGTTCATCTTGGCCGTCATCTGCCATTGGTTCTTGTCCCGATTCATCCAATTGGGACATTTCTTGTCCCAATTCTTGTGCCATAGGATCTTGAGCTTTTTGAGATCCAGGACAATCCGGACAATTACACTCATGATCGTCTTGTGCCATATCTTGTTCTGAATCTGACATTTCTTCTTTTTGAGCTGCACCAAAATCTTCAGGAACGGAAGCGTTACCTTTCATCTGATCGCCTTGTGGCAATTCAGTATTGTCAATTTTTTTAGCAGCTTCCGCTGGACTTGGGTCCGATCCCGGTTCATTGTCTAGTAAATCTAAAACCTCTTCAGCAGTCTCATGACCCTGTAAGTTCGGATCTTCTTGTCCAGTTTGTCCAGGTTGTTCCTCTACAGCATCGCCATACATTTCTTGACATTCTGGACAATTATCAGGATGCTCAGCACCCATGTCCTCAACTGCTAATCCCGTTTCATCTTTTTTCGGACATTTTGGACAATTGCAGTTATGGTCTTCCGATTGTTCCGGATTAGCTTGCTCGTTAGCCATATCTTCACACATAGGGCAACCATCGACACCACCAGAATTTTGTTCATTGTCATATTCTTCACAAGCCTGACATCCTTCGATTCCACCAGTAGTACCATTCTTGGCATCGTAATCCGCACACATTTGGCAATCATGCATTCCAGCAGTACCATCTGCGTTTTCTTGGGCATCTAGATCTTGACAATAGTTACAATCATCAGTACGATTATCTTCATCATCTGGATGTTGATGGCCCCTGTCCTCTTTATCGGCAGCTCCGTTGTGCTTACCCTCTTCAGATTTGTGCAAATCGCAAACTCTACTTTTATGTAAATCACAAATCATACTATCCGCCTTTTTTAAATAAGCTTCACTCAGTTTGTATTCATCAGGAGTGGCACGTTTTTCTCTAACTCGGCGCTTAGCCTTTTTGATGTCTTCTTTAATTTTTTTATTAAAATAAACAATACGATCTTTACCACGAAGTTTGGCAACTAAGAGAGCGGTTCCAGATTCAGATAGACTACGACCAACTCCAACAGAGAGAGTATAACCAAAAGATTTTTCGATGCTTTCACGAAGAGATTCAAGTTTAGCTAAAGCTTCTTTAGGGATAGCTGCCGTAAACTCATCGCCACCACCAGATACTTTAACTCCATCATTTTCTTTACACCAATGCAAAATAAAATCTTGGGCAGCATCAATACGATTAGAAACTTTGTGAAGTTCTTCTACGTTATTTGCTATTACAGCTCTACCGACTAGCTTTCCAACTCCATCACCATCTGCTGCTATGTAAAACATTCCGGGCTTAATATTTTCCATTACGCCCTCTCAATGTTTCAAGAAGCATCTCGATATTATCCTCAGACCATCCCCTACTAAATCTTAATTGAACGTCATTATCTGATTTCTTAATCCAGATTTTACGGCCCATATCTTGTCCAAAACACAAGCAACCGCTAAAACCGCCATCACCAAAAATTGTTTGTCCACAACTATCACAATCCACAACCTCAGATTTGGTCATTTCAACATGATGCTCTTTTGGCTTTTTCTTGCGATCGAGGAAGTCTTTTAGAGGAGAGCCCTTCTTTAGAGCGGCTTCTTTTTTAACAATATCCTCATTCTTTAGATCCAGAGGTTTCTGTGGAATTGTCACAATATTAGGACTTTGTGTCGCAATACTTGGAATTGAAGCAGATTTTGTCGCAATAGCATCATTCAGCTTAGCCATCATGATCTTATGAATAGCTTCACGTTGAGCCATTTTATCTTCAACAACTCTACTAACTAAAGAATGAAGCTCCATGCGCTCATCAATTAGTTTTTGAACTTTTCTTGCCACAATATCGTCATCTTTTTGTGGTGTAGCAAGTTCTTCCATATCATAAAGCTCAAATGTAGACAATAGGATTATACCAAGTCCCGGTATAGAACGATTCTTAAAATCATATACTAATTTGTTATCGCTATACACAGAACCAGTAAAGTCATCGGCTGCATTCTTATTTACCCTAACATAGGCAACTTTACCAAATGGCAATTGAATATCTTTATGAGCATTAACTTCCATGGGCACCAGCTCATTTATAAGTATGGACATTACAGCGCGAGGAACTACCTTCAAACCAATACGGATCTCTTCTGGATCCAATACCGAATTGCTACCGATCTTATACAGATCTGCGGATTTGGCTAGGTTCTCCAAAAACTCATCGTCTAGGATATTCTTGAGGAGAAGGTTATTCTTCATAAGTATTATGAACTAGGAAGTAGTTGGGTTCCTGGAACATTCTGTTGAGCGTAAGGACCGGTCTCTTGAGCTATTCTAGTTGGATCTTCAATAATGTAAGCGATCAAAGTTGAGGCCGAACCTATAATCCATTGGTTAGATCCCATGGATACGTAAGTATAGGAGTTAGGAGGGCAGGCTACACCAACATTACCGCTAGAATCGAATGCACCGATAGCTTGCGATGTCACCGTAGACGCTTGGCCAACCGTGACAGATCCGGCAGATCCGGCATTATTGTAGATAGCAAGATTCGCGCCAAGATAGGGAAGGGCAGTAGCTGCCGAGATGTTTGTGCTCCAAGTAGGGCTTCCAGCAGTAACGATTGGGATCGGTATCAAACGAGGTCCAATTATAAGGACCTTCTCCGCACCAGCAGAAGGGTTATATTCGACAGATTTGATCTGGCTTGGGTCCTGCAAGGATCCAATATCAACTACACGATTATTTTTTGCCATAAATTTTATACCTTTAAGGAAGTTATATCACTATTAAGATTGGTAAATTGATAAACGAAGCATTAATCTATGATTTTATTACCCTTTTTACGATTTTCATTCATTTTTAGTATTTGAAGGTTCCAAGGTACATGAAGCCCCCAAACGTCCTTACCTTGAAGAGGTAAGATATGGTCAACTTCATGAGGAATATCTGTTTCTTTAGTCAATCTAGCAGCTTCTATATAGATAGCTTCTATCTCAAGTTTTTGCGCCTTTGTAAGCCATTTAGGGGTGGCATTAAGCTTAGTGGCACGCCTTTTAGCCGTAAGAGCGTTAACCTTACCCGGATTATTCTTACGATAACTAGCATTGGTAGCCTTAACCTTATCCGGATTAGCTTTACGACATTTATCTGAGGCAATGTTAGCCTTATCTAAGTTATCTTTACGGTATTTAGCTGAGGCGATCCTAGCCTTATCTAAATTAGCTTTATGATACGCAATTTGGTTGGCCTTAATCCTATCTAGATTAGCCTTACGGTATTTAGCAGAGACGATATCACAACAAAACTTACATCGAGAATGCAGGCCATCCTTAGAACTCTTCTTCTTATGAAAAGCTGTCAATTCTTGCGGGTTAATCTGAGAACATTCTGGGTTACTGCAAGTCTTCATAATACCTATTATATCATTGAAATGATTAAACTATTACTCATTTTCCAATCCATCTTCAGCGATGTTAACCATGTCCACGCTAATTGCGCTAGGTCCCGGTTTAATGGACTCCAAGGGCTCTTGAATCGCCCTTTGGGGCGTTTTGGAGGCAGATTGATTCTTTGGATCGGGTCTGTTCTGACTATGGAACAGGTATTCTCTTTGAATAACGGCATAATAGGCCATTCTCTCAGGAACTCTAGCTCCACCTTCAGTTACATTACTCATACGTACTTCTTTGGGCAGAGAAATAATATAATGAAAAGCTTTATAGAGATAACGTATTGAATATACTCGACCTTTTCCGGTTTCTGGATCTATGCCCGGATTCTTACCAGTACTTAGCCAACAAATATTACCGTCAGACGATATATCGTAGTCTAATCCCTGAACATACGAGATATTCCTACTGTCTATAATAGGAACTTCAAATTGAACAATCGGGAACATGGGTACGTTATGACCAGTCTCGTAGGTCATTTTTTGGTAATTTGAAACTAGAACGTTAGCATTTGGATCCGAAACATAAATACGATCGCCAGGAGCCAGATAAATCCTATCAGCATCATCAACCGGAGCAGTATTAACAGAGCCCAGCACGGACTTAACGTTATTGTAGAATCTAGGCAAAACTAATCGGCTAACCGAAGGATCTATAATGCCACCATCGGTTCTTTTCTTATCAGTAGTATTGTCCGTTTCACATCCAGTGAAAACCCCAGCATATACATAAATCATGCCATTGCTAGTTATAGCGTCTAATCCATCCCTACGGTAATCCCCACGATCTTTAAGACCAATAGGACTAGGCATAGCTTTCCAATGACAATAGTCTATTCCCTGCCCTGTAATAAAGGCATCATCTGAGATCAGATTGAAAGAGGTTTCAACTAAAGGACACCAAGCATTTATGGCCTGAAGTTGAACCCCTTTGGGGCTTCTATTACTCATTTATCTTACCTAACATTTCTGACATCTCGCACAATTTGCGATCAGCATCATTATGAAATCGACACACGCTCTTAACTACTTCGTTTACTTCTAATTTAAGCTTAAGCTTTCCTAGATATCTTTCTAATTTTAGACCTTCTAAGCAATTATTGGGATTAACCTTAATATCTGCAGTACAAGAAACCCCATTCTTAATCATCAGCTCTACTTGGCCAACAAAAGAAGGAATTTTTAAATCATAAGGATCGTAGCTAACTACGATTTCTTGGGCTCCCACTACTTGATTTTCCAATGGTTCAGATGGGTTAAACTCTAACGAACTTTCAATACCAATAATCTTTATGCACATATTATTTGACCTTTACCTTTTTAATGCCAATACTAAGAGCTTTTTCACTAATAGCACCCGAAAGTTCTTTGTATGGGCATTCAAATGGCCCTGTTCTGTTTATATACAGAGTATCTCCTATCACTTCAGTAGATACTTCGCCAACTTTAAGACTTTGCTTGGTGAGATAAAATTCTATGCTGTTACCATTTTGAATAGAGTAGAGATCGTGTCCAGATTTGCGAAGATTGTCTGTTAGAAAATGGGAATGACTTTCAGCATTAAGCCTCAGCCCCTCAGACTTCATGATCATTGGCTGAAAACTAGGAAAACGTTGTTCTATCGTATAACATAGAATTGCTTGATGTGAAGCGGCTCCAAGAACTTGATCGCCCATAGTTGCCAAATTCAAGCCGCCTTTGGTACGGACAAGATTAACTTGTTTCCCGTCCATCATGCCAAAAGGTTCAGTTGAAGCGATATCGTTTTCAAGTATTTTCATAATTATTTTCCCTTACCATAAGCATTTCTGACTTTAGTAACATATTGATGATTCTTAATATCGGTTCCCTTATTTTTAGCGTCCAGGGTACCTTGGATTCCGTTTAGCCAGGCCATAGAGACCATGTCTGGGTTACTACCCAAACGATGTTCCATATGCGCTAGATGCCTATTGGCCAGAACATCTTCAAGGCCCTTATTGTCTTGCATAAATTTATGTAATTGGGGGCCTTGTAAAGCTAAGGCCTTACCATATTTAGCCTTAAGATCTTTATGTGCTTTAATAGTATCTTTGATGGTATTAGGAAGAAGGGCGTATTTACCATAAGCAACTTCGCCATTTTTAAGGGGCTTGTGGTTAATATTCTTGCCCCCACTAGATTCTACTTGAGATATGGCACCTAACATCTTCTTATGGTCATAAGAAGGAGCTGATGGCTTAACTTGTTGAATATTGGCTGGAGCACGATTTGTAGGAGCTTTTGGGGCAGCTTGCGCTGAAGATCCAGCCAACGCACCAGCCATGCCAAGAGCGACCCCAGCATTTTGGAGAAGACCTTTTTCTAATTTTGAAGTCTCTTCTTTCAATTCTTTTGACTGTTCTTTAATTTCACGATTTATCTTTTTCTTGCTAGGATGTTTAAGTATATTAACCAAATCCTTATGTTCTTCAACAAAGTCTTCTTTGGGCAAGCAGACTTCTTTTTTGGCTACTTTTTCAGGAAGCTTCTTTCCTTTGGTGGCCTCATCCCATTCATGAACTCCAGCATTACCGCCTAATGCTTTTTTACCAGTTAGAGTATGAGCCCAACGCCGTTGAGCCTCTGATACATATGGCTTCATTAAAGGTTTTTCGCCATGAATTTCTTCGGACTTTTTAGTAATATCGGCCTTAGCAGTAAAATCGCCTTCATCGGGAACTCTAGGCTCAGTTGTATCCGGTTCATGATGATAGGTTTTTAAAACAGAAGAACCCTTTTTAAGCTGGGCCGGACCAAAAGAAATACCCGCTTCGTGAGCAGTCTTAGCCCCAGATGCCTTTATTTTATCATGCACTTCTTTAGGAACGCTTATATGCGGTTCCCATAAATAGGTAGAAGGAATACCCATATGGGAAAATTTCGCGTTATGTTCTTTTAATTTTTCGGCAGAGTTACCCTTAAGTCTTAAAACAAAAACATCATTTCCAAATCTGTCCTTAAATTGCCCAGGTTCTATTTGGGTATTTTTTGCATCAGGAGAGTTTAGCGACATATGTTGCGCCAATTCATGAATGGAATGAGGATGATCTTTTTGATGGTCAAATTCTTTAATGGTGGAATGATACGATACTCCATTATCAGATCTCTTATCTATCCCATCGATTTTCACTGGATATCCAAGTAGCACACCTTTTGACGCTAAATCAGCATACGCCTTTGGATCTTCTGCTTTGATGATGGAGGAAAGATAG
>OCZT010002334.1_pt1 | contig 19613 bp, 24 predicted proteins | sample 1539031 | NCBI WGS metagenome assembly OCZT01 (sample SAMEA3539308, study PRJEB22396) | soil metagenome | biome: tundra; feature: field; material: soil | place: USA | collected 2010-05 | depth 0.15 m | reverse complement strand
CCTGGTCGACGAGATAGTCGCCGCCTTTGACGGTGTCGAACATGTGCCACTCCCAATGGTCCTCTTCGAGGTTACCGAGAGCGGCGCAGACACCGCCCTGGGCGGTCCCCGTATGGGAGCGGGTGGGATAGAGCTTCGTTAGGACGGCCGTGTTTACACCTTCGCGAGCCAGCTCCAGAGCGGCCCACAGACCGGCGCCGCCCGCCCCGACTACGAGCGCATCGAACGGGTAGTCCATCGTCTAGGCTCCCGGCAGCTTTACAGTGAGGACGACGATAGACCCCATCGCGAACAGGACGGGGCCAAGCAGGTACAAGGCCGACAGCGCCAGGATCCGCCAGCCGCCCTTGAGGTAGTCCATCGTCACCGTCCGGACGCCGAGGAGGGCGTGGGACAGGACGAAGACCAGCATCAGCCAGTCGAGGCCACGGCGGAGCGCGTTGTTCCAGGCGTCGGCGAAGATCCAGCTCGCGGTCTGGTCCTTGGGGTCGCTCAGGAAATGCTGCACGCTGAAATGGGTCAGAGCCAGGACGAAGAGCGCCACGCCCGACAACCGCATGTAGTACCAGACAGCCATCTCAAAGCCTCCGCTTTGAGGGCGGGGCCGGCCGGAGCGCGAATATAGTGCCATCTCGACGCTCCTCTACAGACCCAGGGCCGGTCGCATGATGATGAAGGCGCCGGGCAGACCTACGCCGATGAAGATCACCCAGTTCGCGTACCAGATCTGCTTGTGATAGACGGTGAGCTTCGGCCAGAAGTCCATCAGCAGGATCCGTACGCCGTTGAGGGCGTGGTAGAAGAGAGCAGCCCCGATCAGGACCTCCAACATCCGGCCGATCGGGGTGGCATAGAAGGTGAGGAGATCGTCGTAGGCCTTCGGGTCGGAGCCGGCGAGAAAGATGTCGAAGACATGGAGAACGACGAAGGCGACGATGCCAAGCCCCGAGATGCGATGGAAAGCCCAGGCCACCATCCCCTCCGAGCCGCGATACCGGAACAGCATGCTGCCTCCTGGAGCTGATTCTGGCCGATCAGGCGCCCGTAGCCCCCGCCGACTCGAGACGGGCGACGATCGCGTCGGCGAATTCGCTCGTCCCGGCAGACCCGCCGAGATCGTAGGTCACCGTGCGGGCCTCGGCGATGACCGCTCGGATTGCGTCCTCGACCCGTTTTGCCGCACCCTGCTCGCCGATGTGGCGTAGGAGCAGGACGCCGGAGAGCATAAGCGCTGTGGGGTTGGCTTTGTTCTGTCCCGCGTACTTGGGGGCAGAACCGTGAACGGCTTCGAAGACGGCCGCGTCCGGGCCGATGTTCGCCCCGGGCGCCACACCCAGACCCCCCACCAGGCCCGCGCACAGGTCGCTGACGATATCGCCGTACAGGTTCGGCAGAAGGAGCACGTCGTACATCTCGGGCTTCTGGACGAGCTGCATGCACATGTTGTCGACGATGCGGTCCTCGAAGGCGATCCGGCCCTCGTACTGCGCCGCGATCGTCCGGCAACTCTCCAGGAACAGGCCGTCGGAGAACTTCATGATGTTGGCTTTGTGGACGGCCGTCACCTTGTTGCGGCCGTTGGCTACGGCGTACTCGAACGCGTAGCGGGCGATCCGTTCCGACGCGGCGCGGGTGATGATCTTGATGCTCTCGGCGGCGTCCGGGCCGACCATGTGCTCGATGCCGGCGTATAGGTCTTCCGTGTTCTCGCGGACGATGACCAGATCCACGTTGTCGTAGCGGGTCACGAGGCCCGGGATGGAACGGACCGGTCGCACATTGGCGTACAGGCCGAGGGTCTGGCGCAGCGCCACGTTGACGGACCGAAAACCGACGCCGACCGGGGTCGTGATGGGCCCCTTGATGGCGACCTTGTTGCGGATGATCGAGTCGAGGACGGATTGTGGGAGCGGCGTCCCTTCCCGTGCCAGGACCGCCTCGCCGGCCTCCACGACCTCCCATTCAAAGTCGACACCGGAGGCGTCGAGTACTCGTTTGGTGGCTTCGGAAAGTTCGGGGCCGATGCCGTCGCCTGGAATGAGCGTCACACGATGGGTCATGCGGGGAATTCTAGCCGCTACGCGGAGGCCGGGACGATCCGGTGCGGGCCCGGCGGGCCTAGCCGAGCGCAGTCGGGCGCGCGGGGGACGCACCTTTCCCCGATCTTCAGGGGTAGGACGGTTCCATTTGCTACGATCCGGGCGATAGCCGCCCGAGTGCCCCATCAGAGACAGGAGCTGCCGCCCTTGAAGATCCAGGAAGCGGACGCAAAGTCACTCTTGCTGGCTCAGGGATTGCCCGTGCCACCCTGGGAGGTGGCGAGAACCCCAGGCGAGGTCAGGGCGGCATCCGAACGCTTCTTCGCTGCCGGCGCCGACAGGGTGGTCATCAAGGCTCAGGTGCTCGTCGGCGGCCGCGGTAAGGCCGGCGGGGTGAAGCTTGCCGGGACGCCCGCGGAAGCCCAGGAAGTAGGTTCGCGGATCCTCGGGATGGACATCAAGGGGATCACCGTCCGCAAGGTGCTGGTCGGCGCGGCCGCGGACATCGTCAAGGAGTACTACCTCGGCGCGATCATCGACCGCGTGAGCCGCCGGATCGTGCTGATGGCCTCGGCCGAGGGCGGCGTCGAGATCGAGGAAGTGGCGCGCCAGAACCCGGGCGCGATCCATCGCGTCGCCGCCGATCCCCTGCTGGGCCTGCTCGCCTTCCAGGCACGGGGCTTGGGCCTGGCGATCGGCCTACGCGACCCGCTCCTGAGCCCGTTCGTGGCGATCGCCCAGGGCCTGTTCGCCACGATGCGAGCCCAGGACGCGGATCTGGTCGAGGTCAACCCACTGGCCGTGGTTGCAGAGCGCGCCCCCGACGGGAAGCCGGTGCAAAGGCTGGTTTGCCTGGACGCCAAGATCACGCTGGACGATTCGGGGCTCGCCCGCCACCCCGGCCTGGGCGCTCTCCGGGACCTCGACGAGGAGGACCCGGTCGACTCCAAGGCACGCGATCTGGGTATCAACTTCATCCACCTGGAGGGCACGATCGGCTGCATGGTCAACGGCGCCGGCCTGGCCATGACCACGATGGATCTGGTCAAGCACTATGGCGGCGAACCGGCCAACTTCCTGGACGTGGGCGGCGGAGCGCGGCACGAAACCGTGTGCGGGGCCATGGAGCTGATCCTGGCCGATCCGAACGTGAAGGCAATCCTCGTCAATATCTTCGGCGGGATAACTCGCGGCGACGAGGTCGCGGCCGGCTTGATCGAGGCTCGATCCGAGCAGGTGCGCGAGGTGCCGATGGTCGTCCGCATAGTCGGCACGAACGCGGTGGCGGCGGCTCGGCTCTTGCGAGAAGCGAACCTGGAGACCGCCAACTCACTCGACGAAGCCGCGGAGAAGGCTGTAGCGCTGGCGAAGGGGGCCGCTCGATGAGCATCCTCGTCGGACTCGACACTCGCCTGGTAGTCCAGGGCATCACGGGGCGCGAGGGCGAATTCCACACCCGGGCGTCGATCGCCTACGGCACCAAGGTCGTCGCCGGCACGAGACCCGGCAAAGGCGGCCAATTCGCGATCGACGGCACCGTGCCGATCTTCGACACCGTGGCCGAGGCCGTGCGCCAGGCTGGGGCCAACACGTCGGTGATATACATTCCGGCCTCTGGAGCTCCGGACGCGATCCTCGAGGCGGTCGAGGCGGGCATCAAGACGATCGTCTGCATCACCGAGGGAATCCCGGCGCTCGACATGATTCCCGTGGTCGAGGTCGTCCGGCGCGCCGGTGCCCGCCTCATCGGACCGAATTGCCCCGGCGCCACTTCGCCGGGACGGGCAAAGGTCGGGATCATCCCGGCGAGCGTCCACAAACCCGGCCGAGTGGGGGTCGTTTCGCGTTCCGGCACACTGACCTACGAAGCGGTTCAGGCGATGACCGACGCTGGGATCGGCCAGTCCACATGCGTCGGTATCGGCGGCGATCCGATCATCGGAACCACGTTCCTCGACGTCCTGAAGCTCTTTCACGACGACCCGGAAACCGACGCGATCGTGATGATCGGCGAGATCGGCGGCTCGGCCGAGGAGGAAGCGGCCGCATATGCCGCCGACCAACTGCGAGGCGTCCCGATGGCGGCTTTCATCGCGGGACGGACCGCGCCGCCGGGACGGCGCATGGGACACGCAGGAGCGATCATCTCCGGCGGGTCGGGCACGGCTGCCGAAAAGATCGCCGCCCTCGAAGCGGCCGGGGTTCGGGTCGCCGACTCCCCTACCCAGTTGCCCCGGCTTCTGCTGGACGCCGGCTACCGGCCGTAGCGGGCGTACACTCGGCCGAGGTAGCCCGCGCCGGGTATCAGCACTGTGGAGATGCCTTGGGGATCCTGATGGATCTGATCGCGGGAGACGCTCGCGAGATCCTGCTGGCGATCGGCATTGGCGATTGGGCGGGTCTGCGAGACCGAACCCGTTTCGTCTCATACGTCTCGCTGGGCGGCGGCCTGGATCAGATCTGGCTCGATCTCTTTGCCCAGGCGGCCCGCGAGTGCACGTCGGGCAACGCGCCAGGCGCCTTCAGCGAAGCCACCTACCCCCTCGAAGCTCGGCTGGCCGCCCTGTCAGATCGAACGGTCGAGCGGGTCGATCCGCACTGGGTCGACGAGGTGGCATTGCTTCCGGACAGCTATCTCGATCGGGTCGCGGCGCGCTGGATCGACCTGATCGACTGCGAAGAATGCGATGTCGACCCCGAAGAGAAGCCCATGCTGCGCGAGCTGGCCGGCGATCTCGTGGCCTTCTGCCGCCTCGCTCAGGGAGCGGAGGACGTGCTCTTCGCGTGGTCGCTCTAGCCCGGCAATCAGTACTCGAGCTTGGCCCATGCCGGGCCGCCAGGAGCTTCGATCAGCTCCACGAGCACTCCGTGGCAACTTTTCGGGTGAACAAAGGCGACCGGGCCTTCTCCGCCCTTGCGCGGCGCGGCGTCGATCAGGGTCAGGCCCATATCGGCGAGGCGATCGAGCGCGGCCTGGATGTCCGGCACTTCGAAGCAGACGTGGTGGAAGCCCTCGCCCTTCGATGCCAGGAACCGTGCCGAGCCGGTCGTATCGTCGGTCGGCATCACCAGCTCGATCTTGGTTTCGCCGACCGGAAGGAAGCCGATCGACACGTGGTCGTAGGCCATGTTCATGACGGCTTCGACCTCCAGACCAAGCTTTCCCCGGTAGAGATCGAGGGCAACGTCGAGGTCGCGAACGATGACCGCGACATGGTGGATCTTGCCGATACCCAAGCCTTCGGGGAGGGCCGACTTCAGCTGGTCCATGACTCTCCTGTCGGTTCTGAAACGGACATCCGTACCGCACAGGCGTTCGAACGCCGGGTAAACCTCGCGCCTCGACGCGGACCGCAATGGTACGAGAAGAGCGCGCGCAGCAGAGGCACAGCTTCGCTCGGGCCGGCTCGATCGATCGGGCCTCTACAGCCCTGCAGGGCGCACGGTCTCAGTTGGCAGCTGCTAGCAGCTGCCAGGGCGGCAGAGTTGGTGCCATTGCGCCAGACCTGCTCGCGGCGGACGCGCGGCGGGGATGGCCGGAGGCCTGCGTTCGCCGCGACAGACACGGGCAGCTGCTGGCAGCTATCAAGGTGGGCCGTCGGCTCTCCGCGATCGTGGTCGTCCCTTGTCAGATGGTGATCAGCTCCCGATGCTCGCCCCAGACGCCGCGGAGCAGGTCGCAGATCTCGCCCACGGTGGCGTAGGCCTTGACGGCCTCGATCATCGGGGGCAACAGGTTCTCCTGTCCGCGCGCGCAGGCTTCGAGGCGGCCCATCGTCGCCGCCCAGGCGGCCGGGTCGCGCTCTGCGCGTACCCGGGTTACGCGTTCGCACTGGCGGCGCTCGCCTTCCGGGTCGATCTTCTGGAGGGACGGCGTGGTGGTCTCCTCGTCGCGGAACTTGTTGACGCCCACTACCACCTTGGCGCCGCTCTCGATCGCGCGCTGGACGCGGTAGGACGACTCCTGGATCTGGCGTTGCTGGTAGCCGGCCTCGATTGCCGCCAGCGTTCCGCCCAGCGCCTCGATCTCGGCCAGGTACTCGTTCGCGGCGGACTCGAGGCCGTTTGTGAGCGACTCGACGTAGTAGCTGCCGGCCAGAGGGTCGGGGGTCTCCGTAACGCCCGACTCATAGGCCAGGATTTGCTGAGTCCGAAGGGCGAGGCGGGCCGCCTCTGCTGTCGGCAGCGCTAGAGCCTCATCGCGCGAGTTCGTATGCAGGCTTTGAGCGCCGCCGAGCACAGCGGCGAGCGCCTGAACCGTGGTCCGGACTACGTTGTTGTCGATCGACTGAGCCGTCAGGGACGATCCGGCGGTCTGGACGTGGAAACGGCAAGCCATCGACCGGGTGCTCGAGGCCCCAAAACGCTCCTTTACGATCCGAGCCCACATCCGCCGCGCGGCCCGGAACTTGGCCACTTCCTCGAACAGTTCGCTCCAGCTGGCGAAGAAGAAACTCAGGCGGTCGGCGAAGTCATCGATGTCGAGCCCTCGGCTGAGGGCCGCGTCGACGTAGGCGATCCCGTCGGCCAGTGTGAAAGCCAGCTCCTGGGCAGCGGTCGCACCAGCTTCTCGCATGTGATAGCCACTGATGCTGATGGTGTTCCAGCGGGGCAACTCCTTCGAGCAGAACTCGAAGATGTCCGTGACGAGGCGCATCGAAGGCCGCGGCGGGAAGATGTACGTCCCGCGGGCGATGTACTCCTTGAGAATGTCGTTCTGCGTGGTGCCGTTGACCTGGGCTCTGGCCACTCCCTGGCGCTCCGCCGCGGCGACGTAGAGGGCCAGCAAGACGGCCGCCGAGGCATTGATCGTCATGGAGGTGCTGACGGTGCCGAGCGGCAGTCCGTCCAGCAGGACCTCCATGTCGGCCAGCGAGCTGATCGGGACGCCTACACGCCCGACTTCGCCTTCAGCTTGAGGAGCGTCCGAGTCGTAGCCCATCTGCGTCGGTAGATCGAATGCTACTGAGAGCCCGGTCTGCCCTTGCTCCAGGAGATAGCGGAACCGCCGGTTCGTGTCCTCCGCCGTCGAGAAGCCCGCGTATTGGCGCATGGTCCAGAGCCGGCCGCGATACATGGTCGGTTGGACACCACGGGTGAACGGGTACTCCCCGGGGCGCCCCAGGTCCCGGTCCTCATCGAGGCCGGCAACATCGGCGGGAACGTAGAGGTCCTTGATCTCCACCCCGGATGTGGTCACGAATTGGGACTGGCGTTCGGGGGAGCGCGACACTGCCTTGGCGCGAGTCGTGGCGCGCCAGCGCTCGCGGCCTGCATCGGGTGCCGCCGCAGCCGGCTCGCTCTGGTTTGCTCTCGTCTCCTCGGACACGTACCTGTTCCTCCAGCGGGTCTCGTCTCGGATCTTGTCCGCGGATCATGGCACGGACTTGCCCGGGGCCGCCAGCCAGGCAGTATCGGAACCGCGGCCGAGGGGTCGTCCCCTAGGTGGCCTCCCCTACTCTCCCTGTCTTTGTGTAAAGACAACACGCTCCCGGTTGAGCCCGAACCTACGCGCGTGGCTCCGAAAGTCCCGAGAAGACCATCGCCGCCCATTCGGCTATGTGGTGGCGTGGCCCCTTTATCCACAGAATCGGTGAACAACTCCGTGATTCTGTGGATAAGCCGCGGTCGGAGGCCGGCCTTCCTGGGGTAGCATCTTCCACGTAATCAGAGCGGGATCGATATCGCAGTCCGAGGCCAACTCCGCTGAGCCGAGGCGCCGTTCTCGTTCATGCGTCTCGAGCGCCAGCACCAAGAGCGAGGTGAAACCCCGGTGGCCAACGTAATCGCGATCGCAAACCAGAAGGGTGGCGTCGGCAAGACCACCACCACCATCAATCTGGCCGGGGCCCTCGCGGAAAGAGGCCTGCGGGTTCTCTGTATCGACATGGATGCGCAAGCGAATCTGTCGGTCGGCCTCGGTATCAACCTCGCCCTCGTCACACAGTCGATGGCCAACGTGCTCGGGGCGCCGAACGCGACGCTGAAGGACATCGTCGTGGCAACGGGAACCACCAACATCGACGTGGCACCGGCTACGCTCGACCTAGCCTCGGCCGAAGTAGACCTACTCAGCGCCATCGGGCGCGAATACGCTCTCGCCGAAGCGCTCGAATCCTGGGCTGAGGCTCACTACGACTACATCCTGATCGACTGCCCGCCGACTCTGGGTTTGCTCACCATCAATGGACTCGTGGCAGCCAACGGCGTGATCATCCCCGTTCAGACTCAGTACTACGCTCTCAAGGGCCTGGCCGCACTGGTAAAGGTGATCACTACGATCCGTTCGAAGCTCAACAAGAATCTCAGAGTCCTGGGCCTTCTGCCTACGTTCCACGACCCTCGCACGGTGCTCGGACGCGAGATGCTGGCAGAGATGCGCGAACACGGCGAAAACCACATCTTCGACACGATCATCCGAAACGCGGTGAAACTTGGCGAGGCACCCCTGGTCGGCCGGCCGATCACGGAGTACGCCAGCTCGTCTGAGGCCGCCAACAACTACCGCGCGCTTGCTCGGGAGGTAATCGCTCTTGGCTAGGCCAGATTTCCGCGCCGCCGCCACCGCGCGGCTCAACGAAGAACGAGGTCAGGAGCTCTCCCAGAACATCCTGAGTCTCCTCAACGCCGACTCGACGTCAGCGATACGACCCTCGGCAGTTCGCAACATCCCCGTAGACCGCGTCGACGCCAATCCGAACCAGCCTCGGCTTGCGTTCGACCAGACCACATTGGACGAACTCACGGCCTCGGTCCGAGAACACGGCGTTCTCCAGCCGATCCTGGTTCGCCCTCACGCCACCGGACGTTACGAGCTCGTCGCAGGCGAGCGCCGCTGGCGTGCCGCCAAGGCCGCGGGTCTCGCTACGATCCCCGCCCTCATCGAAGAGATCGACGACGAAACTGCCCTCGAGATAGCGGTCATCGAGAACCTTCAGCGCGAGGACCTGTCCCCGATGGACGAGGCCCTCATCTACGACAAGATGATCCGCCAACACGGCTACAGCATTCGCAGGCTCGCGCAGAAACTCGGCAAGGACAAGGGCTATTTGGAGAACAGGCTGCGGCTTGCCGATGCGCCTCCCGAGATTCGAGAGCTGGTGTCTGTGCGCAAAGACACGCTCTCCCACGCCTACGAGTTGCTCAAAGTCAGCGATCCGAAGAAGCGCAAGAAGCTGGCCGACATGGTGGCGCGGGGCGAGCTTTCACTCGTCAAGCTGCGCGAGAAGATCGAAGGCCCGACGCGCCCCGCCCGCGGTGACATCAAGACGGCCCCGTCCAAGGCGGGCGGGTCCGGAACTGTCGAGGACAAGATCGAAGCCGATGCCGGCGCAGCCTGGATGGGCAGCGGGGGCAAGCAGCCGATCTCGGACAACTCGCTGATCACGGTGCGGGCACAGCTGAATCAAGCGATGACCGAATTGACAGTGGTTCTCCAGTCGGACGTCATGAGGACGATCGACGACACCGATCGCCAGAACCTGGCCAAGTACCTCACCATCGCCAAAGTTCGGCTCGAGAACGCGATAACACTCGTTCGCCGGGGCGGAACCGACCGCTAGCTCCCGTCGCACCGGCTGGTTTGCGCCTCTCGGATGGCGTCCGTCTCCGCGAGGTTCGCCATGGAGCGGGACCGACCCTCTCGTCAGCGACTATCTGGCTAGCAATCCTGCCGAAGTGAGCGCCGCGAGCCACCCGACGCCCATGACCGCGATCGCTACAGCCTGAACCTCCCAGCCGAGGCGTCGCAGAGCTTCTCCGCGACCGGCCGATAGCCGCAATCCGGTCCAGGCGATCACAACGCCCACCATTTCGGTGGCGACCGCGGGAAGATCCGGACCGCTCAGGAACGAGGTCGCCACAACCACCACCTGCAGCATGGCCACGAGGCCGACGTCCGACGCGAGCGTGCGGTCTCGCCCGAGCATCGTGGCCACGGTTGGATTGCCGGCCTCCACATCCTTCTCAAGGTCTGCCAGAGCATTCGCGAGCGCAAGTGCGGCACCTGCCACGACGGCCATCGCCGCGACCCCGAGCAATGCCGGCGGAAGGCCGCCCGTTGCGCCCAGCCACGCGTAGACGGGCAGCAGCCCAACCCCGGCGGCAAAGGCGAGCCAGGCAAATGGCGTTCCTTTGAGTCGCAGGTTGTATAGCAGGCCGTCCGCGAACCCCACCAGACCGACCACAAGTGGGCCCAACCCCACGGATCCGGCAGTGACGATCCCGACTGAGAGGGCCGCCGAGAGAACGGCGAAGGCCTCACGTGACGAGAGCGCCCCGCTGACGAGCGGCTTTTGGGGGTGGGTGACCCTGTCCAGAGGTGCGTCGGCAAGGTCGTTCGTGACGCCGATGGCGAATTGGAATCCGAGCATGGCCAGGGCCAGCCGGACCGCCACGCCCGGTTCCCCGTAGGCAACGAGCGCAATTGAGCCGGCGGCGACGGCGTCCAGCGCCGAGGGGAACGGGTGGACGACCCTCAGGACGCCCGTCAGGCGTGGCGCAACGTCTGGTCGGCTCACCGACATAGGCCGCCGGGCGGTCGGGTGGGATCCTCGGAGTCCGCTTCGGGGTTGCGGCGCGGCCACTCCGGAGGCGCACTTTGCCGGTGAGAAGCCACGGGCAGGCACGGCACGGCAGGTGGGACTGGGCCCGGCTCAGACGTAGACGATCTCGTTGAAGTTGGCCACGAGATACTCGATCAGGAGCTTGCGAGCGTCGGAGGATTCGGCGCGAAGCCCTCCGACCAGGGTGTGCAGCGTGACGGCGGGGACCATCAAGCGCGCTTCGGCATCCCGGCCGAGCATCGCCGGGGCTCCGCCTCCGTGCGAATACACCCGCGCGAAAGCCCGATCGTCGAGATGAGCGGCCCGCTTGAAGTCGAGGACGACCTTCACCACTCCCCGCCGGGCCGCGACGTCGCGCATGAGCTCAGCCGACCAGGCGTCGATTCGCTCGTCAGGCTGTTCTCGAAGCCGGGACCGATATTCGGTCGGATTAGCGGCAAGACCAGTCGGGGCCACGTTTCCTCCTCCTGTTGTCGCCGAAGTATTGCAGACTCCACGACGCCGCCGAGTATCTCGCTTCGGGCCCGGAGGGGGCGACCTCGCCGGCTTCGTCGCCTCGGCTCATTCCTTTGATACCGGCAGCGGTGGCCGGGCGCCCTCGGGCCAATCGTTGAACCACTCGGTGAGACGCCTTCCAGCCGCGTGTGGGGCCGGTCTGTCGGGGAAGTCCGCAAGCAAGTCGTGGAGCGCCGCCCAGATCCGGGCAGTCGTTTGGTCTACGGTCTCGCGCGCGGTCGCCGTATTCCCCTCCGGAAGATCGATCGGAGCTCCAAACCTCACGCGGACCAGTCTGCGAAAGCCCAACCATCCCGTTCCGTTGATTGCCACGGGCACGATTGGAACTCCCGACCTGAAGGCCAGGTAGGCGGGGCCGTCGAGCAAGGGCAACAACTCGGATTCTCCGGAGTGGATCCTTCCCTCCCCTGCGATAGCGATCGTCCCCCCGCCCGAAATTAGCGCGTCGGCCAGCCGCGTGGCGGCCACCAGACCGCGCTTGCCGGGTCGGAAGGGAACCACCGTTCCGCTCCAGCGCATGACCCGATTGCGAACACCGCGCCTCATGTCTTCCTGTTCGGGCCCGAAGAAGTACACGCGCGGGCGCTTTGGGTGCGCCGCGCACAGGTAGAACGGGTCGGCCCAGTTCTGGTGGCTGAAGCAAAGAATCGATGGACCCGGAGGGAGCTTGTCCAGGCCCTCGACACAGACCCTTGAATACAGCCTGGCCACAACCCTCAGGAACGCACGGGTGAACAACCAGCGTCGACGCGAGCGCCTCGGCGCCTGCAGCAGGATCCGATCCACACCCGATGCACCGGCATCGTTCGGCTCTTGGAGCCAGCTTGAAGGCGGAGCGGACATGGCGCGAGTATGGCAAGCTCCTCAAGACCCGCTCTCGAGGCCGGACCGACGGCCGCCACGAGCGAAGACTCCGCTCCCCGGGGCTTGACCTGTTCTCGTTTCTGAGTACGATCGTTCTCGTGGTTGAGAACGATCGTACTCATGATTGAGAACAACGCGACTACCGATCTCGCGATGGGGCGGTCATCGGTTCGCCGTCGCATCCTCACGGTTCTCGCCCGGCCCGAGACGCGACTTCACCTCCGCGAGATCCAGCGACGTGCCGGGACCAGCCCAGGGACGGCGAGTCGCGAGCTCGGGCGCCTGCTGGCCGCGGGCCTGATAGAGCGTGAGGCCGAAGGCAATCAGGTCTACTTCCGAGGCGCCACCACACCTCTCGCCACGATGCTCCGGTCGCTTCTAGCCGGCTCCATTGCGGAGCCCGTAGAGACCGGCACTCCGCTCACTCCGTCTCCGAGCGAGACCGCCGGCAAATCCTCGCCAACCGCCCGCTTTTCGCATGTCCCGGCGGCCGCCGGACCCGCTACCGCCCCGGACGCTTCCTCGCCCGATATCGCTCGGCAGACCACTGCAGCCGCCCCAGACGAGCTCGGACTCAGGGTCGCCGCACAGCTCGCCGACCGGATCAGGCCCACCTACGGCAAGCGGCTGCTCGGGATCTACCTCTACGGCGCGCGCGCTCGAGGCGAAGCCCGCCCAGACTCGAACGTCGACGTCCTTCTCGTGCTGGACAGCGTCGCTCGCTATTGCGACGAGCTCGAGCAGACCAGCGCCGCGTGCGCCGACCTCTCGCAGGAGGAAGGCCTGGTTGTCAGTCGCGTGTTCGTCTCGGAGACAGCCTGGCTCACCCGTTCCGACGGACAGATGCCCGCCATTCGGAAAGAGGCCGTGGCGATATGACGCCGCGGGCCGCGCAGCTCCTCGATGACGCCGGCCGGATGATCTTCTCGGCCCGCGACGAACTCGAGACTCAGGGAGCGGCAGTCGCCGCTCAGAGTGCTTCGACGGCAATGCTCAACCTCGCCCAAGCCTGCCTCGACATGGACGGGCTTGCCCCGACGACGACGCAGGCCGTCTGTGTCGCGTACGGCGATCGGTTTGCGCGGACGCGCCGCCTGTATTCCGCCTATCACCGCTGGATTCTGGACTCCGCCGACCTGGGCCGCGCTGCTAGCGGCCAGATCACCGCGCCGATCGACTCCGATTCCGCCGCGACTGCCATTGAACGTGCGGAAATCTTCCGCGACGCCGTTGAGCGCTTTCTCGACAGGAACGGCTGATGGGCGAGTTGATCTGGCTTATCCCCCGACCCACGGCGGCCGACGGCCGGCTCCGCAACCCGCGAGACCGCCTGAAAGACGCCAACCTTCGCTGGAAGCGCTACCGGCGATGGACCTCGACGTGGCGTCACGGCGCGTGCGAGTTCTGCCGGACGGAATTCAGCGAGAGCGGCGAACCCGGCACCCTCCATTCGGGCTACTCGGTCCTCGGCGCAGGGCCGGCTGGTCAGGACGACTACTCCTGGGTTTGCACCGTCTGCTTCGAAGACTTTCGCGACCGGTTCGGATGGACGGTCCTCGGTCCGGGAGCTGAACCTCAGCCGGAGTAGACGCCGTGGCGACTCCCCTATCCGCGGTCGACGATCGACCTCGCTGCTGGTGGCCGGGCGGTTCGAGCCAGGCCGATCCGATCATGGTCGCCTACCACGACGACGAGTGGGGGTGCCCGGTTCAGGAGGACATCGCCCTGTTCGAGCGCCTGTGCCTGGAGGGATTCCAGGCCGGCCTCTCCTGGTCGACCATTCTCCACAAGCGGGACGCGTTCATTCGGGCCTTCGCGGGCTTCGTGCCAGAGCGCGTCCGGACCTTCGACGAGGCAGATCGCGCCCGACTTCTCGCCGACGCCGGAATCGTGCGCAACCGCGCCAAGATCGAGGCGACCATCGGCAACGCGGCGGCCTTCATGACGCTCGCAGAGGAGCGGGGCTCGTTTGCCGCATACCTCGCCGCTCAGCTGCCCCGCCCGGCTCCGATCCTGAAGCGCGACGCAACGCGCAGCGAGCTTCCGGCGACGACCGCGGAGTCGGATGCGCTGTCGGCCGAGCTACGGCGCCGCGGATTCCGCTTCGTCGGCTCGACGATCGTCTATGCCTTCATGCAGAGCGTGGGCATGGTCGACGACCATCTACCGGGCTGCTACCTGTACCGAGGCTGAGTCGACGCTCGACGGCCGGGACCGGGAACTGCCTCCGATCCCGGCGCGTCGGGCCGCTACGATTTCTCGAGCAACGTTTCGATTGCCTTCGCAGGAAGTCGCGTCCGGCGGGAGACGTAGTGCGCAATGCGGCCTGCATCGCAACCGCACCGGGCGACCGTTCGCCTGCTGAGGCGCGGCCACAGGGCCATAGCCCGCAGCGGTCATGTACCTGCACGGGGCCTTCAGCAGCTCGTCCCAATTCCTGAACGAGGCCTACGACCTGGCGCGTCGGGGCGTCGCCTCACTTCTCATCACGCAGCCGGAGAACGACGTCGAGCCTCTGTCTGACAGCGACGCCATCAACGAGATCGTCTACGAGATGCGCGAATTGCAGCGGTCGCTCGACCTGCTCGCGGCGCACCCGGACATCGATGCCCATCGCCTCGGATTCGTGGGCTTCAGCTTCGGTGCGGTGCGGGGCGCCACCTTCGCCGGCGTCGTGGGCAACCGGCTCCGCGTCGCCGTCCTGATGTCCACACCGCCCAGCTACGAGGCGCCGGCGATGGTTTCGTTCGACCCGATCGTATGGGTTCCCCACGTGTCGCCGGCGTCGCTCTTCATCAGCTGGGCAAGCAGGACACCTGGTTCACCAGCGACGAGGGCAATTATCTTGTCGTTGCGGCCAAAGAACCGAAGACGCTGGTCTGGTACGACGCCGGGCACGGCTTGAACTCCGAAGCCTACGACGATCGAATCGGCTGGCTCACCGGGCTACTCCGGGCGGACCGATAGCGATCGGCGACATATGCGACATTCGCCCGCTTTGCCGCGCCTCGGCTAGGATCGGTGTCATGCAGCTGGAGGCGCCGGTGGTGATCGAATACGACAGGTGGAAGTGGCACACGGAGGGCGACTTCCCGAAGGACCAGGTTGCGGAACAGGGTTACGTCCACATCGGCATGTTCCTGGCCTGGCTGATCCGCCGGAACATGCTGGATCCGGAATGGATGGCGCGCTCGGGTGTCAGCCGAGCCGTCGCCGGCGTGACCGAGGGCAGCGAGACGGCCACGGCCCTTCGCGACATGACCGATGGAGCGCTCACGAGCGACATGCTCTCGGTCGAAGGCCTGGCGTTCACCTCCGCCTACTACGCTCCCGAATACGGCTACTCCCGGGATTGGCGTGGGATCTTCGGGCGCCGCGCCGACAGATACGACGTGCCCGACACTTGGGATACCTACGAACGCATCGCCCCGCTGATAGATCGGCGCCACGACGAGTGGGTCGCAGCCGGTGAGCCCGAGGTGCTACCGATGCCGAGCCTGATTCCCGGCTGGCTGGCTTTCTGGCGGATCAGGCCGCGCCGCACGCGCTGACATCCGCTGTCGGGGCCTGGGTTCGCAGGGCCAACACGCACGAAATCGGGGCTCGCCTGCGGGGGAAGTGGCGGCGCTGCCAGTCAGCCTGCCCCGCCGCGAGTTCAGCATTGCACAGTTTCGCGAGACGTGCCGGGAACCCCGTCGGAGGGAGAAGCTAGCGCGCCGACGAACCCAAAAGTCGGCTCTTGGCCGCAGTGAACTCCACATCCGAGAGGGCGCCCGAAGCGTGCATTTCGGTCAATTCTTTGAGCTTCGCCGCTACGTCCGAATCGACCGCAGACAGATCGGGACCCGAGGGCGTGGGCTCGGGCGGTCGCCTGCTGGCCCGCCCCGCGGCGAACCCCAGACCCCCGATGAGTGCCGCCCCTAGCAGCCTCGGTCGGCGCAGGAATGAGCGTCGGACGAACACTGCACGTCGCCTGAACATATGCGCAACCTCCTTGTCGCGGCCGTTGACTGGATGCCGGGCCAGAATACGACTCATCCGGTCCGGCCAGAACCTGGCTCCGACCTCTGTCCGGCAGGCGACACGCCGCCAGGCTCCACCCCGAGGGGCCGCGGTCTTTCCTGGGCGATAATTGCGCGATGGGAGAACCGCTGATGGACACGAGTCAGGCCCAGCCGGCCGACACGTCGACGTCTGCAGTGCCGGCGGACGGCGGGCTGCGACGTGTCGAGCAGATCATGGGCACGGCCATCGGCATCGATGTGCCCGACGCAGCGATTCCCCCGGCCGCACTCGAGGAAGCCTTCGAGTACCTGCGCGACATCGATCGTCGCTTCAGCACGTACAAGCCCGACAGCGAGATCAGCCGCCTGAGCCGCGGCGAGATCGGCGAATCGGAATGCAGCGAGGACGTTCGGCAAGTTCTGGTCCTGTGCGAACAGATTCGGCAGATAACGGAAGGCTATTTCGACATCAGGGGCCACCTGTGGGACGGCGGGCTCGATCCTTCAGGTCTGGTCAAAGGCTGGTCCCTGGAGAACGCAGGCCGCATCCTGGAAGCCGCTGGAGCGCGCAACTACTGCATCAACGGCGGCGGCGACATCGTAATCCGCGGCGAGCCGACTCCCGGGGCAGCGTGGCGCGTGGGCATACGGCATCCGCTCGAGGCCGACAAGCTGGCGGCCGTCCTCGCCGTTCGCGGCGGGGCCGTCGCAACCTCGGGCGCGTACGAGCGGGGCGACCACGTCCTCGACCCCTTCACGGGCAGGCCGCCAAAAGGGGTTCTGAGCATCACGGTCGTCGGCCCGAGTCTCACCTACGCCGATGCTTACGCCACCGCGGCATTTGCGATGGGTCCGACCGGGCTGGCCTGGATCGGAAATCTAGAGGGCTACTACGGCTGCTCGATCACCGCGGACCCGGACGGATCGAACGGGCGGATTGCCTGGACCCCCGGCTTCGAAAGCTTGCTCGCCGACCGAAGCTAGCGCGTTCGATCGCGATCCGGAGCGCCACCGAACAGGCGGATGGCCGCCGCGCCCGCCTCGTGCTGCTCCTTGGTGATCAAGTGGCGCCGATCCGAGGTGCTGTTATGGGCGTATTCAGCGAGGGTCTCCCGCACTTCCTCGAGGCAGGCGAGCTGCTTCTCCGCGATCCAGTTCCAGCGGATCTGGACCGGTTGGGGCGCCGCGGCCGCCGAAGCCCACAGGTGGTAGAAGTCCTGGAGGCAGATCTCGCTCCTTTCGAGCGACGCTGCCCACGTCGCATCCGCCGAGAGCTCCAACAGCCGGGACACCGCCGTCGCACCCGCCTCCATCGCGCGGTCGCAGACCGGGCAGCGGGGAGGCGAGATCTCCGCTATGCCGCGTCTCTGGCCGGCGGCGTCGGAACCTCGCAGCTTCTTGAGTGCGGCGAGGCGCCTCTTGAGGATTGCCTCCAGCAGGACCGCCGTGGCGAGCTGGCTGCTGGTCTGCAGCAGCTCCATCTTCGAGAGGCCGACGCTGTGCGGCTGGCAGAACCCGACGCCGTCGTCCATGGTCTTGCGGAAGGCCCGATCGGTCGCGCCCTCGCGAGCCAATCCCCGTAGGGCGGCATAGGTCGCGTCCTGGCGGGCATCGCAGATCGGGCAGCGGCCGCGCTCGAGCGCCTCGGCGAGGCGGATCTCCTCGAAGTCGCGGGCTGGCAGTCTGGCCGCCGGTGTCGTCATGCCCGACAGCCTACCGCGCGTCTAGCCCCAGCGCGCTATCGCCGCGTACGTGACCAGGAACCCGAGGACGCACCACACGCCCAGTGTCAGGAACGATCCAATTTGTAGCGGGAATTCATGCGGCGCGATCGTGCCACGGGTCACCTCGCCCATGGCCTGGATCGGCAGGACGCTATGGACCAACTCGAGCCAGCTGGGCAGCTTCTCGGGCAGGAATGTGAGGGGCGAGAACATGAAGACGAACACGACGATCGCTTGGGTAACGATGACGGTCAGCATGTAGGGCAGGAGCGACGCCAGCGCATAGCCGACACAGGTGGCTGTCAGCGCGACCATCAGCATTGCCGGCACCACGAGCGGGCTGACCTGGAGATCGAGCCCGAACCGCAAAGCGCCGACGATGATGCCCAGGATCACACCCGGGATGACGATTGCGAGCCAGACCGTCAAGTCGGCCACGAGGTATGCGAGCCGAGGGACCGGCAGAGAACGCATGTACGCCAGGCTGCCTTCGCTCTTCTGCTCGCCCACGGTCTGCGGCAGGGCAACGAGTCCGACCGAGATCATCGAGATCGCCGGCGCACCCGTGGCGATGAGATAGATCGAAGTCCGGTCGAGCGTCGGGAACAGCAACGGATAGCCCAGAACGATGCCGAGGGAGAAGAGCGTCTGGACCGCCATCATGAGCGGCAGGTAAGCCTTCTTCCGCAGCGCCTGCCAGGTCACGAGCAACTGGTAACTACGCAGCGGTTGCATCGAAGGTCTCCTCCACTTCCGCCGGCAGGGCGCTTGGGCCCCCGACCAGCGCCACGTACACGTCTTCGAGCGTGGCTGGGCCAAGGGTGTATTCCTCGATCGTCCCGGCTCGTGCCAGCGACTCTGCCCACGCGACGGCCTGGCCTGCCTCGTCCTTCGAGACGCCCACCATGACTCGATTTCCGACCGGCACCACCGAGCCGCCGAACGGCGACGTCGGCGGCTCCGCCACACCCGGGTCCAGCACCAGCTCGAGCCGAAGCTCGGAGCCGAGGCGAGCTTTGAGCGCCGCCGGAGTCCCTTCGGCGATGACGCGGCCTTCGTCCAGGATGGCGAGCCGATCCACGGACCGTTCCGCCTCTATCACGTTGTGGGTGACGAGCAGGACGGCCGAGCCATGGTCGGCGAGCGACCGGACCTGGCGCCACAACAGTCGTCGCCGGACCGGATCCACGTCGTTGCTCGGCTCGTCGAGCATCACGACGCGGCCGGGCGTGATCGCCGCAATGGCGAATGCCACGAGTCGCTTCACCCCGCCGGAAAGCCGGGCGGCGTCGACGTCGAGCCACTCCCCGAGGTCGAGCGCATCGACGAGGTGCTCGCGCCGCCGCCGCACATCCGCTCGCGATCCGCCACGGAGCTGGCCGAGCAGATCGATCGCCTGCCGTGGCGTCAGCCCGTCGATCGGGACCTGGGCCTGAGCCTGGAAGGAGCACAGCCGATGCGCCCGGCCGGGGTCGGCGATCAGGTCACGGCCGTCGACCCGAATCGAGCCGGAGGTTGGCTTGAGCAACCCGACGACCTGGTTGACGAGGGTCGATTTGCCGGCCCCGTTGTGGCCCAGGAGTCCGAATACCTCGCCTTCGCCCACGGCCAGGCTGATACCGTCGTTGGCCCGCGTACCGTTCCGGTAGATCTTCACCAGATGTTCGATTGTCAGCAGCATCTCGTCCCCTTTGCCCGTTCGAGGCAGCGCTTGCCCAGACCGGGTCGTCCGAGACGCCCGGAGTGTTCGAGAAGGAGCGGCCGGCGGCCACGGGCCGCCCGGCTATTCGATGGTCAGGCGAACCTCGTCGCCGTGATCGGAGACCTCCAGGATCGGACCCGTTCGTCCGCTCTGGATCGCCTCGACGATGCGATTGCGGTGGTCCGGCGAGAGGCCGGGCA
>OCZT010002333.1_pt1 | contig 19614 bp, 15 predicted proteins | sample 1539031 | NCBI WGS metagenome assembly OCZT01 (sample SAMEA3539308, study PRJEB22396) | soil metagenome | biome: tundra; feature: field; material: soil | place: USA | collected 2010-05 | depth 0.15 m | reverse complement strand
GATACCTGCTTCAACTAAAACTTCAACAAGCTGGTCCGATACATTTTTGCTCATACAAAGGTTTTTAATCAATTAATTTGGTAGTATTGATTCAATATCCAGACAACAGGCTGTACACAGATAGTACTTTAATTTCTGGTAAATTATGCGATTGTAAAGGTTCGCATGATCAATTGGAAATGTATTACAGAATTAACTAAATAAGTTATATCATTCACATATTTTAGAGAAGGTTGTAATCTACTATTTTGGTCACAGAGCTACAGAAAAAGGAAAAAGCAGAAGGCCGATATGAACCGGCCTTTTTTAATAATTTTCTTTTTAGTATGAAAATATAGATTTACGACTACATTATTTCTTTGTTTCAATCCCGAATTTATATCCGGCCTTAACCCGTTCTATTAATTCCGGTATAATATCGGTGTATTCGCCAACAATTCCAAAATCTGCATAATGGAAAATGTGTGCTTTGGGATTGTGGTCTATGGCAATAATTTTATCAGATTCTTTCATTCCGGCTATATGTTGAATCGCGCCTGAGACACCAACGGCAATATATACTTTAGGACGAATAGTTTTGCCGGTTTGTCCGATTTGTCTCGCATACTCAACAATGCCTTCATCAACTACCGGTCTGCTACTGGCCCACTCAGCATTTATACCCTGGGTTTTCAAGGCTTCCGCAAGCGCTTTTATGAGACCCAGATTATCACCTGTTGCGCCTCTGCCTCCGGAAATTATTATGTCAGCGTCGAAAAGATTTTGTAATCCGCCTTCCCCTCTTACAGTTTTCAGAATTTCAACAACAAAATCCTTATCGTTTAAAACAGGGTTGAAAACTGAAACAATACCTTGCCTTCCTTCAATACTTTTCGGAACTTCAAATGTACCCGCCCTGGCTGTTGAAATCTGAGGACAAACAAATCCAAGAATAGTGGCAAGTTTACTTTCGCCATAAGTAGGCCGCCGTGATTCCAGAATGGGTTTATAAATCACTTTTTCTTTTTTATCTACATACTCTCCAATTTCCAGTCCTGTACAATCTGCCGTTACTCCGCTATTGGTTTTCATGCCTATTCTCGGAGCTAATTCCCGTCCGGAAGTTGTTGCAGCAAAAAGAGCAATTTCCGGGTTTATTTTCTTAATAACTTGTGCAAAAATTGATGAAAATGGGAGAACAAGATATTCCTCGAGCTTATCATTTTCAACAAGAATAACTTCATCGGAACCATGTTCGATCAGAGTCTGAGTAAGTGATTGAACATTTTTTCCTATAACTAATGTAAGAACTTTTGTGTCGTTGCCTAACTGCGTTGCCAGGTTTCTGGCCGGAGTTAAAAGCTCGAGTGAAGGTCTTGAGATTTTGCCGTTAGTTACCTCAGCCCAGGTAATAATACCTCTGGCTCCGTTTCTGAAGTCTTTCTCAGGAAAATCAGGATGTCCAACTTCCTTCTTAGCTACCTTCTCCTTCTTCTCCAGAACATTCCCGCCTTTTTTTAAGTTTGCAATGAGGCTGTCGACCAATGCAGCTTCATTATGACCGACCGACATAGTTATTGGAGGACGTTCGCTAACGATATTAACTACTTTCACTACAATAGTCGGGGAACCGTTTAATCCTATTTTCTCAGTTCCCAAACCAATATCTTCAATTCCAAAAGTTGTAATATTTAGAGAACGGGCCTTTATAGCACCGCTTAATGAAGGCTTACGGGGAGGAATTCCGGTTGGAGTCAAAGATATAACGCAGGGGATGGGTAATTTCAGCACCTGGAACCCACCTTCAATAATCCTTTTTGCAATCACATTGCCGTTACCGTCTGCTTTTACACTCTCAACAAAAGTGGCTTGAGGAATTCCGATATTTTCGGCTACTTGTGATGGAACATGTGCCGTATCTCCATCGCTGGTTTGTCGTCCGGCTAAAATAATAAAAGGATCTTTGGAATCTTTAGTAAAGCCTAAGTGATTAAGCATGGTAGAAATTGCCAGGCCGGTAGCATAAGTATCGCTTCCGGCAAGTTTGCGGTCGGATAGGAGATAAGCTTCATCATAGCCCATCGAAATAGCTGTTCTCAGGGAAGTCTCAAATGATTTCGGACCCATTGAGCAGACGATCAATCTTGCATCGGGATGCTGTTTCCTTAGCTGCATCCCTGCTTCCAAACCAAATTGGCAATCAATATTAATTATTGATTTTGCTTTTGTCCGGTCCATTAGCCCATCTTCACCCATTCTCATTTCGCTTGGGAGCGGGACTTGTTTTATTAAACTTATTATTGTCAAAGCCATCAGAGCAGTATCTTTTAAAGGTTACATATTTTGAAAGTCAGGACCATTGCCGCCGTTTGGTACTACCCATGTAATTCCTTCTCCGGGGGATTTTATATCGCAGGTTTTGCAATGCATACAATTTTCAGCATGAATTCTAAGTTCTTTCTTACCTTCTTTGTTTGTATGGAGCTCATATACTTCGGATGAACAATAAAATTGTTCAGGCTCACCATATTGTTCAATGTTAACAGCATTGAAATTTTCCATGCCGTTAATATGAAGATGCACAACTTGCTGCTCATCATGGTATACTCCTGAATAAAAAACATCGGTTGCTTTGTCGAATGTCAATACTTTATCGAACTCCAATTTACCTTTAAACCGCTCTTTAAAAGGTTTCTTTTTAAATTCGCTCAGTTTTAGTGTAGTCTGGCTGTCGGCATGAGATCTTAGACGGCCAAAGAAACCTGCTCCCCCGGTTATCAATTGAGTTCCAAAATGCATTCCGCCAATGATCAGACCTTTAGCAAATCCCTGCCTGAAATTACGAACAGTATACATTTCTTTGTGTATAGCACTGTTATTTACCAGGATCTCATATTGACGAAGGCTTTTTTCAGAGGTATCATTATTTGATAATGCGTCGGCTGTAGCTTGAGCGGCCAACATTCCGGATCTTATAGCTAAATGTATACCTTTTAAGGCAGGCATAGCAACTAAACCTGCGCTATCACCAATAATCAATGCATTATCAACATACAATTTTGGTATGGCATAATGTCCTCCTTCAGGAAGCGTTTTGGCCCCATATTCCACTAATTTGCCACCTTTTAAAATCTTAGAAACAAAAGGATTGGTTTTCCAGATTTGGAATGCATCGTGAACATCGAAAGACGGATCTTTATAATCGAGTCCAACAACAAGACCAACAGCTACCTTATTATCTTTTAATCCGTAAATGAAGCCTCCTCCAAATTCATCAAAATTAAGAGGGTAGCCCATTGTGTGGTAAATCTGACCAGCCTCTATGTTACCCTGAGGAACTGTCCATAATTCCTTGACACCTAATGAGTAAACCTGTTCATTCCTATCCTTGTTGAGGTTAAACTTCTTAATAAGCATTTTAGTCAAACTGCCCCGGGTTCCTTCGGCAAAAATGGTGATTTTAGCTTCAATGCGGTTACCTGGCTGATAGTTTTCCAACTGATGTCCCTGATGATCCAGGCCCGTATCTTTGGTTTTAGCGCCGGTTACTTTTCCATCTTTGTACAATATCTCGTCTACAGCAAAACCTGGATAGATTTCTACACCTTTTTCCTGCGCTTTTATAGCTAAATACTTACATATCTGACCCAAAGAGGCGACGTAATTGCCTTTATTGCTCATATATGGCAGATGAAATGGAACCGTTATGGCTTTTTTTTCAGTGAACCATTTCATACTGTCTTTAGTTACTTTAGCATTGAATGGGATCTCTGAGAATTCAACATCTGGTAATAATTCTTTAAAAACAGATGGTTTTATCACAGCGCCTGATAATATATGACTGCCGATAGAACCTCCTTTTTCTATCAGTAAAATTCTTTCGCTGTGACCTCTTTGTTTTAAGATATCAGCGAGATGAATTGAAGCGGCTAAACCTGATGGCCCGCCTCCGATTATTAACACATCTGTTGATATGGAATCAATATAGTTCATTTAATGACCTCCTGCCTTAATTTTTAGATTCAATCGTCGTGGATATAACAGTATTGGTTCTAATATGTTTAATTATATTAGTTTAAACCAGTCTGAGTAACCTGAATCGGGTTGCCCTATGAATTTGCTGTGGGTGAATTCATTTGTATGTCTGTCATAGCAGTAATCTTTTTTCCATTCTTCTGCTTTTTCAGCTGTCTGCCCTATTGAGTCGGTAATATATAATAATTCCTCATTGGTCATAGTTGGATGAAGTGACAACCTTATCCATCCGGGTTTCATTGATAAGTCTCCGGCATCAATTCTATCAGTGATCTCTTTTGACATTTTAACGTCGACATTCAGAAGAAAATGGCCATAAGTGCCGGCACATGAACATCCACCTCTGACCTGTATTCCAAAACGGTCGTTCAGAAGACTGGTAAAAAGGTTGTGATGTATATTATCAATATAAAATGAAAAAACACCCAACCTTTCTCTGATTGCTGGAGCAAGAATATGTAAGTTCTTTATTTTCGACAACTCGCTGAAAGTTAATTTTATAAGCTCATTTTCTCTCATATGCATCTTTAAAGTACCCATGTTTTCCTTCAGTCCGATAGCGAGGGCAGCTTTAATTCCCTGAAGAAATCCGGGAGTTCCGCCGTCTTCTTTTACCTCAATATCTGTTATATAACTGTAGCCACCCCACCTGTTTGTCCATTTTACAGTTCCGCCACCCGGATTATCAGGAATATCATTTTTGTACAGTTCTTTGCTGAAAATCAGGACTCCTGCACTACCTGGACCCCCAAGGAACTTATGCGGGGAGAAAAAGATTGCATCAAGTTGACACATTTTATCTGCAGGGTGCATATCAATATCAACATAGGGAGCCGAAGCCGCAAAATCTACGAAACAGTATCCATGATTCTCATGCATTATCTTTGCCAGTTCATAATATGGAGGGAAATAACCGGTTACATTGGAACATGAACTGAATGAGCCTATTAGTAATGGACGATCTTTATATTTGACTATTTCTTTCCGTAAAGCTTCAGGACTTACAGTGAGATCAGACGAAGGTTCCAGAACAACAACATCTGCCAGTGTTTCAAACCAGGATGTATGATTAGAATGATGTTCAGTATGTGTTAAGAAAACAACCGGACGTTTGTCATTAGGAATGTCCTTACAGTTTTTATAATTTCCATGAGAATAAGTACAGAATTTAATCGCCTGTTCAGGAACCTTTAAACCAAGAAGTCTTTGAAACTTAGCAATTGCAGAGGTCATTCCTGTTCCTGTGAAGATCAAAATATCATTATCATTGGCATTTACATGGCGCTTGACTATTTTCTGTGCGAGATGATATGCGTCTGTCATTGCTTTCCCGGTAGAGGTTGATTCAGAGTGGGTGTTACCTACCATTGGGCCGATGTCGTCAGTAATCCTGTTTTCGATTGGCCGGTAAAGCCTTCCACTGGCAATCCAGTCTGCATATACAAGTTTCTTTTTTCCGAAAGGCGTTTCAATTTCTGAATCGATACCAATAATATTTCTTCTGTACCGGTCAAAATATTTTTCAAGTTCAGACATAAATACAAATTGGCTAATGAGTATTAAGACTCGTGAGTTTATGATGGCAATATTAATCATTTTCAAGAGTTCCCGCAATTGTGTTAATAAACAGACTGATGTCACTGTTACGAAGGGGATATTTGACATCCGATCAATGGATTGAAGTAAAGAACTTCCATGTTCTCGGACAACTTTATCTTAATGACCGATTTAAGATCCGGCATGGCTGATAGATTTTTTTCAATTTTTATTTTTTATTTCTAAAAATGTGTAACTTGATATATGAAAATTGATTAATAATTCGTCACTACACATTCAGTTACTTAATTTATTAAAAACATTCAACTATGGAAAAACTTATTGCATGTTGTGGATTAAACTGTGCCACCTGTGAGGCGAGAATTGCAACAGTTAAAAACGATGATGAACTCAGAAAGATAACTGCTGAAAAGTGGAAGACACTTTATAATGCACCTGATATGTCGCCTGATATGATAAACTGCACCGGATGCAGGGAGGAAGGGGTTAAGCTGGGGCATTGGAGCATGTGCCAGATCAGAGTTTGTGCAGCCTCAAAAGGATTTAAAACCTGTGGAGAGTGTAAAGACCTTGAACAATGCAGTATAATCTCAGGTGTTCTTAAATTTTCACCCGATGCTTTATCAAATCTTAAGAGTTTGAACTGACCAATATCAGGTAAATATGAAAGTAATTTGGATTCTTCTTGCATTGTTATTTTGTAAACCCGGTATTTCTCAGAAACCTGACACTACTATGGTCTTAATCCCGGCAGGTGAATTTATTATGGGAAAAAATTCTGCAACTCCTTCCGACTGGCAACCTGAACATTCTGTAAAGATCAGTTCATTTTATATGGACAAAATCGAAGTAACAAATAAGCAATACTATGATTTCTGTATTGCCACCAATAATCCCTTGCCTCAGTTCTGGGGGATGGACGAATTCAGGAGCGGTGTTGGTTTCGCCGATTTTCCTGTTGTTGGTGTAAGCTATTTTGATGCTGAAAAATTTGCCAGGTGGTCAGGGAAACGTCTTCCGACCGAAGCTGAATTGGAATATGCCGCCAGGGGAGGATTGGCAGGAAAGAACTTCCCTCTGGGTGACCAGGTCGATTCAACTAAAGTTAATTACTGGAAAAAATTTAAAGGGATCCTTAAAGCAGGTTCTTTTCCTCCAAACGGTTTCGGATTGTACGATATCACAGGAAATGTTTGGGAATGGACATCAGATTTTTATTCCGATAACTACTATGCTGTTTCGCCTTCTGAAAACCCAAAAGGCCCTGAAAGAGGACGGTTTAAAGTGATACGAGGAGGAAGCTGGCACTCAGGTCCGATGTGTGTTCAGACATTCTATAGAAATGGATTATCGCCAAGCTGGGTCGATTTTGCTGTTGGCTTCAGATGCGTTAAGGATGCAAAGTAACACAGAGAGACAACCATTTGATTAAAACCTATATCAATATCCAAATTATTTGGAGGGGTTAGGTTTTTGAATTGGTTATTTAATTATTTAATATAAAAAAGTTATGGCTGAAAATGAAAAATTGGTTCTGTCGGATAAATCTATAGTCCCGACAGATGAATTTATCTTTTCTATCCTTGGAGAAAGAAAGATTTATTGGGAAAGAATCATGAGCTACGCTTCTGAAAACTATCCCGATGCCGCAGGTAGCTGGAATTATTATAATGACGGTAAGCAGTGGTTGTTCAAATTTGTGCGAAAAAAGAAAACAATTTTCTGGTCAAGTTTGTTAAAAGATGCATTCAGGGTTACCTTCTATTTCGGGAACAAAGCTGAATCCATAATTGAAATCAGCGATTTACCTCAGAGTATAAAAGAAGAATTCAAAACGGCAAAAAGATATGGTTTAATCAGACCAGTTTCATTTGTAATCAGGGACAAAACAGATGTCGATAATGTACTGAAAATGATTGATATAAAGACTAAACTTAAGTAGAATACGAAAGAATTATATGGATAAAAAATTTTATCAATTCACCGCAAAATCCCTTCAGGGCAAAGAGATTGTCATGGATACTTATAAGGGGAAAGTTGTCCTGGTGGTAAATACTGCAAGCAAATGCGGGTTTACACCTCAGTATGAGGGACTGGAGACCATTTACAAGAAATATAACGATCAGGGATTGGTCATTCTTGGGTTTCCATGTAACCAATTCGGAAATCAGGAACCAGGTACTGAAAAGGAGATTTCCGAAGGGTGTATGATAAATTACGGGGTTTCGTTCCCTATGTTTTCAAAAATTGAGGTAAATGGCGCAAATGCCCATCAGATATATAAATTTTTAAAAGACAAGTTACCAGGGTTTTTAGGAAAAAGAATAAAATGGAACTTCACTAAATTTCTTATTGACCGTACCGGTGTCCCTGTGAAAAGATTCTCATCATCAACAGTGCCTGAAAAACTTATTGATGACATTGAGAAGCTTCTAAAGAGCTGATTTCATTTTGCCTTTCGCCTTTCGCCTTTCGCCTTTCGCCTTTCTATACGTATAAATACCCCTTATAAATAGGTTTTAAGCTTCTTTTACCCTCTTTATACACAAGTTATCTTTGTGTTAAAATATTAACAATTCTCACTTTAATCAGGCTGATGGGAAAACTATATGATCTGCTACTTGAAGATGTAAGGTTCGAGGAAGGACTGAATGCGTGCATGAACTGCGGAGTCTGTACTGCTATATGCCCGGCTGCAGAGTTTTATATTTATGATCCCAGAAAAATAGTCGACGATGTTCAGACGAAGGATGATGATAAAATAGCTGAACTTTTAAAATCGGAAACAATCTGGTATTGTGGCGAATGTATGTCATGCAAAACAAGGTGTCCCCGAGGCAACGCTCCGGGATTGATAATTATGGCATTGCGGTCGCTTTCCCAGGATCTTGGATATTTTACAGAATCCGAAAAGGGAAGACAGCAACTGGCGCTGAAAAGGACGGTAGGTCATTGGTTGATTACATATGGTTACTGTCTTTACCTGGAAGGAGTGGGTACATCCATGCATCCCGAACAGGGACCTGTCTGGGATTGGATTCAGGATAACTGGAGAGATGTGTTTAAAAAAATGGGAGCAAACTACCAGGGTGATGGGCCGGGGATCCTGAGAAGAATTCCTGAAGAGGCGATGGATGAAATCAGGGAGATTTTTAAAGTTACCGGAGGGATGAAAAGATTTGCTGATATTGAAGAATTTTCTAAGAAAAAAGCAAAAGAAATGAATATGCAATTGGATGAAGGTATTGAAAATGAATACTTCCAGCATATTTATAAAGCTAATAATGGTTTGCACACAAGATAATATGCTGACAAAATGATACTTGACGGGAAAAAGGCTGTTTGGAAGGACTATCAGAAGGAAATTGCTGAAGATAAATATTATTATGTGAGAAGTTGTGTAAGACAGAATTTTTTCCCGGGATCAGAAACGGCCTTCCTTAAAATCATGCGCGAGGAACTTAATAAGGACGTTTATGAGCATCCATGTCATACATCATGTACAGGAATAGGTTATCACACTGACATTGTGCCGGTTGAAACAACAATGACGGTTGTTGCGCGTCAGTTTGCCCTTATGACTGAAGCCGGATATGAAAACCTAATGCCATCATGCATCACCTCTTTCGGATTATATACCGAGATTCTGGATACCTGGCATCATTTCCCGGAAGTTGAAGAAAAAGTCAGACGGCAACTGAAAAAAGCAACCGGGAGGGAATTCAAAAAACCAAAAAATCTTGCACATGCAAGCGATGTGATCTTTAAATTCAGAAAAGAGATTGGTGCAAAAGCAAAATATAAACTTATAAATAAAGAAACGGGAGAACCTCTGAAAGTCGTCGATCATATAGGATGTCATTACGCCAAGATGTTCCCCTCCAAAGGAGTCGGTGGTGCTGAATATCCCTATGTTCTTACAGGTATGATTGAAGAATGGGGCGGACAGATAATAGATTATCCTGAAAGAAGGCACTGTTGCGGTTTTGGCTTCAGACAATATCTTATACAGGCAAACAGGGGTTTCTCTGTCGCCTGTTCAAAAGAAAAATTTGAATCGATGAAGCCGTTTAAACCCGATATGATAATTACAAACTGCCCCGGTTGTCCTATGTTCCTCGACAGATGGCAGTATGTTATTAATGAGATGGAGGGTAAACGATATGGTCAAAATGGAGAAGGAATTCCTGTTTTTACCTATGAAGAGGTCGCAGGTCTTGTTCTGGGTTATGATCCATGGGAGTTAGGTCTCCAAATGCATCAGACAGACTGTGAACCTGTGCTTAACAAAATTGGAATTGATTATTCCCCTGAAGATAAATATAATCTTGATATAAGTCCTTCATATTCAAAGAAACACAACTTAATAAATGTCTGATTATAAATGGATAAACACGTTGTAGTAATTGGCGGAGGTGTGGCAGGACTTGAAGTTGCCGGTCAGTTGTCAAAAGTTGGAATTCAGGTGAGCCTAATTGAAAAGGATTCTAAAACCGGCGGGAACCTGAATAAATGGTATAGACTCTTCCCCGACAGGAGGAAGAGCTCAGAGGTAAAGGAATACCTTAAAGGAATCACGGCAAATAATGGAATTAACCTGATGACCGATACATCTATTGAAATGCTTAACAGGCACAGGGATCATTTTTCGATTATTATGAGTGGAGGACGAGAACTGATTGCAGATGCAATTATAGTGGCAACAGGATTTGATCTCTTCAAAAGTGCAAGAAAAGAGGAATATGGTTATGGCATTTATGATAATGTTATTACTTCAGCTGATCTGGAAGAGATGTTCAGTAGTGGAGAAATTTCTTTAACTAATAATACTATACCGGAAAAAATTGGAATAATACATTGTGTGGGATCACGCGATGAAAAAGTTGGTAATTTTTATTGCTCTAAATTGTGTTGTGTGACTGCAGTTAAGCAGGCAATTGAGATAAGGGAATTTCTTACGGAATCGAAAGTTTTCTGTTTCTATATGGATATGAGGATGGGTGGAGCATTCTACGAGGAGCTTTACCGTGAAGCCCAGGAACAATGGGGAGTAAGTTTTATCCGGGGTAAAGTATCAGAAGTTAGCGAAACGATTGACAACCAACTGTTAATTAAGGTAGAAGATACACTTGCAGGCAGACCGCTTAAGATGAAATTCGATTTGCTTGTGTTAATGGCAGGTATGGAAATGTCAGAAGGCGGGAAAAAAATAGCAGGTATTGGTGGCCTCAGAACGGGTGAAAACAGATTTTTCGCAGCCAATGATAATCATTTTGGCAGCAACAAAAGTAATATAGAAGGAATATTCTATGCCGGAACATGCACGGCACCTATGAATATTACCGAAACAATTTCACATGCGCGTGCTGCTGTGATAGAAGTAATTGATTATCTTAAAGATAGTAATTGATAATATGGATAAATTTGGTTTTACAATATCAGCAGGACGACAGATAGATTATGAATCAAACGACAGAAGGATAGCCGAGTATATTTTTGACAGAGAGCCAAGTTTCAGACTTTGTATAGAGTGTGGTGGATGTTCTGCAACATGTACCACCGGAAATTTTACAAGTTTTAGTCTAAGGGAACTTAATATACTTATTAAACGTGGTGAAAATGAACAGGTGCGGGAGAAACTGAAAAAGTGCATGCTATGCGGTAAATGTAATCTGGTTTGTCCTCGCGGTGTTAATACAAGAAATATCGTGGTTCTGGCAAAAAAAGCATTTCAAAAATCAGATGAATATGCAATTTGATCCTTTCGTTATACCATTTAATATTGGATTGTACTTCATACTCATTTATGTAGTAACAAGAAGTGTAATATGGTTTCATGACTTGTCAAAGCCTGATAAACTAAGACTGCAGCGAGGCTTCTTCGGACTTGCTTTTGGTCTCAGCCTGAAAGAGATTTTCATGGAGAGTCTGATACACAGGAAAATACTCAAAACCAATCTACGCCTGGGCTATATGCATATGAGTTTGGCTTTCGGATGGTTTCTACTTATTTTATTCGGCACTGTTGAAGCAGATATCTTTGGAGCGAAACATCTTAATGCTCCCTATAAAGCAATCTTCTTCAGATTCTTTAATCCCGATCATGGACGAATGGGGTTTGAGGCAGCTTATGGATTTTTAATGGATCTGATACTTGCATTTATTCTATCTGGATTAGTGCTCGCTGTTACAAAGAGGTTTTATTCTAAAGTTGTAGGGATGAAAAAGACTACCCATCTGAAAATCACCGATAAAATTGCACTTACTTCATTATGGCTTATCTTTCCCAGTCGCCTGCTGGCCGAAAGTTTTACATCCGGTGCTTATGGTACAGGCAGTTTCCTTACCGGATCATTAGGATCCTGGTTGGCAACATTTCTTCCGGCCCAACAGATGGCATATCCTTTCTGGTGGCTTTATTCAATCTCTTTAGGAACTTTTTTTATTCTTCTCCCGATTACCAGATATATGCACATTCCAACTGAACTGTTCCTGATCTTTATGAGAAATTCGGGAATAAAAACAGGTGATCAGGCAGGTACCTATTCTGAAGTTCAAACTTATTCCTGCTCTTCGTGTGGAATATGCATTGATGCTTGTCAACTTAATTTTTCGGCAGGAATCACTAATATTCAGTCAGCTTATCTTATGAAAGCTATTCGTAACAATGATGACGTATCCGGAATAGCTGAAAATTGCCTGATGTGCGGAAGGTGTGATCAGAAATGTCCCGTGGGAATTGAACTTTCACCTCTGAGGATGATCCAGAGAAGGGGAGGTGAAGCTGTATATGATATCAGAAACATATATAAAGGTTATTTCAGGAGCCGGCAGACTATAGTTTCAGAAAAAGCGAATGGTTCTTTAAATTATAATTTTCTCCCTGAACCCAATCAGGAAAAAGCTGATATATTGTATTTTGCCGGTTGTATGACCCACCTTACTCCAACCATTAAAAATTCCATGATAAAGATTCTTGATGCCTCAGGTGTGAAGTATAATTTTATGGATGAACAGGGAGGTGTCTGTTGTGGACGTCCGTTAATGCTTGCAGGACAGGACAAGGAAGCCAGGGAACTTATTAATTTTAATTCGCAGATGATCTGGAAATCAGGCGCACACACGCTTGTCACGTCGTGTCCTATATGTTATAAAGTGTTTAAGGAGAGCTATTATCTCGATGTGGAAGTGCTTCATCATACACAATTTATAAAGAGACTGATTGATGAAGGATCAGTGAAAATGAATTTCTTACACAAGAAAGTTGTCTATCATTCTCCTTGTGAGCTTGGAAGGGGATCAGGTATATTTGATGAACCAAAAGATGTTCTGAATCATGTTTCCCGACTTGAGAAATGCAATTTCGAAGATGAAAACTCACTTTGCTGCGGAGGAAGTCTGGCAAATATGAAAATAAGTTCACAGAATAAAAAGAAAATAGCTTTTGATGCAGTTAATGAGCTGACTAAAAATACCCCTGATATTCTTGCAACCGCTTGTCCTCTTTGTAAAAAAACTTTCTCTGCTGTCACGGAAACAAGAGTTGCAGATATTTCTGAGATTGTAGCTGAAGCTTTAATAATGAAACCCTTAAAAAAAAATAGCGCCAGTCAAATCAGTTCAATAAAGCAGCTAGCAAATATATAATAATCAATTATCATTTTTTTGAACCTAACCTGAGGTAGTCGGAAAACTATTAATTTTTTGATTTATGCCTTTGTGTTTTCCTTTGTGTTCCTTGTGGTTTAATGAATTGTTCTTTACCACTAAGGTACACTAAGAATTTCATGAAGGTTCACATAGAGTTTTTTAGACAGGTTTGGAGGATAAGTTAAAAAACAAAGTGTATTTGATTTCTTTTTATTTCAAACAATTCATATACTGAAATTGTTTTACACGCGTTATATGCATGAGTATTACAAATAAATTTGTTGAAAAATGTGCAGGAAATTGTTTGCGTTGTTGGTTATGAGCGGGATAGTCTTATTTTATTCATGCAAGAATACATCGGAACATAAAGAGACAAAGATTAAAATTGCTCAAAATAAAATTCTACAGCAGTCTGACGGTACTATTTCGCTAAAGGTTGATAAAGCTGAATGTTATCAGGACATGGTAAATCCTTCAAGCAATACTGCAGAATGGAATGTGTTTGTTTCAAAATCAGGGCGATTTAATGTCTGGTTATCGAGTGCTACTTTGGATACAACCAATCTTAAATATAATAATTCGGTTATGTTGAGTATCCTTGATAACAGGATTGAGGCTCATCCGGCTTGTGACAAAATTATACATAACTCAAGTGATGTCACCTATCCATATTTCAGAGCTGATTCCTTTTTAGGCTCGCTTTATATACAAGATACAGGGATGTATAATATTCAGATAATCAGCGAGAAAATTGTTCCTAAGGACCTTAAGAAAGCAGAGTTGTCAGGTTCGGATAATTCAAAGCTTTTATCTGTATTTCTTACGCCAATTACCCGTTAATTTTAATCCATTCCCTTGCGTTGACAAAAGCTTTCATCCATGGTGTGACATCATCATTTTTCCTGTCATCAGGATAAAATCCACATTGCCATGGGAAATATGCTCTTTCGATGTGTGGCATCATTACGAGGTGACGACCATCCTCAGAGCATAATCCGGCTACATCATAATCTGACCCGTTCGGATTTCCCGGATAAGTATGTCTGCTGAATTTTAATGGTATCTTATATTTATTTTCAGGATATGGCAGACTAAATTGTCCCTCACCATGAGCTACCCATATCCCAAGCTCCATGTTTGTCATGTTTCCAAGCATGATAGAGTTATTTTCTAAAATTTTAACACCCAGAAAACCTGATTCAAATTTGTGTGACTTATTAAGGAGCAACTTTGGTTTTTCTTTATGTTGTGGATACAACAGACCCAGTTCGACCATGAGCTGACATCCGTTACATACGCCAAGCGACAGAGTATCAGTTCTTTTATAGAAATTATCGAGAGCTATACCTGCTTTTTCATTATATCTGAATGCACCGGCCCAACCTTTGGCAGATCCTAAAACATCGGAATTTGAAAAGCCTCCGACAAAAACTATCATACTGATTTCCTCAAGGGTTTCTCTCCCGGTTATAAGGTCAGTCATATGTACATCCTTGACATCGAAACCTGCCAGGTACAACGCATAAGCCATCTCCCTGTCACCGTTTACACCTTTTTCCCTGATTATAGCAGCCTTGATGCCTGATTTTTTCCTTCTCCCTGGAGCTAATCCAAGAGATTTAAATGTTCCGGCAAAGTCGCTTGTTTTTATATTTAATTCATGACTTTTATAATTCCTATACCGTTCAAGTGCAAGTTCCGGTCCGCATTGACGCCTGTCCAGAAGATATGAAGTCCGGAACCATTTATCACGAAGCTTATCAATATCGAATGTTATTAAGTTATCATCGTATGTTAAAAAAAGTGTTCTTTCATTAACAGGGTGCCCAATAGAGAAATATGAAATACCGTTTTCAAGCAGAAATTCAGCAATTTCATCCTCATCTTTTACCTGAATAATGATTCCGGGGTTCTGACTGAAGAGTATCTTAACAATATCACTTTCATTAATCGATGTAAGGTTAACTGATATTCCCCCGCAAGTATTTGAAAAGCACATTTCCAGAAGGGTTGTTAACATTCCACCGGCTGATATGTCATGGCCCGAAAGAATCTTCCCTTTAATTATCAGATCCTGAATGTTATCGAATACTTCTTTAAAATATGCCGCGTCAGTAACAGTAGGAACATCATCGCCAAGTCTGTTTAGAATCTGGGCAAAGCTGCTGCCTGCCGGTTTAAAGATGTCGCGGCTCATATCAATATACAGAAGACTTGTATAAGGATCATTTACAATTACAGGTTCGACAATTTTTCTGATGTTATCAACTTCTCCTGCTGCTGAGATAATAACTGTACCCGGAGAATATACAACCTGATCATTATATTTCTGGGTCATTGAAAGACTGTCCTTACCTGTCGGAATATTTATGCCCAGGGCAATTGCAAAATCGCTTGCTGCTTTTACAGCTTCATATAGCCTTGAGTCTTCACCCTCATTCTTGCATGGCCACATCCAGTTAGCTGAAAGCGAAACACTTCTTAATTTGTCGGTAAGCGGTGCCCATATGATATTAGTAAGAGCCTCTGCTATAGACAGGATGGAACCGGCGGAAGGATCAATAAGTCCTGCGGCCGGAGCATGTCCGATTGATGTAGCCATTCCTTTTTTACCCCTGTAGTCGAGCGTAATTGCTCCAAGATTGTTTAAAGGTAACTGAAGAGGACCGGCACATTGTTGTTTTGCGAGTCTGCCTGTTACAGACCTGTCTACTTTGTTAGTAAGCCAGTCTTTACATGCAACCTCTTCAAGTTGTAGAACCTGTTCTATATATTCTTCAATTTTTTGAACAGAGTATTCCGGTTTTTTGTAGCAGTTTTCAACAATTATATCATTCATAATTGTTTTCGGAGGATCACCGAAAAGTGATTCAAGCGCTAAATCAATAGGCTTTTCATTTGTGACTGGATTCTCAAAAGTAAACATCATGTCACCTGTTACTTCTCCGATGATATATATTGGCGCTCTTTCCCTTTCGGCTATCTTTTTTAAATTGTCAATATCAATCTCTTTTATTATCAGACCCATACGTTCCTGTGACTCATTGCCGATTATTTCGCGGGCTGACAGAGTAGGATCACCTATTGGTAATTTACTGATATCAATTTTACCTCCCGTTGCTTCAACAAGTTCCGACAGACAGTTAAGGTGACCACCTGCTCCATGATCATGAATTGATATTATTGGATTATTCGCAGATTCACTAAGAGCCCTGATTGCATTATAAACTCTTTTCTGCATCTCGGGATTGGCCCGCTGAACGGCATTCAGCTCAATGGAACTATCGAATTTACCTGTGTCTACTGATGAAACGGCTCCTCCACCCATTCCTATCCTGTAATTATCCCCTCCCAGTAAAACAATAATGTCTCCTTTTTCGGGTATATCTTTCTCACTATCCTTCTTCTTACCAATTCCAATTCCCCCCGCAAGCATAATAACTTTATCATAACCAAACATTTTCAAATTCTCAAAATGTTCGAAGGTAAATACCGAACCACAAATAAGAGGTTGCCCAAATTTATTTCCAAAGTCACTTGCTCCATTTGACGCTTTAATTAAAATATCTTCAGGTGTCTGATAAAGCCATGGTCTTTTCTTTGTAGCTTTTTCCCATGAACGGTCCCCGTCAGGCCTGGGATAAGAAGTCATGTATACAGCTGTACCGGCAATTGGGAAAGCCCCTTTACCACCTGCAATCCTGTCCCTGATTTCACCACCTGTTCCAGTTGAAGCACCATTGAATGGTTCAACTGTGGTTGGAAAATTATGTGTTTCAGCTTTTATTGAAAGAACAGATTCATAGTCTGTTACGTTAAAGTAATCAGGTCCGTCCTGTGTTCCGGGAGCAAATTGCTCAACAACCGGACCCTGAACAAATGCACAATTATCTTTATAGGCTGAAATTACGCCATTTGGATTGATTTTGGTTGTAGACTTGATCATCTGAAAAAGAGTCTGATCTTTTTCAATGCCTGAAATAAAAAAAGTTCCGTTGAAGATTTTATGGCGGCAGTGTTCAGAATTAACCTGTGAAAAGCCAAATACTTCACTATCTGTTAGTTTTCGGCCTAATGAATTACTCAGTTTATCAAGATATGCGACTTCATCAGTATTCAGAGCGAGTCCCTCGGTGAGATTATATTGTTTTATATCGTCAATATAAAAAACAGGATCCGGAAGCTTGTCAATGGTGAAGAGGTTCTGATCTAAACCTTCGTAGAGTGACTGAAGCATCGGATCAAAGTTTGGTTTTTCAGGGGTTGTTCTATGAAATTGCTCAATCCTCTTTATTCCAGCTATTCCCATATTCTGAGTAATCTCGACCGCATTGGTACTCCAGGGAGTTACCATCTCTTTACGCGGACCTACAAAGAAACCATTAACAAGTTCCTTAACAATAAGGTTTGCTTCACCAAATAGCCAGGAAAGTTTTTCGATGTCTTTTTCAGGAAGTTTTTCTGAGGTGCCAACTGCAATTAAGTTATTAGAGATACCTTGAAAAAAGAGAATCATATTATTGCTGTTAATATATTGATAAATAATGAATTAAGCTTTTATAGCATAGCTCTACAAGTCTTGTAAAGATAGCATTAATTCTGATCAGATACTGGAAACAGGCATGGTTTTGTACTCCGTTTTGATTTACTTGTTCCGGAACTTATGAATAAATATCCACCGATTAAAAAGAGCATAAATATTTAACAATTTTTAATACATCAATATGTCAAATATCAGAATTATAATTCACTATAAACAATATTTTTAGGCGGCTCAAATGGCCAATTGAGATCAAAACAGTTAGCTAATATTTTAATCAAAATTATCCTGTTAGCTGTAACATTTTTGCGATGTTGTCGTACTACAAACAAAAAACAATAAAATGAAAAGAATTAATTTATACACTTTGATAGGTTTAATGGCAATATTGATTTGCATTTCTTCCTGTAGTAAAAAAGATAACGGCAGCTTAGATGAACCGGTAGTTACGACACCCGTCCAGGTTGAAGCCGAAATCTCACGCTCAGTACTTTACGATGGAACAACAAATATTGAATATTATTTTACTGTCTGGGATAATAATGTCCTTGTAAATAATGCGACGATAACGGTGAATGGTATTAATGTCCCACGGGTTGTTGGATTCATTGACGGATATTATGATCTGAGGGAATATGATAATCCAGCTGCAAGTTATGTACCGGGACAAACCTATACTGCTTCAGTTCAATACAATGGGAAGACTTATACTGAAAGTATGAAGGCTCCTGGCGGATTTGCTTTAAATAGTGATTATACAAAAATTCAATGGGATCAAAATGGCACATATGCCACACTCGATATATATTATTTATATGGTTCTACAACATATACTGTTCCTTCAACCAGACCAAGCGCTCTGACCAGTCCTCAGACAATACCTTCCAAAGCATATCCCACTTCGGGATCAACATATACAATTCATGGATGGGTTCAGAATAGCAAGAAAAAGTCATTTGGTTCTCTGAGTGGGGATAACAGTTATATGACAGTAACGGATTTCAAAGAGTGGAGGGTAGCAAAATAGCTCTTTTGATGAGCCGTTGTGATTTCAGTCTGATTATTTCAATCCGCTTCTCTTTAGCAGAGCATCAATTGAAGGTTCCTTACCTCTGAATCTAACATAAAGATCATGAGGTTTCTCTGTACCTCCTTTTTCAAGAATGTTCTTTCTGAATGCAGCCGCAGTTTCCTTATTGAATATTCCTGTTTCAGTGAAATAGCTGAAAGCGTCTGCATCAAGCACCTCTGCCCATTTGTATCCATAATATCCTGCAGCATATCCACCTCCGAAAATATGTCCGAAAGAAGCACTCATATTTGAACCCTCAATTGGAGGAAACATTTCTGTTTTAGCCATAGCCAGCGATTCAAAATCCGAAATATTTGATTCGATCGGTTTAGTTATCGTATGCCATGCCATGTCGAGAAAGCAAAAGCTTAATTGCCTGTAACATGAATAACCTTCATTAAATGTTGAAGCTTCTTTTATTTTGCTAATTATTTCAAGAGGGATTTTCTCTCCGGTAAGATAATGTTCAGCCCATGTATCAAGCCACTCTTTTTCGAAAGCAAAATTTTCCATGAACTGGGAGGGCAACTCAACAAAATCGCGTGCGACATTTGTTCCGGACAGGCTCTCGTAGGTGCATTTAGTCAGCATACCATGCAATGAGTGTCCAAACTCATGTAGAAAGGTGGTCAGCTCATTAAATGACAGAAGTGAAGGTCGTGTCTCAGATGGTCTTGTAAAGTTTGCAACTATTGAGATCAGAGGTCGTACATCATTTCCGTTTTCATTTTTCTGGTCCCTGTAGCTGGTCATCCAGATCGGAAGAGCGTCGTGTAGGGAA
>OCZT010002332.1_pt1 | contig 19624 bp, 11 predicted proteins | sample 1539031 | NCBI WGS metagenome assembly OCZT01 (sample SAMEA3539308, study PRJEB22396) | soil metagenome | biome: tundra; feature: field; material: soil | place: USA | collected 2010-05 | depth 0.15 m | reverse complement strand
CTGCTCGATTGCAACGAGCCAGAGGAACGTATCGAAGCCAATTGGCCGCCCTTCTTCAGGTACCTGCAGAAAGGTAAGGAGCAAAAAGTTGACTCCGCATATATCGCCAGACATCGGAATATTTGGTATTCACAGGAGCAGCGTCCCCCCGCGCCGTTCCTCTGCACTTATATGGGCCGTTGCAGAAACGGCAAGCATCCCTTTCGCTTTATATGGAACCGATCGCAGGCGACCGCGCACAATGTCTATCTGCTGCTCTATCCCAAAGGGCGATTGCGAGATGCACTCGCCGCTAACCCGGAGCTAGCCGCGCAGGTGTTTGAGGCGTTGCAGCGCATCACGCCAGCGCAATTCTTATCTGAAGGTCGCGTATATGGTGGGGGGTTGCATAAGGTGGAACCCAAGGAACTAGCGCAGATTTCCGCGCAGACGATACTCGATGCCATTGGGGGCGAGGCGCGAATAGAGCATCAACAGAGATTGTTTGCCTAGACCTCAGCTGGTGTACGCGGTGCAGGTGAAACACCCCGGTCCTCGCTCAGTGGCCGCTCAATGTCTCCGGCCAAACCATCGAACTCATGGTACGGTACGCGTTGAACAGGCGATCAACTCCGGGTTGGTCGGCAATTCGGAAATTGGGTTGGGCGTGGGCGGCCAGCTGTTGCCAAATCGCCTTCCCGTGAACTGAGCCTGCGCGATGTGGCAGCCGCATCGAAGTGGAGAATTTTGCGGGCGGGTGGCCCATGTCCCCACACGAGAATCTGGGTGCCCCAGAGCCTCCCTGAGCTTGCCGAAGGGTCCGGATTTTCGCACCTGGGACAGGCGAGTAGCCCTTCCATGTTTTTCCTACCCAAACCACAAACCGGGGGCACCCCATCCTTGCCGCTCTGCCGAAGGCGTCTGCCCCAACCGCAGGTGGCTCTGCCGAAGGCGTCTGCCCCACCGCAGGTGGTTGCCGAAAATAACCCTCCCTTGGCGCACACTGGCAGATAGAAGACAAGGGCGCGAAACCCCTCATCGAACGGAGAAGCCATGCGCAACATCACCGCTACCAGCCCCGCTCCCTCTGCCAACGCGCCAACCCCGGTTTTGTTTTTTCCGTTTTTGCCTGTGAAACTGTGGAGCCCAACCTAACCAATTCCATATCAAAGACTTACACGCACATCCCGCACGGAAACACGCAACCTGTGAACCTGCGAAACTGTGGAGCAGCACCTAACCCATTCCATATAAAAAACTTCCAAGCCAAGCCCGCACAGGAACACGCAAACTGCGAACCTGTGAAGCTGCCGTAAACTGGAAGACGTGATGGACTCGTTTTCGAATCAAATCCTGAAGGAACTGCTTCCGGCGGAGAAGGAAGTCGTTCCACCGGCGCCAGGCCCGCAGGTCCGCCGCGGGAACCCTGTGGGGCATTCGGATCACTGGTCCGCAGCCGTCCTGCTGGAACGGGCGGCGTACCTGCGCAAGCTGGCCAAGCTCGGAGACGGCTCGGCCAGCGAAACGCTGAAGGAATATCCGCAACATTGCGCGATGCTCTTGTTTCGCAGCCGCGACGGCGCGGCCGAGGTGCATGAGAACTTCGCCGATGTCTTCTACGTGCTCGACGGCCGCGCAACGCTGGTGACCGGCGGCGCGGTGGCCGGCGCTGCCAGGATTGGGCCGGGAGAGATGCGCGGCTCCTCGGTGGAGGGCGGCACACGGCAGGAGCTGAGGACGGGCGATGTGGCGCACGTCCCGGCGGGCGTACCCCATCAGATGCTCGTAGCAGGCGAAAAGACGGTCACCTGCCTCGTGGTGAAGGTGCAGGAGAGCTCATAGAGGCTGAGGAAAGCGGGATGGTCGCGTGACATGCGCTCAAGACATGGCAGGCGTGAATCGACTAAACTATATTGCTTTGGAGGATGCGCCCCGCATGAGATTGATTCAGGTTGCCGACGCCGTTCGTTACCCGCGCATGACCACCGAGGAGCTGCGTTCGGCGTTTCTGGTGGACGATCTCTTCCAGCCGGGCCGCATCGACCTGGCCTATGTCGATCTGGACCGCACGGTGATCGGCTCCGCTGTGCCCCTGGCCGAGCCGCTCACGCTCGAAACCGACCCCGATCTGCGGGCCGGCTACTTCACCGAGCGGCGCGAGCTGGGCGTTCTGAACATCGGCGGAGCGGGCGCGGTCCATGTGGATGGAGCGGACTATGAGTCAGGCCCGCTGGACGCCCTCTATGTTGGCCGGGGCAGGGAAGTTATCAGATTCTCAAGCCGCGATGCCTCCGCGCCGGCCGAATTCTATCTTCTGAGTTATCCGGCCCATGCGAGTTACCCGGTGGCCAGGGTCGATGCAGGAGCCGTGGAGCGGGCCGAGCTGGGATCGCCCGAGACGGCCAACCATCGCCGCATCGCGAGGCTCATTCATCTCGACGGCGTGCGCAGTTGCCAACTGGTAATGGGCTTTACGCAGTTGACCGCGGGCAGCGTGTGGAACACCATGCCGCCGCACACCCACATGCGCCGCTCGGAGGTGTATCTCTACTTCAATTTGGGGCCCGCCGATCGCGTGGTTCACCTGATGGGGCCGGCACACCAGACGCGGCATATCGTGGTGGCCAACAAGCAGGCGGTCGTGTCGCCCGGCTGGTCGATCCATGCCGGCGTGGGCACGGCCAGTTACTCGTTCTGCTGGGGCATGGGCGGCGAAAACCAGGTCTACAGCGACATGGACCCGCTGACCATCGCGGAGCTGCTGTGAGGCCCGGCATGAAGAGTTTGTCCACGCTGATGATTCCGGCAGCATTGCTGCTGCTTTCCCTGGGGGCTGGAGCGCAAACCATGACATCCGAGATGAAATTCGACCATTGGTCTCCCGCTCAGTTGCTGGAGCGGGGGCAGCATCTGCGCCAGTTGGCCGCGCAGGGCGACGGCTCGGCCAGCGAGACGCTGGAGAAGTATCCCCGCCACTTCACCATGCTGGCCTTTCGCAGCCGCAGCGGCGGAGGCGAGCTGCACCGCGACTTCGCCGACCTGTTCTACATTCTCGACGGCCATGCCTGGCTGGTGACCGGGGGCGAGGTCGCCGATCCTAAAACAACCGCCCCCGGCGAGACCCGCGGCTCCGCGGTGAAAGGCGGGACCCGGCAGGAACTCAAGGTGGGCGATGTGGCGCATATTCCCGCCGGCATGGCACACCAGATGCTGGTGGCGCAGGGCGACACGGTCACTTATTTCGTGGTGAAGATCCAGGAGAGCCGGTAAGGGCCGATGGATGCGGCGGTTGACGGAGACGGTGGGCGAATGGCAATGTTACCTCAGGGATTGGCGGGGGCGCCGATCTGCTGTGGCGTAATCTCGTCACTGGCATTGGGCTTGCGGAGCGTCACGGGGGTGGAGTTGTGGAGCTTCTGGAAGGCGGCCAATGCTTTCTGCTGGCCTTCCCTGTTTCCGGTTGCGCGTTCTGCCTGGGCAAGCCGGTACCAGGCGACTTCATCGTCCGGCTTCAGCCGGGTAGCGCGTTCGAGCGCGGGCACAGCCTGCTCCGGGGTTTTGCTTTCCAGGCAAACGCCACCCAGTCCCACGAGCGCCTCTTCAAAGTCGGGGAAGCGGCTGAGGACCTGCTCGAATTGCTTGCGAGCTTCCTCCAGATTGCCCAGCTCCGCCTGGATATTCGCCAGCTCATAGGCGGCATTTCCATTGCCGGGATCGAGGTCCAGCTCGGCGGCAAACTCGCGCAGGGCAGCATCCCGGTCGTCCGATTTTCCGCCATCCCTGAAGCGCGCCAGATAGATTCGCCCCAGGCGATAGTGGATGCCAGGGCGCCTGGGGTCGAGAGCCAGCACATGATTGAATTGGACAATCGCCGCGTCATAGGCCTTCTGGCTCTCGTTGGCCTCGCCCGATGCCTGCAGCATCCAGATGGAGCCGGGCGCCTTGTCGTGCAGCTTTTCCATCACGATGTAGGCGAAGTTTCCATAGATTCGGCCAGTGTGGTAAAGAACCTCAGGATCGTCGGGGTAGAGTTTGTTCAGCGCCAGCGCGGTCTCAACGGCGTCGGCATCGCGGCTGAGCCCGGTGTAGGCGCGCAGAAGCTGCAGCCCGCACATGCGCCTCACTTCGGGATCGGCTGTCTGCCTGAAACCCTTCTCCAGGCGCGGCAGCGCCTCGGGGAATTGGCCGAGTTCCGCCAACGACAGGCCCAGCAGGCTGTCCAGTTTCGGCAGGCCTGGCTTGAGCTTCTGCGCGGTGCGAACCTCGCGCGCGGCCAGTTCATACTCGCGCTGCTTGAAATAGATGACGGCCAGGGTTGCATGAACTTCCGCAACGCCGGGCTCGAGCTTTGCCAACTGCTCGAAGTCGGCGCGTGCCGCCGCATACCGCCCGGCCGCCAGGGCCTGCTGGCCTGCCGCGGCATATCTTTCTAAATCATCCTGGCTGCCAGTCTGCGCCGGCGCAGCCAGCGGCAGACAACAGCAGAATGCCAGCACCCAGCCCAGCCTCGATCGTTTGCTCATCATGGCTTGAGTGTATCTCCCGCACAGAAAAATCCGCCACGCCGAAGCGGCGTGGCGGAGTGGAAGTGAAACAGTGGATGGTGGGTTAGAAGGTGATCTTTCCGCTGAGTTGAACGACGCGAGACACCCCCGAAGCGGTGATATCTCCTGCGAGGGCATCGCCTACTCCGTTGTCGATGGAACTGCCGCCGCCCGATCCTCCGGTTGCCAGGCCGCCGATGTTATAAGCGTATTGGTGATGGTTGAAGGTGTTGAACGTATCGACGTGAAGCGCGAATTTGGCCTTTTCGCCGAGGTCCACGCTCTTGCCGAAGCCCATATCCCAGTTGTTGATGCCCGGCTGACGCAGGAAGTCGCGCCCGGTGTTTCCATACACTCCGATCGCCGGTTGAGTGAAGCAGGACATGTTCAAGCGCTGGAACTTGCCCGTCAGGCCAGCGTGGTAGTTGCAGCCCGGCGTAAGGTTCGCCCGCTGGAACACGGTGGCGAGCAGACCGGACGCGTCCGACGCTCCCACACTGAATGGGAATCCGGTTTGGAAGGTCGTGATGCCTGTAACCTGCCAGCCGCCTACCAGCAGGTCGGTAGCCCGATTGGCTCCGCCGGCAAATTTCTTGCCGCGCCCGATCGGCAGTTGGTACACGTAGCTGGACACAAACCGGCGGTCGACGTCGAAGTCCGAGGGGCCATAGTCCAACGACGGGTGATGGTTGTCCATGAAGCCCTGGTAGCCGCTGCCGGTGGCGCCCACACCAGCCGCCGCCGACTTGTCATCCTTGCTGTTGGACCAGGTAAAGACCGAGGTCACGGCAAGATCGTGAGCGCGATGCTCGAACTTAATGTTCATCGCGTTGTAGTGGGAGTAGCCGTGGAAGTCGCTGTCGAGGTAGTCCCCGGTAAAGTTCGGATACGGCAACCGCATCGAGACCGGGCAGTTGTGGGTCACATCGGTCGGGCTTGCCTGGCAGTACGGCAGGTCGGAGGCTGAGATGGCGTTGGCCTGAGCGATATTGCGCCGGTCGAGGAGATGGACTGCATGGGTTCCGATGTAGTTCACCTCGAGGGTCGTGTTCCTGGCCAACTCGCGCTCGACCGAAGCCGTCCAGGACTGCACGTAGGGATTGATCGGATTCTCCGACTCGATGACCGCGATGAAGGACAGCGTCGATTCGGGGAAAGGCCCCAGCGTGGAGTAACTTGGGAACAGTTGGTTGCCTAACTTCGGAAGTGCAGAATTCGCTGTGGGGATGAGGTCGTTGCGGACGCTGTACGGAAAGATATCCGCCGAGTTGTCGATCTCGCGCCCTTCATAGGAGTCGAAGAAGATTCCGTAGCCGCCGCGCACAACAGTCTTACCGCTGAGCCGGTAGGCCAGGCCAAATCTTGGGGCGAAGGGCTTCTTCTGGCCAGGATGAGGTACGGAGCCGCAATAGCGGAGAATGGGGCCGCCGTTCAAACCGACTCCGGGGGCTACACCGTCGGTGGAGAGTTTGGGGTCGGCATAGCACAGGCCGCCTTCACTGTTTTTCGTATCGAGCCAGAAGAAGTGGTTCGACTGTTCATAGGCCGCGGCGCGGAAGTCCCAGCGCAGGCCCAGGTTGAGGGTCAGCTTCTGGGTTACCTTCCAGTCATCTTCCACATAGGGCCCAAGATAGCTGAAGACGTGCGTCTGGGGGTTACCGGCCGTAGTGGTCGGACTCAAAGGAGCGGGCACGTAACCTTGCGCAGTGTTGTAGTATCCGAGCAAGAGATCGGCCACGGCATTGCCCGTGCCGCACATGCTGTGTGTTACCCCGTCCGCTGTTGTTACCGGTGCGTTGGGACAGCCGGCGCTGTTGGTCAGAACATTCGCCGAAGTGAAGAACCAGTCGCCATAGAAATCGTCATCCAAGTTGCGGATCAGGCGCCAGCGGCGATAGTCGATGCCCAGTCCGAGGGTGTGCTTGCCGTGAACCGAGGTGAACGAGTCCGCATACTCCCATGAGGGATTGTCCGATCCGGTGTAGGCATTGATTGGGCCACCGACACCTGAATACTGCGACAGGTTTATAGACGGCCATGTCTGCTGCAGAGCCGCAAATTTTGTAAAGATGCCTGTCTCGCCAAGTGCGCTGACCGCGGAAGCGGGCGGCGCTGGAGCGCCCTGCGGGGCCTGCGAGTCAAGGTAGCCGAAGCGGAAGTTGTTCACGTTCGCCTGGCCAAGGCTGATGGTGTGCGACACCTCCCAGTTCTTCTGCGTTTCATACTGGGTCAAGAGTCCGTAGTTCAGCGATCCGCTGTTGAGGGCGCTGTTCTGGTACTTCGAGTAGGTGTCGCGGAAAAAGACCGAGCCGAATTTTCCGAGGGTCTGGTCCACACGATAGGTCTGCTGGTTGGTTCTCAACGGCAAACCAATGCTCTCGATGAAGTTCGTGACTCCCTCTGGCTTGGTGTTGCCCAAAGTCGGGGCCTCGAAGACGTTATACTTAATGGCGACCTGCGCCAACCGGTTCGTAATGTCAGCGGAGGGAATCTGGTTGTTCGGGAACTTCTTCCCAGTTGTCGGATCCACCGGCATGCAGTTGTGGCCCAGGCTGAGCAGTGCGCTGCAAGTGAGCGTTCCATAGTCCGGCAACGCACCGCCTGGCAGAGGAACTGACGTCCCGTTCACAATAGTCGTAGCGAGCGCCGGATAAGTCTCTGCCAAAAAATCGCCCGTCAAGGTCGCTGGATTGGGCATCGCGCTATACGACCTGCCACCGTTATTGATGCGCCAGCCCTCGTAGTTGGCCATCCAGAAGGTCTTGTTTTTTCCGTTATAGACCTTGGGAATGTAGACCGGTCCGTCGGCAACGAATCCGAACTGGTTCTGACGCAGAATCGGGAGGGCCGTGGCCAGCCCAGCCTGGTAATCGGTAGCCGTCGCGAACGGTTTCGCGTCATACGCATCGTTGCGGTTGAATTCAAAGATCGACCCGTGCAGCTTGTTCGTGCCGCCCTTGCTGACAATGTTGACCTGGCTGGCGCTGAATCCATATTCAGCCGAGTAGGTGCCGCTCTCCACTTTGAATTCCTGGATCGCGTCCTGCGACAGAATTACGGCCGGGGTTATCAGCGCCTGATCGGTGTTGATCAGACCGTCGAGAGTGTAGTTGTTGCCTTCAGGCCGACCGCCGTTGATGCTCACGGCGTTGCCTACGCCCTGGCGCATGGTGCCCTGCTCGCCGCCAACCGTGACGGCGCCGGCGCCCACCAGCAGCAATTGCATGAAGTTGCGCCCATTCAAGGGAAGCTCCTCCACCTGCTGCTGGCTGACCAGTTGCGACAGCGCGGCGCTATCGGTGTCCAACGTGACGGCCTGGGCCGTCACTTCCACCGTATCGGTGACCGCGCCGGGCTTCAGAGCCAAGTCGATGCGGACCTTCTGGTCGACGGCCAGTGTGAAGCCGGTGGTCACCGACTTTTGAAAGCCCTTCGACTCTGCCGAAACCGTATACGTTCCAGGGTTGAGGGACGGAGCGGTGTAGTCGCCCGCCGAGCTGGTGACCGTGTGGAATGCAGAGTTGGTTGCCGTGTTGGTTACCGTCACCTTGACGTTGGGGATGATTGCCCCCGTGCTATCGGTCACCGTCCCCAGGATGGTGCCGGTAGCGCCTGCTTGCCCGAACATCCTGCCGGCCGCAACCAGCAGAACGATCAGCGCGAGATACCTTCGGAACGTTCGCATCTTCTGAGCCTCCTAAAAATCGCTTTCTTTGTTCTTGGTACAGAATTGGCCTCTGCCTTACGGAAGATTCCGACAGAACCACGTTCGTTCCGGCAAAACCCGGACCAACTCCATTGCGAAGCGAGACTACCCACAAAGAGCGCATGGTGTCAACAGAAATTTTATTTCTCCTTTGAAATATTCCGGAAGTCACATTGTCTCCCTATCGAAATCAAGGATGGGTAGGGTGCCGGCTTCAGCTTTATCGATTCAGTAGCGCACTTTAGCGATACGATGGCGATCGGTGGCGGTTGGCAGCCGGCCGGTTTTCATGAAGGTTTTCCAATACGTAAACTCCTCTGCAGGGCGGCGCAAAAACACCCGGCGAAACCCGCGCCGTCCCCTTCCGCACCTTGTACGCGCCACAAAAGGCCCGCTCCCGCCGGCCGAGCCGATGCCGAGGGCTCCGGCAACAGGGGCATTGCCCAGAGGATGCAGCCAGCGGGCTCTGCGGGCGGGATCGGTTATTTGGCCGGGCCGGATTCCACCAGGGTGACCGGCCCCAGGATGCCGGAGGGCAGCGGATGCAGGTTTTGCATGTCCTGGGGGACGAAGAGCCTCCCATAGCGGTCCCACAGGAGCCGGTAATCGGGCAGCGGCTGTCCTGCCAGGGCGTTGATCGCCGTGTTGCCAGCCACAATGCGCAAGCTGTTTGTGCCCTCGTGGAGGTAGGGGGTGACGTCGAGCCGGTAGGGCGGATGCCATACCACACCTGCCGCCTTGCCGTTGAGGTAAACCTGCGCGGCTTCGCGGATGGGCCCCTGAAGATAGGCCCGCATATTGTGCGCGCCCGGCGGCGAGGGAAGAGGTTCCCTGGTTCCGGGTCCAAAGTCGAGCAGAAGCCTGTTTCCCCCTTGCAGGTCCGCGGCGGGCAGATCGAAGCTCTTCTCATACGTAGCCAGGCCGGAAAAGAACCTGGTCCTCGCATCGCCGCTCCACGAGGCCAGGCGATCCATCTGGATGGAGAGGCCGGTCTGGCCGAAGGTCACCTTCCACTGCCGCGATAAATCTGCCCGGACGATCTCGCGCTGTTCGAGCCGTGGCGGGGCCTCCATTGCGGCATCGGAGAAGAAGATGAGCCGCGATTCGTAGGGTTGGAGATCGAGTTCGATGTGGCGTGGATCCGCGAGGCCCGAGATTTCACCCGAGAAGGCATCCCACGTTTCCGCATGGCGGGCGGCATTGCGGAATTCCGCCCGCACGCGTTTGGGCTCGTTGGCCGTATTGGCCACAAAGTAGAGGTCGCCCGAGGGCAGCTTGCGATGAAGGAAGCCGATCTGCGGCGCCGGCGGGGACAACTTCATGTCGGCAGCCGCAAATTTGCCGAGCGCCGCGGCCAACGCACTCTCGTCCTGGACAAAATGCGCGGTGGGAATGCTGCCGTGAAAGAGCGCCCGCGAGAGCTCCTGGAGCCGCGCCGAGTCTTGCGGGGCCCGCACCAGGCCGGGAGCTGTGGCCGGTGTGCGCCGGGTGGCGATCACAATTCCACCGTGGCGCGCGAAGTCCAGGACCTTTTCATAGGTGGCAACCGGCAGCCTGTTCACGGCGGGAAGAATCAGCACGCGATAGGGAATGCCCACGCTGTCGATGGCATCGGCATCGATGAAGTCGAGATTGAAGCCGGCATCGAGGACCTGGGCGATGACCTGCTTGCCGAGGAACTTGTCCATCTGCTCGTCGATGCTGACGTTGGAGCCTGTTTCATCGAAGCCGGCAGCCGATGTGGGAGACGACCGCTTCTGGAATCCCACCGAAAACGAGGCCCACACATCGTCGTTGGGCAGCAGCAGGGCCACGTCGTTGGCGGGTTCTCCCTGACGGAGCGCAAAGCTGACCCGCTGGAGATAACGGGCCAGGTCGGGCATGGCAAGGAACCACGGGTTATGAGCGTTCAGCGCCGCGGCCGCGTACATGCGCCAGCCGGGCTCGCCGGCAACCTCAGGAGAATAGGGCCATCCGTGACCGACGAGTTGATTGATTCCCTGCAGAAAATGCAGGTCCGCTTCCGCCTTCATGTCCAGCGGCGTGGCCCGGAATGCGGGCGAGTGGAGCCAGGTCCAGGTCTCCGAGGAGATGACGGGCCGATGGAAGAGGTGGCCTGCCGAGGCGGCCCAGCGGGTGTCGGAGAACTCCCTCCACATCGTGAAGGTTGCCTTGCCTTCGCCCTCGGGAAGGTCGGCCAACCGGTTGCTGGAGAGCGTGACCGGCGGGAAGCCATAGGTTTGCGAGCGCAGCAGAGTGTGATGCTCCTGCGCCCAGGCCTGCATGGGCTTGAGGAAGTTCTCGTCCGCCATTTCCGTCAGCGTTCTGCCCCAATCGTGGCGAATGGCGGCAGTGTCCGGCCCGGCGTTCATCACCAGGGCGAGAAGGTGAGGGCGAAGGTCGTAACCGCGCCTGGACTGAAATGCGGCCAGAAGCGCGGGACTCCAGTCCGATCCGTAATCTTCAAGACTGTCGGAGAAGACGGCATAGGGCGGCCGATCGCCAAAGGCGGAGAGCAGGCGATCGCCGACAGCGCGGAGGTGCTCCCCGGTTGCGGCACGGTCATAGTGGTCGAGAACGAAGCCCGCGGCCCCGGCCGCCGGCCGCTTGACCATCATGCCGGAGCGGCTGGAAATAAAGCAGATGAGCCTTCGGGCTTGGGGAGCGGCAGGGAAGGCGTACCAGCCTGCAACCGGAGGAGCAAGCGGCTGGGCATGGGCAATGTCCTGCGCGGAAGCCGAGCCGGACAGCAGGAATGCAGAGATCGGCGCCTCGCCCGCAGCGATGAAGGGCGCCTGCGCGGAGGTTGCGCCCGGCTCGACGGCAAGCGACTCGACGCGCAGCTTGCCCGCCGCTTCAGTGACCGGAATGTGGGGGCCACCCAGTGGCCAGCCGCTGCCCAGCGTCAGATCGACACGAAGTCCCAGGCGCCGGGCCTCCCGGACGGCAAAGCGCAGTGCCTCAATGTGCTCGTCCGAGAGGAAGGGCGTGTTGCGGAAACCGGTTGACGGATCGTCGAGGGCGAGGGGATAGAGGTAGGCGATCTCGACGCCGCCGATTCCGGCAGCTTTCATCTGTTCCAGCTCGCGGGTCAGCTCGGGTTTGGTTGCGGCAGGGCCGAACCACCACCAGCGCATCATGATGCGGCTTGAATCCGGCGGATCGGCAAAGGCGCGATGCAGCCCGGCGAGGCCGGCGTCCGGTTGAGCGGCCACGGGCCGGCAAGCGGCCAGTGCGAAGGCGAACAGCAACAGGAGAGGCCCGCAATGAAGCGCGAAGCGGAAAAGCCGGCGGTTTGCAATGAATGCAGGCAACATGGCAGTCGATCCTCCTGGACCTGCGCGTGGAACCGGTGGGGCGCGGTCTGCCGTGAATTCAGCAGGCGGGTTCCTTCATAGCAGAATCGGGCGGGATGTGCAAAGCAACCGGGCTGGCAATGAAAAGCAGCTACGCGGACAGAGACAGCGAGTCCTGGGCCAGGTCCAACCGGCCGGCATGCCCTTGCAACTGGGGAGAATGAACCAGGCGGTCTGTGCGTTGGCGACGGTTTCCGCCTGTCACCCAGGAAGCGGCGAAGCCACAGGAGCGCGGCATGAATTCGAATGGCAAATTTTTTCGCTTCCGAATGTTCATGCTTTCGTGCTAAGGTTCTTGGCGCTCGCAAAAGTGTTCGCTCGCGGTTTTCGGCAAGATGGATCGAGCGCGTGAACTCAACTCCAAAACGAACCGTAATGGATTGATACTAAAGGAGAAACAATGAATCTCCCGGCAGTGAAACTGATCGCGGCAAGCCTGGCGATCCTGTTTGGCCTGGGCGTCGCCCAGGCGCAGAGCACGCCAGATCCACTCAAGAACGGATTTGAGAATCCGCTCGCAGGCGCGCGCCCGCGGGTGTGGTGGCACTGGATGAACGGCAACATCTCCAAGGAAGGCATCAAGCTGGACCTGGAGTGGATGCACAGGGTAGGCCTGGGCGGGTTCCAGAACTTCGACGCGGCCTTGCAGACGCCACAGGTTGTGGACCACCGCCTGGCCTACATGACCCCGGAGTGGAAGGACGCGTTCAAATACGCGACCACCCTCGCCGATCAGCTGGGCCTGGAAGAAGCAATCGCCGGTTCGCCGGGCTGGAGCGAGTCGGGCGGCCCCTGGGTGCCGGGTTCCGAGGGCATGAAGAAGTATGTATGGAGCGAGACGCCGATCGAAGGCGGGAAGCCGTTCACCGGCAAACTGGCTCATCCGCCGTCGAACACCGGGGCGTTTCAGAACGTCGGTATCCACGATCAGCAACCTCCGCCAGGCACCTTGGCGATTCCGCAGTTCTATGCCGATGCGGCGGTTGTTGCCTACCGCAAGGCTGCCTCCGATGTGCCGATCGGAGCGTTGAACCCGAAGGTGACGTGGAGCGGCGGCTCGCCCGATGTGGCGATGCTGAACGACGGCGACCTGGAAAAGACCACCAAGCTGCCCATCCCGGCGGCTGGCGCGATTTCCTGGATCCAGTATGAGTTTCCCGCGCCGCAGGCGATTCGCTCGATCACGTTTGTGACCAAGGACCCGGATGAGATTACCGTCATGGTGGCCGGAATCGCCGCCCCGGAGAAGAATCTTGAGGCGAGCGACGACGGGCAGAACTTCCGGCAGATCGCCAAGCTCTCCGGCGGCGACGCCCCCGAGCACACGATTTCCTTCCCCGCGGTGACGGCGAAGTATTTCCGCGTCACGTTCAAGCGGACGCCCCCTCCCGCTCCCCCCGATTGGGCCATCGGCCTCGATCCCGAATCGTTCGGAATCAAGATCGGCCCGCCGCCCACCGACTATGAGATTGCCGAGATGGCTCTCCACCCAGGCGCGCGTGTGAACCGGTTTGAGGAGAAGGCCGCCTTTGTCCCGGAGGCGGACCTGTATGGCTTCGCCACGCCCTCGGTAGATGCAGCCGATGCGGTCGCAAAGTCCGACGTTATCGACCTGACCGCGAAGATGCGCCCGGATGGGACGCTCGACTGGACACCGCCGGAGGGTAACTGGACCGTGCTCCGGATTGGGTACTCCCTTTTGGGAATCACCAACCACCCGGCGACCGCGGAGGCTACCGGCCTCGAGGTCGACAAGCTGGACAGCAGGTTTGTGAAGAAGTACTTCGACACTTACCTGGACAGTTACAAGGAGACGGTGGGCGCCGACTTCATGGGAAGCAAGGGCATCCGCTATGTGATCAACGATAGCTGGGAGGCCGGTTCGCAAAACTGGACCGATAACATGATCGCCCAGTTCAAGAAGCTGCGGGGCTACGATCCGCTGCCCTGGCTGCCGGTTCTGACCGGGCAGGTGGTAGAGAGCGCCCAAGCCAGCGACAAGTTTCTGTGGGACTTCCGCAAGACCATCGGCGACCTGATCGCCAACGAGCACTACGGGCAACTGGAAGCAACGCTGCATGAGCGGGGCATGGGCCATTACGGGGAATCGCACGAGTCCGGACGCGCCTTTGTGGCCGATGGCATGGAAGTGAAGAAGTTCAACGAAGTGCCGATGAGCGCGATGTGGACCCAGACGCCGGGGGTCAACAACGAGCAGTTCGGGTACAACGCGGACGATCGCGAGTCGGCCTCAGTGGCGCACATTTATGGGCAGAACCTGGTGGCGGCCGAGTCGATGACCGCCGCGGCCGCGCCCTGGGCATGGTCGCCGTCAACGCTGAAGCCCACCGCCGACCAGGAGTTCCTCAACGGCATCAACCGCTTTGTGATTCATGAGTCGGCGCACCAGCCGCTGGTGGACAAGGCGCCTGGACTGACGCTTGGACCCTTCGGGCAGTGGTTCAACCGCAACGAGACCTGGGCGGAACAGGCCGGGGCGTGGGTCGACTACCTGGCGCGCACCAGTTATCTGCTGCAACAGGGGCATTTCGGCGCGGACCTGATCTACTTCTACGGCGAAGATTCCAACCTTACCGCGATCTTTGGCGATAAGTCGCCCAACGTGCCGGCGGGCTATGGCTTCGATTACATCAACGCCGACGGACTTATCCACGAACTGAGCGTAGCCGACGGCCGCATCGCGACTCCCAGCGGCATGACCTATAGCGTGCTGGGGCTCGATCCCTACAGCCAGCACATGTCGCTGCCGGTGCTGCGCGCCATTCACAAACTGGTGGCGGATGGAGCCGTGGTTGCCGGACCGAAGCCGAACGACGATCCCAGCCTTGCCGACGACCAGTTGGAGTTCAAACTGTTGAACGACGATCTCTTTGGCGACGGCACGGGGGTACATCGCGTGGGCAAAGGCACGGTCTACGCCGGGCAGAATCTGGGCGATGTCTTCGCCGCGTTGCATATGCCGGCCGACTTCGACTACACCAAGCCGGAAACCGACGCTCGCCTGCTCTTCGTCCATCGCAAGCTGGCGGACGGCGATCTCTACTTTGTGGACAACCGCAACGACCGCAACGAAACAGTGGATGCAAGCTTCCGCATAACCGGCAAGGCACCTGAGCTATGGCACGCCGACACCGGCCAAACGGAGCTAGTGTCCTACAAGATTGCGGACGGCCGCACCACGGTTCCGTTGAAGCTGGAACCCTGGGGCACCGTGTTCGTGGTCTTCCGCAACGCAACCGGGGAGACCGCCTATACAGCGCAGCCCAGGACCGAGACCGAGGTTGCGACCGTGAACGGTGCGTGGAAGGTCAGCTTCCAGCCGAATCGCGGCGCGCCGCCGTCGATTACGGTGAAAAAGCTGTTGTCGTGGACGGAAAGCCAGGACAAGGGAGTGAAGTACTTCTCCGGAACCGGCACTTACACCAAGACCGTCAACGCCAAGGCGGACTGGTTCAAGAAGGGCGCGCAGGTGTGGATCGACCTGGGCGACGTGAAGAACCTGGCCGAGGTCACGGTCAACGGCAAGCCTCTGGGGATCGTCTGGCACGCGCCGTATCGCGTGGACGCAACGGCGGCGCTGAAGCCAGGCGCAAACGAAGTTACGATCAAGGTGACGAATGCGTGGGTCAACCGGCTGATCGGCGATCAGCAGCCGGATGCGGCCACCAAATACACCTTCGCCGACGTGAAGCCGTACAAGGCGAACTCACCGCTGCTTGCTTCGGGCCTGCTTGGACCGGTACGTCTCTACTCGGTTGCCGCCAAGTAAGGGAGTTACGGACCGAGTTTCAACCGGATAAGGGAAGATTCAACCATTCAGCCGGACGCAATGCTCGATAAGAGCGAGGCGTCCGGCTGAATCTTTCTTGTGCGGCTATAGCGTTTTCGGAAATGCTGTAGACCGGAAGCAACCCCCTCAAGCCGGCGCAACCCCAAGGAGCGACGGCCCTGCACGCATCCGAGAAAGGCCACATTATTTCCGAAAACGCCGTAGAACCGTGGCGCGGGCTCATGCCTTGCGCGCTTTTTTCCAATACACGGAATAGCGCTGGTCCATCACCTGATAGAGCGGCTTCAATTCGAGGTCCTGGGCCTGAGCGACGGTGCGGAAGCGAAGCTCGCCCTCATCGGTTTTTTTCGCCCAGGAGGGAGTAGCCTTCGCTGGCCTGCTTGATTCAGGACCAGCCTCAAAGCTGGGCATCGGCAAGGGCGGCAAGCGGTCCAGATCCGGCAATGCGGTGCCGTCGATCAAGTTCCGGCTCAGGCCATCGCGGCCCATTTCGCAGGCGAGCGCCAGCGGTCCATAGGCCAACGTGGCCAGTTCAGGACTGCCCGCAACCGGCTCCTGGCGTAGCGTCATCGGCAGACTCACCTCGACCCGGTCGCCGCTCTTCCAAGTGCGGTCGAGAACCAGGTAGCCGTCGCTGCCGGCAAGGGTTTTCTCGGGCCGTCCATTCACGCTCACCGCGATGCCCTGAGCCCAGTGCGGCGCGCGCACCTTGAGGGCAAAGGCTACCGGCTTGTCGGCATTCACAGTGATCGAGGTACGCTCTTCCTCGGGAAAGCCGGTGTGCTGAACAAGACGGACGCGCTTCTGCTGCCAATTCACCTCCGAAGCCACAAACTGGTTCACATACACGCTGTTTTCGTCCTGGAAGTAGAGGGTATCCACCAGCTTTGCGTATTCTTCCACGCCGGTGCCGGTGCAGCACCAGTTGGAGTCGTACTGATCGCCAAAGGTCTTCCAGCCGCCGGGAACCGTGGGCACGTAATACATGAACATGCCGTCGGCGCTCTGCGTGCCGGCGCGCACATTCCACAGCAGGCGCTCGTAGTAATCCATGCGGCGCGCCTCCGGCTTCCAGCCGAACAGATGGCGCGTCAGCTTGAGCATGTTATAGCTGCAACAGCACTCCTGCCCGCGCGCAGCCAGGTGGCTGCCCAGGGTGTCGGGCTCGCTCCAGCCCTCGTCCTGGTTGGAGGTGCCGCCGGGAGCAAAGGTGTGATGATCCACCACCGTCTGCCAGAAGAATTCCGCGATCTCCTTGTAGCGCTGGTCGCCGGTCAGCTCATAGCCGCGGGCTGCGCCGATGACCTTGGGGATATTGGTGTTGGTGTGCAAGCCGGCCAGCTTGTCCTGGTGCGCGGCCAGCGGATTGAAGAACCGTTTGTGCTCGAAGCGGTAGCCGGCGTCCAAATACTTTTTCTCGCCGGTAATGGCATAGAGATTGAAGAGCGCCTCGTTCATTCCGCCATGCTCGACCATCTGCACCTGCGCCAGCTCCTCGTCGCTGAGCGGCGCAATCCACTGGATGGCCCAGTCGGCCATCCGTTCCGCGGTGCGCAACGCCACCTGGCTGCCGCAATGCACATACATATCCAGGTGGCCGGCAAGGATCTTGTGATAGGTGTAGAAGGGCGCCCAGACCTGCTGGTGTTTCTTGAGCCGGTCGTAGAAGCTCTCCGGATAGGCGCCCAGGTAGCCGTTGGGCTGCTGGCACTCGGCCAGCGACCTCACCATTGCTTCAGCTTTCTGGCGCAGCGACTCGTCGCCCGTCGAGGCCACCATCAGCGCGCAGGCCGAAAGGTAATGCCCGCCCGCCAGATGGCCGCGCAGTTCACCATCCGGAGCTTCCCATCCACCCAGCGGCTGAGCCGTCGAGCTCTTGCCCGCCGTCAGGCGAAAGCTGTGCAGCAGCCGGTCGTTGGGCAGCATATACAGATAGACGCGGTTGCGCTCCTGCATATCCTTGAGCGGGCCCGGCTTGAGACGCACCTGCGCCATGGGAAACGGGCGCGCCTTCCACACCACTTTTTCATAGCCGGTGTGGTTGTTGGAGCGTGGCTCATCGAGGGCCGCATCCTGACCCAACGCCCAGGTTTCAAGCGGCATCAACACGCCGCCCGCGGCCGCCGCCGCCGAGGTCCGCAAAAAGCCTCTTCGCGTTACGCTCTCCGCGCTCATCGCTTCTCCTTGTCTCCGCGCGCTCTGGCTTGATCCCAGGCGCAGGTTCACGCTTCCAGTTTCCAGTGGAAACACGCAGGCTCCGCGCTCCATGGCCGGCTTTTTGTCGAAGCCTCCCGCGGATCGTTCACTCCCCCGGCAGACGGGAGGGATCTTCATCGCGGAGAAAAAGCCGGCTGCCGGATGGCATTGATTGTATCCACACTCGTATACTTTGCGGCAGGGCAACGCTGCGGAACGGGCTATTCGGCTGCGGCAGGCCCGGTATCTCAGTCTTTGGCCTTGGCTCCTGACATTTTGGGTTGAACGAACCGGCTTTTCTTGCAGGGTCTTATGGGAAACACTCCGTTGCCACTTCGTCTGGAAGTCATCGACTCGCACACCGCGGGAGAACCCACCCGTTGCGTTCTATCCGGGGGACCGCATCTCGGCTCCGGGCCGCTGGCCGAGCGGCTTGAGCGCCTGCGCCGCGAGCACGACCACTACCGCCGCGCCATTCTGTGCGAGCCGCGCGGCTCCGACGTTCTGGTGGGCGCATTTCTGGTTGAGCCTGCCGATCCGGCCTGCGCCGCGGGCGTCATCTTCTTCAACAACGCGGGCTACCTGGGCATGTGCGGCCATGGCATGATCGGCGTGGCAGTGACATTGGCGCACCTGGGGCGCATCAAGCCAGGCGAACACCGCATCGAGACCCCGGTCGGGGCCGTCCATCTTCAGTTGCACTCCGCCAACCGCGTCACCATCCGCAACGTCCCGGCTTACCGCCATCTGGCGGGCGTGACGGTTCAGGTTCCCGGCTACGGCACGGTCAGCGGCGATGTGGCCTGGGGCGGCAACTGGTTTTTCCTGGTGCGGGAACACGCTTTTGCCGCCGCTCAAGACCTTGCTCTCGACCGGGTCGAGCCGCTTACCGCCTTTACCTGGGAGATTCGCCGCGCGCTGACCGCCGCGGGCATCACCGGAGCCAACGGCGCCGAGATCGACCACATCGAACTGTTCGCAGCCGCCCACAACCCGGCGAACCACAGCCGCAACTTCGTGCTCTGCCCCGGCAAGGCCTACGACCGCTCCCCGTGCGGCACCGGAACCAGCGCCAAGATGGCCTGCCTGGCCGCCGACGGCGCGCTCAAGCCCGGCCAGCCGTGGCGGCAGGAGGGCATTCTGGGCACCGTCTTCGAGGGCAGCTTCCAGTTCGACGATGGCGAAGCCGGTTCGGGAAAGAACGGCGAAATCCCCAGCAATGGGAGAAGAATCATCCCCATGGTGACCGGCTCGGCGCATATCACCGCCGAATGCACGCTGATCTTCGACCCCGCCGACCCCTTCCGGCTGGGAGTGCCGGCATGAGCGCGGCGGCCCCGCAGTCCTACGAGGTCGTGGTCGCCGGAGGCGGCATTGTGGGCGCGTTCTTGCGAGTATGGCCCGGTGCAGGCGTGCAACTTCTGGGCCACCTGTTCACTCAGATTTAGGCAACGAACCGGAGACTGTGTCCTTAACCCCATTGCGGAGAGTCCTCGAATCGTTGGCTCCACGAGGTCTACGACACCCGCCTTCGCCGAGTGACGCTCATCTTCACTTTTGCCGTAGCTGAAAAGGCCGCTGTGATCGTGACCACTAACCTGCCGTTCTCGAAGTGGGCAAAGGCCTTCACCAGTGCCCGGCTACCTGCCGCCGTACTCGCCCGACCTGAACCCCATCGAAAAGGCATGGGCCAAGCTCAAGCAACTGCTGCGCGCGGCCAAGGCGAGGACCAAAGAAGCGCTCGATCAGGCCATCGCAGAACTGCTCCCTCTCGTCACCGCTGAGGATGCAAAGGCTTGGTTTCGACTCCCATTTACCGCTCTACGCCAATAGGAGAAATGCTCTAACTGTTCTCAAGGAGAACACTCCGCTATACGGCTGTATCCAGAAGCAGCGCTTCCTTGGTCAAGTGGCGGCCTTCCCGGTAAAGCAGCGAAGCGCCAATCATGGGCGCATCGTCGCCCAGCAACGAATTGCAGATCCTGACCTTGCTTGCGACGGACTCGTAGGCTCTGTTCCGGACAAATGCGGT
>OCZT010002330.1_pt1 | contig 19636 bp, 22 predicted proteins | sample 1539031 | NCBI WGS metagenome assembly OCZT01 (sample SAMEA3539308, study PRJEB22396) | soil metagenome | biome: tundra; feature: field; material: soil | place: USA | collected 2010-05 | depth 0.15 m | reverse complement strand
CGGTTAGAAGCGCGTAGTTAATAGTATAACCTCTACCTACGTTCTCGGTAGAGGGCAAGACGATCATTTTAGAATCCCACTTGGGGAATGAGATTTCAAACTTCGAGTTATAATGAATCGTAGGTCTAATTGACTCTGGAGATGTTCTATAAAAAGTTTTAATCTTATCCAAAAGCTCCGCCGTAAGGTCGTTGTTATAACCAACGATTGCTGAAGTAACACCGGGCGTTGTAATTGTCTTGTGATATAAGTACCCCGTAACAGCTGTTGAATTGTGTGAGACAAAACCGTTGGCAATGTATGTATGTTCTGAAGTTTGAAGATCTATCATTTCTTGTTTTCCTAATGGCTCGATTGAGTCTATATACTCCCAAGAACCTCCTCCAGCGGGAAGAGATTTTTCTGTCCACCAATCTCTGTTTATCATCCTTACGGGCCTTAGCCTTCCTAAGATCTTAAACACTTCACTTATTCTCCCTATCACGATTTTACAAACTGGTTTCCCCCCTAGTTTACTTTTACCCCCTGGCGGCCTTCTGTCCCACTCGATTCGATATAAGATGTTATTTTTATCAAGATACTTTATCATTCTATCGAGGACAAGACCTTCAACCTGACTAATGGTTAAAGCAACCCCCGTCCGTGTCTTCTTGCTAAGAGACCCTTCTCCGTCTATTATCCCTGCAAACCACCCGTCTTCATAATCAGGCTCGTCCCACACATTTACTATTTTACGGATCCTATCACCGGACTTCATATCTTTTACTTTTTTCCATTGTGTCTCTGTACTACCTTCATATGTAGACAAAAAACGGTGTTCCCCCGTTGCCTCTAACTCACTACCGTCACTCATCTTTATTTTATAAGATTCTTCGAACACACTACATTTTTTTTCTACAATTGCCATTTTCATTTTTCTCCCTTGGCCAGAACGTCTTGCTGGAGAATTTTCCTCAACTGAAACAATTTTTTCTCCTATTTTTAAATCCTTGATCATTACCCATCTTAGGTCCCCTGTTAAAACTTTTGTATATTGTGACACACAAAATCCAATTTGTCGAGCTTTCATTATCATCACTCGATTGTGCCTATTTATTACATTAAAAATGTCCAACTGGGCGGATTTAAGAATAAAAGGTTCCAACCCCTTACCTTCCTTCCCCTTGATCTTACAAAAATTTTCCAAATAATATCTAGGATCATTTAATTTTTCTACTTCTGAACTACTCATATAATCCTTTTGCTTCGTTATTAGCCTTCTCCTTTCTGAGTCTCATCTCCTCAGGTTCCTTTGGTTCGACCACCGTATACTCCGCAAGTTTTGTCTCAGCTTCCTCACCCTCTCTCTCTTTTGCTTCCTCCTTTATCTTTAATAACGCATCTTCCCAACCTCCTCCTCCGATAGCAGTCTCCTCGTACTTATCTAGACCAATTGACTTCAGAATAATATTAAAAGCAGTCAAACGATCCGAGGATTTCTCCGCGTTGTCCGCCTCGTGTTTTAAACCGCTTACGACATAGTCAAAAGTAATACCGTTCTTTGCTAAAGCAGCGTGATATTCCTTTCTCATTGCGATCTTGTCCAACGTACGATAAACCTCAGCCACGGACTTAACCCCAATTAACTCTCTAAGTTTCTTTGGGTCCTGTGTTATTTTCAACGCCTGCAGCAACATAATTTGCTGGCTGGTGTTAGGAGAATTCCATGAGTAGCTTCCTTGTACAAAAATTACGGGTTTTAAATTAGCCATATTATTTTCTTTTACGTCCTCTCTTAGTTTGTAAATCCTTATGTGTATCTCGTATACAAAATGGAAAATTTTTATCTTGATTATGTTTAATCTGGTATCTTGGATATCCTAAGTCATCGTTCTCTGCGTAAGCGTGGTTGATCACATAATCCATAAATACAGCGTAGGTCATCTCTTTATGATCAGCAATCTCCAGCAACTTAAGTCTGTCATCCATCTGCTGAACGACGATAAGATAATCAAGAGTTATGTTCTTATACGGGAACTTATAATATTCGGGGTTCTCAAAAGGGTTACCCTCCATGAACCCTGGGAACATCTCATCAAAGTATGTTTCTATTTTTGAAAATGATTTTCCTCTTGTTATTATTTGGATATCTTTTCCAATGAAACGCCTAAGAAACTTAACAAAAGCTAAGTTTAGAACTAACGCGTTTTTGTACATTGGGAAACGAGTCTTCAAATCACAGTATGTAAATTTTCGTCTGAGCCATGAAAGCCTTACAAAACCATCAAAAAGTTGATTATAAAAATCGCCCAAGAAGTTGGTGAACTGGGTAATGTACTGACCTAAATCCTCCCCATTCCCGACAGTTACTTTATCTAGAGAAAACTTATGACGGCTACTTTGGTTGTCTGTAGAGAACACGTCTTCATATATCTTTTTGTGTTGCTTCATATTTGTTTATATTCATAGTTAGTTATCTCGATGCTTAAGCCGTGGGTTGTCCTGTTGGAGGATTAATCATCTGGCTAATTGCTGAACTGACGTTTGCTCCGACTAGGGGCGAAGATCCTCCACCCGCGTCTGGAGGAGTTGGAGAAGTGTTGGGGGAGACAATACCCGATGGAGGAATAGATGTTTGAGGTTCAATAACGGGGGATGGGGCGGCTTGGGCTACAGGAGTTGGTATTCCAGAAGGTAGGGGGGTTTGTTGAGGTGTCTGAGGGGCGTCGTCTGTTGTACTTATTGAGTTACCAGCAACACTGGGGTCTATGTTACTTTGGACAGGAGCGGGAGTTTGATCAGAACCAAGCAGGGATTGTAAGGACTGTTCAATCTGTTGATAAGTCTGAGGATTATTAGATTGAACTTTATCAAGTAGATTCCTAACTTCCTGAGGATTACTAGGGTCGACACCTTGTGTCTGGAACAAATCATATAACTGTTGAAGAACGTCGCTCTTTTGCAATGTCATTCCACTTTGGCTAACAGTTTGTTGATGTTGAAAATTCTTATAACTACCCTCAATATTACTCATTAATGACTGTAGGCTATTAACCATTTGTTGTTGAGTAAGCCCCATTACGCCTGAAGGATTTTGATTTGGATCCATAGTTTTTTATTTATTGTTTATAATTTTACATAGTATACCACACTACTAAAAGTGGTGTCTATGGCTTTGGTGTATTCTTCTTTGTAGCAGATGTTAGAGTTGTGTCTAGGACGTATGCAGGAATACCGGTTCTTCCTAAGACTGAACGTAATGTTTTTTGAATTGCATTCTCTTTTGTCATCGCCCCAATTGTACTTCTTCCCTCTGCAGCATTAGCAATACTTCTTGCCCCGTAACTTGGGATGAGGTTAATAGTACTTGGAGAGGCGTTCGCCATTCCTGGGATTATACCTGCATATCCTAAGGATCCTGGTAACAATGATTCAGCTAAAGAACGAGTTCCATAGAACGCTCTAGTCCCCATACTTGCCTCTATAGGCTTACCTGTTGAATCATAAGATGGATACAACGGTTGTCCAAACTGTCCTTGAGGAACTTCCCCCGTCCCTGATAAAATCCAAGGTTGAATAAAGTAATCCTTAAGCATTGAACCAATAGGGTCTTGTAAAACAGGGAAATTGTCCAATGCCTTAAGAACTTGAGCCTTAGCCGAACTCCCATAAGTTCTTTCTGAGGGGTTCAACATGTTCATCGTGTAATAAGGAACGAAGTTCTTAACATCGGTATTCCACATACCAAACATCTTAACTACAGTCGGGGACTTAAGATAAGCGTTATATTTTTGTTCCATCGCCATTTTCTCTTCGGGGGTTCTTGATCCGGAAATTTCACTCAACATAAACCCAACCTTGTTAAACACAGCAGGGTTATTTATTGCAGCCTTAGCTGTCTTAATTGCCATAGCATATTGGAAAGAAAGAAATGGAGCTCCAACGATCGGGATTGCTCTCATTGTCTTGACGAAGTCAGGCATAGCGGCGTAGTTCATATAAGCTTCTTGGGCAACATCAGCAGCCTTTAATGGAGTCAAGGGATAATATTTCTTACCGTTCTTAATGATAGGATCCAAAATATCTTCCTTATTCATAGGGACACTTCGGCTAACTATATCTAGCTGTTGTTCAGTCAGACCAATTCTACTTAAGTAATCTGTGGTTCCCAATTTCCAAGTCTGGTCAATTTGTTCATATGCCTTAGGCATTTTATTAACAACAAATTCAGCTAACTTGGCTACTACGTTATTTGGGTTCTTCGCAGCTTCCATTGCAACAAAAGCTTTAACCTTATCAATAGTTTTGGAATATTTGACTTCGTTAGCATACCACGAACCAGCTTGTTCAGTCTGCGTTGTCCCACCACGTTGGTTGGCAATACCACTTAGGGTTTCCGAAGGAGAAGAATAACCTCCCATTTGTTTTTTCATTAAAGCCTTTTCAGTAGGGCTTGCTGTCGCTTCAAACATAGCGGCGTCATTTGCCGTTTGCTCTAAACTAGCAAGGTTATTACCTTGAGTTGCTCCAGCCTCAACGCGCTCCAAGGCATCGGCTAGAAACTGCTTAACCTCCGGCAACTTGTCACCGAAGGCTCCCATTACCTTTTGCTCTGTTGTAATTTTACTTTTAATCTCATTTGGGTCTAATCCAGTGATCTGTCTAAATCTTTCGGGGTGATTGTCTAGAAAATCAGCAAAGGAATTAAAGTCATTAAAGAACATCTCCTTTAACCCTGCTGCCCCCATCTTCCCTCTGAACAAACTGTTAGCGTTTCTTATGGAGTTAATATATTCAGGTTCAGTAACAGGTAGCCCCACCATCGCCCCCATGAATAAGTTACTCAAGTGGGCAACAACGTGAGAGGCTACGTTCATCGGGACCTTCGCGGCTTTAAAGATTGCAAGATAATCTTTTTGGGCATTTAGGACAGCCTCAAAAGGCTTAAGGTCTAAGACGTTTGTGTTTTTAACTTTAGTAAAAGCGTCTGAGACGGAACCGACAACACTCGTCTTAACATCGTTCCATGAATTCCAATTTTTAATAAGGTTGTCAGATTCATTCTTGACCAACTCTGTTGGAACTCCATCTCCTAGGTGCCCATGTATAAGATCATTTACAGTAGACGACTTAAGTTTGTCCATCGCTGTATCATACCACTGGACTCCCGTCTTCCCCGCAGGAGTTTCTCTATACGCCTCTGATAAATGCTTCATATTGTAATCCTCCTTAGCTGACTCCAATAAGGATTGGGCGTTCTCTAATGAGTCAGAAAGTTTGACTTGACCAGAGTACTCTGGCTTTAGAACACCGTCAGCATCACGTATAGCGACATTAATAGCTTCTCCTGCCTTGTCAGACAAATTGATTGTAGCGCTTGGCTTCAAAAAATCTTCTACTGATTGGAAGTCTGCCCCGTTTTGACTACGAGTTAAAACCGCTCCTTGGTCTTTTGCCAACTGAGTTACCTGATCCTTCAAGTCTGCAACCTTAGAAGCTGTAGCTGGAGAATATTTAAAGAAGTCTGCAATAGCCTCTCCTGATGGGGTGCTCATTCCTCCAACTGAGAATGAAGGTATCTTCCTAACCAAGTTCTCAGCTGTGTTGCCAATGGTACCAACTGGCATACCCCCAACAGTACTACCTAACCTATCCAGAACGTGTTGCCCCGTTAGTAAGTCGTACTTGTCGGCACTTGATACAGCTGTTTTGCCGACAGTGTCAAGAAGATTCGCGTAGGCCGAGGATCTCTTTGCCCAAGGAACAGCGTCCATAACTGATGCAGCTTTACTTGCAAGACTTGAAGTGGCACCTTGTGCTGCGGCCTCAAGACCCCCTTTGATTCCTCCTTCTTCCATAGCTCCTTTGACAAGGCCTAGCCCTGTTCTAGGGATCAGAGCCCCACTACCAGCTGTTAACCAGTTAACTGGATCGAACATAACGTCTAACGCGAAGCCTAGGGGTATCTGGGCAATACGAGGCACACCCTCTTGTTCAAGGATGTTCCCAAATGTTAACCCTGTGTTCATTGCGTTGTTAACGTTCCCCACTAAGTCCCCTGAAGTTCCTTTGCCGACAGCATATTGTGCCGCCCCGGCAATAGCATTCAAAGGTTTACTCAAAGCCTTCAACCCCCCCATGATCATTCCATCCGCAGGAGCCCCTGCATCTGTAGGGTCAGTTGTTTGAGTTGCCCCGTACCAAGTATTACGCAGGTTCTTACTTGCAGCAGTTTCAATTTGTTGATTAACTGTAGTTAATTGAGTGTTCTCAGAAACATCCCTACCTGTTGGTAAGGTGTCAGGGGCATATGCCGTAGGAGAATTTTGCAAACTCGCACTAAGACTATTAGCTTTATTTTGTAATGCGTCTGATGGATTCATAATATTTCATTCTACCATAGTACTATCACTCCCCTAGGGTATAAAAGTAACGTTTAACCTTATAGTCAGGGCCAAACTTCACCATAGGTTTAGGGGGGAGCACATCCATTTGTCCCGTCGTAACATTAACAAACTTGCGCGACTTCTGAATCTTCAATCGAAATTCACCCCAGTCAGGTAACTCAACCACGTGTTTATCGCGCAACTCCTGCGACATAGTTCTCACCATCCCGTAATAAATATCCTTAATAGTTCTCAGGTCCGAGATACCTGAGTTGACCGAGACTCGTTTAAAGAAATCTTCAGGTTTAAGTCCTTTCATTAAATTCCTAGTTGTTTACAGATGGAGGCTCTGGCTTCGTCAGAGAAACCAACAAATGTTTTATCCCCTACCAAAATAACAGGGACCCCCATTTGACCAGTTGCAGCAACCATCTCTTTTCTCTTCTCCACGTCCTTAGCGACGTCTATCACTGTGTATTTAATATTGTTTTCATCAAACATCTTCTTCGCTACTCCACAGTAATGACAAGTAGGAGTTGAATAAATTGTAACCTCGGGTTGTTTTGTTTTCATGTTGTTTAATTCTTTATTAAATAGGTAATGATTCCTTGGTATGTATAACGTATTCAACACCCAACCCATCGCACATCGTTACAAACTCCTCAAGCGTGCCATTCAGTTTAAAAAAGTAATCACTCCACTGATCCGGTTTGCTTTTATAATCCATATCTATCCTGTAACACAGTCCATTGTAGTGACTCCCCTCGAACAACCCTATGATGTTGTCCATCTCCTCATTGTAATCATCGTCATAGAGATTCTGTCGTTTAGTTTTTAAAGGGACTGTAATAACCAGGTTCTCTCCGTCTTTCTTGTATAAATCTACGCTACTCATGTTGTTAGTTTCTGAAGTTGGCAGTTAAGCTGCTTCTAATAATTTGGGACCCGCATCACCAATCGATTTTTAAATAGAATCGATAAACTAGATGTTCAATAACTCCGAACCTCCCTCGTCAAATTCCTTTTGAATTCCATCCACATCAATGCCCGCTGCTCTCGCTTCATCCTCGGTCATAATGCCTTCAACATTGCCCACCAGTTCTTCTATCCTTGGAGTTAACTCCTCATCTACTTCTAATGGAACAACAAACCCTTTCTGAACGAAGTCCCAAAAATTCATCTTAATGACGTCCTTAAACGACTTCTCCTGCTTAGGGTTGAGACCTAATACTTCAACAGCGGTTAACAATACCCCTAGGTAATGCTTCAGACAATAGAGCCTAAAGACCACCGGCATACTGTTGGTAAACTGTTCCGTGAGAAGGTCTACCCCTTCATTCACCTTTCTAGCTTGATCTGACCATGCGGTCATTCCTTCCTGATAATCCAGATATCTCTGGCCCTCTAACTTGACTTGTTTTGACATCTTTGTTTCTGCTTAACTTACTTGACTTAACTGCCAGCTTCAGAAACCGACCCTAGTGTACACCTAGACACAATAGTCAACAAGAGTGTATAATGTGCATAAGTTCGTTGACAACCAGTCTCATAATTATTTGAAGCACGAAGTCCACGTAGTGGTATAAGTCTTCATCAAACAACATGATAAAATCACAATTTGAATTCGAAGTCCTTGTTAATGGAAGCTCCGCAAAGGAATACTCCCACCAAGGCAATTATTACATAGAGGCAAAGGAAGGATCTAAATTCTCCCTGCGCTTAAGAAACAACTCAAACCAAAGGGCTCTCTTCGTACCGACAGTAGACGGGTTATCCGTGATGTCGGGCGACGAGGCCTCATTTAAGTCCCGCGGTTATATCGTAAAGGCATATGATGCTATAACGATAGACGGCTGGCGAACAGACAAGAACACCGTAGCGCAGTTCTTCTTCTCCAATCCCAAAGCTAGTTATGCCCAGAAGATAAACAAGGGAGGTAACCTAGGAGTAATAGGATGTGCAGTCTTCCAGGAGATAACCCAGATACACACCTACGACATAATGACGGATCTGGTAACAACGTACCCAAAGATCCAGCCATGGTACTTCAACGGGGGGACAGGAGGAACCACACAAACATCAAACTACCCCCTAACAAACTCCCAACAATGTAATACCTTCTACTCAGCAGCCTCAGGCAACACAACACTCTCATGCTCCAACGTCACCCCAGGAATGTCAGCTGGCGTTGCAACAGGCTTCGGAGAGGATAAACACTCCCCAACAATCACAGTAGAGTTCGACAAGCAACCCACCCCAGCCGCTGTATTTTCTTTCTATTACAATACCCGAAAGAATTTAGAAGCGATGGGCGTAGAGTTTAAGAAACCTGTATATGTAACCCCATCAGCCTTTCCAAACGAGGAAGGATATTGTAAAAGACCCAATTAGCAACACGAGACTGGCATCACGAACTTAATAACGCGGAACTAGGCCCTTATATAGGGCCTTTTTCTGTATTTTTTTTGCGAAATTTTTAGAGGGATGCGTTTTTAAGGGGCGAATTACATCGGGAAGGGGGGGCTTACTCGGAGTGTGATGGTTGTTTGGGGCGTTTTGGCGTTTGGAGTCGCGGACATAGGAGGTAACGTAACCCTATAGACTCGTCTTTGGAATAGGAAGTTAAATCGACAACCCCCCGTCACGCGTCGCGCGTATCCCCTATGTATGCATTTCATAGCAGGGGGCAGTGTACGCACAACGCAGTGTGGGGCATTTGAAGGCACCTGCCACGCATTTAAAACCTTTCTTCGGGTATTGGGTCGTCTTTGCTTATAGCATCGCTGTACCGTGCCCGTAGCGCGTCATTCGTAATGCAATACATAGGGTACGTAGTGTGTAGTGCATAACTCGTGACGCGTGGTGTCGGAGTTCGATGTTCGTAGTGTAGGAACGGATGGGGTTGGGTTCAGAGTCGCGTTCGGAGTTACCCGTATCGTAGTCCGTATCGTAGATATGCAAAAGCCAACGCTTCGCGTGTCTAGTATACATATAACAATAATCCCGTATTACATAAAAGCCAACGCTTCTCGTCCCACGCCTCATATTCATGGTATGCGTCCCGCGTAATGTAGTAATACAAATAGCGCTTCGCGTCCCATGTCTCGTTCTTGCACAAAGCCAATAGTCTCAAGCCTCGCGTTATAGCAATAAGCTACGCGTCACGTGCTAGAGACCATTGGTTCTTAATCTTTAATCAATCTTAATCTTAAATAAATATATGACATTTACATTACAAGCTACACGTAGAATAGGGCTACCAAAGACAAATGCAGACGGTACAGCATGGCAAGAAGTTGCTTTGACTAACGAATGCTTTAATCTTATCTCTAAAGGCGAAGTTCCATTATTCAAAGAAGACGGTACTACACCTGTAGTTAACAAGAACGGAGACCAAATCATGAATCCTCTTGTTACAGGTAGATTCGTAGATAGAGACGGTGGTAGACAAACATTCTATTCTAAAGGCGAAGGTCGCTTTGACTTAGACTTATTCGTAACTAATAAGCGCTTACCACAAGATAGCGAGTATTCATTCGGACCTAAAAGAATGTATATGCGTGTTATAGACCTAGATAATTCAGGATTAACACAAGCAGACTCTATTGCACCATTCGCAGAAGAATATTAAAAGTCTTTTATAGACACCAATCGTTGTAAGCACGAAAACAGAAGCTTACATTAAACAATGTTCCTTAACAGGTTCTATCGCGTTCAATAGCACCGTAAACAAGCTATTATCTTTCCACAGGTCGGCAAGATACTGAATGACATCAAAAACAACAAGTTCTTTAAAAAATATATTAATACCAAAGTTTATTTACATGTTGTTGTTCAGTATCTTGCTTATCTAGGTAGGTTATATCTTGTCTATAGGGCTATCCATGAATCTCTACTGTCTTTGTATACGAAGCCTTTAGAGTTATAAACAAATCGCCAAACAAAATCATGGTGAAAGTGATAAGGCAACACGAGCCATTAAAATACTATGGCCAAGATATAGCTTATCTCAGAACAGTTCATACATTAAGACGCTGAAGTGTATCGTTAAAGCCACGTAAAGCTTATATTAACTTACCTTCCGAGGTAGGTTAAAGGGGGATTCAAATATAAAAAAGACTTAGCTACTCAGCCATTCCGTTTTCTGTCGTTGAACATACGTGTTACAAGACTTTCGGATTCCCCTTTAACTTATCTCCATACCATAATTAAAAACTTATATGAACATAGTCCAAATATACAAATCAATTTACGGTGTAGAGCGTTATCAACCATTATCAACATTAAAAGCAAAATTAAACAAATGCCTAAACTCACAATCTTCCAAAGTAATTACTCCAACGTCATCGGTTGCCCAGTCAGTACTGTCAAAATAACCATAAACGGTAAGAACTATTACAAGATTTACTTTTGCAAGCCAACTGTTGCAATAGATAAAACGTTTTCATTCATCAGAGGTATGTGTAGTGTTACATCTCCATACCATTCAACATTATTCTAAATAAGAAGAGCGAGGCCTTATGAGCTTCGCTTTTCTTTTGAACCCTTCGTTGAACGATTAATTACCAACCCAAGTAAATGCCATAAAACATATAGTGACACATAGTCAAAGACCGTGTCAAGATAATCCCTGTTACATGGCTATAAACAACAATAATCTAATGCACATGACAATAGACCATTATCTTATCCCTAGAGAGTTAGATAAAAGAGTCAAAATACAGCTAGAAGACCATGAAATCATCAAACAAATGCATAAAGAAGGCATAGCTATGAGAAAGATAGCCCAAGTTTATCAAGTACACCGCCGAACCATACAGTTCATAATATCACCAGAGAAACGCACTGCGAATTACGCGACACGCGTAGCAAATGGCGGAAGCAAACAATATTACAATAAAGACAAATGGAAGCAAGACATGAGACAATTCAGAGCCAACAAGAAACATTTATTAAAAACAGACAAATTAATCAATAAAGACAATGAAACCCAATAAAATAACATTAGACGGAATAGAGATATCAATGGCAAGAGCCGAAACAATCTTCAAGAAATTTCACATAGCCGATAAAATAATAAGCGACTGGGAAACAAATCCGTCCATAATATATACACCAGATGGAGAAATAGAATCACACACAGAAGCAGCAAAAGAAGATGAATTAGACCCAATAGTCGATGAAATGATAGAAAATGCAGAAAAACGTCAAACATTATTAACCACAGAGATAGCAGCAATAAGAAAGGAAAAACGTGAGAATCTAATATATCGCATCACACTAATAATATTCGCATTAACATTCTTAATAATCTTATATAACTGGTTCTTTAACAGATAACAAATAACATGCCTAAAAAAGAAGAAGAAGATAAAGACACAAAAGAAGAGATAGACGGTAAATTCGCGTTTCAAATAGCACAATACAAAGTTTATCAAGACAGCCGACAATACATCGTATACGATTCAACAACAGCTAAAAAAACAAAAAAAGGAAAACTCATTGGATTTTGTAGATGCATGAAAGACGCAATAGAAGTCATAAGAGACACAGAAATGAGATTATCTACATTGAACAGTAAAACAATAGAAAAAGCTATAGACAATATGGTCGCAAGAGATGCGGCGTTTGCAAAACTCTTAGAACCATTAAAGAAACTAGAAAGATTTTAACCACCATGGTTGGTGGAAGGGCGTATTGAAGTGAGTACACCTGTGGGAGAGGGCCTCAATCACTCTCTTCTGGTATCGTACTTTTAATGACTTGAAGCCCACGATAGACAGTCAGCTTCAATATAGCCTTCTGCCAACCATTAAACATTGAGAGCAATTGTGGCCCTGCACGTTCGACACGTGTTATAGATATTGAATTATATACACTGCAATGTCTTAGAGGGACACGGGGCTGCACATGCTCTCAACAACTGCATAATATGCAGTATCCTGGGAAAACTGTTAACTGTTCGAAAAGAATATTAGCCAACCATTAGAATCGTAATCTAGTGCGGCTTGAAATGTTTAAACATAACCAATAAATCATTGGCATATTTGAAATAGTTTTGAATGTTATAACCCCGCAAAGGATATAAAGGTAGAAACAAGATAAAAATATAATGTTGAACTACAAATTAACAAAGTGAATAGAACCCAATCTATTCAACCCAGAATACTGCATATTACTAATTATTAACAACATGACAAAAAATAAAATACAATACGAAATAGAATACGAAGATGCTCCATGTGGATTTGTGACATTCTACAACTATAAAGAACCACTCATGAAGTTCACAGAAGGATTCGGTTATATGGGAGCATTAATCTTCGATGGAGAAAGTGACAAAATACAATGCCATATGTGTGGTCAATGGTTTGAAGCCTTAGCTGGGCATATAGCAAGAGAACATGGAATGAATACATTCCAATACAAAGAAATAGTAGGGCTAAGACAAACAACTGCTTTGATATCAGAAAAGACAAGAGCAAAATTAATAGCCATAGGGATAGAAAAGAGAAAGAAAAATCTTAGACCACAAAGAGGACCAATGAGCCAAACTACTAAAGACAAAATAAGAAAGACCTTAATAGAAGGAGGAAGTAAGTCGGAATCCAAAAATGACCGAAGAACATGCCCCGCCCAACTTCTAGATAGAATGATAGAAATTGCAAACAAAAAAGGAGAAAACTTAAGAATGAGAGATTTCGATGGATTCGATGAAACTATTAGAAAAACATATGGAAGTATCAAAGAAGCCTGTAGACTAGCAGGAATAACATACCATCCACCTTGCATTGCACACCAAACAATGCTCAAAACAAAACAAAAAGACAAAATAACACAAAAAGAAAAAAGGAAAGAAGCAATTCTGTTTATCCAAGAATTTGTAACAAGATTCAACCGTAAACCACTTAAAACTGATTACCTTAAACAAAAACAATTAAAACAATACAATTGGTTAGAATTAAAAAAACCAATAGTACGAAAAGAAATAATCAAAGAAGCCTTCTTAAATCTAAAAGAATACAATAACGCTGGAAGCGACATCTATTATTCAAAACAGGATTTAATAGAATTTCTAAAGCGATTCAAAGTAATCAACGGAAGAGAAGCATCATACTCAGATTGCAAAAGACGCCTATTACCAAGTCTACAACGATACATTTATCGTTTCGGATCATGGCAAAAAGCATTAAAAGCAGCAAGAGTATAAAACATTATAAAAATAAATCTCCCGTAGACAAACAAATAGTAGACGGGACAAGGAGATTATCGGACTCGATCAATACCTTTATAAAGACACATATGTTACAGACAAAGATCAACTTAAGATAGAAAACAAGAAAGTAAAAATAGAAAAAGTAAAATATATAATAGAAGAAGTAGGATATTGGAGAAAAGCAAATGCAATACATAAATGGTTTGTAGATAATGTACAGAATGGAGAAGACAATTGCAAAGAATATGACGTAGATCCAGAAAAACTAAAGGAATTATTAAAAACAATAAAAAAAGTAATTAAAAAACCAGAATCAGCTCAATTATTGCTACCAACACAAGAAGGATTTTTCTTCGGAGAAACAGAATATGACAGTTATTATTTCGAACAACTAAATTATACAGCCAACTTAATAACTGACTTACTCGAAGAAAATCCAAATACTTGGTATAAATATGATTCATCCTGGTAACAAAATCATGGAAACAATAACTTGTGACAATTGCGGAGCAAAACTATGTATTGCATCAGGAGATTTAAATTGCTGTGAATTCTACTGCGATGAAGGATGTAAAACAACCAATAAATTAAAGAAAAATATACAACAAAATAAAGAACCCAAAACAATAATAGTACAAACCCTTACCTTCAACAAAGAAGGAACATTAAGAGAATGGACAAACAAAGAAATTATAAACCCAAATTATATGTCAGAACAATGGAAAAAATAAAACAAAAAACAAAAAACAAATTTGTTAAGGACATTGATCACCTCAAAGAATTAATCAAAAAAGGTCAACACGAATATGCCTTATTACTAGGAGGAGGAACAGCATATAGTCTCAAAGATATAGAATATGACCCTAAAAAAGACATATTCACAATCTTTAATTATATCGATGAATCAACAATCAAATTAACAACAAAAGAAGTCGAAAAAGGAGATTACACCCATATAGGGACAGCAATCCCTTTAAAATCATTAATAGCAATAATTTAACAAATAAACATATGTCATGGAAATGCCCAAGATGTGGAGAAGAAATAGACAATGTAAATTACCAAGTTAGTACATCAGGAAGAGAATATGGTTCAGCATACATACATGGAACAAATGATGGGCCACCTGAAATAAATAACCACGAAACAGATGACTCAGACAGCGACTGGGATGAAGACATGGAATATAAATGTCCAGAATGTGATGAAGAAATAGACCCAACCCTATTGATCGAAATAGAAGAAGACGAAATTATAGAAACACCCAAACCACCAGAAGTTGAAGAAACAGATGAAAGTGACCACAAAATAATTAGACCTTCAAACCCAATCATACTGAATAATTCAAGATATTCAACAGAGTCGAGTATGGTATGTAAAAACTGTAGACATGTGTATTTAAAAGGTGGATGCGAATATGACTTAGAAAACATAAACGAATGTCCACAATGTAATACAACAATGTCTGTAAAAGAATACACTCAATTAAAAAACGACGGATATTACAACACAAATGATAATACAAGAAACAACAAGACTAAATCTAGATCTGTCACCCCTATGGGATAGAAACGGGTGGGATGACGCAAAATTCAAAATTCGATATCTAGACATGTCATACGAAAAACAACAAGACTTAGCAAACAAAATCAGGCTAGTATCAACAGTCAAAACAATAAAATCATTAGATATAGAAAAAATTAGATCAGGATTAGAAACATTAAACCCAATAATATTTAGCCAAGGATATGATTGGAGAAGTCAAGAAAATTCTCAAACATTCAGTAAACAAGAAGCCATATCATTATCAGGATATAGATTCAAAAAATTGTGTACATGTCTGTTTAAATTACTTTGTCATAAGAAACAATTAACAAAAAGTGAATTGAGATATATGGCAAGTATGTCACATGGAGCATGGGGAACAACATGTACATTTGCCGACACACTAGTTGCAACAGCAGAAATAGAAGAGCCAATTAGTCCACCCGTAAGAACAGAAATTGGAATGGATGATCTGAGTAGAATAAGAACCAATCTAGAACCAACAATGCAAATACCAAGAGAAATGAGAGAAATGGATGGAATACGTCGAGCTAGTGGGGCTATTTATACTGGTATAATGTACATGAATAATAGTGAAAGAGTAACAGCAGAACAATTCATTGCAGCAACAACTAGAGTCAACCCACCTACCCTAATAATAGAAGACGACCAGGCCAGTATTGATGCATATGTAAGAAATGAAATAGAACGAACAACACTGAGCAGCAATATCTCACAAGAAACAAGAAACTATAATGATGATGGTGAAGACTGGTATACACCACCAGAAGCAGAAAACAATTAAAACATTAATAATTAACAAAATATGACTAAAATAAAGAAACAATTCGAATATAAAATAGGAGCAGACCCTGAATTTGTATTAACAATGCAAGGAAAGAAGGTCGATGCAAAACAAACAATGGAACTCATGTTAAGCAACAAAAAAGATCTTGAAAATATAGAATCAGGCTACAAACTAAAAGAATATGGAAACATTGGATGGGATGGAGCATCTTCCACAGGAGAAGTGAGACCATCAGCAGCATTAGACCCAAGACAGGTAGTAGGAAACTTAGCCGCTTTATTCAAAGAATTTGCAAAACACATCCAAATTTGTGATATGTCAACAATCTCAGAATTTAGTTCAGTAGGAGGACATATTCATCTAGAAATTCCAAAAGGAGAAAAATGGACAAACGAAAAGAAGAATCTAATGCATAGAAGATTAGCCTCATTCTATCTACCACTACTAATGGCCGAAAACAAAACCAATCTTAATATTAGAATTAAACAAAATTATGGTTCAATTAAAGACCATAGAATAGAAAGTAAATTCAGATATGACGATGGAACACCAGGATACACACTAGAATTTAGATGTCCATCAGCAGAATGGTTAACAACACCTAAAATTGCAGGAGCAACATTGGCATACTTTTCCGTTGTATATCATGAAATAATGAAACATCCAAAGAGTTTCAGCAAAATAAATGATATCGTCTACAAAAACGATAAAATAGGAGATGCATTGCAAACACTAGCTCTAATGGAATATGATGCACTAACACAAGGGATTCTCAACAAAGCAAGAAAATACATAAGAACTTTTGAAATGTATGATGTCTACAAAGACGAAATAGAGTATATCTTTAATACAAAACAGGTAATTAAAGATAAACAAAACGCTAATTTCAACATTGCAAAAGGATGGAAGCTAATTGAAGAGACAACACCAAAGAAAAGCGAACTAATGTCATCAGAAAACAAAATAAAGAAAATCGCAGAAGTAAAAGACTTCGATACTCTTAAGAAAGTAATGAACATTCAGTACAATGATGATACAAACGTCGGATTATTTGCAGAAAATCTTAAAGATAGAGTTGCAGCATTCAATTGGAAACTAAAAAACAACTACTATATCTTCGGAATGAGAAAAGGGATCGAAGAAATAACAGTAAGAAATGCAAATAACACATTCATTACTGGAGAAAAACAAATAGAAACAGTATACGATGATAGAACATTAAGACTATTATTCGATAAGATGGAACAAAAATTTGGAAGTAGTGGATCAGATAGATTTCCAAGAGGAACAACAATTGACTTCATAACAGGAAAAACAAAAGATCTAGGAGAAACAACATTGTTAATAGGATTACCATACTCAATGCGTATAAACAAAAATATCAAACCATTTATACAACTAATATGGGCAATTGAAAACAATGAAATAAAGAAAGAAAAACCTAAAGAGTTAAGAAATGATATGGAAGATGAATTGGAAACCAGAGGATTAATATACAAAATATTAACCAAACAAACAGGAACACAAGAACAAAGCGTTGTAATGGATCAAAATTCCCAAAGTCTTAGAAACTCAGCATGTGCATTAAATGAAATGCTTAACGAAACAATTAACAACTAACAATAAAAACAATGTGCGGAATAATAGCAGCATTTAACACGTCAGCAAAGAAAAATCACTTCGAATCAGCAAATGACTTCATAATTAATCAATATGAAGAACAATTTAGCAGAGGGACACAAGGATTCGGAATCATTAGAATAGATAAAAAAATGGGAGTACAAGTTGATAGAGCAACAGAACCAACAAAATTCCTCATAGATCTAACAATCAAGAAAAGCGACATGATAATCGCACATCATAGAACTCCAACATCAACAAAAAACAAATTAGATCAAACACATCCAATTCTAGTCTCAAACAAACAACTAAAATTTGATTATCTTGTAATTCATAACGGTATAATAACAAACACAGGAGCATTAAAAACCAAACATAAAGAACTAGGGTATAACTACACAACAGAATATAAAGACACATTCTATTCCCAAGGTGGTTACAATACAGTGACAAGAACTTATGATCATGGAGAAGTAAATAGTAGAATCAAATGGAACGACACAGAATCATTAGCCGTAGAATTAGCCTTGTTTATAGAAGGGAAAATTGATACAATAGAAAACAACAACAATGCGGCGTTCATCGTAGTCCAAATAAACAAAAAGACTCAAAAAACAAGTGCTGTCTTCTTCGGAAGAAATGGAATGGCATCAAACTTAAATATGTACAAAACAAAAGGTGTATTAAGATTATCAAGCGAAGGAATAGGAGAAGAAGTAGAAGAAAATCAATTATTTGCGTTTAATCCAATGTTCAAAGCAATGTATTTAACAAAGAAACCTATTCCATTCACAGTTCCTGAAGTAATTAAAGAAATTCCAGAAGCAACAACAACTGTAACAGCATACATACCAAATCTAAAAGTAGACAGTCAAACAGCAATAACACCAACAAATATTGCCAAAAAAGAAACAACAGAAGTAGATGAGTCAATAAGACCTAGAGGCTGGAATACATTAAGAACTGAAACGTCAAAAGAAATAATAGTATTTGAAGTAGATAACTTAAAAGGTTATGTAGAAGAAGCAACTAAAGAAATGGAACAAAGTGTAGAAAAAGAAAATTCAAGAGATATCACACACATAATAGATGACACTTTAGATTCAGAAATAGAAAAGATAGGAGAATTGGTAACAGATCTAAAAGATCAACTATTAAATAGAACATTCGGAGATAGAGAAGAAATGGGTTATTCTACAGCCATACATAGAATGATAAGAGCAATGAGAACAATGACAGATGCAGCAGAAACAGAATATCTTATAAAAAGAGATATGGAAATCACAACAGAAGCAGAAGACATAAATCAAACAGCAGAAAAACAATATGGGTTTAGTTTTCGCAATGAAGATGAATATGATGATGGAGTATTGTCAAACGAAGATTGGTTGGGGCACAACAGAAAAATGGAACACCAATAAAATGTATCCAACCAAAGAAGAAATATTAAAAATTAAACCCCCAATCAACGAAGAGACAATAAACATAGTAAAAAACTGGAGAAAAGTATTTATGCATAGGTGGAAGTACTACACAATCAAACAAAAGATTGAAACCTTAAATAAGTTAATTTATTGTGTACAAGTAATGGAAAACACCGGACTACCACCAGCAAAGACCAAAGCAGCCAAACAATACAAATACTCCAAAAAGAAAAAGACAATATACTACGATAATAAAAATCCAAGTATAATCTCAAGTCTACACGAAACAGCCCATCACTTATTCGGACCAGATGAATTATTAGCCTGTAGGTGGTCAATTCACCTATTCAAAGAATGCTTCCCAACAGCATACAAACAGTTGCACTGGGTTAATCATCAACTTAAAAAATAACCATGAAAAACATTAACAGCAGATCACCATGAAAGACTTATACATCAACATAGAACTCGGAACAGAAATTCATCAAATAGATGAAAACATAGTAAAAATCAAAGTTCCACATACAAAATTCTTCGTAATTGGAGAAAAAATAAAAAGTAAATGGAATATGCTAATATTAGATCCAGATACAAACACAAGAGAGGTAATAAAGAAAGGAATAACCACACAAACCTTTGCTTTATTCACAAACATTGT